>Ga0272442_10000694_pt1 | contig 52802 bp, 40 predicted proteins | sample SSMForm2O_FD_200262 | JGI IMG/M metagenome (GOLD analysis project Ga0272442, IMG submission 200262) | Marine sediment archaeal communities from Little Sippewissett salt marsh, Falmouth, MA, United States - SSM-Form-2O | ecosystem: Environmental > Aquatic > Marine > Wetlands > Sediment ... | reverse complement strand
AGTTTCAGATGCCCGTGACGATTTCCTGAAATCGTCACATCCGTGAAGCTCGTTTTCGACGAAGTCGAAACGCGCGTCGGAGATGTAATCCTCATCCTTACTTTCAAGGCTATAGGGCAATAATACCTTATCCAATTTATCCTGATTTGCTTGATTGTTGGAAAATCCCATCTGTAATTGAAATCCCTTGCCATATAACGACTTACGACGAGTTTTTACAGATTTGTAAAGGTCTGTTGTAATATTTAAGCGGTGGATGTATTGGACAGGGGTGGTGCGTTGCGTTTTAACAAAAAACATTTTCTACAACCTGTGCAATACAGTCTACGTTCACAAAGAGCAATCAGGCATTCAGGACCCAAAAGGCCTGAAGCAGTATTAATCACTTATTATATAGTATTTAACACACTTGTCAACTAAAAGTTCCGAAAAAAAGTAAAAATAATGAAAAAAGTTTGGAACCACAGGTGAACACGGATAAGAGAATAAAAGAAATAGGGATTGAGAGGTGTATAAGTTGATATCACAATATGTGATGTCAAGAGAAGGGGAATTGACGTAATTCTTTAAGGCTTGAAATTCTCGTGTATTTTTAGCTTCTCTTTACGTTCTTCTTCGGTGAAGTCCTTGAAGAGCTTTGCGCCGTGTGACTGGAGAATATCGACAATCTCCCTATTCCCATCTTTTGATGCAATGTCGAGGGGCGTAAAACTGGTTTCAGGATGCACCGTTGCTCGGACCGCGTTTACATCAGCGCCTTTTTTGACAAGGAGTTCGACAATTTCTTTGTTACCCTTATTCGCGGCATAATGAAGGGGTGTATTAAGCCAGTGGTCCCTTGTATCCACATCCATGCCCGAGTCAAGCATCATCAATAGAAGCCGACGGCTGCCTGCTTCCACGGCGAGGTGGATGCATGATTTCGAATCATGATTCCCGCTTGAGAAGGTTTTATTTACATCAGCCCCGTTATCAATAAGATAAACTGCCGTTTCCTCGTGACCAGCCCGCAGTGCGCAGTGAAGGGGAGTGCCGTTGTGACGGCTGGATGCATCTATCTTAGCACCGGCCCCGACAAGCAGATTTGCTATGTCGGTATATCCGCAAACGGCGGCATAATGGAGAGGAGTCATCTTTTTCGGGTTGTCCACTTCGTTCACATCTCCTCCGCCGTCGATAAATTCCTTGACCTTTTCGAAGTTGCCCAGTTTCACAGCTTCGAAAATATCTGTTGCAGTTTTCCCCGAAACAGCGCCTTTTTCCCTTAAATGAGCAAGTATTTCCGGGTTGTTACTGCTTATTGCTTTGTCGAGCGGAGTAAGCCCGCTTGCGTCTTTGGCGTTTATATCGGCACCGGCTTCAAGGAGGTTGTCGAGTTTCGCCGATACCGGCCAGGAGGAGTGCTTAACCGCAAGATGTAGAGGCGTCTCGCCATTATCGTTTCTCGCTTTGGGGTCTGCACCGGAGTCGAGAAGGGTTTTTGAAGCATTCCCCATAATGCTGGTCGGTCCGTAGGAAAGATGAAGAGGCGTATTGCCTTCATTGTCTTTGGCATTGACGAAGGCTCCCTGTGCAATCAGGAGACTTGCGAATTCGCGTTTATCAATTTTTACCGCATGATGAAGAAGTGTTTTGCCTTCTTCGTCTTTGCTATTTATATCAATTCCTTTGCCTAACAAGTCTTTGAGTTTGTCCAGTTCGCGGCAGCTTACCGCTTCATAAGCTTCTTTCTGCAGGTTGTTCAGCATATCGTGGTTTGTAATAATGTCTTTTTCCTTCTCTTTTGCGCAGGCGGGGAGCAACAAGGCGGCGGAGAGGAGAAGCACCAAGATTGCAGGTTTTGTGAGGTTCATTTCTGCTCCAAAATTAATTATTTTACTTAGGATTGTAGAATTATATCAAAATCATTTTTATATGTTAACGTTTTTATGATATACCAACATAAAAAGCTAGCCACAAGGTAGAGTGGAAATGGTTATGAGTGAAGTTTTATGTATATATTGCGGTAAACGAATTGATCCTTCAAAAGGTGAAGGGGATCATATAATTCCAAAAGCTTTTGGAGAATTCAGAGGAGATTTACATTTCCGCCGTATTTGCGGTGATTGTAATACTAAGATAGGTAAAGCTGAGTCAGTATTAATTAGGTGCGGGCCAGAAAGTTATTTCCGGGGAAGAGCATTTGGTCAAATAATGCCAAAGAAAGAAATTGGATTTTCTGCTGGTGCTGAAGGCATGCCTCCACCAAAAATCTATTTTGATGATCCTAATTTAGGATTTCTGCTTTCTGAAAAGATTCTTGATGAAGATGCTTCAGTGGTATTTGAGCAGATCAATATAAAAAATAAAAAGGGAGATATATTCCACATAAGAATCTTTCCAGAAATGACCTCAAAATCTTTGAAGGAAAAATATGATAGCTTTGGATTTGAAGATAAGACAGAAATGGGGCTTAGCTGCGATGAAGAGAATTGGGAAATTTATACCAAGTTAATCGAAGAAACCTTCCATATGAAAATGAAGCTAGTTTCTACAAGACCAGTGGGTCGTTCTAAGGAATTTATGAGGGTAAATTTTAAAGTAGATGATAATTATTTCAGGGCAATGGCAAAAATAGCATTCCATTATTATCTAACTTACTTTGGTGAACAAGTAATTGGTAATGAATATGCATTTAAACCAATAAGGGAATTTATTTATCTTGGAGGGAAACCAGATTCCTATATTAATAAAGGAAATTACTTCTTAAAATTTCTTCACCCTCAGAATATGGCTCCAGCGAGATGGATGCATATTTTAGGAGTCAATGAAAGTAATGGATTGGTTACGGGTTATGTATGTCTTTATTGGGGACCTCATAGAAATAAAACTGAATACTACATTAAGTTAGGTCATCTACCTCGTTTGATTAATTACGACTATGCAAAGGCTCATATTTATCTATATGATGAAAAGGTAACTGGTGGTAAAGTTGGAGAAGTTAGAGAAATTAATCTGACAAGAATACCTAAATAATCTGATACTTTCACGAAATCCAGACGCAAACAGCGCTTTTGACAATCCACCTGCCGTTTTGTTTTTCAAGCTTGTATTCCCAACCCGTTGCGTTAAGAGGGGCGATGTATATTTCCCCTTCAACTTTTGCTTCACGGTCCGATATTCGCTCCACTTTTTCCACCTTCAATGTAATGCTGCTATTTTCATAAATATGTTCGGGAATGCTGCGTGCTATGGAAAATTTCGAATAAGTCATTACGGGAAGCGGGTGGCCCTTGAAACGCTTGAAGAACTCTTCCGGAGGCTCTTTTTCTTCCACGCGAAGTAGAAAAGCGGTTGGGATTTCAGAAGCATAGTTGTCCAGCTGATAGCGGAAGACTGCTTCGCAGATATCATGTTTTTCCCTCAACTGCCTGCGCAGATGAAAAAGAAGGAGTAATATCACAGCCGCAAATGTCAGGATTAAAATGATTGCCTTCTTCATCGCTCCTGCTCCGTTGAATGACTTGTTTGTATGATAAACCATCGGGGTGGTGGGGGTAAAGGAAATTTAGAGGACTGATTTTTCATGGTTCTAATAAAGGTATAATTGGCCTTTCGCCATGCCTGCTTTGCATGCCTTCGGCAAGTCGTTTTTTGCAGTCATTGGCCCCGGCATCTCACCGAATTATTGGCAATTCGGTGAGGGTGCGGCGAATCATGAAAAATAAGACGATAGAAGGAGTTTGTCAATGCTCTTTTCGGCTGATGACGTTGGTGAGGCAGCGGATTGCGCCCTGGTTCTGGTAGATGCGCGAGACGTCTATCGGAACGACGGTGAAGCCGAGCGATTCGTAGGTGTTAAGCGCCGCGCCGTCGAGCTCGATTATGCCGTAGGTCGGCATGTAGACGTACTTGACGCCGTCGCGGCGTTCCATGAGCACGTTGTTATACGTCATTATCATGTCGGCCTTTCTGCAGGCGACGAGCGGGATTCTCTTGACGGTGAAGCCGCGTTCCTCGAGCATGCGGCGGACCTTGTCGTAGTAAGGCGCGAGGGTTGCGGCGGGGCGGGGCATCGCCACCTTTGCGGCGGCGGCCTTGTCTTTCGCATTTTTCCTGAAGCTTTCGAGGAAGAGCTGCTCGCCGAGTTCCGGGTCGCCGAGAATAAGCGTTTTGTTATCTATCGGCGTAAGGTACATGTCGATATGAGCGGCAGGGACGGGGTCGTCCTTGTCGCCGAGCACGACGCCCTTTCTGCCGAACTCGACTTCGAGAAGCTGCTCGGCCTCGGCCGGCGAGAGGATTGTTTTCGTCATGAGGTAGGGCACGGTGTTGTACGCGCTGAATATGTGGGAGTCGCTTGCAACGAAGTTGCCGCCCTGCCATGATAGCTCGGTCTGGCGGATGGAGATTTTTCTTTTCGAGTTTTTCGCAATCAGGTCGGGGAAGGGGTTTTCGGAGAGCCACTCCGGCGGGACTTTGGTCCCGAGCCACGGGCGGACGATGGTGATTTTTCCGTCCGTGCCGGGCTCGGCCGTGACCATGAACCTGTCGCGTGCCCAAGGGGTGATGGGTTTTTTTATGTTGTAAAGCTTAATTCGACCGGGTTTTTTGATTTTCCATTTCTTTATGCGCTCCTGGTAGATTTCTATGTTTTTCTTGCTGCCGAGCGCGATGTGGAAGATTGTGTCGGGATGCATGGCGTTTATGAGCGACATATGGACGGAAATGACGTCGATTTGACATCCGTGATAGTTCTGCAGGGCGATTTCTTCGATTGCGCCGCCGGTGTCCGAGAGGATGCGGGCGTGAGGCACGGGTGAGGCGGGTTTTGGCTCAGGGTTGTCGCTGCTGCAGGATGCGAGCATGAGAAGGATGATTAGGAAAATAGAACATTTTATACCCAGGTGCTTTTCCATAGTTGCTAATGCCCTTAAAACAAGTTGTCCAGAAAAATATACTTTATCCTATGATATACGACAAGTATATTTTGGTAATACCGGGCGAAATAAAAAAACTTTGTGAGTGAGATTATTCTGTGTTTAAGGACTTGTTTTTCAAAGTTCTGGTAAAGGTATAATTTGCCTTTCGCCATGCCTGCTTTGCATGCCTTCGGCAAGTCGTTTTTTGCAGTCATTGGCCCCGGCATCTCACCGAATTATTGAAAATTCGGTGAGTGACTTACGAGGTGTTGTTCAAAACCGGTAGGTCTTGAAAAATAAGACGATTAGAGGAGTGATTTTTCAAGAAGCTGATAAAGGTATAATTGGCCTTTCGCCATGCCTGCTTGCGCAGTCATTGGCCCCGGCATCTCACCGAATTATTGAAAATTCGGTGAGGTAAATAAGACGATTAGAGGAGTGATTTTTCAAAGCGCGATGAGAAAGCTCGCTGCGCTGCGCGATTAGATTGCTTCGTCACTACGTTCCTCGCAATGACTCATTATAGGAAAGGATGGGGATTACATCTCCAACGCGCGTTTCGACTTCGTCGAAAACGAGCTTCACGGATGTGACGATTTCAGGAAATCGTCGCGGGCATCTCACCGACTTATTGACAACTCGGTTAGGGGATGGCGAACAATGAAAAATGAAATCATTAAGATGTGAAAGGAAATATTTGCGCAAATCTAACAAATCATGTGAGGCGTCGTATATGTATTCAAGACAACGGTCTTAATATGGAAACCAGGTGCGGGTAATATTCCATGTTTGAAAAAATGTCGGCCGGGCTGTAAGTCCGCGCCGGTGGTGATTAGAGGAAACATGATTTTTACAGTCACGCTTGATTAGGAGGAAGGGATGGCTGAGAAAGTTGCGGCCGAAGCGCCGGAAATGTCGAAGAGCGACAAGGAACAGGTGAAGCGCCTGCAGGAAGGCTACGAGACCATCAAGAAGGAGCTTGCGAACAATATCGTGGGCATGCAGGATGTAATCGAGGAGCTTTTGATTGCGATATTCTGCCGGGGCCACTGCCTTCTGGTGGGCGTGCCGGGCCTGGCGAAGACGCTGCTTATCAAGAGTCTCGCGATGAGCCTCGACCTGAACTTCAACCGAATCCAGTTTACGCCGGACCTTATGCCGACGGACATAACTGGTACGGAAGTCATCCAGCAGGACAAGTCGACGGGTGAGAGGAACCTTGTCTTTATCAAGGGCCCGATTTTCGCGAACATCATTCTCGCCGACGAAATCAACCGAACTCCTCCGAAGACGCAGGCCGCGCTTCTCGAGGCCATGCAGGAATATCAGGTGACGGCGGGCGGGCGCAAGCACGACCTCGAGCTGCCGTTCTTCGTGCTGGCGACGCAGAACCCAATCGAGCAGGAAGGCACGTACCCGCTGCCGGAGGCGCAGCTCGACAGGTTCATGTTCAATATTTACGTGGACTACCCGTCTGCGGAAGAAGAGATGGGAATCATGCGCCTGACGACGACGATACAGGACCTGCAGCTCAAGAAGGTGCTGAGCGGCAAGGAGATTCTGAACATACAGGAAATCGTGCGGAAGGTCCCGATTGCGGACCACGTGATTCAGTACGCGATGAACCTGGTGCGGGCGACGAGGCTGACGAAGGACGAGGCGCCGGACTTCGTGAAGGAGTGGCTGAGTTGGGGCGCGGGGCCGCGAGCGACGCAGTACCTGATACTCGGCGGCAAGGCGCGGGCGCTGCTTTACGGGCGATACTACGTGTCGTGCGAGGACATAGCGGCGGTGAGCCACCCGGTGCTTCGCCACAGGCTGATAACGAACTTCACGGCCGAGGCGGAAGGGATAACGACGGACACGATTACGGACAGGCTGCTCGAGCACATACCGAAGACGTAGTTCGAGCGTTCGTAACAAGCGTAAATTAATATTCGGGAGCCTGCAATGGCCGAAGAACAGGAAGATTACCGGAAATACCTCGACCCGAAGACGCTGAGCAAGATAAGGCGTCTTGACCTGAAGGCGAGGCTTATCGTGGAGGGCTTCATATCGGGCCTCCACAAGAGCCCGTACCACGGGTTTTCGGTGGAGTTCGCCGAGCACAGGGAGTACGTGCCGGGCGACGACATCAAGCACATCGACTGGAAGGTCTGGGGCAGGTCGGACCGGTACTACATCAAACAGTACGAGGAAGAGACGAACCTGCGCTGCCACATAGTGCTGGACACGTCTGAATCGATGCAATACGGGAGCGACAAGTCGCTGAGGAAGTACGACTACGCGTGCTACGTGGCGGCGTCGCTGGCGCACCTGATACTGCACCAGCAGGACGCGGTGGGTCTGGTGATGTTCGACCAGGACATACACAAGTACCTGCCGCCGACGTCGACGGGTATACAGCTCAAGCAGATGCTTCACGAGATGAGCAACGCGAAGCCGCGCGAGAAGACGAACCTCGGGCTTATATTCCACAACCTCGCCGAGCGGGTGACGAAGAAGGGGCTGATTATAATTATAAGCGACTTCTTCGACAGTCCGGACAACATACTTTTCGGGCTGAGGCACCTCCGGCACAAGAAGCACGAGATACTGGCGTTTCATATACTCGACGAATACGAGACGACGTTCCCGTTCGACACCATGACGCTTTTCGAGGGGCTGGAGGGATACCCCGAGCTTCTGGCGGACCCGAGGGGTCTGAAGAAAGCGTACATGAAAGAGCTCGACAAATTCCTCAACGCGTTGAAGAAGGGCTGCCGCAACAATCGCGTGGATTACGTGCAACTGCATACGGGAATGCCGCTTGACGTGGCGCTTACGAGATACCTGGCGATGCGAAGCGCGCGCGTAAGCAAGGGCGGCACAGGAGGGACAGCTCAATGACATTCGCCAACAGTGCACTGCTGTGGGGTCTGGCGCTGGCGTCGGTTCCTATTATCATCTACCTGCTGAACAGGCGGCGCTTCAAGCGGATAACGTGGGCGGCGATGGAATTCCTGCTGCAGGCGATGAAGAAGAACCGCCGGCGGCTGAGGATAGAGAACCTGCTCCTATTAATTATCCGCACGCTTATCGTTCTGTTTTTCGTGCTGGCGATAGCGCGGCCGCTTATCGAGACGTCGGGTTTCCTGAGCGGGCTTGCGAGGTTGAAGAAGAACCTCGTGCTCGTGGTGGACAACTCGTATTCCATGGGATACAAGACTGGCCCGACGACGGCTCTGGAGAGGGCAGTCAAGACGGCGCGCTCGTTCGCGGAGAAGCTCGACAGCGGGGACAAGATATCGATAGTCGTGATGAACGACGTGCCCGAAGCGTTCTACGAGACGCCGGTGACAATCGGCAGCAAGAACGATGTGAAATCCGTGCTGGCCGACCTCAACGAGATAAGCCTTTCGTGCAAGACGACGAACGTGCCCAAGACAATCGAGAAGGTCGTAAGTATTCTCGACAAGTTCGAGCCCAACGCCGCGGAGGGTGAGGCAAACGAGCAGAAGACGGTCTACGTCTTTACTGACTGTCAGTATACGGGCTGGACGGAGCAGGGCGCAATCAGCGCGAAACGTTTCGGGGAATACGCCAAGGCGATGACGAAGCGCAAGGCGGAACTGAGGATTCTTGACGTAGGAGAGGAAGAGGCACCGAACTTCGCGATAACGGATTTCCGGTGCGACCACGCGCTTATAGGCACGGAGATGCCGGTGAGCTTCGAGGCGACTCTGACGAACTTCTCGAAGCGGAGATTTTCGGACGTAATCGTATCGCTCATGGTGGATGACTTGCCGCAAAAGAGCGTGACGAAGCATCTCGAACCGGGAATTCCGGTCAAGGTGCCTTTTACTTACCAGTTCAAAGACAGGGGCTACCATCACGTCCAGGTAAACGCGAAGACCGACCCGCTCGATGCAGACAACGCGGCGTACCTTGCCATCCAGGTTAAAGAACACGTGAGCGTTCTCGTAGTGGACGGGAGACCCTCTACGGGAGCGTGGGAAAGCGAAGCCGACTACCTCAAGGCATTTTTCGAGGCGGGCAGGCCGGATGAAGAAGGGCATAGAATATCCCCCTTCGAGGCGGACTACTGGACTCACATGAAATTCGAGAACGAGATTCAGAGTGCGCAGCCTCTGCTTCGCCTTCGCAAGTATTCGACCCTGATTCTGGCGAACGTGAGCGACCTTTCGCAGGATGCGGCAACGATTGTTGAGCAGTACGTGCAGTCTGGCGGTTCGGTGCTTATATTTCTCGGTGACATGGTGATTCCCGAGCGATATAACCTGATAATGTACAAGGACGGCGAGGGGCTGCTTCCCATCAAGCTTGCGGACATCGCGGGCGACAAGGAGAGAATGACGCCGCTTGCACTCAACATACAGACATACGACCACCCCATAACGAAGTTTTTCGAGGCTTGGCAACTGGCACTCAGGCGTCCAATGACGTTCCTCTATTTTGAGAATGAAGTGCCTGCCGGGTCGAGTGACACGATAGTCATAGCAACCTATTCCGATATGAAAAAGACGCCGGCGATTGTCGAGAAACGGCTTGTCAACGGCGGCAGGATTATTGTAGTAACGAGCAGCGCGTGGGATGAGTGGAACAACTGGAACAAGTACCAGTTCTTCCCCATTCTTCTCGGCGAGACGCTTTCTTATATGGGCCAGTCTTCCCAGACCGATGTGAATTACATGGTCGGCGAGATATTCAACCGGCTTCTGACTACCGAAGAATGGGCGAGCGATGTATATATCGTCCCGCCCACCGGCGAATCAATCAAGAAGAACCTCAAGAAGGTTTCTGCGGAAGGAGGCATGGAGGAAGCGGATGAAAGCACCGCGCAATTCATGCTCACCCATGAAGAGACCGACAAGGCGGGAATATACAGAGTGGTATTCTCCGGCGAACAGAACATACGCAGCATTGGCGAGAGGACGGAGAACTTTGCCGTCAACGTCGATACTGCAAAGGAAAGCGACCTGACAAAGATAGTGCAGGCAGAGCTGCAGGAGGCGATGGCAGGTCTCGAACCGAAGCCGACTATCAAACATTTCGGTGAAGTGAAGCGCGACATAAGCAAGGACCCGGACGAAGCAGGGGGGCGCGAATTCTGGAAGTATTTCATAATGGCGGTCCTAATCCTGCTTGCGCTCGAAACCATACTGGCCCAGAGATTTGGCAAGTACGAGAAATAGACTAAGCAGAACGGAGAACAGGAAATGCTCCATTTGTTCGAACTAATCGCCCAGGTGAAATCGACGGGCGTGTCCAAGGTCACGAGGTTCAAGTGGCTGGGTATGCCGGAGGCTTGGATTGTCGTGTTTCTGGTTCTCGGCATATTGGCCGTGACCTGGCTGATTTACAAGCGGGAAACCGGAATCGCCGGGCCCGTGGCCAAGTTTTTCCTGGGGACCGTCAGGGTGCTCATAATCCTTCTTGTTCTTTTCGTCCTTTTTGAACCGGTCATATCGACTGAGATAAGCGAGGTGCGCGAGTCTTACGTCATGGTTCTTGTGGATGAATCGCTATCGATGAGTTTCAAGGATATCTACAGCGATACGAACGAAATAACGGCCATATCAAAAGCCACGGATGAGACGGAGAGCAATCTTTCCGAGGTGTCGCGCCTCGACATCGTCAAGGCTGTTCTGGCGAACGAGGATGTGGATTTTGCCAAAAAACTTTTGGAAAAGAACTCGCTGAAGGTATTCACTTTCGCAAGCGGCATACGCCTTTACGGCGAGGGAGACAAGAAGGGCGAATTCATGCTTGCCTCTGGAGGTGAGAACGTAGAGGCCGGAACGAAGCCCTTCAGCGCTCTTGAAGCAAACGGCCTCGAAACGAAACTGGGCGACTCGCTGAACGAGGCTCTCAATTTTCTCAAGGGTCAGAGGGTCGCGGGCGTTATTGTCATTACGGATGGGCGCAACAACAGAGGGATGCTAAAACCGGAGCAGGTGGCCGAGGCCGCGGGGCTGAAGGACATTCCTCTATATACGGTAGGCGTAGGCAATTCGGAAGAACCCAAGGACATCGCACTCATGAATCTCGAGGCGAGAGAAGTGGTGCTTGTCAACGACAAGGTGATGTTCAACTTCATGGTAAGGAGCCGCGGGTACGATGGCGAAAACGTGACGGCCACGCTGCGACTCGGAGATGAAGTAAAGGGAACGAAACAAATCAAGCTTAAAGGGGACAACAAGGTTCAGCGCGAAAGCATGAGTTACAAGACGGACAAGCAGGGCGAGTTCGACGTAGTGCTCGAGTTGGAGTTGAAGAAGGGCGAGCAGTTCAAGGACAACAACAAGCTGACTTGTCAGTTGAAGGTCGTGGACGAAAAAATCAAGGTCCTTTACGTAGACTGCTACCCGAGATGGGAATACAGGTTTTTCAAGAATGCCCTTGTCAGGGACGACACTATGAAGGTGCAATGCCTTCTGCAGTCGGCGGACGAAGGGTTCCCGCAGGAATCTTCTCCGGGAGTGACGCCTCTGGAGCAGTTCCCGGTTACGAAGACAGAACTTTTCGAGAACTATCACGTTATAATCCTCGGCGACATCGAGCCGGACCATCCGCGGCAGCCGATTTCGAGGGAACAACTCGGTTGGATAAAGGAGTTCGTCCAGAAGATGCGGGGCGGGGTGCTTTTCATGGCGGGCGAGAATTTCTCCCCCGAGTGTTACCGGGAGACGCCTCTCGAAGACCTTGTGCCCGTCCTTTCGGAGCTTCATTCGGGCGAGGTATGGCGCTGGACGGAGCCCAAGACCACAGTTTTTCACATGCTTCTTACTCCAGAGGGAAAAGAACACTCGGTCATGAGGCTGACTTCGGACGTGCAAGCGAATATAGAGCTTTGGCAGGATGACGACCGCAGGGAAGAAAACTCGCTGCCAGGATTCTATTGGTACTATCCGGCGAAAAAGTCCAAGCCGGGTGCGGTAGTATTGGCGACTCACCCGCGCGACAAGAACGAGAAGAACGAGCGTCGGCCGCTTATAGCTTATATGAATACGGGCGGAGGCGACACGATGTTCGTCGGAGTGGATTCGACGTGGCGATGGAGGGCTGGCGTAGGGGATGTCTATTTCTACAGGTTCTGGTCGCAGGCGATAAGGTTTCTGTCGACGAGAATCCTGCTTGGCAAGACGAAGCATCATACGATATCAACGGACAAGCCGACATATCTTCTGAACGAACAGGTCAATATTACTGCGAGAATTCTCGACAGAGATTTCTCGCCCCAGACGGTAGAAAAGCAGATGGTAAATCTCAGGAAGCCGGACGGCAGTGATTTGACGATTGAACTGGCGCTGAATCCGAAGAACCCCGGCACGTATACGGGTTCGATTAACGCAAGGAACCTCGGCTGGCACAAGATGTGGATAGGCACGGGGGCTGAGGACCCGGAAAAGGGTCTTGCGTATGCGACCTTCAACGTCGAAGTTCCAGTTCTCGAAAGGAAAGACCCGAGGATGAACAGGGAGCTTCTCAAGCTTATGGCGACGCTCTCGAAGGGCAAGTACTTCGAGATACACGAGCTTGGCATGGTTCCGGATTCCATAGAAGAAATAACGGAAACGATAGATACCGAGGTCAGCGAGGAGAAGCTCTGGGACAGGTCATGGATAATGATTCTCTTCGTTGCTCTGCTGGCATGCGAATGGATTGGACGCAAACTACGCAAGCTGGTTTAGGGGCTGCAATTTGATGCATTGGACAGATGTGAGAGTTACGGCTGCAATTACGGCGCTACTTGTATTATTCATGATTATGCCCGTTGCTTTTGGGCAGGATGCGGAAAATGAAGAAAAAGGCACCGATGATGAGAAAAACATCAATTGCCTGAGAATCGCAAACCTGCTTGACATTTCCCCGGAGATTGGAAAACTCGACAAGCTGGAGAAAGAGGGTAGATGGGGCGACGTTGTTAATCTTTATGAAGAACTGATAAAAGGCACGCGCGGCAAGCTTGTCATGGGAGACGGCTCGGTCTACCGCCAGGCCGGAGAGTATCTGCGCGAAAGAATGGCGGGACTTGGCCCGCGAGCAAGGGAGATTTACAGGATAAAACACGACAGGGCGGCAGGTAGAGCTTATGAAGCGGCGTGCAAGGCGTTGAACGAGACGGAGCTTCAAGCTGTTATAAAAGATTACCCGCTTTCCACGTTTACGGACGACGCATTGAATCTGCTTGCTGAAATAAGCGCGGAGCGCGGAGATTTCGAAAGCGCAATCAATTATCTTGAAATACTTCTCACTTGGCATTCCGATAGCGATATCGACATGGAAGAAATGCTTATAAGGGCGGCCTGGTACGGCTATTACTCGGGCATGTTTGACAAGACGAGAAAATATCTGGATAAACTTGATTCTGACGATGGTAAGAAGGTCGAAAACGCGACAAGGTTCGGCTTGCCTCGCCTTATCGAGTTGACGCAGCAGGGAAATTCTTCAAATGAAAGGAACGGCCGCGAAACGAAGTATGTCGAAGGAGTACCGGGAGGGGGCTTTGACAGGGCGGGTGTGCCGAAGGAAATAGACTTGGGGGATGCGATATTCTGGCAGGGAAGCCTGACTAATATCGGTGACCGCAAAGGCCACAACAAGCGCGCAGTGCCGTTCAGATACAACAAGCGTCTGCGAGCAGTATCACCGGGCGCCAACGATTACCGATACCAGTCGACGGCTTTCAAAGACAGAATATACAGCCAGACCGAAGTAGGCGTAAATATTTACAACAGACGGACGGGGCGCCTTGTAATGGATCTGAAAGCACCTCAGGGCAGCGAGCTGTTCCCCGGACTTAACACATATCTTGCGCCAACGGTGACTGAAGAAAACATTTATACGAATTTCGTTTACGAGGTTTCGGACAGCGAGGACTATAACGGAATTCTCGTGAAAGCAGCAATGCCGAGATATACTCTTTGCGCATTTGAGAGAAAGAGCGGAAAACTCAAATGGGCAGTGCACGAGGACAGGGAATTCAACAGCCGGTTCGCGGGCAAGTGGTATTCGATTCCATGCTCTCCAGTGATATCGGGCAATTTGCTGATCGTAGAAGTCAAAACCCGCGGACAGCTTGCAGGAAGCCACATGGCCGCGTTCGACAAGGATACGGGCGAGATGAAATGGGTGACGCCGCTTTGCTCGAACGGGACCGAGCTTACAATGTTCGGCTACGATGCCAGGGACCCGCTTTCCACGATGCCAGCGTGCTCGCGCAGCGCCAATCCGACGGTATTCTGCTGCACGAATCTCGGCGCGGTATTCGCGCTGGATGCTCGTACCGGGGCAGTCAAATGGGCCAGGCAGTATGACGAGATTCCGCTGCGGGCGGCCAGGAACTATTACGCTCAGATGAGAAATATCTCATGGGTAAACTCACCGCCGGTCTGTTCGGACGGCGTGCTGGTATTGGCTCCGCTCGATTCGCAATACGCATATGGTTTGGATGTCGAAACCGGAAAGATTAAGTGGCGTTTCGAGCAGGACTGGCAGAATGCACGGTTCAGATATGTGGCGGGAGCGGCTAACGGCATGGCAGTGATTGCGGGCGCAAAGACTGCGGCGATTGAGTTGAAGACCGGAAAAGTAAGGTGGGTGTCAAGACATTTGGGCATGACTGATGGAGGCCCGAGAGGGTTGGTGACCGAAACGCAGGTAATGATTCCCCATGGGAACGTTATATATGTCTTTTCACTGAGTTCAGGAAAACTGATTAAGGCAGATGAAGTATCGAGAACGCGACAGAAGCGCGAGGATGGCAATCTCCTCGCGGTCGGCGAAAAGATATTGGTAACCGGACGGGCAAAGGTTACGTTTTACCGTAAGAACCGGGAAAAGAGCGGGAAGTGATATTTTTTAACGCAGGATTGGAAAAAAAGAAAACTAAGCTCGATAAAGGTTTTTTGCGCATATTCATCGCGGTTTGCCTATGCACGATTCTTCCCATGGTTCTTATGGCGGACGAAGCGGATGAAAAGAAAGATTTTGTCGCCCCTATAGTTTACGAGCTCGATAAAAGGGCGGTAGCGGCGATAGAAAAAGGCCTTGCATACCTGGCTGCCCACCAGGAGGGCGACGGTTCCTGGAAGGACGTGGTCGGCCGCAAGATTAATTACAGTTATGTCGGCATGCACGATAAGCATGTGGGTGTCACGGCGCTTGCATGCATGAGCTTTATCGCGCGCGGCGATTTCCCCGGAAGAGGTCCTTACGGAGAGAATGTGCGCCGTGGCCTGGAATTCATCCTCAAATCCATGGACATGAACGGATTTGTTACTTACGGCGAGAGCAGGATGTACAGCCACGCGTTCGCGACGCTTTTTCTTGCGGAAGTATACGGCATGAGCGGGCGCGAGGATGTCGGAAAGTCCTTACGCAGCGCGGTGGATGCGATTGTCCGCGCACAAAACGCGCAGGGCGCATGGAGATATAAGCCCGATTCGCAGGATTCCGACCTTTCCGTTACCGTTTGCCAGGTAATGGCTCTTCGGGCGGCTCGCAACTCGGGCATATCGGTTCCGATGTCCACGATAAAGCGGGCGATGGACTACGTTCGCAAGAGTGCGTCTCCGGGCGGGGCGTTCTACTACCAGATATACGACGACAGGGGTTTCAAGGCCATGTCGAGAGTTTCATATGCGCTGACCGCCGCGGGCGTTGCTGCCCTGCAGGGAGCGGGCGACTATGACAGCAAGGAAGTCAAGAGAGGCATAAATTACCTGTACAGGGATTATGTCGGTGCGCCGAGGCCCAGGCATATTGTCGAGCGCGAGATGCGCCATACGTTCGAATACCTTTACGGCCAGTACTACGCCACCCAGGCGATGTACCAGTCGGGCGGGCGCAACTGGTCCGACTACTGGACCAGGCTGAAGAGCGAACTAATCGAATTTCAGTATGACGATGGCAGATGGCAGGACCTTGTTGGCCCGAATTATGCCACCGCAATGTCGACGCTGCTGCTGCAGATACCGAGACGGTACCTGCCGATATTTCAGAGATAAAGCTTTGGAGGGATGGGATGAGACCTGATAACGTGCGAGCCAGATTAAGCAAGCTGCGTAGCAACCTGCGGACACTTATCACATTCGAGGGGCTTGCCAGGCTGGTTGTGGTTGTTGGCCTGCTTGCGATTCTGACCTTCCTTTTCGACTGGGCGACGCCGCTGCCTGCGGTTCTGCGCCTGATACTGACGATAATAAGCGTGCTTGTTATCGTCGTAACGTTTTGGAGGTCTTTGATCCTGCCGCTTGCGGGCCGCATGAGCGATGACAGGGTGGCTCTTGCCGCTGAGAGGCGTTTCCCGGAGTTTAAAGACAGCCTGATAAGCACGGTGCAGCTTTCGAGACTCGGGCCGGACGAAGGATTTTTCAATTCGCCCGAGCTTGTCGAGAGCCTTATAGAAGAGACTGAAGAAGAAATGCGGGACAGGAAAATGTCAGGTGTCTTTTCCGCGGCTTCCGTTTTGAAATTCTGGTTTTTCGCCGTTATTTTCGTGATAATCATCGGCAGCTTTATCGCGGAGAAGCCGCTGGAAGCGTCGCTTTATATTAAGAGATATCTGACTCCGTTTTCTGCTCCTGACTGGCCCAAATACAACCGGCTCGAGGTTATCGACCTTGTCCAGACGGTGGCAAAGGGCGACGACGTGGAAATCAAGGTCAATTCGGTTGGCAGGCAGGACCCTTCGACGGTGACGATATATTCGAAGTTCGAATCGCAAAGCGGATGGGAAGAAAGCCTGATGCTGAAATTCGGAACTTCGAGTTTCAAAAGGACGTTCGAAAATGTAAACGAGCCGTTCTGGTTCTATGCGGTGGGAGGCGATGCCCAGACGCAACGTTACCGTATCGATGTCAAAATCAGGCCGCATGTCGAAGACCTCAGGCTCTGGCTAAAGTATCCGAAATATACAGGGATTCCTGATACGCCCAAGGACGAGCCGGAAACTACCGGAAATGTCAGGGTGCCCGGTGGAACGGTAATCGAGTTCGTGGCGACTTCGAACAATATTCTGAAACGAGCCCATCTCAGGGGAGAAGGCATCGAGCCTGTCGAAGGCAAGGATAAATGGGAAGTCGAAGAGATTGAAGCGGGCAAGATATTCAGGGGCAGCTTTATTGCGAAGAAATCGAGCCATTATACTTTCGAGCTGGTTGATGCGGATGGTTTTGATAATTTTACGAATAACAAACCGGTTACTTACAATCTCCGAGTTGTTGTCGACAGATCGCCGGCAGCGAAGATAACGAAACCCGCCAGAAACAACATGATGACGCCCAACGCAATTCTGCCGCTGGACGTGGATATACGCGATGAGTACGGTTTGAGAGATGCCGTATTGAAGTTTTATAAGATACGGGAAAGCGAGACTTCCGAGCCTGAAGAACAATCTTTGGTCTTCATTGGAAAAGACGGCCAGCCCATTAAAATTGAGGGCGAGACAGAAGCGGTTTTTTGTTATGACTTCGAGCTGGAGCCGTTAAAAGCCAAGCTTGGCGACACCGTGATTTACTATGCAGAAGCGAGCGATTTCAACGACGCTTCGGGACGCGAGCCGGGACGCAGCCGCAAATGGAAAATATCCATTGTCAGCGCTGAAGAGCTTCGGAGAGCATACCAGGACAGGCTGGTCAGGCTGAAGGACAGGCTGATTTCTATTAAGCACAATCAGGAACTCGGGATGGACCGGGTGACCGAGACGAGCCAGAAAGTGGCCGTAGCGTCTAACGTTGACAAGGACTTGCAGCGCGAACTGCTGAATGCGGAGCTCGATCAGCACAGGATTACCAGGGAGCTTGAAGGGACGGTGGACGAACTGGATGCCATCGTGGAAGGCTCGCGCGCAAACAAGCTTTATAGTGAGCAGGATTACGAAGTCTGGTCAGGTTACAGTTCAAGGATAGGCGACCTTGCAAAAAGAATTTCTCCGGAAATAGCGGAAGGCGTTTACAAGCTGCGGAAAGAGAAACCCGAAGAGGGTTATGAGAAAGAATTCGACCTGATTTACAAGAAGCAGGCGGGTCTTATAAGCGAGCTGGCAGAAATAATCAGGGAACTCGAAAGAATCGCTGATTTTAACGAAGTAATCCGCATAATGAGAAGACTTGCGGACCAGGAGAGGCAGCTCAGAGATGAGATAAGGAAAAAGCTTCTAAAAGAGAAGGGAGAAGGCGAAGAGAAAACCTTCTCTGACGAAGATAAGGAAAAGATTGAGGAGTTGATTACGCTTCTGAGCGACTCCGATTCTTCAGTTCGCAAAGACGCGGTTGAAGAGTTGAGAAAATTGACCGGCAAAAACTTTGAATACGACCCCGACGGAAACGAGCAGGACAGAGCCAGTAAGACGATGCATTGGGAAGAGTGGTGGAAGCTTTACAAGGAAGACAAATAAAGGCACGAACTTCAACGGCTTGAGGGAATTAAATAAGCTTGAGAATAAAGAGTTAAGATTCAAACACTGCATGAAAAAAAGCGGTATAGATAAATGAAGACAGTTGTACTCCAATTTTGGGAGGGAGTTAAAATGCCTTGCTTAATTAAGCCAGTTATAAGTATTGTCGCGGTGTTGTTCTGCCTGGCGCTTTGTGCGTCATTAGTATTAGGGCAGGAGGAGACCGAAACCAAGGACAAGGATTATAAAAGGCTTGCCGAGAAACAAGAGGAAGCCAAAAAACGGCTCGAGCATCTCGAAGAGGTGATGCAGAATCTTGCTAAAAATATTGAGGAGAAGCAGCCGGACGAGGCCAAGAAGCTTCGCGAGGCGTGGAAGGCAGCGCGGGAGAAACTGCTCCTCGAGGATATGAACGCGATAAAAAAAGCCCTCGTGGAAGGCAAGGGATTTGAAGCTTTCAACAAGTCTGACAAGGTTGTAAAAAACCTCATGGAGCTTCTAAATTACCTCGTTGGCAAGCAATTCGAGAAAAAAGACATTAAAGATGAACTCAAAGAGGTCAAAGAGAATATCAAGAAAATCAACGAACTCGAAGATAAGCAAAAAGATATTCTTGAGAAAACAAAGGGCGTTTCAGATGTAAAAGAGCGAATAAAGAATATCGAAGAAGCTGTCAAAGAAATTGATAAACTTACTCAGAAACAAAATGAACTCATGAAGAATCCTTCTCAGAAAGGCCAGGATTCGGACAGCCGCATGATGGAAAGCCTGAATAAAGCTTCGCAGGCTCTCGAAGGGCTTATGAAAGAACAAAAAGGCCTGCACGATAAAACGAAGGAAGCCCTTTCAAAAGGGCAGCACGGCCAGATGGACCAGCTTTCCGATAAGCAGAAGGACTTGAGCAACAGTTCTTCGGAACTTCAGAAGAACCTGGAAAAGACTACTAAGGATTCGAAATCAAAAGGGCTTCAGGATGCCTCGAAAGCCATGAAAAACGCCACGGAAGCTATGAAAAAAGCTTCGGGCCAGCTTGCGGAGAGAAAGGGACAGCCGGCTCAGCGCACTCAGAAAGAAGCAATGGAAGAGATGGATAAGGCCAAGAGTGCGCTTGACAAGGCGAAAGAAAACCTCGCAAAAAAGATGGAAAAAAAGTCTCAGGGAGAGCGTGCCGCTTCGAATCAGGAAGAACTTGGAAAACAGGCGGAGAAGCTTTCGCAGAAGCTTGGCGAAATGTCAAAATCAAGCCCCGATGGCCAGAAATCGAAGACCGCCCAGGCTGCGAAAAGCACGCAGAGTGCTTCACAGAGCATGAAGAAGGCAGGTCAGCAATTCCAGAAGGGCGGCCAGAAATCACAACAGGCCAAGAGTGCTCAGCAGCAGGCAAAGAAGCAACTCGCCGAGGCCAAGAAGGCGCTTGAAGAGGAGAAAAAGAGAGAGGAAGAGAGACTTAAGAAAGAGGAACTCGAACGGCTTGCCAGAGAGCAGGAGAAGCTGAAAAAAGAGACCGACAAGGTAGCAAAAAAGGTCGAAGAAAGTAAGCAGAAGAGTCAGCAACAGCAGAGTGCGGGCAGGCAGCTTAAAAAGGCCAGCAAGAACATGAAAGGCTCTCAGCAGCAGCTTGGCAAGAAACAGCCGGGCGGAGCGCAGGAAGAACAGAAAAAGGCTCTCGAGAATCTGGAGCAGGCGAAAAAGGAACTTGAGCAGCGCGAAGCGGAACTTGAGAACCTGCGGCAAATGGAAGAACTGCTTCAAATAGAAGAGGAACTCAAGAAAGTAGTCGTAGTTCAAAAGGAAATTAACAAAAAGACGATTGAACTCAACGCCAAGAAATTCGAGGAAGGAGAGCTCAAGAGAGCCGACAGAATCGAGCTTCGCAAAATGACCGACCAGCAGACCAAATTAAAGAGCAGATGCGAAGAATTAGTGAAGAAACTCGAGGAAGAGGGCGCGCACGTTTATGGAGGCGTCTTGCGAAACGTGGCTTCTGACATGAAAGAGGTTGCGGAACTATTAAGCAGAGAAGATACGGGCAAATACACTCAAATGCTTGAACGAGAGATATTAGCGCAACTCGAAGATTTGACCAAAGCCCTGAAACAGGAACAGAAAAGGCGAAAGAAGCAGAAAAAGGGCGGCGGCAAAGGCGGTGGCGGCGGCGGCAAAAAGCCGTTGATTCCGCCGGTGGCGGAACTGAAGATGCTGCGAAAGATGGAAGGCACTATTCACGAAAAGACGCAGGAAGTCAACAGGGCTTTGAAACAGACGGGGAGACAGCCCAATCTTATACAGAAAAAGATGATTAACAGGCTTGCTCACAGGCAAGGCCAAGTCACGGAGATGACGGAAAAGATGCGGGAAAGCATGCAGCAACAGCAGCAACCCGGCAGATAAAGCTAACTAAATGCTTGGAGGTGTTTTATGAAATATATTGTTTTTGCAGCACTAATCGGGTTAAGCCTAATACTTCTGCCGGGGATTATTGATATTGTATCGGCCCAGGAAGAAGACAAAAACGAGGACGATGGGGGAGCCGACGAGAGCGAGCTCGACATGTTGAAAAGAGCTTGGCAGCGTCATAAGGAAGAAAAAAAGGAAGAGAACCCGAGCGGGCAAGGAAGCGAACAGCAAGACCCGCTTGAAGCTATTGCAGGCAAGATGAAGGTCGTCGAACGCAGACTGGTTCGTGAAGACCCTGGCGATAAGACACAGGAGAAGCAAAGAGAAGTACTCGACTTGCTTGACGATCTTATCAAGAAAGCCGAAGAAGCTCAGCAGCAACAGCAGCAGCAACAACAGCAACAGCAGCAGCAACAACAGCAGCAACAGCAACAACAGCAGCAGCAACAACAGCAGAAAAAAATGACCGACCCAAGCCGAAGCAATCCGGCGCAGCCGAATTCGGCAAGGCAGAAGCAAATACTGCAAAAGGTTGGAAAACCCGAAGATAAGAGTGTCAAATGGCGGGCGAAAGGCGGCAGCGAAGCCGACCGCTGGGGGAATCTCCCTGGTCATGTAAACAAGGAAGATGTGGAATCCGGTTCGAGAGAAGAATTTCCCGAGAAATACCGCGAGCTTCTTGAGAAGTACTATAAGCAATTGACAAAGCCGCGACCGGGCAACAAGTAAGAGCCGTTTTTACCAAGGATGGCAGTTCTTTACATGTTTGTAAGCGGAGAAAAAAAGTGAAAAAACAGGCAAGACGCTTGTTAATGACTTGCGCAGCGGTAATTGTTGCCCTGACAATGTGTTATCTGTTCGACGATGTGCGAGCTCAGGAACAAGGCCGAACGGTTGACGCGGTTACACCGGCGACACGCTCCGCAGTTGCAAAATCACTCGAATTTCTAAAAACACAGCAGAATCAGGATGGGTCTTTCGGAAACAGTTATCAACTCGCAAACAGCTCTCTGGCGGGGCTCGCGTTTCTTGCCAACGGCAATTCGTATAACCGGGGGCCTTACGGCGAACAGGTTGCCAAGGTACTGCAGTATGTTTTAAGCAGGCAGGACAAGTGGGGATATTTAGACGACAACCAGTGCCGGATGCACGGTCACGGCTACGCGGCCCTTTTTCTCGGTGAAGTATACGGCATGCTGCCTCCGGAGTATCAGAAGAGGGTGCATCGCGCCTTGCAAAAATCATGCAAGGTAATGATGGATTCCCAGACAAATGAAGGCGGTTGGGGTTACTATCCTTCGCATACGCTGGGATACAGGCGCTCGCTATCCGACGAGGGTTCGATTACCATTACAGTCGTTCAGGCGTTACGCTCTGCGAGAAATGCCGGAATTAACGTACCCAAGGGGGTAATTGACAAGGGAGTCAAGTATATTCAGAGATGCATGACTCCTGAGGGGTGCCAGTATACATTGAATAGCAGCCGAAAAACATATACTCTGACTGCAGCAGCAGTCAGCGTTCTTAATTCGGCAGGGGTATACAAATCAAAAGAGCTTGAAATGGGCCTTAACATGATGCGCAAGCGCATTGCCAGCGTAGCGGTGCCGCTACAGGCTTCGGAATGGCCGTGGTATGGAAATCTTTATGCTGTGCAGGCGATGTGGCAGTCGGGAGGAAAGGACTGGGAGCAGTTTTTCCCCAAGTCGTATGAATACCTGCTGCAGACGCAGCGCGGCAACGGGTCCTGGAGCGGAGCACGAGGAGGCTGGGGCTCCGGTTACGGAGATGTATTTTCCTCTTCAATTGCATGCCTTATGCTCGAGGTGCCTCTGGGCTATCTGCCCATATTCGAGCGATAGAAGCGCAGAGCCGACTCTCTGGAATTTCCTTGAATGCCGGCATAATAGGTTATAATATCCGCCGGGAATTGTAACGTGTCTGCGGCATGATAAATGACTGAAAACGGCGGAAAAATCAATACAGAAACACATGAAGGCGTGCTGGTTAACGCCGCATACTTAAACCTGCTTTCCGAAAATGGGTTGTCTTCTTTCGAGTCATTCATATCTATTCCCATAAAGAAGGTCGTCAAGAAAGTGCGCGATGACCGCCATACGGGATTGATTAAGCTTATTTCTAACGGAAAACCTGTTTCGGCTTACCTGAAGGTGTCAAATTATTCGTGGCTTGCTAACTTCTTCAAAACAATCAGGAAATTTACGCGCCAGCGAAGCTCTCTTGTTCACGAATACCTTAATCTCGTGCGATTGAGGGAAATCGGCGTACCGTCGATAACGCCGATTGCGGCCGGCACGCGAAGGAAAGGCTTTAAATGCGAATCTTTTATCCTGACCCAAGACCTCGGCGATACCCGGAAACTCGAGGATTATATACCTTCTGAATTTTCGTCTCCTTTTTCAAAAGAACAGTCGGTTAGAAAAAAAACTCTTATCGGTAAAATTGCGGAGATAACAAGGCGGATGCATGAAGGTGGAATCAATCATAGGGACTTCTATCTATGTCATTTACATATCCTGCTAAAAGCGGAGCCATGGCCGAAGCTTTTCGTTATCGACCTGAACAGGGCCGACCGGCGCGAACATGTCGGTGAACGCTGGAAGGTAAAAGACCTTGCGGCGCTGAACTATTCAGCACCATGCGAGATTTTCAGCAAGGCTGACAGGCTCAGATTCTTATTCTTATATTTGGAATGCGATAAACTGGACAAAGCGAAGAAAGACTTTATATATAAAATTGTCAGGAAGACAGAAAAGATATCGAGACACGCGCTTCGCTCCAAAGAAAAAGACAGGCGCTATATGGAAAAGGAATCACAAAAACCGCGCGAAGGCAGTTGTTCGAAAGGTGCTTCCTCTTGAATATATTATACACTCTGGGCGCAAAGTTCGGCGGAACGGGGATTGGACGCACTGCCGAGAAGTCGGTAGCGCAGGTGTCAAAGGAGCATAATCTCAAAGTCGCAGCTTACGGATTTGATGATAATGTCGCCAATGATTTTGCTCAAATAAATATAAACCGGCCTTTTCGCTGGCCCTTTTCAAACAAGAAACAGTATCGCCTGAAACGCGCAAAAGCTTTTGATAATGCGGTTGCAAACCTGATTGAAAACGACACGAACATTCTTCATTCGTGGAACGGTCATTGTCTCGAATCACTAAAAAAAGCCAGACAGCTTGGAATGACAACGATTGTTACCCGCGCATCATCACATATGTTGACGCAGATGAAACTTATCGAAGAAGAGTTTGAAAGATACGGCATAAGCCGTGATGTAGAACTACAAACCATGATAGACAGGTGCGTCGAAGAATACGAATATGCCGATTACATTCAGGTTCCTTCCGAGTTTGTAAAAGACAGTTTCCTCAAAAGGAGTTTCCCGGCAGAGAAATTAATTTATTCGCCGTTCGGAGTAGATTTTGCGAAATATCGACAATCAGACGGCATCCAAAAAGGATTCAAAATTCTTTTCGTTGGCAGAATAGGATTGAGGAAAGGCTGCCAATATCTCTTGGAGGCTTACAAGAGGCTTGATCTCGAAGGTGCTGAGCTTGTACTGCTCGGTAATATCGAACCGGGTTTCGAGAAAGTTCTTGCGAAATACAGAAACTTGAAAGGGTTTAACCTGCCGGGATTTGTAAAAGATCCTGCAGAACTTTACGCATCTTCATCCGTATTTGTCTTTCCTTCGATTGAGGAAGGGTCGGCCCTTGTTACTTATGAGGCTATGGCTTCAGGACTGCCGCTTGTAACCACGTTCAATTCCGGCTCTCTTGTTAGAGACGGTGTTGACGGATATATAGTGCCAATCAGGGATGTTGATGGAATATGCGAGAAAATCCAGATTCTTTACAATGATAAAAACATGGCAAAAGAGATGGGAAACAAGGGGAGAGAATTTATATCTGAGTATTCGTGGGAAAGGTATGGCAGGACAATTGCCGGATACTACCGAAAAATTGAGGAGAACCGCAATGCCGCCAGAACCTGAGATAATAAAAAAGCATGTAAAGCGCGGAGTAACGGTTTGGGCAGATAGAAGATATTTGGATTCGCTTGTCAAAGCCGGAATTGGCGAACCGGAGGTTTTTGTAAACAGATATGCAGATAATTTGATTGATGATGTGACAAAGTCGAAAATAACCTCTCTTACCGTGAATCTCGGTGACAGGCCCTTCAGAGTTGCGGCGAAGGAGTATCTGCCAAGGGGAGGGGCCGGATGGTTGAAAAACTTGTTCAGGCCATCCAAGGCAAGAATAGAGCTTCTTATAAGTACCAGACTTCTTGCGCTTGGCATTCCCTGTCCCGAGCCTGTTGCAGCGGTTGAAATAAGGTGGTTCAGGTTTCTTAAAAAAGCGTACCTTTTCAGCGAAGAGCTTACGGACAGCTCCAGTCTGCTTGAGCTTATGGATAATAGAGGATATCAACAATTAAAAAGGCGACAGTTAAACGGCGTAATCAGGGCAATTGCGGAGACTGTCGCGACAGCTCACGTAAACGGCTTTTTTCACGGCGACTTGAATGCCAGCCATATAATTCTTCAAGAATGGAATCAAGACGAACCTTCTATTTACCTGCTTGATTTCGAAAATAGCAAGATACGGTCTTCGTCAAAAATGAAATACATGATAAAAGATATTGGAAGGCTGGAGAAATCAGCGTCATATTTTGTGAATTCAAGGGAAAGGCTGCGTTTCATCAAATATTATCTGGCGAAGATAGACAATGCATCGGACCTTCGCGCATTACTGAAAAAAGTTCAAGCGGAGGTAATCAAGCGTACGAAATGAAAATACTTATGTGCGGAAATTCATTCGGGCCGAAAAAGGGGGGCAGCCAGACATATGCGCTGGAAGTAGCAACCAATATGCATAAGGCGGGCATTGAAGTGGTATTTATGACCCGCACTCAGCCCGACTATGAATATTTCGACTCGAAACTGCCGTTTGAAGTAATACGCAGGCACAGCAAAGTTGCGTTGGGAGCACTATTTTTCAAGATGTTGAAATCTCGCTCTTTTGATGCGATATACGTTACACACAGGGCTGATTTTGCAGCTCTTGCATGCACTGCAAGCCGTCTTTTTAACAAACCCTATTTCATCAGCATTTACGGAGGAGAAATACTCCACGATTTTCGCGCCAAATCTGTAAAACGGAATCTGGCCTCGGCGCGCGCGGTCATTGCTATAAGTAACTTCACGAAAGAACTGCTGGCAGGACTTGGGGTCAATGAGAAAAAAATCCATATTATTCCGTGTGGAACGGATATGAAGCGCTTCAACATGGATATTAATCCCGAACCAATTCTCAATAAACATGGTCTGAAAGGCAAGAGCATTATTCTTTCAGTGTCGAGGCTTGTTAAAAGGAAGGGGCATGCGAATATAATTGCCGGACTTCCTGCGATATTGAAGGAAGTTCCTTCTGTCCACTATCTGATAGTGGGCAAAGGCCCTGAAGAGGAGTCTCTTAAGCGCCAGGTGGTGGTTGGAGGGCTTGAAGAATCAGTTACTTTCGCGGGATTTATAGGGGAAGATGAGCTTCCGAGATATTATGCGGCATGTGACGTTTTCGCCATGCCGAGTTTCGCGGCGCACAAGGGTGAAAATGTTGAAGGATTCGGTATCGCTTATCTTGAAGCAAACGCCTGCGGCAAACCGGTTATCGGAGGCAGGACAGGCGGTGTTGAGGATGCGATAGCGGAGGGGAAAACGGGATTAATTGTCAATCCGAAGGAAATTGGCGAGATTGAAGGAGCGATTATCACTATCCTTACGAACGGAGAACTTGCAGTCAAAATGGGTGTTGAGGGCAGAAGGCGCGTGGAAGAAAAGTTTAACTGGAAGAGTGTAACCGAGGAAATTATCAAGCTGATTAAAAGGATGAGTAATTGATAGTTGGAATTGGCATTGATATTGTCGAACTAATCAGGATAAAAGTTGTTCTGGACAGGTACGGGGAGAGATTTTACAGGCGAATTTACACTCAGAGAGAACGAAGAGAACTAAAGAGCGAGCAGACTGCCGAAAAGAACGAGAACATTTCTTCGGACAAACGGATTATAAGGAAAGCCGCTGGGAAATTTGCGGCCAAGGAGGCATTTCTCAAGGCAGTTGGAACAGGATTGTCAGAGGGTATTGCATGGAGGGATGTGGAACTTCTGACTGAGAAAAGCGGCGCGCCGAGGATTATATTGCACGGTAAAGCTGCAGAGATTGCCAAGCGCCGTAATGCCAGTTTCTTTCACGTTTCGATTTCACATTCGAAATCAAATGCGGTGGCTTTTGTAATAATTGAGGGAAGTGACAATTGCGATCTTGGTCAAAATGGAATCGGCAGGATGAAATAAGTTATAATTGTTCAGAAGGACAATGAAAGACGTTACGGATGAAAACCTGATTAAAAATTTCCTGGAAGGGGATGTCAAGTCTTTTGAAGAGCTTGTTCATAGATATGAGATTCCCCTCATGGGTTTTTTGCAGCGTTATACGGGTAATTATCAGGAAGCGGAGGAGGTTTTTCAGGAAACCTTTTTACGAGTATATACAAAAGCTCAACGATTCGACCCAGAAAGAAGCTTTAAAACTTGGGTATATACGATTGCGCTGAACCTCGCCAGAACGGCCTTAAAGCGAAGATATAGCGCCCACGTCCTCGCACGAAGCGACCATGAGGGCGGAAATCAGGATAAGATTATACTTGAAGGCGAGGCTCCGGAAGAGTATTCTGCTGAAAGCGTACAAGAACGCAGTGAAGTTAGTGAATTGATTAGGGATGCTGTTTTGTCTCTGCCAGAAAAACAAAGAGACGTATTTGTCTTGTACCAGTATCAAAATCTTTGTTATACGGAAATCGCTTCAGTACTTGGAAGGCCGGTGGGAACAATAAAGTCTCAAATGCATTATGCGATTCAGGCGTTAAGAGATAGACTTAAAGATATCCGAAGCTTTCGTTGTCAAAATGGGAACTGATTCGACATGGGGGCTGCCATGAAAGTTATTACGGGAATTGCGCTGATATTTGGATTTGTTGCAGCAGTACTTTTTTGTATTTCCGGATGTGGAGGGAAAAGCGCGGAAGAAATACAAAAAGACATAAAAAAGGGTAAGTTTGAACAAGGCGAAGTACTTGGCGCGCTGGAAAGCGAAAGTTTTTACCGTCGCGAGGTTGCCGCGCAAGCGCTGGCAGATTACGGTGACAAGGAAGTTATCAAACCCCTTATTAAGCATATGCATACCGACAAGGCGGAATCGGTGCGTAAAATGTGTCTTTCCGGGCTTCTTGAGCGAGATGATGTTACGGCTGAGATGTTTGTACCAGAGCTTATCAAAGTAATGAAAGAGCAGAAAGACGATAACATAAGGCAGAAAGCCGTTTTTGCTTTGGGAGAAAAAAGGAACGAAGAAGGCTATAAAATGCTGCTTGAGGCGCTGAAAGATGCTGCCGCAGAAGTACGCGTTGAAGCTGTTCGCGCGCTTGCCAAGTTCCAGAAAAAAGAGGCGCTTAACGAGTTGGGCAAGATGTTCGAAGATGAAGACGTCTCCGTGAGGAGAGCTGCCGTCGATACGATAGCTGCAATAGGCGGGCCGGATGCCATTGACCTTATGATACCAGCACTTAGCAATAGCGATTATGCGGTTCAGAAAACTGCGGTTGAAAAACTCGGAGAACTGAAAGCCAGGAAAGCCGGGCCGAATATTGTTCCCCTGCTTAATATAGACAATGCATCGCTGCGCGAGTCGGCGGCCAAAACTCTTGGAATCCTGCGAGAAAGAACTGCGGTCAAACCTTTGATTGTGCTTCTCAAAGAAGAGCAGAATATTGACACGAAACGGGCAGTCACAGAAGCTCTTGGGAAAATCGGAGGCCCTGAGGTCGTTGATGAAATTACCTCGCTGCTTGATGATGGAGACAACCAGATTCGTGAACTTGCGCTTGATGCATTGGTTCATATGAAAGCGGAAAGCGAAGAATTCAAAGCAAAACTAAGATATATGTCTACGAGTGACCCTTATACGCAGCTCAGGCAAAAAGCCAAGGAAGCACTGGATAAAATGAAGTAATACAGTTGCAGGTTGTTACAAATATAATGTTGATTGAACCTGACAGGCTGTATTGAAGTATTAAGGATAGAAGATAAGTAGAAAACAGATGCTTTAGGAGTAAATAGCTGTGAAATGCAATGACTCCGATACTTATGCTCATGAATATGTGTTCGAGCTTCTGGAAGAAGAGGACCGAAAGCAATATAGCAAGCATATCGAGTCTTGCGAGACTTGCAGAGAAAGAACAAAACAAGCATTTGATGACAGGGAAATGCTTGCTTCATGGAATATTACGGTACCGTCAGGTGCAGCGGAACGCTCAATTTCCCGCATTTATTCAAAAGAGATAAGGCAGAAATCAGCCCTGAATTCACTGGTTGTACGAATAATGGCTGCTGCTGCGGTGATTCTTGCCGCTATTGTCCTTCCCAGGCTGTTTTTAATGGAAAAGCAGGCTGTTCTTGCATACGAAGCACACTCGACGACTGTGGAAGGTGTTTTTAACGACTTTGTGAAACAGGAATTACATGTTCCGGTAAATTGCACAAAAACGGCATATGTGATTGTAAGAGTCAAATCTCTGGATGGTAAAGCGCCAGTGAAGGCTGCAATGAGGTTGAACGAAAGCGAAAGCTCCATATTGTTAACGACTGCCGCAGAACCTGAAGAAGAATACATACTCACAAATGAAAACGGACTGAAAGAGGGAATTAATCTCCTGACAATAGAAAATCACGGCTCTATTCCGCTTGAATTTGAAGTCATTCTTATGGTAGGAAGCTCCATGTAATGACTTAAGCCTCTCAAGTCCGCTCTACGCAATATTTTTCATACAATATCAAGATAGCTATCTCTGATTATTCATACAAGCAGCTAAACAGGAATTATTTTGTAATCCTTTCAGAACAACAGGCGACAACTGTTGACATTGCAGATGGCTCTTTGTAATATCGTTGGAAGTAATACTTCTGGGAAACAGCCGTGTCCGGGAAGACAGAAGAACATAAAAAAATATCACCAGCGCTTGTAGCAAACCTTGCTTTAACGAAGCGGGAAGTAACGATACCCTCTAAATATGGGATACTGCTCCTTGCCGTTAAAGACTATCACGGAGTCTGCACAAAAGTCGAAAACCTGCTTCAGGAATATTTTCATCCTATCAGGAACCTGGATATTGTAGCCAAGCACCTAAGGGTTGTATGCGGCGGCAATATGTTTCATTACTATGACATAAGCGAGCACAATGTACGTTGTGCAGAGTTATTTGTAGACCTATTCAACGGACTATACGAGGCCAATCCTGATAACGAACTCCTTGGCAACATTTTCAGGGCAAGCCTTGATTTTATGCTTGCTTTGAAAGAGTCTCCGAATAGCAACAAATATATTGGATGCTTGAACAAGGTCCTTTCAATTCTAACCAGTACTCTCAGCAGCAAGGCTCGAGTATTCCTGCCTTACTCGAACTTTATCAGAAATACCGGCAAGCGCTTCCTTGAATCGACTGCACTGGCGAAAGAATTCGGAAAACTCTATAAAGAAATAGTCATTCAGGGAGGCAAGGTTTTTAAGGACAGCGTGAAATTGTTCAACTGGATAGAGAATAAAGCCCCGGAACTGAAAGGCCTTTATACGGAGCAATTTATTAAGCTGAACGATAAGAATATGAGCAAATACCTGTATGAAGTTGAGCAGGAAGATGATGTCGTGAAGCTGCTGGACAATTTGAATTTGGATGACCTCATCAACTATATGCTTGAGGCAATAAATAAGATAGAAAATCCAGTGCATCGAATCGAGTTTTTCATATACATGGCAGGTATCAATGATTTTCGTTACAGGGACCAGGATATTCTGCGAGGCCTGCATACGTCTATCAAGAAAGTCTGCGTGGAGAATTGCGAAGAAGAAATCTTAATAACCATAGACTTGGTTACGGGATATTTGAAAGTAAGCATAGCCGAACAAAAACATGCTTTGTTTCGAAGTGTCGAGCGGCTGGGAAGCGATATCGCCCGGCAGAATAACCCCCGTTTGACAAACTATTTCATTGATAAAATCATCGATGCCGGTTTCGAGAAACCTGATGTTGGCGGGGTGTCTGAAGAATGGCAGGTAGAAATAAATCCTCATCATCTTGAATGTGTCAGGGCATGGCTGAGTATAATTGAAGACAATCCTGCCGCATACGAGAGACTGCTTTCGGCATTAATAGTAAATCTATACTATTACTCAATATTCATAAGCGATACGGACCTTTTCCAGAGAGATGTCAGCAAGATTTTAAACAGCGATATTGCAGATAGTTTCAATCTGATACTGCAGCTCGTCACTTTTCTTCCGGTATTTTTCAATGAAATCGGTTCGGAAGGCGAGCTGAGAGCCGTGTCGACTAAAGTTGACCAGATTGTGCAAAGGCGAGATGCAGTAGTGCATTTCCTGAGAAAACAGTCACATGCGGAAAGCAACAACAGGCTTATCGGGTTTTCAAAAAATATACTGCGTTACTGGCGGGATGGGGAAAGAAAAGTACTTAAACAATACCTTCCTCAGTCGCTTTATGATTCGTTGTCCGAAGATTCGCCCTTCTTCAAAAACGCGAATCATATTTTTTCTGAGCTAAAAACGAAGATGGGATTGGATGAAAAAGACTTGCATACAATTCCTTACGATATTTTCTCTGAACATCTCGAAGATGTAAAGGGAGTACCCGAAGAGGAGAAGGAACGATTTTTCCTGATGGTCAAGTTCCATCGTCTTCTGGAAGAAAAGTATTCATATTCGCCGGATCAGCTTGCTCAATTAGTCTCGAATTTCAATATGGTGCCGAAAGAAACAAGAAGCAAATTCATCGATGCATGCAAAAACGAGACGCCTTTGAATATTGTAAGAACAGGCAACCGCCTGCTATTTGAATTGAAAAAAATCATAGTTGATAAAAAAGAAACCAAAGCTACCGAGAATATATATTTAAAAAGACATATTGCAGCCGGAATTCCCTCCATGTACGGCAGTTATAGAGAGCCCAAATTCGACTCCATGGGCATGATGATAAGAGTGATGACATATCTTAAATCGCATCTTGAAGAAGTAATTGCGAGGTTTAACTTCAACTATATTACTCGGGAGTCCATGCGCGAAGCTTATGAAATAATGCAGGAAATGATAAATGGGTTGAATATATGCGGCTTGCCCGTTGAAGACCTTTCTACAAAAGTCGAACTGTTAAATAGAAGTATTTCAGTAGGCAACTTTTCAGCGGGGCAGTATCTGAATATCTTCGAATTTATTTCCAGAGCTGTCAGTGATATCGTCGAGAGCAATTACATTGCAATGCATAACAACAACCTTAATGCTATTACAAAACAAGTGCTTCAATCCGAAGGGCGCGAAGGCAAAAAGGCTGAGCAAAAAGTAATCGAGATGTCGGAAGAGTTTCTAAGGTCAATGATTGCTTATACGTATTCGATTCAAGAATTTGATCTGTTTGTAACTAAGATACTTCGAAGTTTGCGAAGTGTTACCGAGATACTGGATGACCAGTCCACCAACATTATTTTGAATTACAGCCCTGATAAGCTGATTTCTTATATTCATGAACCGCTTAAGGAACATGAGAATCAGCTTTACCTCGGATTCAAGGGCTATGGCTTGAAAAAGCTCAAGTCCTTGTCGCTGCCTATTCCGCACGGCTTTGTAATCTCTACCGAGCTTTTCAACATTATGCCTGCCATGTCATATGCAGACTTGAGACGGGACACTCGTGACAGAATTCTGCCCGCCCTGCACACGATAGAAAAGTTAAGCGGAACGGAACTGGGCAATCCGGAAAATTTATTGCTGCTTTCAGTGAGAAGCGGCGCCGCTTTTTCCATGCCCGGGATGATGGGCACGATTCTTAATGTCGGAATGAACGATGAAATTACCACGGCACTTAGCAAGAAACCGAATCAGAATTGGACATCCTGGGATTGTTACAGACGATTCCTTCAAAATTACGCGATGTCATCCGGCGTTAATCGTGACGTATTTGATACAGTCATGGTCAAGTATAAAGAGAAATACAAAGTAACAAAGAAACTTCAATTTTCACCTTCTCAGATGAAAGAAATGGCTTATGAATACAAGGCCACGGCGATTGACCACGGCGTTAAAATTATCGAAAATCCCGTGGACCAGTTATTAAAATCCATATTTCTTGTTCTCAATTCGTGGCATTCAGAACCTGCAAAGGTCTATCGAAAGCAGATGCAGCTTTCTGATGACTGGGGCACGGGCGTTATTGTTCAAAAGATGGTTCTGGGCAATCGCAACTACGATTCGGGTACAGGCGTTATATTCACGCGTGACCCTCGCACACACACATCGGACGTCAAGCTTTTCGGGGATTTTGTCATGTGTTCGCAGGGCGAAGATGTAGTAGGAGGCCTTGTTAATCCATATCCGATAAGTGAGAAACAAAGACTTGACTATTCTCCGGAACTCGATGTTTCCCTTGAAAAGATATATCCTGAAATATACAAAAAACTTTTGGATGTTGCGAACCTGCTTGTGCTAAAAAACAAATATCAGCATCAGGAAATTGAATTTACGTTCGAATCAAGCAGGCCTGAGGATGTTTATATCCTGCAAACCCGTCCAATATCGTTGGAACAACAACCTGATATACCCGTCTTCGCCTATCCTGAAGAAGTCCAGAAAGATGTAATCGCAAGAGGGGTAGGCGTAAGCGGAGGCGCAATGAGCGGCCTCGTGGTATTTACAAAAGAAGACATTGAATCGCTCCGACAGGCCAAGCCGGATAATAAGATAATTCTGCTCAGACCCGATACGGTACCTGAAGATATTTCACTTGTTCTTGCCGTCGATGGATTGCTGACGGGGCGGGGGGGCGTTACTTCACACGCCTCCGTTACGGCTAAAAGAGTTGGAAAAACTTGCGTTGTAAACTGCAGCGAAATGTTCGTTTCTGAAACTAATAAGTATGCAAGAATTGGTAACCATGAGCTAAAACCCGGAGATGTCATCTCAATCGATGGGCATTCCGGATTTGTTGTTGCGGGAAGTCACGAGATAAAAGATTCGAAAGAACTTTTTCTGCAATTCTGAAAGGATTTGGTCATGGCAGATGCATCTAACTCAAATGGCAGAACGCTTGGGATAAATGGTTCTGGTCGCATTGGGAAACTGACGCTATGGTTTAACGCAGCTTCCGGACGTTACGACCACATAGTCGTAAATCTTGGTAGGGAAGTTGGCAGAGGACTTGAGGATTTTGCCCACTATATCTCCACGGACAGCACTTACGGGCCTTTGTGTCAGTTCTTACACGGTTTCAACGCAGAACAATGCATTCAGATTATCGATAAAGAGAAAAACCAATTTTCTCTGGACGGGGTCAAGATTACGGTGCTTACCAGCGATCGGAATCCAAAGGATATCAAATGGTCGGATTACGGGGTAGGAATGGTCATCGATACTACCGGCAAATTCAGCGACCCTACAACACCTGCAGATAATCCCGGTGGCGGCCTGCGGGGGCATCTTGAAGCAGGCGCCAGGATAGTGATGGCAAGTGCTCCATTCAAGATGAAAGATAAGAATGCGCAGATGGATGAAGATGCGGTAATGTTGATTAAAGGCATAAACCATCAGGTGTTCGATTCTTCCAAGCACAGCGTTGTTTCAAGCGCATCATGCACGACCACTGCGCTTGCGCACATGGTGCTGCCTCTTCTTAATCATGAGTTGACTCATAAGATGCTTACTGCATCCATGTCAACAATTCATGCTGCGACAAATACTCAAAGCGTTCTTGATACGCTGCCGAAGGCCGGGGCGAAAGACCTGAGAAAGACAAGGTCTATATTGAACAATATAATAGTTACGTCGACCGGAGCTGCGAGGGCGCTTGAACAAATAATACCTGAGATTAGCCGCATAGGTTTCATGGCGGATTCCGTAAGAGTTCCCACTACCACGGCGTCGCTTATCATTCTAAACTGTACTTTTCAATCCAAGCTGAACGAATGTGGCGACAGCCTGATATGCCAGGATTTAATCAATAATATATATAAGGATTTTTCGCAATTGCCGGGTAGTGGTTTGAAATATTCCGAATCGCAGAATGTTTCAACGGATATGATAGGCGACATGTCTGCGGTTACAATTGAAGCCGTGGAGACACACACAAGAACTGGATTTACGACCTTGAATCTGAAGGCGCTCGATTGTTTCAAGGATACGAAGCTTGATATCGAAGAAACGGAAATACCAATAACGCACCTGAAAGTGTTTGGCTGGTATGACAACGAAATGGGCTCATACACAAAACGCATGAGCGAACTGGCATGGCATATAACGGATCAGACTTTCTGATAAATTCCGGGATTTGAAATATCAGCGTTTTGAATCTTCTTCTGGTCCGGGACGGTTGCCAGTATCATCATTTGATATGTCCAACGTCGTCCATCCGAGAAGAAAGTCAAAGAGTTCTTTCAGGTTGACAGAGAAGTCGAGACCGACCAGGCCTGCGTGCGCGGTTGCTCCAACCTGCCAGAATTTCCTGTCATAACCTGAGTCGTAGGGTATTCCTTCGTCGCCACAGAATATCCACAGGCTTTGACCGCGTTCCGTGTTGGCAGGCTCGATATTGCCGCTTGCGGGAGTGATTTGGACGCTTCTGATGTAGAAACCGGGCATGCCGAATTCGGCTACCGTTTCTTCCCATGCGCCGCCTTGACGGCCAATAAACCCGAATTTTGAACCTCCCCAGAACAGTCCTCCGGCTTCAACAATCTGGGTAACGCGGACGTTGGCCTGTACGCCGATTCCAAGTGATAACGAAAGGCTGAAGATGTCGACAAAATCGTTCAACCTGTCCTTGAAGTATGTTCCAACGCCTCCGGTGGATTTGCTTTCCTTGGATATTTTCATATAGACGTTATTAAAATTCGAATCTGCAGTTAGCGCCTTGCAGTCAAAAGTCCTGATGTTCAGGCCGGCGCATCCAGCCGAGAACAAGCAAAGGAAAATTAATAAAACAATGTATTTGGGCATGGATTCCTCCAGGGAAAAATTAATCAGCGATGATATTATCAAAGAAAAAATGACTAATCAATGTCAAAGTGCGACGGTAGTATCATCTCCTTCTATGGGTGTTAGCAGGCCGGCACGAATCAATTCGAGCATTGCATTTGCTGCAGCCTCGTCAAACTGTGTTCCGGAGCCTTCTTCTATTTCATGCAAGACTTTCTTGTCTGTAAGTTCACCCCGGTACGAACGTCTTGATGTCATGGCGTCGTATGAATCAGCTACTGCCAGTATCCGCGCAAGTAGCGGTATGTCTTCGCCCGCGAGGCCATCGGGGTAACCTTTTCCGTCAAAACGCTCGTGATGGTGTCTTACAACGGCTGCGATTATGTCTATGTCCTGTCCTTTTATATTTTTCACGATATTGGCGCCGACTTCCGGATGTCGGCGAATAATCAGCCATTCATCATCTGTAAGCTGGCCGGGCTTGTTCAATACCGATTCAGGTACGCTTATTTTTCCTATATCGTGCAGGAGGCTTGCCAGCCTGAGCGTATCGATAGTTTCTTCGTTGAGCCCCAGTATCTGCCCTAATGATACTGCATACGTTGTGACGCGTTCGGAATGGCCGCGTGTATAGCTGTCTTTAGCCTCAACAGTTGCAATGAGTGTGCGAACGGTTGAGTAATATGACTCGACGATATCTTCAAGAAGCCTGGCGCGTTGTATTGCTATGCCTGCTTGCTTGCCGATGGCTGAGAGAAGCTCGAGTTCATATTCCGTGAATTGTCCGGGCTGTCCAATTGTATCGATATAAATAGCTCCAAGGATAATGTCCTTGGTCTGGACCGGAACAGCCATTACAGAGCGAATGCCGCTCATGACAATTGATTCACCCGATTTGAATCGCTCATCCTTCTGCGCATCGAATGTAAGTATGGATATGCCTTTGTCGATTACTTCGCTTACTATGGTTTGACTGATAGATACGCGTCTGTCTACCGGAGTGTCGGCTCCTCGGCGCAATACGACGGGCTCGACAGTTCCCAATACTTCATCACGCATTAGAAGAAGGCTGCGGTCGGCCTTAAAAACCTGAAATATGGCATCCATGATAGATTCGAAAATCTGCTGCAAGTCTTCTTCTTGATGAATTACATTTGCGATACGGTATATCGTCTCGAGGCTTTTATGAGCAGTTTTATACTGGTCGAGAAGTTTGCCTTCTCCTGAGATAAAAAGGCCTCTGCGTTCCGTATCGTAGCGTTTCATTATTTGCGTTTGCGAGAAATCGAAAGGTGAGCGGTCGAGTTCAATGAGCATTTTGTCTGTTTCGGAAACATCCAGGCCCGCGGAAGGTTCTTCACGAAAGGCTATAAGTATTCTGACTGACCCCACCTGCACAATGTCTTCATTTTCAAGTTCTACGGTTTCGACATGGTTGCCGTTTACAATCGTCCCGTTGGAAGACTCGAGGTCGGAAACATAAGCATGTCCGTTAACAAGCCTGATAATTGCGTGAGTGCGAGAAACGCCGGCATCGAAAAGCTGAATATCGGCTTGAGCGTCACGTCCGATAACAAGTTCCTGTTCATCGGAAATGTAAAATGCTTCCCCTTCTCTATTGCCGTTAAGTACAGTAGCCTCAATTTTCATTATTGTTTCCAAAGTTTTTTGCCGTCACACTAATAATTATAATACGTATTTAAGGCATGTCAACTCGCATGAAATCAAATCTTTCATGGTTTGCGTTCCGATGAACGTCTGATAAGGATTGACATGCCCACTATAATGTGCTATAATGCAAATTAAGCTCAAGGAGGGCAGGTGTGATGAGCAGGCGTATGGATTCATTAATAATTCTGCTCTTAGCATCTGTTTTTCTTGCAGGATGCGGAGAAGCTAATTCTCATAAAAAAACATACGTTTCCGGTCTCGAAATTTCATTTACGTCTGGTTGTCCTGCCAATCAGGATGTAATTGCCGATGCTGAAGTGATTATTTCCCATATACTTCTGGAAGCCGTCGGTTCCGACGATGTAAGTATTTCATCAATTACCTTGAATGCCACAGGTACTGGAAATGACCTTGTCGATATTTCGCTTGTTGAGATATTCCTTGATGTTAACGGCAACGATGATTTTGATTCTGGAACGGATGCATTAATAGGGTCGGGTACATATGATAGTGATGACGGCCAGTTAAGCGTTAGTTTTAGCACACCTCAAATCATATCGACGGACAATGGCAGAAACTGGCTTGTAAGGTATCGATTAAACGGAAACGGCCCGAATGGAGCAACATATGCTTTCATAATAAAAAGTACGAGTGACGTTTTGGTCAAGTATATAAGCGGTCCTTATACTTCGACAAACGGTGTGCCGCTGGCAAGCTCCGTAATTACAATAACATCAGGCGGTGCAAAGCTGAATTTACTGCCTGGGCCAACTTCTCCTGCAAATCGCGAAGTCCTTAAAGGGATGTCGAATATCAATGTTATGCAATTCACATTATATAATCGGGACTTTGACAATATCACGGTCGATTCCATTCAGATTGCCCCTTCTGGCAGCGGCGATGATTCTTCTGAGATATTCCAGGCTCGTATATATATTGACGAAAATGGAAATGGAAGATACGACTCTCTTGAGACTCTCTATGGAGATTATACCTACGCGAGTGACGATTCTCCGGCAATTATAACAGGAAGCTATGCAATAGCTTCCAATACTATGGCTTATTTTCTCGTGGTTTATGATTTCGATTTGACTGCTGTTGTTGGCAGCAATTTTCAGGCTGCTGTTGCCGCAACAAATCATATACAGGCGCATGATGTTTCTTTAAGCAGCGTGTCGCCCAAGGGACCGGTTCCGCTTGAAGGAGCTATTATTACAGTTGCAGAGAAGGGCAGCCTGCATATAACCAAAGGCTCGAAGAACCCCGCTGACGGTGATGCCATTGCAGGGAATGACAACGTTCCTGTTATACAGTTGGAATTTGAGGCGGATGTTTTGGAAGATGTGATGATTAATAGCCTGACGTTACACGCTTCAGGTACGGCCAATGATACTGCAGATATTAGTCAGGTAAGACTCTATAAAGATGCTGATAATGATGGGGAAGTGAGCAGCGGCGATACAGAACTTTCAAGTAACAGTTTTGCGAGCGACAACGGAACTGCTGCATTTAGCGTTGCGGGGTTTGTTGTACCGGCCGGTCAAAAAGCAAATATGTTAGTAAGCATTGATATTCCTGCTACGGCGCTGAATTCTTCATCTTTTCAAACATATATTGATAGCAATATTGAAATTGGCGCGACGGGAATTCTTTCGAGTTTAACTATAGATGCGTCGGGTATTTTTCCAATTGACTCCGGTTTATTCACGGTGAGAGTTTCGGACAGTTTCATTGTCGCCGATAGCCTGAATACGGCGAGATTCATGCACACTCAAACCTCATTTCTTGACCCGGGCGACGGTGAAGTCAAGGTGCTTGTTTGCGGAGGAAATGATGGCAGCCAGACGCTTGAGAGTGCTGAGATTTATACCCCCAAGCTTGATACTTGGACGACGCTGGAATCCGCGATGTCCAAACCAAGAATGCTTCATACGGCTACGCTTCTATCCGACGGCCAGCGCGTATTGATTGCCGGAGGTACGGATGGGGCATTTACAACTTATGGGGATGGAGAAATTTTCGACCCGGCAACATATACTTTTACCGGCATTGCGGATAGCTTGACTTCCAGCCGTCAAATGCATACGGCAGTGCTGACGAACGGAGGGCAGGTCTTTATTTTTGGCGGACAGTATATTTTCGGAAGCCCTCAATTCGTTGAAACGACCGAGTATTACAATCAGGCTGCTAATCGTTTTGACCCTCTAAACATAACTCACTATGTCAGAATCCTGCATACCTTGAATAGTCTTTCTGGAGGCACTTTAGTCGCAACAGGAGGGTTGGGATATGCAATATCAGGGCCGAGGAGCACGGTATTGCTGAAGATAGTCCAACTCTGGTCAACAACTCCCACAATTAGCGAGTCTCCCTCCTGGGTATCTCTCGCAGGATTTGGACGATGCGGGCATTCGGCAGTATCTCTTCCCGGAGGTGAGTTGCTGATTGCAGGTGGTTACGATATTAATCTTTATCTCTATACGACGCCGCCTTTTTCGGGACGCAGAAAAGCTGAAATCATTAGCGAGAACAGCTCTGTTGTCGGGGATGAGACTATCAGGGACATAGGTGAGATGTCGAAGGTAAGATTTATGGCAGTAGCGACATTGCTGCCTAACGGTGAAGTGCTGATTGCAGGAGGCGCTGACGATTCGATTACTGCAGGCCCTTTAAGCAGCGCCGAGATTTACAACCCATCTTTAGAATCTTTCAGAGATTCCGCAGGTACGATGGTTCAGTGCAGATATAGAGCTGAATATTCAATTATTCCCGGTTCAGACGGATTGCCTGCTACTTCTGATGATTTAATCCTTATTACAGGTGGACTGATTGAATATGCATCATCGCCGGGACCAGTCCAAATAACATCAGTTGCAGAAATATACGTACCCTGATAGCAGACGGAATTTCCTTGAATTGCACTGATGCGTCTGACAGAATATATATTCTGAAATTCTGCTATGCAACAGGTTCACTTGGGGAGACAATATGGCAAAAAAAGTACTTATTATGGGTGCTGGGGGAAAAGATTTTCATACATTCAACTGCCTTTTTCGCGATAAGCCCGAATATCAGGTGGTAGGTTTTACTGCTACTCAGATTCCTGGAATTGACAAGCGCAGGTTTCCCCCTGAAATAGCCGGGAGTCTATATCCTGAGGGTTTACCAATCCTCCCTGAAAAAGAGCTTGCGAATATCATTGAAAAGGAAAGTGTTGATATTGTTGTCTTCGCCTATTCGGATGTTTCATATGATTATATCCAGAAACATAGAACGACAGTAGAGGCGCTCGGCGTTGAATTCATGACCCCTATTCCCCGAAGTACAATGATACCTTCCCAAAAACCGGTTATCGCGGTTTGTGCAATTCGGACAGGTGCTGGTAAAAGCGCCGTATCGCGCTCGGTTGTAAAAATACTGGCTGAAAAGGGCAAGAGAGTTATCGTTATAAGACATCCAATGCCGTATGGCGATTTGTACAAGCAGGAAGTTCAGAGATTCGAAAATATCGAGGACCTTGCGAAACACGAGTGCACTATTGAGGAAATGGAGGAGTACGAACCTCATATAAGAAACGGCGGCGTTGTATATGCGGGAGTCGATTACGGCAAAATTCTTGTCGAAGCCGAGAAGGAGGCGGATGTAATCCTTTGGGATGGAGGAAACAACGACACTTCTTTCTATAAACCTGATTTGTATATTACGATTCTGGACCCATTAAGAGCGGGCCATGAATTGCTTTATTATCCGGGAAGAGAAAATTTCGAACTCGCGGATGTACTGCTGATAAACAAGGTTGACCAGGCTTCTGAAAGTGATATTAAAACGATTGAGAAGAACATCGCGGAACATAATCCTTCGGCTACCGTGATAAAAGGTAACCTTGAAGTTTCAGTCGACAGAGCTTCTGAAATTACGGGTAAAAGGGTACTGGTTGTGGAGGACGGTCCCACGCTGACTCACGGCGGCATGAAGTACGGTGCCGGTGTAGTTGCCGCGAAGAGGAATGGCGCCAAAGAATTGATAAATCCAAGATCGTTTGTTAAAGGTGAAGTAAAAAGAACTTTCGACCAGTATCCCGGAATAGGAAACCTGCTTCCTGCCGTAGGCTATAGCGCAGAACAGATAAAAGACCTTGAGGATGCTATTAACGATAGCGATGCGGAGCTTGTGATTATTGCCACTCCCATAGATTTGGGCCGGGTAATAAAGATTAGCAAGCCTTTCGTCACGGTAAAATACGACTACGTGGATATCGGTACTCCATCTCTATCTTCCGTTCTCGATTCAATATAAAATCGGGTGCTTGATATGGAATACAATCGCGGCAAGATATGCGTAATTGCTCTTGGCGGCAATTCACTTATAAAAAAAGGGCAAAAAGGCACTATCCAGGAGCAGGAGCGTAACGCTGAAGAAATCACGCGGCATATTTTCCCTTTAGTCAAACTCGGATTTAATCTTGTTGTTACACATGGTAACGGCCCGCAGGTAGGCCACCAACTCATTCAGAATGAAAGAGCTGTTGCGGAAGTCCCGGCCATGCCCCTCGATGTTCTTGTCGCTGATACTGAGGGCTCGATGGGGTATGTATTGCAGCAGGCCATGATAAATGAGCTTCGCAGGCATAAAATGAGAAATGTTTATGTCGTTACAATGATAACAGAAGTTCTTGTCGATAAAACTGATCCTGCATTTAAGAACCCTACGAAGCCGGTCGGCTCCTTTTACACGAAAGAACAGGCTGAAAAGTTTATAAAAGAAGAAGGCTGGACCATGATAGAGGACGCCGGACGCGGCTGGCGTCGCGTTGTTCCGTCTCCCAAACCGGGCAAAATCGTGCAGCGTTATATGATAAGGGACTTATGCCGCCAGGGTAATATTGTCATCGCGCTCGGCGGTGGAGGGATACCTGTTTGGCGGAACAAAAACAATGACTATGAAGGCATTGAGGCAGTTATTGACAAGGACCTTGCGTCAAGTGAACTGGCAAAAGTAATACATGCAGACCTCTTTATCATTCTGACACATGAAAAGGAAGTGTTTCTCTATTACGGGAAACCCAATCAGCAGGGGATTAAAGAAATGTCTTTGCAGGAAGCAAGACATTATCATGGGGAGGGACATTTTCCTCCCGGTTCGATGGGGCCCAAAATACAGGCTGTAATCAATTTTCTTGCGCAGGAAGACAGTATTGCAGTTATTACTAACCCAGAGAACCTTGAAAGTGCGCTTGATGGCAAAGGCGGAACGACAATTATGCGTTAAGGAGCCAAGTTATTGATAGTAGCCCTTTTCGCAGGCATTCACAAACGACCCGGCAACGCACTTGAGGTTCTCCCATTCGGACCTTATATTTAATGATTCCCCGTCGTCAATTTTTCCATCATTTTCGTAGGATTCTGAAACCACTTCCAATAATCTGTAAAATCGCCTGACTATATCTCTTGTCTGAGCCACGTACTCCCTTGCCGTTTCTTTGTCGTTGTTAAATGGAGGATTTTCTACGAAGTAACCTCCCGCGCTCTGGCAGAGCCAGTCAATTATTGGCTTGTGCTTGGTGACGTTATACAAGGCGCATACTCTGTCAAGCGGATTTCGCGAACCGCTGCCTTTTTCGCCTTCTTTCGGTGGTATTTCTCCCCACTTCGAGACGGTCGAATATGATAGATTCATTTCGTGCGCTACTGTTTTTGTACCCGCTTTGTCAAGCGCTTCCCTGATAATATCATATGATTCCAATATCTGTCCTCACGTAAAAAACCACACTTCAATTTAAATGCTATTTGCCCCAACGCTCTCTTCGTTGGTTAGAGTTTTTATTCTTCTTCTCTTTATCTTCTTTATCTTTATCTTTATCCTTATCTTCTTTATGGCTATTGTCGTTGCCCTTGTCTTTCTTTCCACTTGCAGGCGTCGCAGGTGTTGCTGGAGTTGCCGGCGTCGCGGGAGTGCTCTTGCCTCGCATTCTGTCCGTTCGGGAATTTCCATGTGATGGCGGGCTTGTCTTGTGTGCAGGTGTTGCAGGCGTTGCCGGCGTTGCGGGATTGCTCCTGCCTCGCATCCTGTCTACCGGTGATTTGCCGTGCGAACCGTCCGACGGATGGGTTGTTGTCGGTGCGGGTGGAGCCGGGGGAGGGGTGCTTCGGTCTCGCAATTTTCTGACAGGTGAGCTGCCGCGCGATGGTTTCGCAGGAGTCGCCGGTGTTGCAGGCGGAGTGCTCTTGTCCCTGAGTTTCTTGACTGGCGAACTCGATCTGCTGCCCCTCACGACCCTGTATTTCGGGTGAGAGCTTGGTATCCTGTTGAAATTGGAAGGCGTCGAATGCAGCGTCTTCCAAGGCCCGTTGTAATTTGACCCGCTATACCAGCTTCCGCCGTTGTACCAGTACCAGGTGCTGCCCAGAAGGAAAAGGTCGGTCGAAAGGTCAGCCGCATAATAAATGCCCGCTTCCGGGACGTATACGAGCCTCGGGCGAGTTCTGAGGTTCGACCATGAAGGTCTGCCCGGCTCGTATCTCTCTCTTCGTCCGGTCACGTAGTATTTCGGGTGCGCGCTCGGTATCCGATAAAATACCGACGGAACGGTGCTCACCGTGCGCCACGGCCCGCTATAGTTCACGGACACGTACCAGCTCCCGTTCGAATACCAGTACCAGTCATTACCATAGAAGAACAGGTCCGCCGAAGTGTCCGGTGAATAGTATATTCCTGCTTCCGGTATATGGACAAGCCTCGGTTTGGAGGCATAGGACGGCGACGGCCCGCGCGGCGCTACGTATGCGCCCGACCTGTAGCCGCCGCTGCCTCTGACCATTACAAAACATCCGCATAGCAGCATTGCGCTGAGCGTGATTGCGATAAATGACCTTAGCATGGTTCCACCTCCTCGATTAAGTTTTCAACTCAATAATACTAACGTAATTCTTTCCTGTATATGCGATTTAATTCTCAATCGTTACACTCTTTTTACAATCCCCTCTTTTGACATATCCCCGCATCTACTCTCCCGTTATCGGCATAAGCCGGTAACAATCAAACAAGTCCTCCTGCACGCTCTTTATCACCAGCCCCAATTCTTCCTTATCGCGCTGGCTTTTCGAGCGCGCCTGCAGAGCCTTCAGCTCGTCCACCGCCTGCTCGTAGTACTTTGCCGCCGACTTGAGAAGCGCTTTCTTCTTCATGGGGTCGGTCTCTGCAATCGCACTGTGATAATACCCGCTCCCGGTTCTTATCAACTCTCCCGCCCGGTCGAGCTTGGGCTTTTGGGCTTGCGAGGACTGGTATTCCGGCACGTGGAAGGCTTCTATTTTCCTGTTTTTCTCAACATCACTATATGAGCAACTCGCCAGAATGATGCCTGCAATTGCCATGAGGATTAGAAATCTCATTGTCCGGTATCCTCCCCGTCTGCCTGACACATATGATATACCATATATGCATGACAAGTCAACATGCAGATGGTCTTTTACAACCCTCAGCGAATTGTCAATAATTCGGTGAGATGCCGGGGTTTCGAGCCGCGAAGCGGTCGAAACGAAAGGCCAATCACATCTTTCCTGAAATTCTCCCTGTAAATTTAACTCCTTTGTTCCCAACGACTTACGACAAGTTTTTACACCGCGACGATTTTCAGTTAAATCGTCGCATGCCGGGGTTATGTTCTGCTTGCAGAACATAACGAAAGGCAGATTATACATTTCGTCTTTTATTTTCGGGTTTTCCGTCTGTAAATTTAACCTCTTACATACCAATGACTTACGACGAGTTTTTACAGATATTGAGGGGGTTCGCCTTTCCTTTTCCGGGCATTTTTTCCGATTATCGACAACACTTTTTTGCAGACAAATCATCTTTTCGTTACTTCTCCCTTTGTCATTGTCCGGACAAGCATAGCGAGGGGGCAGGGGATGGTTCGAGGCAGGCAGCATGTGAATGACTGCCTGCCGAAAACCGACACCTGCCTTAACTGCGCTAGCAGTTGCAATGACAACCATTTTGTTTTCCTCTGCGTTTTCCTCTGTGTCCTCCGTGGCTCTGTGGTTAAAACACCCTTTCAATAAGCGGTTTTCAGCATGTCATCAACTCCAATCACAGCATTTACAAGCAATCCACAACAGGCAGATGTATAGAAAGATGTCTGATTTGTTAGTGATTGCCCTCCATCTAGACGACGAGTTCTTGAAAGAGACTCGTCGTATTTGGGGAGCTTGGCTTTCGCGAAGCGAAAACACGCGGCAAAGATGCATCCCTTATGAAATAAGGGTTCCAGCATTTTACTCTCCTCTCTCTCATTGTTTATAAGCCTTTCGGCCAGAGGCCTTTTTAGCAACAGACACGCGAAATATAACACGCGCCTCTATAATACGAGGTGGCGTATAACGCACACCTGTGATGAAACACCTATGCCGAAAACTCAATTCTTCATAACCTCTTTTATAGCAGGAGCTTACGACGCAAAAAAAACTTCAATTTGGAGCATGTTTGTGGTGTGTCATTCTTGTACAAAAAATTGTCACATGACTATGCCGACGGCGCAGTCCCTTCTGTTATTGGGTTTCAGGCTGACAAAGTCTTCGGAATTAGAACCGGGGCGGATTAGTTTTGTGGGGGGTGTTGAAAACAATACGGCGTAAGCCCTGAAAAGCCGAGTCGGACTGTAATACGCTCCATGACTGGAAAATTAACGTTATCGAAATGAAAAAAGGTGGGGCTTTTGAGACTTCAGAGTAGTTTGAAGCAGGGATTTAGTGTTGTATCCCACGAATTCACGGATGCGCCTAAGTCTTTATTCAGTAAGGAGTTACGTCATAAAAACCCGTATTATGTCCCCGGGTTTCTCTGAATAGCCATTATCTCTCCTATCTTTCCGGCTTACACACCTTGCACGGCTCGTAGCCTTGCCGTTTCGCGTCTTCCAGACTTAGCGGGAAACTCCCGCCTCTAAGATGTTGTCAACCCTCCCGGTGATACGTCTTGCCAGTACGGGTTATATATACGGTTGTAGACGGCTTTGGTGAAAGATTAAGGGATTTTGCATGGGCATCGTTTATGGAGGTGCCCTTTGGTGGTATCCCTTCATCAGCCCATAACCCTCTTTTTTCTTCTCTGGCTTTACGCTCAAGCTCTCGATACTTTTCCATATATTTGAAGGGATAATTGTTGTAGGCGTGCCCATAGCCTTGACGGATGATTACTTCGTTTATTACAAAATCTACTTCTACTGTTATAAATTCTTTATCACCGTTTCGTCTGTGACTCGGAGGTGAAACATCGAGGCGTTTTGTATTTTTGTAGTGCACATAAGCCAGCGTTCGCCCGTATCTGTCTTTTTTCGTCTGGTCGTATTCCAGCCAGACCTGTTTGCCCTCAATCGTGTTGCGGGTAAACTCCGATGCTTCTTTCCCAAATCGTTCAACCAGCTTGTTCGGATGCTTCGTCTCAGGTGTGTCAACTCCTATCAAGCGTACTTTCTCGCCGTTCTCAAGCTCTAAGGTATCGCCACTAATGATTCGCTTTACGGTACGCCATTCTTTGTCATCAGATTCTGAAAGCCTTTTCTTGCTTGAAATTGATTCGGAATGCTTAGCAATTTCTTCCAAGGCTTCTCGGACTTCTTCAGGTACTTCCGGCTCTTCAGAGCAGCCAGCGACAAGCAAGAATACAAACAGGATACAGACAGCGCGCTTTTTCATTGTAACCCTCACCCTTATCTGTGCAGATTTTAAGACGCCTGGGTAATCATGTCAACTCAATTTGAGTCGTGAAATTCAGGATTCCACCCAATACCCCGGCAGTTTGGCTTGACAATATATGCCTTACTGTAATATTCTCTAATGATAGCATATTTAGTTGTAGGAAATAGAGTTTAAAGTTATGGGACCAATTACACTATTTGATAAGTCATTTCTTCAGTCACTAAGCGAAGATGAATCAGTTTGGTTTGATAATTTTTTCCTAACCATAATTTGCCCCTTGTTTTTTGTTGAAACTCTAGCAGACCTAGATAAATCTGTGAGAAAAGGACGTACACCGGAAGAAGAAGTAGGTATAATAGCTAGAAAATTTCCCGACATGCATAGCGCTCCTTGTGTAAATCATATTGATATGTGCCGCGGTAATCTTTTTGGACAAGAAGTTCCAATGAGAAAACAAATTCCAGTACCTGGAGGAAGAGTAGTTAAATCAGGTGAAAGAAAGGGAGTGGTTTATAATTCATCTAAGGAAGAAGAAGCTTTCCATAGATGGCAAAACAATGAGTTTTTTGAGGTAGAACATAATTTTGCTAAAGCATTTCGAGATGTCTTATCAAATTATGATTACGATAAAGTAAAGAGGTATTTTAAAAAACTTGATGTTATAAGTAATCCGTGTACGAGTCTTGAGGATGCAAAAATCCTTTCTGATAAAATAGTAGCTGATACGGAGCCTCCAAAAGAAAATGATTTCTATGTAGCTAGGATTTGGGATAATCATTTCCCTAATTGGCGTGAGGAGAAAAATAAAAAGGAATCTAATAAATCCTTAGATTCAAAATTGTTACAAGAAATGATAGATATTGAAAATTATCCTTCAAGTCCTGATTCTGAAATACAAGCTAATTTAGCTAATGCGGATTTTATCAGTTTCAAAAGAAAGGTTAGAAAAAAGAAAGGTTCTTGGATACAAGTTCGTGAAGATATTGACAAATAGAATCCGAACTATTTAGTAGTTTTAAGCGCAAGTTGGTAATTTTGCGTCGTAATATAGAAGAAAGTACCGGTTTGAACGTAGGTTAGTAATTATGGGTACGGTAGGCATCTTTTTCCCATTTCTCGTATTTATAGCATTCAAGCTGGGATACGCTTTCAGTGATAAGGGGGACAGGACTGAAACTGCAACAAAAGAGACGATAAGCTGGTTGCTAATGTATATTACCATATGGTTATCAGGTCTTATTTTCTTCCTGGTAGAAGAAGGTGATTTTCCCAAGGTAGTTTTCTTTGGCATACATGCCTGCGGGCTATGGTTCGCCTCAAGCGCAGGAAAGCATTTCAAGCTGGGCAGGCGCTCCAGATTTATCTTTGCGTTTGTTGTAACGCTTATCTACACTCTATTTGCAGTGATTTGGGGAATAAACACGTTTCTTTGTAGATGGTTCTTACACAATTCCATTTTTTAATCCAAACTCCAAGTCTATGCTATTGATAACACGGGGTGGGGATGATATTTTTAGGGCTGGTCAAGAATCGGTTATAAAACTTCATGGAGGCCGGAGTGGGCATATTCAAGGCGTATGACATAAGAGGTGTTTACGGCGAAGAAATCGACGAGAACATGGCAAAGAAAATCGGCAACGCGTTCGCAGTCCACCTGCAGAAAGGCCCCATCGTTCTCGGGCAGGACATGCGGGTTTCCTCGCCTTCGCTCGCAGAAGCAGTCAAGGAAGGCCTCAACGATGCAGGGCTGGATGTAATCGACATAGGCCTCTGCAGCACGCCGATGAGCTACTTCGCGATAGGCCACCTCGAAGCTGCAGGCGGGGTCATGGTTACGGCAAGCCACAACCCGGCGAAATACAACGGCATGAAAATCAGCCGCGAAAAAGCCATACCCCTCGCGTACGAAACGGGCATCAATAAAATCGAGGAGATTGTCAAGTCCGGCGAGTACAAAACCGTGGAGGGCAGGGGAACTGCGAAAGAGCAGAGTATCACCGAGGCGTATATCAGTCACGTGCTCGAAACTGCAAAGGACATTAAGCCGTTAAAGCTCGTCATCGACGCAGGCAACGGCATAACGGGGAGCTTTCTGCCCGAAGTATTCAAGGCTTTGCCCTGCACGGTGAAGGAGATGTATTTCGAGCCTGACGGGACTTTCCCCAACCACGAGGCCAACCCGCTCAAGCCCGAGAATGTTGCCGAACTTCAAGAGGAAGTACGAAAAACGAACGCGGATTTGGGCATGGCGTTCGACGGGGATGGCGACAGGTGCGCGTTCGTCGATGAAAAGGGCCAGACGGTCGGCTCGGACATGGTGACTGCGCTTATCGGGAAGGAAGTCCTCGGGCAGTATCCCGGCGCGGGCATACTCTACGACCTTCGTTCGAGCCGGGTCGTGCCGGAGACGATAAGCGAGAACGGCGGGCGGCCGGTGCGTTCGCGGGTAGGGCACGCCTACATGAAGAAGATAATGCGCGAGCAGGACATCCCGTTCGGCGGCGAGCTTTCGGGGCATTTCTACTTCAAGGACAACTACTACGCAGATAGCGGATTTCTTGCGATGATTCGGATACTCAATATGCTCAGTGCGTCGGAAGTGCCGTTTTCGGAAATGATAAAACCGCTGAAGAAGTACCATGCCACCGGCGAGGTCAATTTCACGGTCGCCGACAAGGACGCGAAGATAGAGGAGCTTGCAGGGATTTTCAGCGACGGGAAAATCGACTACCTCGACGGGATTACCGTCTCTTATGACAAGTGGTGGTTCAACGTCCGCAAGTCGAATACCGAGCCGATGCTCCGGCTGAACCTGGAGGCGGACACGCAGGAGCTTATGAGCGAGAAGGCTGCCGAGGTCGAGGCCATTCTCAGGAAGGGTTAGGCGCGACCGCGCTTTTCTTCTAACCTCAGGTCCGCGGTACGTGCACGAGTTGCGACTGCTTTCCGACGTCGGGAGTAACCGCCCATCGCACTTTGCCGGTCTGGTCCACGTAGAAATGCCTATTTCCGGTGACGTTCTTTTTCAACGGGTGTGCGCGGACTTCGAATTCCCTGACATCTTCCGGGACGATTAATTCAATCCGATAGCCCAAAAACATCTCATCCTTTGCCTGGATGAAATCTCGTTTCCGGAGAGTTTCGATTTCGTCGGCGTATTCGCCTGTCAGGCGGAAGTGCCGGGACTGGGCGTCATATATCTCTTCGAGAGCTTCGATTGTCCTTTTTTCGTAATCTGCAATATCAGGTTGAAGCAGCGCGGGGAGAAGATATATGAACGCTATGAGTTGCATTAATCCTATGATAATACCTGCGCCTCCGAGAATCAGCCCGGTTCGAGCGCTTTTGCTGTCGGGCTCCAGTCCTTTATCGAAGCGTTTTTGGTGGCGAATGCCAATTACCAATGCGGCGATGGCAAACGGAAGAAAAATCAGTCCCGGTATTGAAAGCGCCAGAATAAGAGCAGGTCTGCCATGTTTCATTTATAGTGTAATTCCCAAATTATTAAGATGCGAAACAGACTGTCTGCATTAATCGTCGTTCTATTATCATCCGCTTTGAAATTGTCCCTGACTGTTAAAGGAGTTGGGCATCTGGTAAGGCGGAGATTGCGGTCCGATTTCTTCGGTATCGGAATAGCGGACCGTTCCTTCCTGGTCTATGTAGAGGTATTTCTTTTTGCTGTCCTTGTCAATCGGTTTCGCGATGCATGACCACTGATAATTATTACTCTGGAGAAAGTATTCATATCCGGTGAATGAGCCGAGTTCTCTGACTCCCTGCACGCCGTATTTTTCAAGTTGCTTCAGGTTCGTCGCGTAAGTGTTATTTGCATTCTTGTATTGTTCCTGGGCTTTGTGAATTACAAGCAATTGGGTCGCCGTCATTGGTTCCCCAAGCATCGCAAAGAAACTACTGAAAACAAAAACCATAGCAATGACAAATATTATCTGCAGAAAGATTCCAATAATTCCAATTATCATGCCCGTAGTAGCCGAGCTGTCGGCTTTTACCAGGCCTTTTTTTACTTTGCTTCTGTGAGCCGCCCAGAGAATAATTGCGACAATGCCAAAAGGAAAACAGAATATCGAAAGAATACCCATTACGAGAGTGACGGTCTGTGGTTCCACCTTTTTCGTAATGCCCATGTCCCGTGCTTCAAGGTTTTCATTGCAAAACCGGCACTTCATTGCATTGTCGGGGATTTCGGAGCCGCAAAAAGGGCATTTTCGCATTTCATTTCCTCCAGCATAACGATGTCAATCAACTTCATAATCGTCAGTTAATTCCGGCGCGCCGATTACATTGATATGATACCCGCACTTCTTACAGGAGCCAGATTCAATTTGTGTCGATGTAATTGCCATACCTTCCCGTCCGATGACTTTGGATTTGCATGACGGACAGTACGTCGATTCCGCCGGGTGTCCCGGTTCGTTTCCTATATAGACGTATTGAAGACCCGATTCCATAGCGATATTACGAATTCTTTCCAGAGTTTGGAGCGGAGTCGGTTCGACATAAACAAATTTGTGGCTTGGGTGGAATTTAGTCAGATGCCACGGTACTTCAGCGCCAAGCTCTGATTTAATCCATTCGGCCAAGTCCTGCAGTTCGGTGGTATCGTCGTTAAGCCCCGGTATTATATTTGTGACTAATTCGAGATGAGTATTCGATTCAAATACAGCTTTCGAATTCCTCAGGACCTGCTTCCAGTCGGAAGGATTTGGCATGAAATTATAGCTTTTTTCAGAGAAGCCTTTTATGTCAAAACGAAAAGCGGAAACGTTTCCGATAAGAGAGTCGAGGGCTTTATCGCTCATCATGCCATTTGAAACGTATGTGGAAAGCAGGTTTCTTTCTTTTGCCGCTTTTGAGCATTCTGCAGTATATTCAAGCCATACCGTGGGTTCGTTGTATGTAAATGAAATGCCTGCGCAGTGCGCCAGGTCGGCGATTTCAGCGACTCTTTTTGCAGTCATGGAGTCGGTGCTAAGAAGTCCGGGGTGGGCGGGAGATTGAGACAGATGCCAGTTCTGACATCCCGGGCATTTCAAGTTGCATCCTAAAGTGCCGATGGAAAGCCATAATAATCCCGGATAATAATGATAAAACGGCTTGAGTTCGGACGGCGCAAGCCGCATTGCAGCTATTCTGCCGTGGACAAGACTGATTAGTTTGCCGTTCTCATTATATCTCACTCCACAGAATCCGGTTTCATCCGGCTTTATCTCACACCTGTTTATGCATAATTCACACTTAACTGCATTATCGCTGCAGCGTGAATAGAATTTGGCTTCTGTTGATGTCGGCAGGAACTTATGTAAAGGCATTCAATTCACCGATAACGCGAAATTATCCGTAAACACGATTTTCTAACATAAAATGCGTTGAGACGCAATACAACTTCTTATCCATGATTATTTGTTCGATTGTTTCTTTAGCGGTTTGAAAATAATCAGGCAAAGAGGCAGCAGTACAAGGGAAGCTGCAAGCACCGCCAGCATGGAAAGACCTGTGAGAATCCCAAAATATGCAGTAGGCGTGAAATTCGAGAAGCTTAAAATCCAGAAACCCGCTATTACGGTACTTGAAGTATAAAAAATAGCTCTGCCAATTGTATT
>Ga0272442_10000693_pt1 | contig 52856 bp, 36 predicted proteins | sample SSMForm2O_FD_200262 | JGI IMG/M metagenome (GOLD analysis project Ga0272442, IMG submission 200262) | Marine sediment archaeal communities from Little Sippewissett salt marsh, Falmouth, MA, United States - SSM-Form-2O | ecosystem: Environmental > Aquatic > Marine > Wetlands > Sediment ... | reverse complement strand
AAATGAATGGACATACGGTTCATTTTGATGGCTTTTATGATCAGGCCCGGGATAAGGAAAATACCAAATTATTATTGCCCAAAGGGCAGACATTCAGCAAGAATATCAATAGTATGGATAAGGAGGAAGGTGAGCAGGAAATCAAGTCGATTATGAAAGGCATTATGAAGGGACATACGATGTATGTCCGGTTTTTCTGCCTGGGTCCGGTGAATTCTGTTTTTTCGATTCTGACCTGCCAGTTGACGGATTCCACTTATGTGGCTCACAGTCTGGATCTCCTTTATCGTCAGGGATACGAAGCCTTTCGGAATGCGGAATCCGGCACAAAATTTTTCAGAATCGTTCATAGTCAGGGCGAACTCGAAGGCGCAGTGAGCAAGCATGTAACCAAGCGGCGCATATATATTGATACAGAGGATAAAATTGTATACAGCGCCAATACCCAGTATGGCGGAAACACACTGGGATTAAAAAAACTGGCGATGCGACTGGCCATTCGGCAGGCCATAGATGAGGACTGGCTCTGTGAGCATATGTTTGTTATGGGAGTTCACGGTTCCAAGGGGAGAGTGACCTACTTTACAGGCGCTTTTCCATCTTTATGCGGCAAAACATCCACCTCCATGATGCCCGGAGAAAAAATTGTCGGAGATGACATTGCCTATTTAAGAATTATTGAGGGAAAAGTGCGGGCAGTCAATGTGGAAAAAGGAATGTTCGGTATCATTATGGGCATTAATTCCAAGGATGATCCGATCATTTATAAAACACTGCATACGCCCAATGAAATCATTTTCTCCAATGTATTGACCACCAAAGACGGGGATGTCTATTGGATCGACAAAGATGCCCCGATGCCAGAAAGCGGCGTCAATTATTCCGGTGACTGGACACCCGGAAAAAAAGATGCATCGGGAAATAAAATTCCGCCTTCCCATAAAAATGCCCGTTTTACGCTGTCTCTGGACTGCCTGGAAAACTACGATTCCAGGCTTGAAGATCCTCTGGGAGTCGAAGTCGGCGGAATTATTTACGGTGGCCGGGATTCTTATGCCTGGATGCCCCTTCGTGAAGCATTTGACTGGAATCATGGCCTGATTACGATCGGTGCATCGCTTGAATCGGAGACAACGGCGGCGACTCTTGGTAAAGAGGGCGTACCAAAATTTAATCCGATGTCCAATCTGGATTTTGTCTCTGTTCCTTTAAGCAATTATGTACAGGCCAATCTGGAGTTCGGTACCAGGGCGGATGCTGTACCAAAAATATTCGGTGTGAATTATTTTTTGAAGGATGCATCAGGCAACTGGCTGAATGAACGCAACGATAAATCCGTGTGGCTGAAATGGATGGATCTTCGGGTTCATGGAGATGTCGATGCTATTCAGACGCCGGTGGGTTACATCCCCAAGTATTCGGATCTGAAAAAAATATTTCATGAAGTGCTCGATAAATCCTTCAGTGAAGAGAACTATATCCAGCAGTTCAGTTTGCGGGTGGAACCTTTTTTGTCCAAGATTTACCGGATTCTCGATATATACAGAGAAGTGCCTGATGCGCCGGCAATCATTTTTGACACACTGAACAGCGAGGTGGAGCGGTTGAAGGCGGCTCAGGCAAAGCACGGAGATTTGATTACCCCGGAGAAGTTGCTGTGAATTTGTGAGTGATTTAATCAATCATCGATGATTCCTGAAGAGGAGGATTTTTGTCGGCCGGTAATTTCTGCTTGAATTTACCGGTCTTTTTATTTACTATAGATATGTTGAAAGGAAAAAGTAAATAAAAATGAAATTTTCCAAGTGAACGCTTTGTGCCTGATAAAGGATTTAAAGGGGGCTGTTTTGGCAAAAATACTAATCGCCGATGATGAAGAAGGCATTCGCCATTATCTTCATAAAGTTATTCATATGATGGGTCATGAAACCATTGATGTATCCAACGGTAAAGAAGCATTGGATATCTTTAAAAACAGCAGGATTGATCTTTCCATAGTGGATATTAATATGCCTGAAATGGATGGGCTGAGTTTTCTTCACGCAGCCAAAGAAATCGATCCCAATGCTGTGATTATTATTATGACGGGTTATCCGTCCGCAGATAGCATTGTTGAAACCATTGAGGAGGACGGATACACCTACCTTGCCAAACCTATTGATATGGTTCAACTTCAGGATTTGATCGGCACGGGATTGTCTGCGCATGATCAACAGCTTCATACAGGTTAAACTTCCCATTTTTACTCATGTTATCTTCTGACCACCATCCAGATGATTCGTCAGTATAAATCCTATTTATTTGCTGTCGCTGCAACTTTTTTATGGTCCACGGTTGCCACGGCTTTCAAACTGGGATTGCACTATTTTCATCATGATATTTCGGCCCTGCTGGGATGGTCCGCATTCTATGCCGCTCTTTTTCTGTCGGCAGCAGCAATGATCAGGAAAGAAAAGAGCGATTTGACAATATCCGCTGCCCAATCCATACGCAATTCGGCTTTGTTAGGGGCGCTGAATCCTTTTTTATATTATCTTGTACTCTTCAAAGCCTACGACCTTTTACCGGCCAGTGAGGCACAGCCGCTAAATTATACATGGCCCATCACATTATCTCTTCTTTCATCTTTTATATTCAGACAGCGGATTCGAATGGTTCAGATGATTGCCATTTTCTGCGGATTTTTAGGCGTTTTGGTAATTTCCACAAGAGGGCATATCGGTTTTCATTTCTCTCATCCGGGAGGCGTGCTGCTTGCTGTGGGCAGTTCTGTGATCTGGGCAGTCTATTGGATCGGTAATATGCATGATCAGCGGTCCGCGCTTCATAAAATACGAATGAATTTTATTTTTGGTTTTTTCTATCTTTTTCTTTATTTATTCTTACAGAAGAATATTTCTTTGCCTTCATATTCTGGTATGATTTGTGCAATATGGATTGGACTGGCTGAAATGGGACTCACATTTATATTGTGGATGCGGGCTTTAGATCTGGCTCCATCCGCCAGTGCGGTCAGCCATGTGGTCTACCTGAGTCCTTTTATATCATTAATATTTTTAAATGTCATTCTTGAGGAGCAAATAATTCACTCCTCCATTATCGGATTATGTCTGATCATCGGAGGTGTTGTGATCGGTTCTTTGCGTTTTAAAATGTGACAAAAAATTAACATAATTCAGTTTGATTTTTTAAAGAATTATCAGTAAACTGCAGGTCAATTTGGTTTTTTTTGGCAAAATCTGTCATCAGAACAGGGAGGTAGCATCCTTTAGGGACGACATCTATGGAAAAAAAGACAACGAATATGACAAAACAGGAAATTATTCAGGAGAACGAACAGCTTCATCAAAGGATTGAACGACTGGAACGCGCTGAAAAGGAACGTGCCCGTCTTGAAGGAGCGCTTCAGGAAAGCGAATCTTTTAATTATGCATTGTTTCATTATAATCCTATCGAAACCGTCGTTGTAGACCGGGAAGGTCATGTCACGGGATATAATCTCGCCAAAAGAAAATCAGGCGGGCGTCTGCCGTTTATTGGTGAGGTTATGTACAAGGATTATGCAAATAAACATGAAATTGATATGTATCAGGAATTGAAGCATTGTATTGAAAGCGGTGAGGCGAAACGATTTTCCACTCAAAAATATTGCGACCGATATCTATGTATCAATATTTCACCGTTTCCCAATGGTGCCATTATTACTTCTCAGGATATTACAGAACAGAAGCATGCTGAAGAAGCATTGAAGAAATCTGAAAAAGAAAAGGATCTAATACTCAGCAGTGTCAAAGAAGTGGTTTTATATCTGGATCGGGATTTTAAAATCATTTGGACGAATCAGGCAGCCGCTGATTATCTGGGTTTGAGTACAGATGAATTAAAAGGACGATTTTGCTATGCCGTTTGGGAGGGATGCACAAAGCCATGTAAAGATTGTCCCATGTTTCATGTTTTTAAAAACGGGATGCGGCAAGAGTTAGAAAAAGAAACACCGGATGGAAGGATTTGGTCAAGAATGGGCTATCCGGTACTGGACGATCAGAACAATGTGATCGGGCTAGTGCAGGTGATGCTGGATATTACCAAGCGGAAACAGGCTGAAAAAGAAAATGAGAAGATGCAGGAACAGTTACTCCACATGCAAAAGATGGAAGCAATCGGTACATTGGCCGGGGGAATCGCGCATGATTTCAACAATTTATTAACGGCCATTCGCGGTTCACTTGACCTTGCTTTGCAGGCGATAGGAAAAACACATCCTGTTTATGAGGAACTGGAAGAAATCAACATTGCCACAATAGGTGCAGCGGATTTAACCCGTCAGTTGCTGCTTTTTAGCCGTAAACATCTCACCCGGTTTTCTTATGTCGATTTAAATAAACTGATTACGGGATTGCTTAAAATGCTGCATCGGCTGATTGGTGAAGATATCAGCATTGTGACTTCTTTAGATTCAAAATTATGGGCATTATACGGTGATCCGGGAACGCTTGAACAAGTGATTTTGAATCTGACTGTCAATGCACGAGATGTGATGCCGGAAGGCGGTCAAATTACAATTCAGACGGATATGGTTCATCTAAAGGAGATGGATTGTGAAATGATTCCCGAGGCCTATCCCGGTCATTTTGTGCGCCTGAGTGTGACGGATACCGGACCTGGAATTGAAAAACAATATATGGATCGTATTTTTGAGCCATTTTTCAGCACCAAAGGCCCCAATAAAGGAACCGGTCTGGGGCTTTCTGTGGTTTACGGGATCGTGAAGGATCATAAAGGCTGGATTAATGTTTACAGTGAATCCAAGAAGGGCTGTGTCTTTCATATTTATCTGCCTGGAAAAAAGATTAAAATTTCTGAAAAGCCGAAAGAGACGGTTAAAATAAAGAATTTGAAGGGACATTCCGAGCGTGTTTTACTGGTTGAAGACGAAAGATGCGTTCGTGAGTTTACCACGCGGGCTTTGAATAGAAATGGATATGAAGTATATGTGGCAAAGGATGCCTATGAAGCCTTTGAAATATTTAAAAATAAAAAGCAGAAAATCGATCTTATCCTTTGCGATGTTGTCCTGCCGGATTTGAGCGGTGTACAGCTGATCGAGCAAATGCAAAAAAACAAAAAAGATTTGAAAATTCTCCTGACAAGCGGGTATACCGATTCAAAATCTCAGTGGTCCGTTATTCAGGAGAAAAAGATACCGTTTCTTCAAAAACCCTACACGCTTGCTGATTTGCTTCAGGCAGTAGCGGGCGTGATTAAATGTATCGATGTTCCTGTTATTCATCTGCAGAATAAGAATATTCAGATAGAGACTGAAAACTAACAGCAATTCCTGATTAACTTATCCATGCCGGCCTGATGAATATGCCCGTTTTAATATTTTCTCAGAAGAAGATAAATGGCTCAGAGCTTCCAGGAGCTGACGGTCTCGGGTCATTTGCACTTTATAGCGGGCTTCGTCTCCCCAAATGACCGAAGCCATGGTTAATTTTAAAAAGAATTCGATATCTTTTTTATTTTCCAAATACTCCCGGCTGGTAATTTTAAATCCCTGTTTTCGAATGAAATGCATAAAATTCTGCAGATTGTTTCCATTGATATGATAATTATTTAAAAAATCATTGAATTCAATTTTATCTTCCAGATTCCCTCTCATATTGATATCCACATAGGTAAAGAAGAATCGGCTTGGTGAGTATACAAGACGACGCATGGTGTCACTGAGTGTATCATTTTCAACAGTAAATTCGATATCCGGAGTGATGCCGCCACCGCCTAAAACTTTGCGATTTAAAATTAATGTATATTTTGCAGGCCGGGAAATATCATCTTCCAGTTCATCACGCCGTTCTTCATTGAAAATCTCAGTAAAGTACTCCCGATGCGTCTTCTGGTCATACGGGCGTTGTATCATTCGGCCCGAGGGAGTGTAATAACGGGCGGTGGTCATCAGCAGGGCTGATCCGTCACGCATCGGAAATTGACCCTGAACCAATCCCTTGCCAAAGCTGGTTTCGCCAAAAATCAGTGCCCGGTCCCAATCCTGAAGCGCTCCGGCGACAATTTCTGATGCAGATGCAGAGGCCCTGTCAATAAGCACGACAATAGGCAGATGGGGATGAGAGGTTTTTGAAGTGGAAAAATATTCTCGAAATGTATCTTTCACCCGACCTTTGGTGTAAACAATCCGGTGACCCCCCGGTAAAAAACGATCCACGACTTCAACAGCACTTTCGAGATAGCCACCCCCGTTTTGCCGAAGATCCAATATTAATTTCTGCATGCTTTGAGCATCCAGCTTTTCGAGTGCATCCTGAAGCTCCTGTTCTGTGGTCGCAGAAAAGCGTGCAATGTTAATATAACCGGTGTGCGGTTGAATCATAAATGAATACGGAACACTTTTTATATGGACTTCATCTCGGATAATCATAAACGATTTGGGTCTTTTCCATCCCTTGCGTTCCACCATGATTTTTACTTGCGAGCCCCGGGGACCTTTTAATTTAAGAGGCACTTCATCCCTTTTGATTCCGATTGCGGATTTTCCATTGATCCCAATAATTTTATCACCGGTTTGAAGGCCGACCTTATCAGAAGGCCCTCCGGATATTACAGACAGGATGGTAATTTTACCTTGAATCACGTCAAAATAAATACCTATTCCAGAATAGCCTTCAAAGTCCTGATTCCATTCCTGAAATTGTTCTTTGGTGAAATATGTCGTATGTGGATCGAGGCTGGATACCATGCCTTCGATGGCATTTTCTATCAAATCTTGTGCATCTGTTTCATCAACATAATGTTCCTGAATGGTTCTGAATATGGTGCTGAAGAGTTCTATTTTTGCATAAAGTGTTCGTCCGGATTCATACAGATAAGAAGTGGCTCCTGTTATCCATAATAAACTGACGGAAAAGAGGATGAGGCTGAGATTTCGATAACGGTGCGATAATTTCATAGATTTTTTCCCTTTGAGGATCTGGTTTTCGATTATGCAGGATGAACCTGGTTCAAATATACTATTTTCGAATAATATTGTCAAGAAATGGCCAATAATATTGGCGTATCTTCTGAAAATTTTCAAATAAAATATCTTGAATTTGTGGTAAGAATTGATTATTTTCAAAATGAAATGAAAAATTAACTTTAATTTTAAGTTAAAATCATTGTTTTCATTTTGTAATTATTGCATTGAACGACTATTTTCATTCAAGGATCGGCAATCGTTCAAGCGAATTTTGTGTAAATTGTAAATAAACAAAATAATAGAGGAGACTATGCAAATTCATCGATTTCTATTTGCCTTTTGTGTGCTTTTTCTGTGTTGTACGGTATTGTCCGGTCAAGGGGGCGTACAGTACATTAAAGTGAAAAATGAGAATCTACGTGATGCTCCCAGCGGTCAAAAAATGGGTGAGTTAACCGGTGGCACAGAGGTCGAGGTATTAGAAAAACGCCCGAACTGGGTAAAAGTACAGATCACCGGATGGATATGGGAATCTTCCTTGACCAGCGACCCGACGCTTGTCGATGGTTTTACCTTGTCTGCCAGTCATATTTTATGTGAAACAGAGCCGGGAGCGAAGGAAGTATTGAAAAAACTGAAAAGCGGAGCCAGTTTTGAGGAAATGGCCAAACAATATTCCACGGACAAGGCCAGCGCTTTAAAGGGCGGTTATTTGGGATCATTTAAACGGGGAGATTTACTGCCGGCATTTGAAAAGGAAGCGCTGTCAATTCAACCAGGTGAGATCAGCGGTGTGGTTAAGACTTCGCTTGGGTATCATATTATCCGGCGGGAAAAATGAAATTTCCATATCAACAAGATGCATGGACATCATTCGTTTGGGAAAGAGATAACAATTGTGGACATTACCTGTTGTATTATCCGAACAAATGATGACAAATATTTTTAATCAAGAATAGGGAGGCGAGGCATGGTTCCATGGATTCATCGTTTTATCAGGCGATATCATGATGGTTTTTCCCATTTGATCGCCTTTTATGAAAATCCTTCACAGACGTGGTCTCAAATGCCGGCGCCGGAAGATAAATGGCAGATGATCAAGGAGATGACCGTTTGGGTGCTGCCTTCAGCGATTGCACGATGCCTGGGCTGGGGGTATTGGAATTTTTGGGCTGCAATTTTCAAGGCATTTCTATGGTTTCTGCTCATTTTTGCCCTGATGGTTGGTATAGGAAAGCTGATTTATATTTTAGCTATTTTCTTTGAGAGTGAAATTGATGAGGCGCGAAGCCTGCAATTGTCATTTTTCAGTTTTTTGCCTTTATTGGCAATGGGAATACTTTATGTGAATCCGCTTTTGGGTGTCCTGGTACCCATTGTTTCACTTTTTGGTCTTTTTATTCTCTTTACGGCCGTGCAGGTTCAATTTTCAGCATTAAAAAATAAAATATTTCTTTTAATATTAATTGGATCTGCGATGGTGCTCGGTGTCTGGGTGACGGGTATGCTTACCGGCGGATTATTTTTACCAAAATATTAATCATAACAATCGTTCATTTGAATATGCAGATTAATGAGTATTACAAATACCTGAACAATATTACTGTAGCGGTGCAGCAAAGTCTGCAAATGGATGAGATCCTGCATGTCGCTTTGGATGAATTACTGCCGGTATTTAATGTGCCCGCTGCGGAAATTCTGATTTATGAACCGGATACGCATCTTTTAGCAATCAAGGCGCATCGTGGCTTATCACCGGACATGGTGGGTGTGGGCGTCATTAAAATGGGTGAAGGACTGGCCGGACAGATTGCCAAGAAGAATGAGCCTCTCTTTATTGATCTCTTAGATTCAAAGAGCGGGATTCCCCCCAAAATTATTAAAAAAGAAAATTTGGTTTCTTACGCTGGTATCCCCCTTGTCCAAAAGCAGAAGCTTGTGGGTGTACTGGGATTATATACACGGGCGGTTCGAACATTCACAACCGAAGAACAACAATTGCTTTCGGAAATCGGCGAAATTTTGGGCCAGGCCATTTATAACAGTATGATCCATGAAGAAGCGGCGCTTCGGGCTCAGCGATTTATTGCAGTCAGCCGTGCCATTACAGTCACACAAAAAATCGATCATTTAAATTCCGTATTGGAAAATCTGGCGAAGGTTGTTGTCCAATCATTGGGATTTGATGGTGCATGGATAGGTATGGCAAACGCGGAAGCAACATTCGTTGAAGGGCGTGCAGGATTTGGGATTGGTTTGAAAGCAAAAGCCCTGAACCTGAAGTATTCAATGGACGGCAAATCAAAAAATCCGATCAAACAAGCGCTTGTTTTACAGGAGCCGCTTGTGTTTCATTTTCCGGAAGACGTTTCAGACAATGCCTATCGGAAATGGCTGGTCGGCATGAAAGTTCAAAGTGTTGTGTTTGTTCCGATTATCAGTGGAAAAAACACGCTGGGTGTTATGGCCGCTTTTTTCATCCATAGTCAAGCGATTGATGATGGAATACTGAAAGCGTTGGTAAGCATTACAGAACAAACCGCGATTGCAATTGAAAATTCCCGATTGTACGAGCAGACCAAACAGTCAGAAGATCAGTATCGAAACTTGTTTGAATCGGCGGGACCCAGCCTGATTATTATCGACCAGCGCCGGAGTTTTCAGCTGGTTAATTGCGCATTTGAAGCCCTGTGCGGTTATAAACGTAAAGACTTGATCGGCAAACGTACGCTGGATCTTTTTCTGAAATCGGAAGATGGTGACGATGCACTTCCCGATCCGACAAAGACGGGTCATTTTGAAACAGAGTTTGTGGATCGTCATGGCCGCACGCTGCAAATTCATATAAGCAGTACTGTAATTCCAGGAACGAACCACACCCTGGTTTCATTGATTGATATGACCAATCAGAGAGAACTGGAAAGGCGTCTCTACCGAAGTGAAGAATTGGCTGCTATCGGGGAGCTTTCTGCGGGTATTGCCCATGAAATTCGGAATCCGTTGGTGGCCATTAAAACTTCTGTTGGATTGCTGCAGGAAGAAACAGAACTTACGGATGAAGGCCATCAGCTTTTAGAAGTCGTGAGAGAAGAAACCGAACAGATGGCTGCTATTGTTGAAGACTTTTTACAATTCGCGCGTCCCCGGCAACCATCTTTCGAAGAAGTAGAAGTAAATCAGGTCTTACGGGATGTCATGAAACGGTATAAAGAGGTCAATGATAACAAAGAAATTCACTGGATCGAAAATTTAAATGATGATCTGCCCGTGCTTTGGCTCGATCGTTATCAGATACAGCAGGTGTTTACCAATCTGGTATTGAATAGTCTGGACGCAATGGAAAATGGCGGTACTTTGGAAATTCGCTCTCAAAAGATTGATGATGCTGAATCAGATGGCAGCATTCAAATCATCGTTCGTGATACGGGCACGGGTATTCTTCCTGATCATTTGAATAAAATATTTCAGCCCTTTTATTCAACAAAAGAAAAAGGAACCGGGATGGGGCTGGCCATTTGCCGACGTATTATCGACCAGCATAGCGGAGATATTGAAGTAGAGAGTGAATCAGGAAAAGGAACAAACTTTTCAGTCATTCTGCCGATTGCTGTGAAACAGGTATCCTAAGCGCGAATGAATTCAATAATGCGGAATTTTATTCCCGTGTAAGAGCAGATTCAAGGATGACGCTTCTGAAAGACGGGCGGGCAGATGGCAGGGTGTTTCCCTTAGGAGGGCCATCCTGACCGCCGGTGTAAGATGATAAATTCATTGAGCATATCGTTCTTGTTTCCAGATTGGAACATTACTAAAAAAGGGGGCTCTTGTTTATGACAGATATTTTGCTTGTTGATGATGAAAAATCCGTACGGACCACATTGTCTTTAATGCTGAAGCGGGTTGGATATGACGTCGAAGAAGCAGCGAATGGTAAAAGTGCTCTCGAGCAGGTTAAAAATAAATTTTTTGACCTGGTTATTACAGATTTAAAAATGGAGCCGGTCGACGGGATGGAAGTTTTACGAAAAGTAAAAAGCATCAACGACACAACCGAAGTCATGGTTATGACGGCATTCAGCACTGTGGAAAGCGGCGTTGAAGCGATGAAGCTGGGAGCGTATGATTATATTCAAAAACCCTTCGATAAAGATGAATTTTTAATTTTAGTTAAAAAAGCGTTAGAACGCCGGGAACTGATCAGTGAGGTGGAACATCTTCAGAATGAGCTTCGGGAAAAATATCGATTTGAAAATATCATCGGGAACTCCAACCGTATGATGGAAGTCCTTGCCATGGTTTCAAAAGTCGCAAAAACGGATAGTACAGTGCTCATTGCCGGGGAAAGCGGGACTGGAAAAGAATTAATCGCCAAAGCCACCCATTTAAACAGCCGGAGAAAAAACAGGGCGTTTGTCACTATCAATTGCGGTGCCTTGCCGGAGAATCTACAGGAGAGCGAACTGTTCGGTCACGTGAGGGGTGCCTTTACGGGTGCCATCAAAGACAAGCGCGGCCTGTTTCAGGAAGCCAATGGCGGCACACTTTTTTTAGATGAAATTGGAGAAACCGCGCTGTCTACACAGGTAAAATTACTGCGTTTTTTGCAGGATGGTGAAATTCGCCGGGTTGGCGAGAATGAACCCTTGTATGTGGATGTCCGATTGATTGCGGCCACCAATCAAGACCTTAAACAACTTATTGAAGAAAGCAGATTTCGCGAAGATCTCTATTATCGTTTGAATGTCATTCCCATTGATCTTCCTCCGCTGCGGGAACGCCGGGATGACATTCCTCTGCTGGCCGGTCATTTTTTAAATGTGTATGCCGAACGTACCAAAAAGAACAATCCTTCCATTTCTCCGGAGGGGATGAAATTTTTAATGCAATACGATTGGCCCGGTAATGTGCGAGAATTGGAGAATGTCATCGAACGCGCGCTGATTTTGGCTTCAAAAAATGTTATTTTTCCTGAAGATTTGCCCGGCGGCATTTTAAACAATAAAAAACAGACTGCCTCGGAGCCTGAAACGTTATTGAGCGATGATCAGACACTTGAAGATTTAGAGAAAAAGTATATTTTAATCACCCTGGATAAATGTGTCTGGAACCAAAAAAAAGCATCTGAAATTTTAGGTATTTCGACAACCACACTATGGAGAAAATTAAAACTGTACGGCATTGAACCGAAGCGAAAGGAAGGTGCTGCTGTCGACTAATCGAAATATTCATTTCCGCTGATGATTTTATCATGTTTTTCAAACTGTGAATCACAGCATTCCATTTTGGAAGTAACAATGTAATATGATCGAATATGAAATGCAGAATCCCGTTTTATTCCTAACTATTTTTTTGGTTCTGTATCTGGTTCTGAACCTTATCGTGAAAATGGCATAATATTTGTGCTGTATAATTTAAATTGTTGGAGTTGGAGCAGACCATGCCCTGCATATTGCTTGTGGATGATGAAAAAAATGTATTAAAGACGCTGTCAATGGGATTAAGGCGGCTGGATTATGGCGTGGAAGCAGCCCAAACGGGCTCTGAAGCGCTGGCACTTCTTGAGAAAAAAAATGTGGACGCCGTGGTTTCAGACATACGTATGAGCCCCATGGATGGTTACACTCTCGCTTCGAAGATAAAAAAACAACATCCGCAAATTCCTGTTATTTTAATGTCCGCGTATGGATTTGAGAGCCAGCAAGTTGAAGAAAAGGATGGAATCATATATCCGAAAATCACCAAACCATTTTCCGTGCATCAGCTGGTGGATAAATTGAAAGAAGTGGAAAATACATGGAAACCGGAGGTTAAAAATAAGCCCTGTAAAATTTTAATATTTTGTGATACAGAAACATTGAAAAAAATTCGCATCCATTTGAAATCCACGGGCTTCAATGTTGTGGGAACCGGTTCCCGGGAGGCATTCTTGAAATATCTGGATGACAGCACAATTGACTGCCTTTTAATTGATGAGCAGCATCTGGATCATTCACAGTGGAAAATTTTGAACGACCTCGATACCCGGGTACCTCATAAACCGGTGATACTGTTAGTGGAAAGTCAGGGGCAGAACATGCAGCATACGATTAAGGATATGGGGGTCATGATGCTGGATCGAAATAAATTTTTCAGCGATCATACCTGGATGGAGAATTATATTAAAGACCATTTGACATGAAGCATATCATGATTTAAAAATCCGATTTTTCAATACTATAATAAAATAGCCGTATATGTCTGTTCAAAAGAAAAAACTGTCATCAAACAAGAAAAATAATGATTCGCCGGTATTCAAAGTATTGGCAGTGGATGATGAAGAAGTCATGGGATATTTAATTCAGCGGGTTGTCGACCGGCTGGGTTATGACGTGGACTGGGTCAGAGATTGCAAAACAGCCCTTAAAAAGATTGAACATCAAAAGTATGATGTCATCGTATCCGATTTCCGGTTGCCGGGAATGACAGGAGAGTTGTTTTATCAAAAAGTGGTTCATCAGAATGCGGAATTGGCACGGCGTATTATTTTTGTCACAGGGGATACTTTAAATCGGCAGGTACTCTCGTTTTTCAAGAAAATGAATGTGCCCTATTTTGCCAAACCCTTTAATATTGATGTTTTAAAAAAGGCGATTCGGGAGATGGCATCTTCCGCGTGATTGAGCTTTCAAATCCATCCAATTTTTATTGAAAAATACAAAAACGGTCTTGTTTTTTTAACAAATATTTATTAATGTGGAAATCACAAGCGGTATTATGGTGAATAAATTTTATCGTGGATATAAAAAATTTACTTGACAAAAGTCTTAAAAAATACTATAATAAACAAGTTATTTTTCAGATCGAATTGTTAATTATCTCATGAACGGCTTCAGTAAAATACATATTATAAATAAGAACGGATATTTGTACAGGGAGTCAGGGTCGGTTACGCAAAAAATAGCGTGAGTGAGTTTTTTTCTATGATTGAAATGGCTGTGAAAAATAACGGACGCATCAGAACCATCGCATTAAGATCAAATTGAGATATTATTATTGGGGGGAAGAGCAGATAAACTCATCGATTGATTTTTCATTTGAAGCAATGAAGAATTTCTGAGCGGGAGACGTGTTTTGCGTTGCAGAAAATCCCCTTTTATTCACGTATGATTACTATTGAAAGGAGGTGACTGTCCATGAATTTGCTGACATGTTTAAAACTACCCGGCTGACCCCTTTCTTTTCGGATGAGAAGGAAGGGAATTGTATTTCATGCTTCCAATCAGATGATGGAGGGTGATTTTTCTTTATTTTTTATTCAACTATAAGGAGTAAGCCATGAAAAGAGTGTTATCCGCACTGATTTGTTTGTCAATGATTATTTTTGTTGCAGCATCGTTTTCCATGGTTAAAGACGATGTATGGCAGGTCTATAAAGCTGCCGAAGCACCGATTATCGATGGTGAGATGGACGCGATTTACTGGTCTGCTTCCACCGAACGCGTGATTGTTCCCGATCCGGAAGTGAATGAGCCGGACGGATATCTTGACTGTTTCGGTGAAGCCCGGATAATGTGGGATGATACCAATATTTATGTTTTCGTCAAAGTTGTGGATGATGAGCTCAGCTCCAGTTCAGAAAACAACTACGAAAATGACGGTATTGAAGTCTATTTCGATGCCGGAAACGACAAAGACGCCACCTACGGAGAAGATGATGTGCAGACACGTATTGAGTTGCAGGACGAAGATGATGTGACTCAATATGACAGTTGTCCCGAAGGAACCGTCGGTGCAACCGCCGAATGGGAAGCCCTGGACGGCGATGCTTTCGGTTTTGCAATTGAAGTTGCCTATCCGCTGGAAGGTCTGTCGATTGCCGCGGAAGCCGGTGAAGAATTCGGTTTTGAGATTCAGATCAACGACCGTGACAATGAACAGCGTGATACCATGCTGCGCTGGTGGGGAAATGACAACATGGCCTGGCAGGATCCGTCTCTGTTCGGTACGGCTGTGCTGATCGATTACGAAGCAAATGAAATACTGAATATCCCTGCCGCTGTTGCTCCGACTGTGGACGGCGAGCTGGATGCAGCCTGGGTGGACGTTCCTGTCATTGAAGCCGGCACCTATGTTTATCAGAATGACGGCGTTCCCGGCGGCCAGTTCGTAGAGATTGAGGAAAATGATGATCTCCAGATGGAATTCAGAGCGGGCTGGGCTGCAGATGCCATGTATTTCTGGGTCGAAGTGATTGATGACGAACTGGATAATACCGGCACCAATGATTATGAAAACGATGGTCTTGAGATCTACTTTGACGGCGGAAACGACAAACTCGATGCATACGATGAAGATGACGTACAGTCACGCTTTGTATGGGACACAGAAGATGTTGTTGCGTTTGAAAATGCTGAATGGGCATGGGGCGAACTGGAAGATGCCGATCTGCTCGGATATACTTTTGAAGCGATCATTCCCGTTGAAGACCTGACATTCGAACCGGAAGCAGATCTGGAAATCGGTTTTGAAATTCAGGTCAATGACCGAGACAACGCACAGCGTGAAGCGATGAGTCGCTGGTGGAGTGATGACAACATCTCCTGGCAGAAACCGAGTGTATTTGGAACCGCTATGCTCATCGGAGAGGTTCCGGATGATGTGGATAATGATGTTCAGCCTGGTGAATTCGGACTGGCACAGAATTATCCCAATCCGTTCAACCCGACCACAACGATTCAGTTTAACCTGGCTCAAAAGAGCAATGTCAAACTGACCGTGTACGATGTGCTGGGTAATGAAATCGCCACACTGGTAAACGATCTGCGTCAAGCCGGTGCAAACACCGTTCAGTTTGATGGTTCCAACCTGAGCAGCGGTGTTTATTTCTATACTCTGGAAACAGCGACGGAAGTCATCACCAACAAGATGATGCTGATGAAATAATCGCTTTTTTCCTATTTAATTCAGTATACAGAAAAGCCTGTGGCGTCATGGTCACAGGCTTTTTTGTATGGATCGTGTTCCCCGAAGGGATGTGTATTCTGTAATGGTCTATAGATACAGAATCATTTTATCTCATCATCCCAATGCAATCCGGAGACAGGTTGCTTAACGGAGTGAAAGATGGGCTATTTTATAAGAAGAATGGCGGATTTCAATTATAAATTGATGAAAGATCAAACAATTCTGAATGATTATTGCATCGGAGTTTTTTATGGACAAGGTACTGACTGAAAAACAGAAGCATTTTATTAAAACCCATGCCCGGCGGCAATCACCCGAGCAGCTTGCCCGGGCGATCAAGGCGGATCCGGATACGGTTGCTGAATATCTCGATTCGCTGAATTTAAAAATGAATCCGGCGAAGCAGCGACTGTTTTCAATCATTACTTTCAGTTTTCCGATTGTTATGATTGTGCTTTTTGAGCTGGTTTTGAGGTTGTTTCACTATGGCGGTGATTTACGGCTGTTTATTCCCATGAAAAGCCCCATGTCCGATTATTTCCAAATCAACAATGATGTGGCCCGCCGATATTTTTTCATGCAGGAAACCGTGCCCACACCCGGACGTGATCTGTTTCTGAAAAAGAAGCCTGCAAACGGTTACCGGATTTTTGTCATGGGAGGATCCACGACAGCGGGATATCCTTACGGGAACAATCTGATGTTCTCACGGATTTTGCAAAGACGACTTTCCGATGTGTTTCCGGACCGTACGATTGAAATAATCAACGTGGCCATGTCTGCGATTAACAGTTATACGATGATGGATTTTATTGATGAGATCATCCATCAGAATCCGGATCTGGTGCTCATTTATGCGGGACATAATGAATATTACGGCGCCATGGGCGCAGGATCCATGGAATCCCTGGGGCGGCATCCCGCTCTTGTACGATTCACACTCAAACTGAAGCGATATCGTCTATTTCTGCTAATGCGGGATATTACGGGGTTTTTTCGGAAATCTTACAGCCGGGCTGTACACGGCGCCAGTGAGACCGATCCTACGGCTACATTGATGGCCCGTATTGTCGGGAAAAAATCCATTCCATTCGAAAGTGATTTGTATCATCAGGGATTAATCCAGTTTACGGACAATCTCGGGATTATTTTCAACCGCTGTCAGAAGGCCGGCGTGCAGCTGGTGATCGGTGAGCTGGTCAGTAATTTTCGGGATCAAAAGCCATTTATTTCTGAAGCCACTGATAAGTTTCCTCCGGCGAATCAGGTCTATTTTGAAGCCCGGCACTGTGAAAGCACCGGCAGGCTCAAGGAAGCACATTCTCTGTATACACAGGCAAAAGATCTGGATGTGCTTCGATTTCGCGCACCGGAAGCTATGAACGTGATCATCCATGAACTCGCTGATCAGTATCAAGCCGCGGTCGTCCCTATGAAACGGATTTTTGAAGATATTTCCATGCATCACATTATCGGCAATTCTTTGATGACCGATCATTTGCATCCCAACATGGATGGTTATTTTTTAATGGCCGATGCATTTTTTAAAAGCATGCGCAGCCATCGATTCATCTCCGATCAATGGGACAGTACACGGATTCAAACGCCGGAATTGTATAAAAAAGCATGGGGCATCACAGAGCTGGATTCTGCAAATGCAGACTTAAGTATTGCCTATCTGAAAGGCGGATGGCCGTTTCAGCCGGAATCTCAGCCGAATCATACCCTGTCCGCCTATCATCCGGAGACATTGGCAGAGAGCCTGTCTGTTCAGATTTTAATGGATCCGGATCTGAACCTGGAAAAGGCGCATCTGCGGATGGGACAATATTATGCGACCAGAAAGCAGTATCACAAGGCATTCCTGGAATATAAAGCCTTAATCACAATGGTGCCGCATGAAATGGAATTTTATGAGAAGGCCGCACAGATGTGTCTGAAGAATCAGGAGTGGAAAAAAGCATTGTTTATACTGAATCAATCAGTCCAATTACGTGAGACCCCGTTTAATTCGAAATGGATCGGTCAAATTCAGCTGATGCGGGGGAATGCCCAGGCAGCCGTTCCCTTGCTGGAGAAAGCGCATATCATGGCTCCTCGTGATATTCAGGTGTTATTTAATCTGGGAAGGGCCTGCCTGGAAACGGATCAGGTTCAGCGTGCAAAACAGGTATATCAGCGGATCCGGATGCTGAATCCCAGTCATCAATACACGCGGGTTCTGGGCCGGATGATTCAGGCAGAAAATGAAGCAAATACGGCCGGGAATAATTAAATACAATTGGCTCTCAATATTAGTCAATGGCTGAATGATTGGCTGTTTTCCACCAGTTGTCAATGGTCAGCATTCAGTCATCTTTTTTAATCAGGCGGTTTTTATTATAAAAAATGAATGGTTTTGTTGCAAAAAGAAGTTTTGCAAACGATTGCGCTTGCATTTATTATAGTGATTTACTATATTAATCGCTGAATTCAGCCTGATTGTTTTGGTTATTTAACACCTGTTTTATACTGATATTTTGTATTGAGGAGACCGTATATGAATCTGCGATTGATTGATATCCTGATCATCTTTATTTATCTGTCATCAACAGTGTTTATCGGACTCTTTCTCAGAAAGAAAGCCCAGAAGAGTAAAAGCGCTTACCTGTTGGGTGGCAATGAATTACCCTGGTATTTATTGGGTCTTTCCAATGCTTCGGGAATGTTTGACATTTCCGGGACCATGTGGCTTGTGACATTGATGTTTGTTTACGGGCTCAAGAGCATCTGGATTCCCTGGTTGTGGCCCATTTTTAATCAGATATTCCTAATGGTTTACCTGTCTGCCTGGCTGCGCCGTTCCAATGTAACAACCGGTGCCGAGTGGATCAGCACCCGCTTCGGGCAAAAGAAAGATGCCCAGCTTTCCCATAATATCGTGGTTATTTTTGCATTGATCAGCTGTCTGGGTTTTCTTGCATACGGATTTGTGGGTTTGGGGAAATTTATTGAGATTTTTATTCCCTGGGAAATCGTTTCTCAGTATGTTCCGTTTCATGTGGCCCCTGAGTATGTTCCGCATTTATACGGCATCGTTTTTACCGCATTTGCAGTGTTCTATACAATTATTGGTGGCATGATCAGCATTGTCTGGGCAGATCTGGTTCAATATCTGATCATGACTGTCTCTTCTCTGGTTATCGGCATTATTGCCATGCAGGCTCTTGCTTCTCATCAGCTTCTGGTGCCCAGTGGATGGGAAAGCCCGTTTTTTGGATTTACGCTGGATCTTGACTGGACAGGCATCATTAGTGAGGTGAATACCAAGATTGCCAGCGATGGATACTCATTATTCTCACTGTTTATCGGCATGCTGATATTTAAGGGCGTGCTTGTCAGTGCAGCAGGGCCAGCGCCAAATTATGATATGCAAAAAATATTGGCTACGAAGAATCCGAAAGAAGCCGCCAAAATGAGCGGATTTGTTTCGGTGATTTTAAATCCCATCCGATATTTTATGATTGCCGGATTTGGCGTCTTGGCGCTTTTATTCTATGATAAACTGGATTTACTGGTTGCCGGAAAAATAGATTTTGAACAAATTCTCCCTTCCGCCATCAATCAATTTGCCCCTGTTGGAATATTGGGTCTAATCCTTGCCGGTCTTTTGGCCGCTTTTAATTCAACATTTGCCGGTACCCTGAATGCCGCTCAGGCATATGTGATTAATGATATTTATTTGAAATACATCAAGCCGGAAGCTTCGGATAAACAGGTAAAAGTGGCGAATTACGCAATCGGATTGATTGTGGTCGCAATCAGCATTGTTTTCGGTGTGTTTGCGAAAAATATCAACAGTATACTGGTTTGGCTTGTTTCCGGATTGTGGGGCGGGTATATTGCGGCCAATGTATTGAAATGGTATTGGTGGCGATTTAACGGGCACGGTTACTTCTGGGGGATGCTAACTGGAATCATTCCGGCTCTGTTATTTCCCAAAATACTGCCTCCGATGTTCCCAAGTATCCCTAAGGATATTATTTTGCTCTATTTCTTTCCGGTTATTCTGATTATATCTGCTATAGGCTGTATTGTCGGCACACTTGTAACATCACCCACAGATGAGGATACGCTGAAGAAGTTTTATAAATCCGTTCGTCCATGGGGATTCTGGAAACCGGTCTATGAAAAAGTGATTGCTGAAGATCCAAAATTTCAGAAGAATACGAATTTCAAAAGGGATATGTTAAATATTCTGATCGGTATTATTGCACAGACGGCATTGGTCGCGCTGCCAATTTTTATTGTCATTCAGAAATTTGGCGCTTTGGCGATCACTGTGGGAATTATTATCATTACCTGTATTACTTTAAAGAAAACCTGGTATGATCATCTGGAAATATGATCGACAATTTAAATCCGATCAGGAATTGAAATAAACAGACTCGAAATCACGATTCAGTGTTTGTACAACAAATGAGAAAGATATATGAACCAAGATCAATTTAATAAAAAAGTCAAACAGCTTCTTTCTGATCATGAACGTTTTATTCAGCAGAAAAATATAAAAATGGAAGAAGATAACGGTATTTTCAACCGTTATCAGCATCCGGTTTTAACAGATAAGCATACGCCTGTATTCTGGCGGTATGATCTGAATTTTGAGACCAATCCCGATCTTCTGCAAAGAATGGGCATCAATGCGGTTTTCAATGCAGGAGCCCTGGAATGGCAGGGTAAGATTATTCTTATCGCAAGAGTTGAAGGATACGATCGAAAATCATTTTTCGCAATTGCAGAAAGTGAAAATGGTATTGACGGATTTGAGTTCTGGGATTATCCCATCCTGCTGAAGGAAACCAGTGATCCTGATATCAATGTATATGATATGCGATTGATTCCGCATGAAGACGGGTGGATTTATGGTGTATTCTGTACGGAACGGAAAGATCTGAATGTTCCCCCGGGTGATTTGTCCAGCGCGATTGCTCAAGCAGGGATTGTACGAACCAAAGATTTAAAAAATTGGGAGCGATTGCCTGATTTAAAAACCCCATCCTCTCAGCAACGTAATGTTGTATTGCATCCGGAATTTGTTCAGGGTAAATATGCGTTTTATACACGCCCTCAAGACTCTTTTATTGATGCGGGTGAAGGGGGAGGCGTTGGATTCGGTCTGTGCGATGATATAGAAAATCCTGAAGTGAAATCCTCCCGTATCATCAATGCACGAGCCTATCATACCATCAAAGAATCAAAAAATGGTCAGGGACCGCCGCCCATAAAAACTGATCAGGGATGGCTTCACATGGCTCATGGTGTACGTTCCTGTGCAGCCGGGCTGCGTTATGTACTGTATTTGTTTATGACAGATTTGAATGACCCGGTAAAGCTTACTTTCGAGCCGGGCGGATATTTTATGGCACCCAAAGGAGAAGAACGTGTGGGTGATGTATCAAATGTCCTGTTTTCCAATGGATGGGTAGCCAGAGAAAATGGTGATGTTTTTATCTATTATGCCTCTTCAGATACCCGAATGCATGTGGCCACATCCACGATTAATAAAATGGTTGATTACTGCATGAATACTCCCCCGGATCCTTTACGATCTGGCGCCTGTGTGGAGCAAAGAATGGATCTTATCCGGAAAAATCTGAAATTGATGGGGAAGTGACCGGAAAATAAAGTCCTTGAAATGACTGAATAAAAATTGAATCAAGAGCGGAAGCCTTTATATTTCGGAATTAAAAAGGCGGCATGAAAAGAATCATTCTCTTTCCATGCCGCCTTTTTAAATATTATTCTAAAGTATAATACGGTATCAGCGATTATTTTTGTGGATGAATCACCACGTCAATCCGGCGGTTTTTACGGCGGCCGTCCCGGGTATCGTTGCTGGCGATCGGTTTTGTTTCTCCATAACCTGTAGATCTGACCAGGCTCGGTTCAATGTTGCCGGTCGCCAACAGATATTCACGCACTGCGTCCGCACGTTTGGTGGAGAGTTTCTGATTTGCATCATCACCGCCGCGTGAATCCGTGTGTCCTTCAACTGTAATCGTGGCTTTTGAGTAGAGTTGAAATGCTTCAACGACCTTTTTCAGCAGACTGAAATATTCCGGCTGAATCGTAGATTTCCCCACATCAAAAGAAAGACCATAGAGCCTGATAATTACATCCTCTTTGGATCGAAGCACCTGAGCATCCTGAGGTGTGAACATTTGTTCCACCTGTTTATATTTTTCCCGCCAGAGCCGCTGCTGTTCCACAAGCTGGGACAGGGTTTCTTCTTGTGATTCCAGTTTTTCCACATGACTGGAAAGCGCTGTGATCTGTTCGTCGCGGTCAGAGACATCCTGTTCCAGTGTCGCAATGGTTTGATTCATGCGTCTGATTTTTCGCAGGATGGCATCGGTGGGCTCGTTGATACCGTTCTGAAAACGTGCGTTCAGATCGAGAGCGTCAGATATTTTTTGAACAGGTTCGTGGCTCTCTAAAATAATCGACTCCATGGATTTGTCTTCATCTTCCCATAGCTTGATGGTCATCGTGACGGTCTTGGCAAGCTCAGCCAGATACCGGGCTTCCTGGGCTGTCTGCCGTGCTTCATCTGTGTCATAACGGTTCTCTGCCAATTGTTTTTCAGCTTTATCGGCAAGTTCTTCGGCGGTTAACAGTGTATTCGGCGCTTTTTTCCGAACATCACTCTTTTTGCCTTCCTGAATCAGGATCCGGGTTTTATCCAAATAATTGGCCTTAATGGCATCGAGCTCCACTTGACGGTAAAGCTCTTCCGCTTTGGCGGCTTTGTTTTTTGCACTTTTTAAATTACCGTCTTCGAGTGTCTTCGCCGCTTTCTCAAGCGCCTTTTCTGCATCTTCCCATCCATCAGGACGAAAGGCGGGAGCATCCACAGCCAATGCGTCCGATCGGGCATTCACACAATTAACAAAATTATTTTTAAACTGATTGGTGGTTTCAATAGCTTTGAGATAGTAGACACGGGATATATCAATTCTTTTTTTCAGATCTTCCAGATTTTGTCCCTTTTTAAAACCCTCTTCAGCTTCTTTATAATGTTTTTCAGCCTCTTCATATTGATTCGGTGAGTATATGGGAGCCTGGGCGGATTCAGCATCCTTTTTTGCCTGATTGACGTCTTGAAACAGCAGGGTTTTGGGATTTTGTGCGTAAAGAGGTGCAATATCGTTCCCTGCTGATAATGCAATGAGAATGGCGAATACAATCAAACCATGATATAAACACTTGTTAAAGCGCTGCATTAGACACCTCCTTTGGATAGTAAACAATTCCTTCATCAGTTTTAAAATTCAGCAAAAGTTACAATGCAATCTGATAAAACGCAAGTAAGAATTTAAAAATGGAAATATTTTATTTGTAATCGATGGATCATATTATACAGAGAAATTAAAAAAGCACCTTCTCAGGTGCCTGGTATGTTTGGCTTATTTTTGAATTGCACCCGACCGAATACAAGAGGTGCAGACAGTGATTCGCCGGGATTGTCCGTTTATTTTGGCTCGTACCTTTTTTAAATTCGGCAGCCAGCGGCGTTTGGTTAAATTATGAGCATGGCTGACTTTGTTGCCGGTAATGGGGCCCTTACCGCAGATTTCACATTTTCTTGCCATAAATCTTCCTCAATATAATTTGGAACAGATTTGAATCATTCTTCAAAAGCATCATAAATAATACAAAATATTTCCTTAAAATGCAAATAAAATTCTTGCATAACCCGTTTTGGTCCTGTAACTTATTTTGTTTTGAATGCTATCACAGAAAAAATATCAGCGCGGTCAGTTTTGGCCCCTATGGCGGGAATCACGGATCAGCCTTTTAGGCATATGGTGAAAAAATTCGGCGTCTCTTTTATGTTCAGTGAGCTGGTCAGCGCTGAAGGACTCATCCGTAACAGTGCGAAAACAAAAGCGATTTGCAGTTTTTCCCCAAAAGAGCGGCCAATGGGCATTCAGATTTTTGGCAGCCGGCCTGAGGCTATGTCAGAGGCTGCAAAGGAAGTGGAGTCTTTTTCTCCCGAGTTGATCGACCTGAATTTTGGATGTCCAGCAAAAAAGGTGGTCAATGGCGGTGCTGGAGCTGCGGTTTTAAAGAATCTAAAGCTGCTCAGGACCATTGTTCAATCTGTTGTAAAGTCGGTGGATACACCGGTTTCCTGTAAAATCCGCAGCGGCTGGGATAACCGTTCTATTGTGGCTCAGGAGGCTGCACGGATTATTGAAGGAGAGGGAGCCTGCATCATCACAGTACATCCCCGAACCCGAATGCAGAAGTTCTCAGGATCGGCAGACTGGAATATTATCAGACAGGTGAAAGAGGCGGTCAAGATACCTGTCATCGGAAACGGAGATATTTATTCTCCCCGGGATGCAAAATACATGCTGAATACGACTGGATGTGACGCGGTCATGATTGGCCGGGCAGCCATGGGTCGTCCCTGGATATGCTCGCAAATCGATCATTTTATAAGAACCAGTGAGTATTTGCCGGATCCTACTTTCGAGGACCGGGTGCGCATTTGTATTCAGCACTATCATCTCGCTCTAAAAAAACTAGGAGTGTCCCGCGGGCTTAAGGAAATGCGAAAACATATCGGATGGTATCTGAAAGGCATGCCGAATGTCTCAAAAATTCGATCTCAATTGATGACAATGGAGGATCCGGATGATGTCATCCGTCAATTGAAGGATTATGCCCGATCATTTAGCCAGGAATAGAAACGTTTTAAATCTGTTTACAATTTTTCACAGGAGCAATGAAACCAAACAATAGTCATATCTATGATTTTCAATGCCTGAATAAAACCAAAGTGTTATGAAAATCTCCGGTTCATCAATCCTGTCCTTTTAACTTGACAATGCCACATTTATTTAGTAAACTGAAAAAACTAGTCGAGATTCAATCAAATGTAGGAGGGCCGGAAAATGAAAAAAATCATTGCTGTGCTGTGCCTGATGAGTGTTATCAGTCTGGTCTATGGTCAATGGTCCGGTTATATGGCAACCGGCGAAAGTGAACTGGATGGCGGTATCGGAATGACATGGATTGATGAGCAGCCGTATTATAATATTTCTTTTCAGCCTGATATCGGTATCGGGAATTTCGGCATTGGTTTAAATGTGGATCTGTTGATCAATACGGATACGGGTAAAATTCGTTCCGTGGACTGGGATGAAGATTACGATTATGCCCGCATTATCCGTTATTTACGATGGGGTCATAAGGGAGATAAAGTCTATGCAAAGGTCGGTGCGCTGGATGCGGCCCGAATCGGGCACGGCTTTATTATGAATTTTTACAACAATCAGATCAATTATGATCAAAGAAAACTGGGCCTGTCGTTTGATGTTGATTTCGGCATGGGCGGATTTGAGACCATGACCAATAATCTGGGCCGGCTGCAGGTGATCGGCGGCCGGGCGTATATTCGTCCCATGTATTCCAAAACGATTCCTGTGCTGCGCAATCTCGGATTCGGTGCCAGTTATGTGACGGATGTGGATTTGAAGGATGCGTTTGGCGAGGATGAGAGTATCGGTGTCTGGGGCATTGATGTGGATTTGCCCCTGTTAAAGACAGATATGCTGCATTTGCTGCTCTATGCGGATCATGCATCGATTATTGATCCTCAAAGCCAGGAGGACATGATTCATTCGATTAATGAACTTGCCGATCCTGATCCTTCAGTGGCTGATGGCCTTGACAGCGATAAAACCGGAAGCGGACAGACCATCGGTATTCGCGCAGACATTAATGCACTCTGGAACAATCTGAATGTGAGCGTCAATTTTGAACGCCGGTTTCTCGGCAAACATTTTATTGCGAATTATTTCGGACCGTTGTATGAAGTGATGCGGCAGACGTCCATTGCCCAGCTGCTGGATTTCTATGAATCCAGAGGCGGTAATTTGCCTGAAGAATATGATTTTATCCGGGATCTGGATATTTCCATCACACAGAAAATGCTGCTGCCCTTGATTACTGAAAAGCGTCATGGCTGGTATGGCGCGCTGTATCTTGATTTTCTCAGAATTGTCAAGGTGATGGGATCTTATCAGCGCATTGACAGTCAGGATAAAAGCGGGGCCTTGCATTTTGGTGCCGGCCTTTCGGACAATATTCCACTGATTTCAGCCGAAGCCAGCTATGATAAAATCGGTATTGACAGCTTCAAGGATATCGGAACACTGGATAACCGTTCCGTTGCCCGAGTAGGCGTCGGATATAAAGTAAAGCCCTATCTGCTTGTTTATATGGACTATATATGGAACTTTGTGTGGAGTGCAGGCCAATCGAAGTATATTTCACAGGAACGCGTGCAGCCCCGGATCGCATTCCGGTATCCATTGAATCTGTAAATGCCCCTGGATGTATATAAAAGCTCTCTGAGAGGTGATTCTTAGAGAGCTTTTTTTATCTTAAAGACGATATGGCTTGATCGAGATATTTTCATGCGAAAAACATATTTAAAACAGAGAATCATTACAGCATTATTATTACCGATCCTTTTGGGTCTTTCTTTTTCACAGGAAAAACGTGTATCTATACCCGACGCTGCTGAAAGAACTAAAATAATACAAAAAATACATATTGATAAATTGAAACTGACCCATACACAGAAAAAGCTGAGTACGGATATACTCCCGCTCATTGACACTCAATTTCTGAATGAGACCATTGATATGGATGACTATATCAAAGACATGAAAAAGTTTAAGCATTTTCGGGCCCCGGAAAAAGCAACCCGCACAGAAACTCAGATTGAACAAGGTGAGGTTTATGTTTATATATATCTGTATCCCAATGTTCATACAGATATTGTGAATATTTATATAGAAGATGGCGCGGATAAAGATGAAATGAATCATATAGTCGCCGCCTGGGTTAAAATTATTCATATTGAAGCATTGGCATCTCTTGAAGGGGTCAGAACCCTGCGCACTGTCATGCCACCTGTTCACAGATCAGGCTCGGTTACGACAAAAGGGGATACCATTCACCGGAGTCTGGATGTCCGTTCCATTTATGCGCAAAGCGGATCAGGAGTGAAAATAGGCATTATTTCAGATGGTGTGGACAGCCGTTCTTCTGCTCAATCGACGGGTGATTTGCCTCCTGACGGATCGGGACTCACAATGCTTAGCAATACTGAAGGCGGGGATGAGGGAACCGCAATGCTTGAAATTGTATATGATATGGTTCCTGAAGCTGATTTGTACTTTCATGACTGTGGATCGAATGTGATTGCTTTCAACGCAGCGATAGACAATTTAGTGAGCTCAGGCTGTGATGTGCTCTGTGATGATATCTGCTGGATTTACGAACCATTTTTTGAAGACGGAACCGTCGCATCCCATATCTCGTCTGTCTTATCGAGTGATAACATTATTTATGTTTCTTCTGCCGGTAATAATGCCTATGAACATTATCAGGGTGAATTTTATCCAGATACAGAAGATCCTGATTTTCATGATTTCAGTGAAGGGAGCGATCCCACATTTAAAGATTTATATGTGAACATACCAAATGGAAGCAGTGTCCTGGTTATTCTTCAGTGGAATGATGCATTTGGATCTTCGGGCAATGATTATAACATGATGTTATACAGCGAAAAGAGAAAAAGTATTGTTGCTGCTCAAACCAATGTCCAGGATGGAGATGATGATCCTCTGGAGAGCATTATTTATACTGCCAGTCATTCAACTGCCGGAATTTTTCAAATTTGGGTGACCAAGGAAACCGATTCAGATGTAAAAATTCTTGAAGTATTTATTTATACCATTGGTTCGGCTGTTTATACCAACAATATGACTCCTGCAGACGCCATATTTGGTCATCCGGCCATCCCCGGTGTTATTGCAGTTGGCGCTATTGATGCCAGCGATCCCGGGAATGATGATATCGAACCATTCTCCTCGCATGGGCCAGCGACTATTCATTATCCGTCTCCAGAAACGAGATCCAAACCTGACGTTTGCGGAACGGACGGTGTTTCTGTGACAGGAGCGGGTGGATTTTACAATCCATTTTTTGGGACAAGCGCTGCTGCGCCTCATGTGGCTGCCGTTGCAGCCCAGCTTTGGGCTCAGCTTTCAGATAATACAGGGAATGAAATCCGCGATATGGTCACAGGGTCGGCGATTGATCTGGGTTCCGGCGGTTTTGATACAATTTTTGGATATGGCCGTGTGGATGCTTTAAATGCATTTAATTATCATGTTTTTGTGGCTGATCCTGTTTTTTCCCCGTTACCGGGATTATTTGATACCCCCCAGGATATTGCAATCAGTTGCACCACATCCGGAGCGATGATTCACTATACGATGAATGGAGAGGACCCGACAGAAATCGATCCGGTTTACGGCAGCCCTGTCCATATTGCTTCGACCATGACGTTAAAAGCGAAAGCCTATAAAACCGGCTGGAATGCCAGTGATGTAACAAGCGGGATTTATACGATTTCAATCGATGATCCACCGGAAGCCCCGCAAAACCTCACGGCTGCGCCTGGTGATCAGGAAATTGCACTTTGCTGGAGTCCTAATTCAGAGTCTGATCTTCACAAATACAACATCTACAGAGGCACCTCCTCTCCGGCAAGTGTGCTTATAGACAGTGCCGTGTCTACCGGTTCTGGTCCGGATACAAGCTTTACGGATACCGGTCTGACCAACGGACAGCCCTATTTTTACCGGATTACGGTCGTGGACAGCTCGAAGAATGAAAGCGGATTTTCGAATGAAGTGAATGCGACACCCAATCCATTTGTTCTGACGAAAATCAAGGTTTTTTTAGAAGGTTCCTATCAGGCCGGCGGGGATACCATGAGCACGACTTTGAATGCGGGTCATTTTATTCCTTTAGAATCTCCCTACGGAGACGGCCGTCATACTGAGGAGATTCCAGACGATATTGTGGACTGGGTGCTGATCGAGCTCAGGGAAACAGCCGATGGCGCCGCGGTGACCTCAAAATCCTTTTTTATTCGGAAGGACGGCATGGTTGTGGATCTGGACGGGACGACCACTGAGCTGCCATTCGAAGGGGTGAGTGAAGGGGATTATTATATTGTTGTCAGACACCGGAATCATTTGAGTGTCATGAGCGCTGAGGCGCAGGCACTTGGTCCATAGGGGATATAAGGAAATAGGGGAAATAGTTATAAGGAGTCTTTGAGTCATTGGGTCATAGAGTCGTAGAGTCGTTGAGTCAAAAGCAGAAGAATGGGGTATAGTGTATAAGGTATAGGGCATAAGACAAAGAGACAAGAAACAGGAATCAAGAATCAAGGCAAGAAAGTACGGTTCGCTGTCTCTGGTCTGCCGTCTTCAATCCAGCGTTTGAATTGAGGGGCTTGGAGCAGGTCGCATGGGGCATGGAGAAATTGACGGTTGTTGGGCTTCACCCTATCCTATTTTACTTTATGCTGATAATCCTCCGTCTTATGGCGGACAATTTCACCTTTGATCATATAAATCACATCCTCGGCAATGTTGGTCGTCTGATCGGCAATACGTTCCAGGTGCCGGGATGTGCTGAGCAGATGGATTAAACTTTCAATCTGATCCGGATTTTGAATAATGGCTTCCTGAATTTGCTGATACATGTTCCGGTTCATATTGTCAACCCGATCGTCCGCATCGATCACTTCACCAGCCAGCTGTTTGTCCATGTTGACCAGGGCATCCAGACTTTTTTTCAGCATTTGCTGAACGACGTTGGCCATGCTGCGAAAATCCAGGGGCAGGTGGACGGGAGGCTGAAATGCTAAAAATTTGGCCCGTTCTGCAATGTTCACAGACAGATCGCCGATCCGTTCCAGATCGTTGTTGATCTTCAGCACCGCAACAATAAATCGGAGGTCGGTAGCTACCGGCTGATGCAGGGCGAGCAGTTTCAGACATTCTTCTTCCAGATCTACTTCCATGTTGTCGATTTCATGATCCGATTCAATCACTTTCTGCGCGATTTTATCATCCCGTTCCTGTAATGCCTTCACTGCCCGGTGCAGTCCGTCTTCGACAGCTGCACCCAGGGTGAGGATGCTTTTTTTGAGTTGATCCGTTTCATACTGTAATCGGACAGACATGTCAGTGCTCCATGTTTTATTTGATACAAAATAGTTGAATTTTATCTGAATAGCAATTGTTTTGTTTAAATATTACAATATAATTATACCCTAACAAAATTCTAACAAAAGCCGAATAATCTTCTAATGAAACGGATATAGTTTATAAATGTTATATCTGGTGGAAGTTTTTGTTTTTTGATTTAGGATAAACTGTAAGGAGGATGGTATGAAATCTGGTGGAAGAGGTGTGTCTGCACTGGCTGCTGTATGTCTCTACGCTGCAGTGGGTGTTCATGCGCAGACTGTTTCAAAAATCAAGGGCGTGTTTTTCGGTGATTATTACTATAATGCCCGGCATCATGTTGCGGAGCAGAAAGATCTCAATGCGTTTTCGATACGGCGGATCTATTTTACATTTGAGAACAATCTGACAAAAGATATTAAAACCCGCTTCCGGCTCGAATCGAGTCATGGTGATTTTGGTGAAAAAGCGAAAATCAATCCGTTTGTCAAACATGCCTACCTTGAATGGTCCAATCTGATTCCCAATCACAAACTCTATCTTGGTATTGCGGAGACGAACGCGTTTAAAAATGCAGAAAACCTGTGGGGATACCGGTCCATTGAAAAGACCATTATGGACCTGAATAAAATCAGTTCTTCTGCAGACATGGGGGTCGCATTAAAAGGGGACCTGTCTGATAAGATGCATCACTGGCTGACTGTCATGAATGGCCCGGGTTACAGTTCCGCTGAAAAAGACCGGTTCAAAAAGGCTGGCTATGCACTCTGGCTGACATCGGTCGAAGGACTGATCCTGGAAGGGTATGCCGATTATGAAAAGCAGGATCCGCATTCCGACAACTATCTGGTCAAGGATCTTTTTGTCAGTAAAGGTTATTATACTATGAAAGGGCTGGTGGGTTTATCAGGCATGAGTTACAGCATTGGACTGGAGATCTTCCAGCAAACCCGGCTGAAATCCGGTTTGAATAATCCTTCGGTTGTCGACAGTGTGATTTCAGGAACAAAGGCGGATGTCGTGAAATCCGGATTCTCCGCATTCGGATCCTGGATTACCCCGGTTCCCAAACTGAAACTGTTCGCCCGGTATGACTGGTTCGATGCGAATACCGCTGACGATGTTGTCACAGAATTTGATAAAGATGTTCTTAAGGTGACGAACGGAAAGGATAATGAAACGTCTCTGATCATTGCAGGTCTGGATTATATCCCGACCGGTAATCTGCATATCATGCCGAATGTGATTTATCAATCATACGCACAATCCGGCCTGGATGCAGATATCACAGCTCGAATCTCGCTTTATTATAAGTTTGACACAGGAAAAATTATCATTGAATAGATTTCAGATTGTATAAATGCCTGATGGATCAACATATCAATTATTTATTATATAAGGAGAAGAAAATGATACGAAAGTTATTATTCACATTATTGGCACTGACTGTTTTAGCAGCTCAGGGATTCGCTCAGGGCTTCATTCAGATCAAAGGCTCTGACACACTGATCAATCTGGTACAGCGTCTGTCCGAAGTGTATATGGAACAAAATCCTGAAACCATGATTGCCACAACAGGTGGCGGTTCGGGTGTGGGGATCGCCGCTTTAATCGCCGACCGCATACAGATCGCCAATGCGTCACGTCCCATGAAAGATAAAGAAAAGACCGCGGCCAAAGAGAATGGTGTTATGCCTTATGAGATTGTGGTCGGTATCGACGGGCTGTCCGTGATTGTTCACGGCGACAATCCAATCAGTCATTTAACAGTGAATCAGATCGGTAAAATCTTCCGGGGTGAAATACTGAACTGGAATCAGGTCGGCGGACCGGATATGCCGGTTTCGCTTTACGGCCGGCAGGCCAATTCAGGGACATTCGTCTTTTTTCAGGAGCATGTGTTAGGCAAAAAAGACTATTCGGCCCGGATGAAACGCATGAACGGAAACGCCCAGATTGTCGAAGGCGTGCTTGCGGATAAAGCGGGTATTGGTTATGTGGGTGTGGGCTATGTTTATGATGATGCAGGCAATGTTCGTGAAGGATTAAAGGTATTGAAAGTCGCCCGGGATCTGGATTCGGAGCCTGTGGATCCTTTGAACGCAGAGAATGTTAAATCCGGCAAATATCCCATTGCCCGCGCGCTCTATCAGTACGTAAACGGAAAACCGACCGGAGATGTTAAGGATTTTATTGCGTTTGAATTGGGTGAAGGACAGAAAATTGTCGAACAGATGTCCTTTTATCCGGTGGCCGGCGAATATCTTGATCAGAATAAAAAGGCAGGATTCTAATAAGAGATAAAATTTGACTGAGTTAGGTTTCATTATTGTTGAGACTCGTGTCAAGCACATTTACAAGTGATATTTTAAACCTCCGGGAGGCTTTAAAAACCTCCCGGAGGTTCATTTGCGACTTGAATGACAATCTTGTTAATGGCGTATCAGGCTGCCTGAAACAATGGTTTTCCGGCAGCCGGTTTAATCAGCGATAAAACAGAGAATGGAACTGAAAAAAAATAAATTACATCAAACACCGGTCTGGTGGCGTCGGCTCAAGGAACAGGGGATCGAGAAATTCTTTCTTGTACATGGTCTTCTGGCTGTGCTGATCCTGCTGGGAATTTTTTCCTTGCTTTTTATCGAGGGATTTCCGGCCTTTAAGGAACTGGGATTAAGGTCATTTTTCTTCAGTGCCAGGTGGAATCCCACTTCATTCGTCCAGGAATCGTACGGAATCCTTTCCATTCTGGTCAGCACTCTGATGGTGACGTTTGGGGCGCTGCTGATTGCTGTGCCCATCGGTATTGCCACAGCTGCCTATATCGCGGATGTGGCTCATCCCAGGATGCGTGAAATTATTAAACCGGTGATCGAGATTTTAGCCGGCATCCCGTCGGTTGTCGTGGGATTCCTGGGCATTATCGTCGTGGGTCCGCTGCTTGCCAGACTTTTTGGAACCTCAAACGGGCTCAACGCCATCAATGGATCCATTCTGCTGGCCGTTATGGCGCTTCCCACCATTATCAGTATTTCGGAAGATGCCATTCTGTCTATACCTCAGGAATTTAAAAATGCTTCCCTGGCGCTGGGCGCCAATAAATGGCAGACCCTGATCCGGGTGACCATCCCATCGGCTCTGTCCGGAATTATCGCCGCTGTCATGTTAGGCATGGGACGCGCGATCGGTGAAACCATGACGGTTCTCATGGCAACGGGAAATGCGCCGGCCATGCCGCATTCGTTTCTCGATTCCATCCGCACCATGACCGCAACCATCGCGATCGAATTAGGAGAAACCGTTCAGGGTGGTATTCATTATCGCTCTCTGTTTGTTATCGGATTTATTCTGTTTCTGATGACCTTTCTCGTTAATCTGATTTCCGATCTTGTTTTGGAAAAATACCAGAAGGTGAATCGATGATGAAAATCAACTGGAAAAAAGTGAATGAGAAACTGGGATTCTCGATTCTTCGGCTGGCAACAGGGGTTGTGATATTTATTCTCTTTTTTATTATATATGATATTGTCTCCAAAGGGATCGGGTCAGTCAATTGGGAGTTTGTTACGGACAAGCCCCGCAAAGGCATGACAGAAGGAGGCATCTGGCCGGCCATTGTCGGCACCTTCTGGGTGAGTCTGGTCACGGTTATTTTTTCCGTGCCGATCGGTATGTTCGCGGCCATTTATCTGAATGAATACGCTCGGCAGGGGAGGATTGTCCGGCTTATCCGGCTGGCCATTCGCAATCTTTCAGGGGTTCCCTCTATTGTTTATGGATTGTTCGGTTTCTCCCTCTTTGTATTGATGCTGAATTTCGGATTGTCGGTTCTGTCTTCCGGGCTGACTCTGGGATTGCTGACTCTTCCCTGGACCATCACGGCCAGTGAAGAGGCTTTAAAAACCGTTCCCATGTCTTACCGGGAAGGCGCACTGGCATTAGGCGCGACCAAGTGGCAGACCATCCGGTCCAATGTGCTTCCGTACGCTGTGCCGGGCATGCTGACCGGAACCATTTTAGGATTGGCGCGCGCCGCGGGCGAAACAGCCCCCATTCTGTTTACGGGAGTTGCGTTTTTCTGGCCGATCCTGCCGAAATTTCCGGATGTGCTGTTCAAACAGTTCATGGCCCTTCCCTATCATCTGTTTATCATGTCCACACAGCATCATGAAATCGTCAAGGTGCGGCCGCTGGCTTATGGGACCGCTTTTGTCTTAATTGTCCTGATCCTTCTGATGAATACTGTGGCGATTTGGATACGATACCGGTTCAGAAAGAAGTATAAGCGTATATAGATGTCAAATCAAGGAGAGCCAAGACTCCGCAGGAAATTAAAATCGGGGAGCTGCATGTCAGAGATAAAACTGTATACAAAAAAATTCGATTTCTATTACGGCCATTTTAAGGCGTTGACGGATATCAACCTTGAAATTCAAAAGAACAAAGTGACGGCTTTGATCGGCCCTTCCGGATGCGGAAAGTCTACTTTTCTAAGGTCGCTCAACCGGATGAACGATATCATTCCGGGAACGATTGTTGAAGGTACAGTCGCTCTGGATGGGAAGGATATTTACGACAAAAATATAGATGTGGTAGACCTGCGGAGGCGGGTGGGCATGGTATTTCAGAAAAGCAATCCTTTTCCGAAATCGATTTTTGAGAATGTGGCGTACGGTCTGCGCATCAACGGGGAAAGAAACCGGGGAAAAATCACCCATCATGTGGAGGAAAGTCTGAAAAACGCCGCACTCTGGGAGGAAGTAAAGGATCGTCTGGACACATCCGCGATGGACCTGTCAGGCGGGCAGCAGCAGCGGCTTTGCATTGCCCGTGCCCTGGCGGTTCAGCCCGAAGTGATATTAATGGACGAACCGGCCTCGGCTCTGGATCCGATTGCCACACAGAAAATCGAAGAGCTCATTTTTGAATTGAAGGACGATTATACGATTGTCATCGTTACACATAATATGCAGCAGGCCGCCCGTGTGTCTGACTTTACGGCTTTTTTCTATTTAGGTGAACTCATTGAGTTTGACGAAACCGATAAAATATTCACCAATCCTTCCCAAAAGAAAACCGAAGATTATGTGACGGGTCGGTTTGGGTGAGCAAGAATCAAGAAAGAAGAATCAAGAAAAATAATGAAAAGGATTGGGGAAATAGAGGATATAAGGAAATATGGGAAATAACTTTGAGTCATAGAGTCGTGGTGTCGTTTATTAAGAAGCTGAATCGGTGAAACGGAGCATGGGAGAGACGGAGAGAAGAAATAAATAAAAATGGGTATAGGGTATAAGATATAGGGTATAGACAAGGCAAAGAGACAAGATAAAAATTATTGATTTATTTGATTTAAAAAAGGATATACCATGGAACGACATTTTCATGAGCAGCTGGATGACTTGAAAAAAAAGCTGATCGATATGGCGCTGGCCGTTGAAGAAGCCATTGCGGGCGCTGTTGAGGCAATGGTGAAGCGTGAAGATATGATTGCCGATAAGGTGATTCAAATGGATGAGACCATCAATCAGATGGAAATTCGTATTGATGAAATCTGTCTGAACCTGCTGGCACTGCAGCAGCCCATGGCTATCGATTTACGGTTTGTCACCTCTGCCATGAAAATCAACAATGACCTGGAGCGCATGGGCGATCATGCTGTAAATGTTGCTCAATTAGCCAAGATGCTGAATCATCGGGATCGTTTAAAACCGCTGATCAATATCCCGCGAATGGCTGAAATTGTCCAGTCCATGGTGAAGGACAGCATTGACAGTTTTGTGAACGCCAATGCGGCGGTGGCCAAAAAAATATGTGAAAGGGATGACGAGGTGGATCATTTCGATGATCAACTCTTTCGGGAATTGATCACCTACATGATGTCAGATCCGAAAAACATCCCCAAGGCGTTGAATTACGTGCTGATCAGCAAGAATCTGGAACGTGTCGCCGATCTGTCGACCAATATTGCCGAAGAGGTGATTTTTATCTACCGGGCAAAAAATATCAAGCATCACACGGAGGAGATATTCCTCAGAGATATTCGTTCAAGATCGTAAATCCAAACAATGATCAATCTTTATTTTTCTCCGGCTAATGCTTCCACGATGTTGAGGCCGTGATCTTTAATCCGCCGGTATGAATTGAGCATGTCCATAAATATAAGACTTGAAAGCGGTGTGGCTTTGCTTTTTTCCAGGCGGTTTAAATGTTCTGCTCTGATATCTTTCACCTGATGCAATATTCTTTTACTGAGGCTTTGTATTTTTGAAAACATATCCACATTTTTATTTTTTACGGCAACAGTGATCATATCCAGATATGTGACAATCGCATCATGAAGGGTTAGAATTTCCTGAAATCCTTCATGCGTAAACTCCAATTGGTTGTTTCTCAGTTTACAGCGCAGTTTCAATATTGAAATAATATAATCGCTGATCGATTCGTATTCATCTGCCATACGGAGCTGTTTTCGTGCCTCTCCTGTTACTGCATGGCTGAGGCTGCCTGCCATCATTTTTCCGATAAATTCAACAATCTCTTTTTGTATATGATCAAAAATTTCTTCACGGTGAAACAGTTTATTTTCCAGAATCCGATTGTTGTGTTTTTCTTCCAGGGCTGTACGCAGCCAATCCATCATTTTATGAATATTATCCCCCATTAAAACAATTTCCCGGTGTGATTGTTCAATGGCCAGAGAAGGCGAATCGTACAAACGGATATCAATAAAGGTCAGATGAGAAATCTCTTTGGTTTTTTTTGTGGGTACGATTATTTCGATCAATCGTGTAAAAGGAACGATCAGGGGCAATAAAATGATAACAACGAAGATATTAAAAAATGAATGTGAAAATGCGATTCTTGAAGCAATGGGCAAAGTGTCAGTAAATAATGCATTTAATATAGTTAGGTAATATTTGAATACCGAAATCATGATTGTGACACCCACGATATTAAACAATATATGGGCATACGCAGCGCGTCGTGCAGACGTATTGGTTCCCAGAGAGGCCAGAAATGCGGTGATAGTCGTTCCAATATTTTCACCCAGAACAAGTGCTGCTGCTGTTTCAAATGAAATCGCACCGGTTGTCGCAAGTGTTATGGTTAAAGCCACGGTCGCGGAGGAAGATTGTATTATTGCTGTCAATGAGGATCCTACGAGTACACATTTGATCAAGCCCCAGAACGTTTTTGGTTCAAATGCAGCCATAAGCTGTACAAAATCAGGCAGTTCTTTTAGGGGTTTCAAGCCGTTCTTCATCAATTCAAGGCCGAAAAAAATCATTCCCAGACCCACAAAGATCATGGCAATAAATCGCAGGCGGTCATTTTTCGCGAAAAGATAGATCAGGGCGAATATACCGAGCAAGGGTAATCCGTAATCGGTCAGATTCATGGCCACCAGCCAGGCTGTCATGGTTGTCCCGATATTGGTCCCCATAATGACACCCACAGCTTGTTTAAGATTAATCAGCCCTGCATTGACCATACTGACAACCATAACTGTTGTAATCGAACTGGACTGGATGAGTGCTGTGATACTTGTCCCGACACCACAGGCAATGATGCGGTTGTCTGTCACTGCATTAAGAAGCTTTCTTAAACGTTCGCCTGTGGAAGCCTGCATACCTTCCGAGAGGTTTTTCATTCCCAGTAGAAACAAGCCCAAACCGCCGATGACTTGAATAATGATATTGAATAACATTTGAAGGGTCATATGTAATTTTCCGGTTATTTAAATTATATTTCCCTTTTTTTATAAAAGCCAATACGATCAAACGGATTGGCAATACTTGATGTTACATTTTTAAAATGAACGCCCACTCTTTTTTTAATATAGGACTGACAATGTATTTATAACCGCATCTGAAACAGACAGGTTTAATTTAAGACAAATCACTCATGATCTCAAGTTAAATGTTAAATAAAGATGAATATTATGTTAGAAATTGGTTAATTTTTTTATTAATCATCTAACAGAAATTTAACCCTCCATTCTTCAAATGCTAATAAAGCAGGCTTAAGTTGATCTCAATTTAAAGATGTTAAAGAAGCATCTTCAGATTGTTTGAAGGAGATCGACCATGATTCAAGCGTTGAAACACAATTTATATCAATGGGATACAAGAATTTGTCTTCGGGTTTTCGGGTGGAACGGCCGCAAATTGCTGGACACACTGATGCGCGCTGCATCGAGGTTCGGTGACGGATATTATTATCCTTTTATTGGTGTCGTTCTGTTCTTCCTTGACCGGGCTGTGATAAAATCCCTGCTACCGGCTGCGCTGATCGGTTTTGCCATTGAGCTGCCTTTGCATAAACTTTTAAAGCATAAAGTACGCCGGAGCCGGCCTTGTTCTATATTGCCCGAGATCAATAATCTCGTTTCGTTGCCGGATGAGTTCAGCTTTCCCTCCGGGCACACAGCAGCCGCGTTTTTAATGGCAACGATTCTGAGCGCGTTCTATCCTGTGATGCTTGTCCCCGGATTTTTTTTAGCTGCTTTAATCGGAATTTCCCGTATTTATAATGGCGTTCATTTTCCGGTCGATGTGGTTGTGGGAAGTGTTATCGGCATTCTCAGTGCAAAAATTGGTCTTGTCATTATTCTATAAGAGAAGCCTATGAAAGTCGCCTATTTTACAGAAAGTCTTCCCCCGAAACAAGACGGAGTCGTCAAAGCACTCTGCCATTTGGTGGACACGTTAGAGTCTGAAAAAATTGAATATAAATTTTATTCTCCGGTCAAACCGGATCTGTCGGTCTCTTGGACCGGGAATGTTCGTAAGGTTTCCTCGGTTCCTTTTGCACTCTATGATTATTATCGGATGGGTCTGCCCTATTTTGAAGGCATCTTTGATGAACTGGATGATTTTAAACCCGATCTTATCCATGTAGTCAGCCAGACTCCGCTCGGCTGTTACGGCATGAAGTATGCGAAAAAGCGTCATTTACCCGTGGTGAGCAGTTACCATACAAATTTTGTCCGTTATATGACCTATTACGGTCTGGATATTCTTACAGAAGTCGGATGGCATTATTTGCGCTGGTTTCATAATCAATGCCTGCGTACTTATGCGCCTTCACCCAGCACGATCAGCGAGCTTGAACATAAGGGAATACAAGGCGTTGAATTGTGGCAGCGCGGCATTGAGCTGGAACGCTTTTCTCCCAGGTTTCGAAATTCTGAATTGCGTGCATCTGTTACTCAATCGGATGAACCCATTTTGCTTTTTGTGGGGCGGTTGGTCAAGGAAAAAGACCTTGATGATCTGATCAGTGCAAATTATCTGTTAAGGGATTGCGGATTCAGATTTAAACAGGTGATAATCGGTGATGGTCCGATGCGGACCGAATTGGAGAAAAGACTGCCCGATGCTCATTTAACCGGTTTTCTCAGCGGCCATGAGCTGGAGACCTGGTATGCATCATCAGATCTTTTTGTCTTCCCATCCACGACAGAAACATTCGGCAATGTCATTTTGGAAGCCTTTGCTTCCGGTATTCCTGCCATTGCTGTAAACAAAGGCGGTGTCGCGGATATTATTACTCATGGCGTGGACGGAATGATTGCCGAGGCGAACAATCCGGAAGACTTTGCTGAAAAAATAGTATATTTTCTGAAAAATATGGATATGGCACGCCATTTTGGTATGGATGCCAGAAAAACATCCGAGACCTACAGCTGGCAGACCATTAATACGAAGCTTTTAGAAAGCTATCAACAGGTTCTTTGTCAAAATTGATTTTCCGGAGGTTGATTGAACTCCTGTTCCAGAATCGATTTACACCTTCATACAGAATATTCCAAGACCGGCGATTTAATGCTTTCGTCTTTAGGCATTAAAGAGAGTTACACAAATCCGCAGCAGGCTTATGATCTGGCCATGAAGCGCGGTATGGATTTCGTGACTATAACGGACCATGACTCTATTGATGGGGCTTTACAGATTGCCCATCTTGAAAATGTGATTATCGGTGAAGAGATCACCACCTACTTTCCTGAAGACCGGGCGAGAATTCATGTGATTGCGCTGGATATCACAGAAGCCCAGCATGCCATGATTCAATCCATTCGGATGAATATTTACGAGCTGGTTCAATATTTGAATTCTGAAAACATTCTTCATTATGTCGCACACCCTTTTTTCCGCATGACTGCGCCGCTGACATTGGAACATTTTGAAAAACAGCTGCTTCTGTTCAAGCATTTTGAAGTGAAAAACGGCGGCAAACAGCTTTGGCCTGATAACCTTTTAGAAAAAATACTTGATGAACTGACATTTGAGTCCGTATTTCATCTGGCGGAAAAATATGATATTGAACCGAACGGTCATGAACCGTGGGTTAAATATCATGTGGCCGGATCGGACGATCATGGCGGTATTCTTATTGCTTCACCCCATACATGCACGCCGAAGTCCAGTTCGGTGACTGAATTGCTGAATCACATTCGTTGCGGACATACTGAAATCTGTGGTGAAGGGGGCAGTCCGCTGGCGGTCGCCCACAGTATTTTATCCGTCGCTTATCACCATTTTAAAAGAAATACGGATAATCGCAGGATTAAATCAAAAATCGTCTGGAATATCATCGGACAAATCTTTGATAATACCAATCCCAACCGGACCCTGAATTTATTATCCCGACTGACTCTGTTTCTCAATGAACAAATGGATCTTTTCGGACGTGGTGCCGGATGGTATGGCAGTATCGATGCGGTAACACGTGAATTTTCTGATTTAATCAAATCGCAGGAAGAATTCCGGCAGCTGCTTCACAAGGGACTTGAGTTTAATCATGATAACAATGAAAAGTTGTTTGCACTGTTGAGTGCTCTGGTTCACCGGTCTATAGCAAGAATTATGAATGAAATTCAAGATCAGACGGATTTCAACACAATTGTAAAAAAATTGAAATGGCTTCGACCTGTCATGCCCGGTTTACTTGTTTATCTGATTGCATTCAAAACAGAATACCGGGATCTTCCACTGATGCGTCGGGTTCGCAGAAAATACCTGCATAATGATTCACACAACCAGGACAGGATTGCGGTTTTTACAGATACAACCAGTCGTGAGGTTGTCCACAATCTGGTATTTAAAAATTTCAACAATCACCATTTGACGCACGATGCTGAAATTCATGTATTGGGTTTATCCAATGAAGCAATCAATGCACCGGATCGGGAAAATTTTCAAAGCATTTGCGAAATAGAAATACAAAACCGGCGTATTGCTTTTCCACCGGTACTGGATATTATCAAGCAATTTTTTGAAAAGGAATTTCATCATATTTATCTGCATTCACTGGGTCCCATGGGAATTTTGGGATTGTTTATCGGGAAATTGCTCAACATCCCTGTCACCTGCAAGTATCCCAGAGAATCGTTTCAACAATTTCCACAAGATTCATATACAGGGAAGAATCAACTTCCTTTGGCTCTGCTGAAAATATTGATGAAATCGATGGACCACATCAAGGTGTCGACAGAGACTGAAATGGAGCACCTGATCAATCTTCAGATTTCTATGCACAAAATTGATCTGGTTCAGTCTTCAAGGGTAAAAACCAAACCGGGCTCTTCCAATTCAAAAGAAGCTCAAAATTACTTTTTCACGTTTTCCGAATGATCGCCGACCAAGAAACAGATTATTGTACATTGCAGACTAAAACAGTCCATTGAATGATGAATTCAAAATTGAACTTATATTTTGTTTCAGTGAATCCGTTGATCCGGAAGTCGACAACAATTAAAACGACATTGAATTTTAAGAAAATTTTCAGAGTTCTTGTCTGGCTGATTCCCATCGGTGTTATCGGCAATGTGACATTTTCTCTGCTTAAGACGGAATCTTCGGTCATTCCTCTATTTCATCAATTGTCCTATCCCTATCTGGTTCTGGCCGCCTTTTTAACCCTGTTTCCCTGGCTGCCGGATGCTTTAAAAGTGATGCTCTGGACCCGGTTTTTAAAGCATCCGCTTAGTTACAAAGATTCACTGACCATTGTAATCGGCAGTGAACTGGGATCCGCTGTCAGTCCGACAGCGATCGGCGGTGGCTATGTCAAACTGGGCATGCTGATTCAAAAGGGATTTCCCGCGGGCACTGCGGCTTCGCTGATGGTTCTGGGAAGTTTGGAGATGGGATTGTTTTTTGGATTGGCCATACCGGTTTCCTTTGCTTTTTCAAAAGCCTATGAATTGCCGATCCTTGTTCAGATTACGAATCGTTTTTTGTCGCGGGCTCCGTCATTGACGCCGATTCTTATTGTCATACTTTGCTTTGGTGTTATGGGGGCAATACTCTTTGTTCAACCAATCCGTTACCGTCTTGGAAAATTCCGATGGATTAAGCAGTTACAGGATAAAATGAAAACGTTCTGGTGTGATTTTATTCTGATTTATCGACTGGTTATCCAGCGGGGAAAATGGCGGCTGGGCCTTACTCTGCTGCTTACAGCCATTCAATGGATATGCAAATATATGGTGATTTGCGCGTTACTGGCCTGTTTCAATATCCCGGTACATCCAGTGCTCTTTTTTCTTTTTCAGTGGGCCGTTTTCAGCCTGGGTGTTTTGATCCCTACGCCCGGTGGCACAGTCGGTGTCGAAGCCGCTTTTTATTTTGTTTTCTCAGCGGTGCTTCCAGAGAATATGGCCGGACTGGTGACAGCCCTATGGCGGTTTTTTACCTACTATTTCCTGCTTATCATGGACTGCCTTCTTTTCAGTATGCTTCATTTGAATATTCATCGGCGCAATGTGCATCAGATCAAACGCTACCTCGGTCTCCTAACAGAAATCTAACATTCATCTATTGTTCAGTTAACAAAAGGTCATTATACTTACTAAACGAAGGTGGAAAACCTTAAAACTTTAAGAAAGGATAGTATTAAACAGTTATTAAACAAGGGACTGTTAAGGAAGGAGTCACACCATGAGCAAGATGTTTTTATCAAAAAGAAAATTATATCAAATGCATTTCAAACCCTGTTGCTATTTTTTAATTTTACTCATTGTCCTTTTTATTTTTTCCGCTGCCATGTTCGCGCAAAAAGACGCGAGAGGTATTATTGCAGGTCAGATTGTTGACGGAAGCACCGGAGATCCTCTCATCGGTGTCAATGTTCTGGTTAAGGGAACCGTGATGGGAACTGCCACGGATCTGGACGGGAACTATCGGATTAAGCGTGTTCCTGTGGGGCAGCATGTTTTACGCATCAGCTACATGGGGTATGAAACCCAGGAAATTACCGAATTTCAGGTCAGATCCGGCGAGGCAGCCAATTTAAATGTATCCATGACGAAAGAAGTATTGAAAGGCGAGGTGGTTACGGTCACTGCGGAGGCTGCAAAAAATACTGAAGCAGGATTGCTGAAAAACCGACAGAAAGCAAGTGCGGTCAGTGATGCGATCAGTGCAGAAACCATTTCACGAACCGGCAGCGGAGATGCTGCCGAGGCCATGACTAAAGTGACCGGTGCTTCTATTGTTGATGGAAAATATGTATTCGTGCGCGGCCTGGGCGAACGCTACTCAACCACCCACCTGAACGGGGCTGAACTGCCGACTGCGGATCCAGATAAGAAAGCATTTCAGCTGGATCTTTTTCCTGCCAATCTTCTGGATAATATTGTGACCGTTAAAACATTTACACCGGATAAACCAGGCAATTTTTCCGGCGGTGTTGTGGATATCGGCACAAAAAATTTTCCGAATGATTTTACACTCTCTGCCTCTGCATCTGCTGGATACAATACAAAAGCTTCGTTAAATGATAATTTTATTCTCTATCAGGGAGGCAATACCGACTGGCTGGGTATTGATGACGGTACCCGTGCCATTCCGGATGAATTGATAAACGCCGAAGTGCCTTCCAAAGCCATCGCCTATGATAAAGCTTATGATTTCGGTGAAACGGAAATGGCTGAACAACTGGATCGGTTGTCTAAGTCCTTCAACAACACGATGGCGCCCGTCAAACGGTCGGGCCCTTTAAATCAAAGCTACGGCTTTTCAATCGGCAATCAGATCGACTTGTTTGATAAACCATTCGGCTATATTGCAGGCTTAACATACAGTCGCAGCGCTTCCTATTATAAGGACGGCACACGAAATCTGTATAAATTGAGTGATGACAAGGGAAATACTCTCAATCCCCAAATTCTCCTGAATGATTCACAGGGAAAGATAGAATCAAACTGGGGCGGTTTGTTTAATCTCGGATATAAATTGACACCCAATCATCAACTGGCCGTCAATACCATGTACACAAGAAATGGTGAATCCAAGGCGCGATATCAGGAAGGTATCTGGCCAAATCAGTATGGATACGATGACAGCACGCATGTTTTTCAGAACAGGCTTTTGCAATTCACCGAAAGAGAACTTGTATCGTATCAGCTGATGGGCGAGCATCATTTGAGCGATCTTTTCGGTACGCATATTCATTGGAACGCTTCCACTGCAAGAAATCAACAGGATGAACCGGACACGCGGTTTTTTGCGAATGTGATGGATCTCAGTGATACGACTTATACCAGCACACATTCGGGATTCAGGGATCCGGCCCGGTATTATCGGAATATGACCGAGGATAATCAGAATTATGCTGTTGATATTTCGATTCCTTTTAAACAGTGGAATGGATTAAACAGTCAATTTAAATTTGGAACAGCCTATCAGAATGTGGAGCGGAAGTTTAATGAGCGTTATTTTTCTATCATTTATGATACAAAAGCCAAACAAGACAAGGGATATGGAACGATTGTATACTATGATGGCGATCCTGCTGCATTTTTTGCCGATTCCAGTATGGGAGTTGTACGCGTTGATACATCCTCCAAGGGACAATTGAAATATGTATTCGGGAATTATTTATCAGAGGCCAATGTTAATAATTATTCTGGTGATCTCGATGTTTTCGCAACATATGCCATGTTGGAAATGCCTTTAACACCAATGCTGCGTTTGATCGGCGGGATTCGCTATGAAACCACAGACATGATGACCCAAGGTCAAGATACAACAGGTAAAATCGATACCCAGGATCTGCTGCCCTCCGTGAATCTGGTGTATATGCTCAATTCCAATATGAATCTGCGCGCGGCCTATACAAAAACACTGGCCCGTCCGACATTCCGGGAATTTGCTCCCTATGAGAGTTTCGAATTTATCATGGGCAATTATCTGATCGGGAATATTGATCTGAAACGCACACTGATCAGCAATTTCGATCTGCGATGGGAATATTTTATGCGTCCCGGTGAAATCGTCGCCCTGAGCGGATTTTACAAACTTCTGGATTCGCCTATCGAGCGCACCATGGTCGGTGGTACCAATGGACAAATTGAATACAAGAATGTGGATGAAGCGGTCATCTACGGGATCGAGTTTGAAGCCAGAAAACGGTTGGATGTACTGCATGACATGCTGGGAAATTTCAGCATAGGCGGTAATTTTTCATGGACAAATTCCAGAGTTGACATTGCACCATCAGAATTACTGGAACGACAGAAAATCAATCCCGATGCCTCTGATACACGAGAATTACAAGGGCAATCGCCTTATCTTCTCAATCTTGATTTTGCCTATGATCATTATCAAACAGGCTCGCATATGGGACTGCATTTTAATACTTTTGGCAAGCGGTTATCCTCCATTTCGATGAAAGGCACGCCGGATGTATTTGAACAATCCCGGCCCATTTTAAATCTGACTGCATCAAAGAAACTGACAAAAAGTGTTAAATTTAAAGTTTCTGTGAAAAACTTACTCGATTCGGAACATAAGGAAAGTTATGAATACAAGGGAAATGAGTTTGTCTATTATCAATATCAACTTGGTCGTTCATTTTCAATTGGTTTGAGTTACAGTCAATAATGATGATCGGGGGAAAGGAGGTTTGTCGTCCAGGAGTTAATCAGGAAGTTTTTTTTATAACAAAATCGAATCAATCGAAGAAAGGAGAATCATCATATGGGTTCTTTGAAAAAGCTGGTAATTTTTGTTTTTGTTGCAATTTTTGCAGCAGCTTCTTTCGGTGCGGACGTAGTCGTTCAGGATGACATTACTGCAAATGCGACATGGACTGCAGATAATACGTATTTGTTAGATGGACTTATTTTTGTGGATGGTGCCACATTGACCATTGAAGCCGGAACCGTGGTGAAAGGTCTTGCTCAGGCCAATATTACCACCGGAGACGGTGCTAGTGCGCTGATCGTTCGCCGCGGTGCCATGCTGATGGCTGAAGGAACAGCGGAAGCACCTATTATTTTCACCAGTGAGCAGGATGATGTGGATGATCCTGAAGATCTGGAAGCCACAGACCGAGGATTGTGGGGCGGCCTGATTCTTTTAGGAAAAGCCACCACCAATCAGCCTTCTACGGACAATCAGATCGAAGGCATTCCGGCCACAGAAAATGCGCTTTTCGGCGGTAATGATGATGCGGACAACAGTGGAACGCTCCGGTATGTATCGATTCGTCATGGCGGTTTTTCCATCAGCGGTGTTCCCGGTGATGAAATCAACGGTCTGACCATGGGAGCAGTCGGAAGCGGAACCACGATTGAGTATATCGAAGTATTTGCGAATGATGATGACGGTTACGAATGGTTCGGCGGAACTGTCAATACCAAGTATCTGGTCGCGGCTTTTTGCCGGGACGATGCATTTGATTATGATCAGGGCTGCCGCGGCAAGCATCAGTTCTGGTTCAACATTCAGTCTCCGGACGAGTGTGGCCGGGCCGGTGAGCATGACGGTGGTGATGATGATGAAACAGGAACTCCGTATGCCGAACCTGAAATCTGGAATGCTACCTATATTGGGGCCGGTTCAGATGCCGCACCAGAGGGTGACGGCAATGATCGCTGTGTATATTTTCGTGACAATGCAGGCGGTCATTATACCAACTCCATTTTTACCGCATTTAAGGGTGTGGGTGTCAAAGTCGAGGATATTGACATTGAAGACAGCCGTCAGAAGCTGGATGATGGTCTGCTGACTCTGACCAACAACATCTGGTGGGATTTCGGTGCGGGCAATACACTGGAAGCCATTATTCCCGATGAATTTGTCCGGAACTCCGCCAATTTCTCCGGCGATGTCGAGGATCCGATGATTGCCAATATCAGTTATGCTCAGGACAATTCATTGAATCCCACACCTGCTGCAGACGGACCTGCAGCCGATGCAACGGTGCTTCCTGAAGATGCATGGTTTACTCAGGCCGATTATCTGGGCGCCTTTGATCCGTCAGCCGATGCGCTTTGGACAGATGGCTGGACTGCGTTGGATCAGGATAATTTTACAGCTGAAATCGTCTCTGATGTGGATGATCTTGCTGAAATGGTCCATGATTTTTCATTAAGTCAGAACTATCCGAATCCGTTTAATCCGAGTACCACCATTGAGTATACGCTGCCTGTACGGTCGATGGTTGAAATGACAGTTTTCAATGCACTGGGTCAGCAAATGGAAACGCTCGTGAATGAAGTTCAGAATGCCGGTATTCATAATGTGAGCTGGGATGCTTCAGAGTATCACAGTGGTATGTACTTTGTCCGGATTCATGCCGGTGAGCAAATTATGATGAAAAAGATGATGTTAATGAAATAATTCTAATATACCAAATCCTGTAAGACAAATCCACCTTCCTTACAGTGGGCGCAGATAGGATATTCCACCAGCCTGTCTGCGCCCTTCCCTTTTATAAATCGTAATATTGCAGAGAACAGTGTCTTTAGGTAATAGAGTCGTTGAGTCGTAGAGTCAAAAACAAATGGGGCATAGGGTACAAGGTATACGGTAAAGCAACGAGTCAAGAATAAAGAAGTAAAATAAAAATATTGTATGCGTTGATGGTGGTGAGAAATAAAATTCCGAATGACAAATCCCAAATTAATAAATGACATTTATAAAAAAGCAAATGTCAAATCAATGACAAATTCCAAATTTGAAATAATATCCAAATTTCACAAAAATCAAATTATTTTTCTTCTGTCTTAAACTGAATGAGGGTTTGGTCGCCGGATGCAACATAAGAGAGGAAATCGACGAATTCTGAATATTCGGAAGGTTGGATGGTTCTCTGATTAATTTGAAATAACCTTTTAAATATCAAGGTATTATTCATCTCTTTTTTTATACTCCAGATATATTTTCCAGCAGGTGTGATCAGCGAATCCGATTGTGATCCGCAAAGGTATTGCCAGTTTTCCGGATAACGAATGTGAATTTCATCAAGAGTTGTGATCGGGTGTTTGAGGTTGATCGGATATTGCCTGTCCTGATCCGGAAATAAACGGGCCCATTTAAAGGCTGTAAAACTTCCGGGATATAATGAGATTAAATTCTGATTTCTGAATGTGATTTTGTTGGATATAAATCCGCTGTTAATTTTCAATGGACGATCCAAATCATTGAGATGATCGACCTGGATGACATAATATTTTTTTACGGGAAAAAGTGTCAGCAGCTCCTGCCCGAACCAGGAGGTTATTTCCTGAGGATGAATGTCAGACAGCTGCCGGCGCAGCTCACTGGCTTGTGTGCCCTGAAAACTTAATTCCAATGTTCCTGTTGCCTGGCCGTCCTGATAAAAATCGACAGACCAGTACCGGCTCGAAATATTTTCATGTCTGTCTCCGGATGGGGTTTTTTGAAGGGAACCCTTTCGATCAATAACCAATCCCATGCGCTGCTGATCATACCAGGGGAGCGTACCAAAGGGCTCGAATTTTTCTGTGGGATCCATCCAGATTTCGGTTCCATCATGAAGCCTTGCCAGGGCTATGACATGATTGAACTGGGACAGATTAACGATTTGTTCATCAGCTTTTCCATGATACCAGTTGGATATCAAGGCGGGATAGACTGTAATATCTAAAATCGAGGCCATTGAGATTAACAAACCCACCATATCTTTGCAGTCACCATATCGGTTTTGAAAAACCAGAGTGGCTTCGTGAGGCTGATAGCCGCCAATACCGATTTCAATAGCGATATAACGGATATTGTCCCGAACATATTCAAAAAGAATGCGCAACCGGTCACGTTCTTTTGTGATGTTTTGTGTCAGTTGCCGGACTGTTTCAGTAATGCCGGCATCGGGATGAAATCGATTTCCAGTCATAAATTTGAAATGTGCGGCAGCATCTTCCCATGATTCCATATCGGGAGCGCTGAACAGAAGATGGGAGATTACCTGTTCATCGGGAGGCATGGCGGCTTCGGTGATCATCGGAGGGATATTCTCAGCACTCCAGTGGTATTTTGTAAATGAGTTAAAATGCTCGATATTTTCAAGAACAGGAAAAGTTTTATTACAAAAATGAGAATTAAAAGGGATTTTCCCGGGATTGAGAATGGTGATCTTCGACAGAATAACCGGCTCCTCTTTTTGAAAATCCCATCTGGACAGACTGTAATGTCTGGGCAGCTGCTGGGTCCATTCATACTCGACTACACATCCGGTTTCAACGGCCGGCATGGTGAATCGTTTTGCACGCACATCTGAATAAAAAATAAAATCAGAAAAAAGATTGATATCAAATATTTGATTGTCTGAAAGCGGAATCACGATACCGTCTTTTAAAATCGTACGGGCTTTAATATGGGTGATAACAGTATTCCGGGCATAAGGCAGAGTCACATTGGCGTATATCAATCCCCTTCGGTTTAAAATTTTTATGGCAATGTGACGCTTTAAAATCGTTCCGCGATTTTCATTTAATTCCAGATACGCTTCATTGATTAAATAAATAGCCGAAGCGTCGGGATATTGCCTTTCCACATTTTTTGTCTTTTTGATAAATTCATCATGATTGACCTTGAATGTCCATGGATACGGTGCAATACAGGAAACAAGCAGAGTCGAAAAACCAATAAAGAAAACAGGCTTCAATTGTTTGATTCCATTCATAATGAGATCGTTCTTTGAATCATTATTTTTAAAGATTTGAAATTGTAATATGGATCGATACTTTTCAGTGTTTTTAGTTGTTTATAATTTTACTGATGGAAGCGACAGCGTGAATGTGCTGCCTTCACCGGGTTTACTTTCAACGGTGATTGTTCCCCTGTGTGCCTGGACAATATGTTTTACGATGGATAATCCCAGGCCGGTTCCGCCCAACTGACGGCTTCTTGCCTTGTCCACCCGATAGAACCGTTCGAAAATACGCGGTATGTCCGCATGGGGAATGCCAATACCATTGTCTTTGACCAGGATAAGCATCTGACTGTTTTTCCGGATTGCCTGAATCGATACGTTCGTACCTTCCGGATTGTATTTAATGGCATTGTCGATCAAATTTACCATGGCTTGAGTTAAAAGCGGTGTGTTAATTTTTACTTTCACGCCAGAATCCGCCTGGAGTGTTAATTCTATATTTTTTTCGGTCGCCTTATTCAGGCAGAGAGTGATGGCCTCCTGCAGCACCTGCCGGACAGATGTCACCTGCAGTGAAATTTCGCCTTTTTCCGAATCCTGCTCAATACGCGAGAGATTCAGAAGGTCTTCGATGATGGTATTCAAACGATCCGTATGCTTCATGATAATTTCTAAAAACTCCGGTGCTTTTTTTGTATCGTGAATGGCTCCTTCCCGCAGGGTCTCCACAAATCCGTGAATGGCCGTAATCGGTGTTTTTAATTCGTGGGACACATTGGCGACAAATTGGCGGCGAATATCTTCGAGCGATTTTTGACGGGTGATGTCATTGAGTACGATTAATCCGCCGATGGTTTTCTCAGCCGCATCCTTTAATAAAGTGCCGTGGGCCTGTACCGTTTGCTCTTTTTCGTTGATGATAATGAGTTCTTCCTCTCCGGGTTTTTGGGAATTCAGAGTTTTCCGGATAAAGCGCTGAAGCGCAATGTTTCTGAAGACGGTTTGTATATCTTTACCAGTGGCATCTTTAGGAGTCACTTCCAGTAATTTGGACATGGCATGGTTCATTCGGATAATGCGTTCCTCCGTATCCACAACCAGAACCGCCTCGACCATGCTGGAAAGGATCGCTTCCAGCTCATTTCGCTGCCGGGTAATGATCGCAATGCGATTTTCCAGCTGATCCGCCATCTTATTCATGGATTCTGCGAGGTTTTTAAGTTCTACTGGTTTTGTGATGAACATCCGGTGATTGAGTTCGCCGTTCCCGATTCGGCGGGCGCCCAGTTTGATGGCCTGAATGGGTTTGTTTAAAAAATAGGTGTAACCGAATCCAATCATCCCGGCAATGAAAATGACCAGAATACCGGTGAATGTGATTTTCTGATATATTTTATTCAGTGCCTGGGAAAGATCGGCAGCTGGCATGGATGTGCGCACCACGGCTATGGTTTTGGTGGTTTGAATCACTGGAACAGCCACATAAAGCATATCCTGATTCAGGGTAACGCTGAATCGTATGGATGAACCGACCGAACCTTGATACGCTTTTCTGATTTCCAGTCGATCTGCATGATTTTCCATGAGCCGGTAATCTTCTTCCGAGTCGGCAATGACTGTTCCATCTGGAAGTATGACGGTGATTCTAATCTCCAGCTCCCGGGACAGGATTTCAATCTCATGGTTTATAGTATTGATTTTTGAGGCAGCGATGTCCGATGACAGAATTCGGCTGATCAATTGACCGCTTGATTTCAGATCTGTCCGGGTTCTCTGAAGATAAATATTTTTCAGTGCATCGGTCGCGTAAAGCGTCACAATAATAAGCGATATCAGTATCAGAACGATATATTGAGGAAATATTTGCCAGATAATGCTTTTTCGAGCAAACATGAATTACTCCGAAAACCGGTAGCCGACACCCCGTACTGTTTTAATGAATTGGCCGGTGTCTCCCAGCTTTTTTCTGAGCCCTACAATCTGCACATCCACGGACCGGTCTGTCACAGGATAATCCGTTCCTTTTACGGCATCGATAATCTGAGCCCGGGTGAATACCCATCCGGGATGCTGCATCAAATAATGAAGAATATGAAATTCGGTTGCAGTCAGTTCAACCGGCTGATGATCCACTTTCACCTCAAATCGAATCGGATCCAGCTCTATGTTAAAAACATTCAGTTTTGCAGTTATCTCCGGCTCTCTCCTTTTTTGACGCCGCAATACAGTACGAATCCGGGCAATTAATACTTTGGGACTGAATGGTTTTGTGATATAGTCTTCCGCTCCAAGCTCTAATCCTGTGACGATATCCGATTCTTCTCCTTTTGCGGTGAGCATCACAATTGGGATATCGTTAGAATTAGGATTATTTTTCAGAACCTTGCAGACATCGAACCCATCCATCCCCGGCAGCATCAGATCAAGAACCACAAGATCCGGTTTGTTTTGCTGTACCTGCTGGATGGCTTTTTCGCCGGAACTGGCGCAGGTGACCTGATATCCTTCATTAGCCAGATTGTACCGGGCCAGCTCGAGAATGTCCTCTTCGTCGTCCACGACTAAAATGTGTGCCTTGCTCATCATTTTCCTTTGATATATTTTGTAAACCTTTTGTAGATTAATCATTTTGCATGTTAATTTCAAGTTAAATTTGTGTTAGGAAAGTAATCAGTTATTCGTGACGGATTCTCACCTGAGAAATAACGGATGAAGTCATAATAATTATATGAAAGTGCAGAATGGACAGTAAAAGTTGCTAAGTAATTATAACCGGCTGAATGAATCCGACCTTGGGGCTGTATCAAAAGTCATTGATAAAGTCCTATAAAATGTTACATTGTCTTATACCCCTTTAAGACAAAACAGGTAACTAATTTATGAAGAAATTTAAAGAGATGCATCAGCACCAGATG
>Ga0272442_10000692_pt1 | contig 52877 bp, 24 predicted proteins | sample SSMForm2O_FD_200262 | JGI IMG/M metagenome (GOLD analysis project Ga0272442, IMG submission 200262) | Marine sediment archaeal communities from Little Sippewissett salt marsh, Falmouth, MA, United States - SSM-Form-2O | ecosystem: Environmental > Aquatic > Marine > Wetlands > Sediment ... | reverse complement strand
TTCGAGTCGTGCATGGAGCAGCCTGTCGCGCGCCTCCGTGACGGTGACCGCAGCAGATGAAATGACCGAGTTCGGTGATCGAGCTGGTGGATTCGTCTGTAGTTGTCGCGGAAAAGAGGCCATTTCTTCACCGCCCGTCGTCATTACTTGAGCGCAAGGCCATCGACAGCATGCAGGTTGTGGTGAATCGAGGGTGGGTTCGGCACAGACTGCTGCACCGCGCCGAATTGCTCTCGGTCTGGGACGCGGGGGACGCGGGGACGCGGGTCTGGGACGCGGGCGGCGTGCGCTACAGCTGCCCCGCCGCGCCCACGGCGCCGGCCGGATCAACGAAGAAGGTCGCCACCACGATCAGCCGGAACACCCCCTTGCCCGCGGGCATCCGCGGGTTGCGCTCGGTGTCGAGGTCGAGCTTGCCCATCACCCGCAGCGCGAACTCCTTCAGATCGTCACCCAGCTGTGAACGCATGAAGCTCTCGCCACCGGGCTCGAACTCGAACTCGAGGTCGGCGACCTCGCCCGCCGCGGCCGAGGGGATAATGCCGATCGTGCGCCAGGCCATTCGATCGTCGGGGTCGGCGTCCTTGTCGTCAGCGAGCTGCAGGCGCATCTCGGGCAAATCCACCGTGAGGTTGCTGGCCTCGACGCGCAGCACCAGCCGGTTCAGATCGATGCGGGTGATCGCACCCTCGGCCGCGCTGATCGCCTCGTACTTCTTCGCCTCCTCGGTGCCGGGTTCGGGCGAGAGGTCGACCTGGATCGGCGGCGAGCCGAGCAGCGCGCGGTACTGCACGTGCGGCAGGTTGTCCGGCCACAGCTCGGGCAGGCTCTCGGTCTCGTCCGGGAACAGCCCCGACGACTTGAACTCGTCGAGCGCGGCGGTCACCATCTCGTCGAGATCGAGGTCCATCGTGAACTCGTCGATGCGGATCCGTACCGGGATGCCGCCGCCGCAGAACAGCAGCGGCATCGAGAGCAGCATCGCCACGAGCAACAGGCGGGTCGTCTTCATCGCTCCTTGCCCCTTCATCGTTCGATCCTCGGCGTCCCGGCCCTGACCGAGGACAGGAACTTCCGCATCACCGTCTGGGCCGCAGCGTGGTCGAAGAGCACGAAGTGTCCGTCGCTCCCGGCCACGGGCTGGTACTGCACCGCCGCCGCGGGCACGCCCGCGGCCACGCCGTGGATGTTCACATCGGTCACCGGCGGGTTCACCACCGGAATGTCCTCGAGCAGCATCTCCGGCGGGTTGAGCACCGGGATGCCCATCGAGCGAATCAGCGCCTCCTGCGTGGGGTACGGCGTGTAGCTGTCGTCGACGCCCGAGAACATCAGCAGCGGCCGCGGGTCGCGGCCCTGATTGATCACCATCCGGTCGGCGTACGCCACCAGATCGGCCGGGCCGAAGAGGATCGCCAGCAGCCCCATCATCGGGTGGATCCGGGTCACGCCCATGTCGCCGAACAGGCTGCCCACCACCTGGGCCACGTTGATCGGCTTGGTCTTGTTGAGAATCGACAGCACCAGTTCGGCGCCGGCGCCGCTCAGGATCGCGGCCTGGATCTTGTCCTCGTGCACCAGGTACGGCGCGAGGATCGTGGTGCCCTGCGAGTGGCCGAAGTAGTAGATCTGGTTCGGGTCGAGCTTGGTGTCCACGCCGGCCACCGTGGGGAAGTCACGGCCCACCAGCCGCGTGAGGTACATCAGGTCGGCCGAGCCCTGCAGCGAGTTGTCGCGCGCCGCGCGGGCGTTGATCACGTTGAAGTAGAGCTGGCCCGGATCCTCCTGCCACAGGTCGGGCAGCCAGGCCGATGGCTCGTCCGGGTTCGGATCCTGCCGCGGCCCGTGCATCACGTTGTCGAAGCCGATCACGGCGAAGCCGAGGTCGGACAGCATCTGCATCAGCTCGGTCTTGCCGGCGAAGCTGTGGTAGTTCCCGCCCGTGCCGTGACCATAGATCAGCACCGGCCAGCCCGCGGCGGGCATGGTCCCGCTCTTGGGGATGGTCAGCGCGTAGCACATCTTCTCGATGCCCACCGGCTCGGGATTGCCGCCGGCGTCGAGGTTGAAGGCGCCCCCGTCGTCGCTGGTGAGGTAGGGCCGGTCGCCCTCCTGGAACCGCGGCCCGTCGTACGTGCCGTGGATCTCGTGGAACACGGCGCTCGGCGCGGCCGGGCAGTCGCGCGACTCGATCACGCCGCCGGCCAGCAGCTTGCCGTGGCAGATGTAGCGTACGCCCGCGGTCTGGCACTCGAAGGCGTCGCTGTTGAAGCTCGGCGCGGGCAGCCCCTGCACCACCTCGTACAGCTTCGCGCCGATGGCCGACGGGTCGTCGGTGGTGAACACCGCCGCGGCCGCGATCGAGCAGTCGATCAGACTCTGGTCGATGTTGCCCTGCTCGTCGAGAGCTTTGGCCATCACCGCGGCCCGGCAGCCGGCCGGGCCCTCCGCCTGGAGCCAGGCGCGCAGCGGCTCGGTGGCCTGCTCCACCTGGCCGGAGAGGCCGTGGTTGGCCAGGATGTACACGAAGTCCCGGTCGAGCATCGGCGGGTCGTCGCGAATGTCGCGCAGGGCGGTGGTGACCACCGCCGCGTAGGTCGTGCCGCGCTCGAGCGGCACACCGTCGAGCGGACCCACGCCGATCGCGTTGTTGCACATGTACTGCCCGCGGTCCTTGGCCAGCGAGATCTGCACCGGCAGCACGGGGTAGCCGTCGCTCAGCTTGACCAGGAACACCGAGGGGGCGCCGCCTCCCGCGCAGAACTCGTCGGGCTCCTCGCCCTCCTCGGGCTCGGGCACGTCCGGGTACACGCTGCCCGGCGGCAGGCAGATCGACGAGCGGCGGGGGAAGTCGGTCAACCTGAAGAAGGCCGGCCCGTTGATCGCGTACCCGTTGGGATCCTGCTCCACGCCGCGGATGTACTCCCCGGCCACGTCGATGCCCATCACCTCTCCGGGCGAGGGGTGGCCCGCAAGCGAGATCTTGTTGCCCACCAGCCGGATGTCGTTGGGAAAGGGCAGCCGGTAGAACTCGAAGGGCTCGCCCTCATCGCGCGTCTCGGCCGGCTCGCGGAACTCGGATGGGATCTCGTAGTAGATGCGGAAGGCGCCGGCCTCCTCCTCGGTGCGGACGCAGTCCGGGCCCGGGAAGAAGGGCAGCCGGTCGCAGGTGCCGCCCGCCGCGCTCGTCATCGAGCACAGCAGCGGCCGCCGGCAGTCGGTGAGACCGGTGCAGTCGTCGCCCAGATCCTTAATGCCCTCGCCCGGCGGATCCGTGTCGGGCACGCACTTGGCCTCGTTGCCGTGGCAGGTCAGGCCTGCCATGCAGTCGACGGTGAGGCCGCAGGGCTGTCCCTCGGCCGCGCCCTTGGTGATGGTGCAGCGACCCTGCCGGCCGCAGACCAGATCAGGCCCGCACTCGCCGTCGCCGGTGCACTCCTTGCCCCGCAGCGTGTCCTCGAACTCGACCTCGGTGCAGACCTTGCTCTCGCAGGTGTACCCCGCGTTGCAGTCCGAGTGCTGGCTGCAGGACTCACCCTCTCCCGCGCCGCCGATCTCGACCGAATCCTTCTCGGTGCATCCCAGCAGCGCCACGACGGCGAGCGGGACAGCGCGACGAAGGACAGTGGACATTCTCTTCGTCCTCATCTTGTGCCCTCCCCGCCCGTGCTGGTTTCCGTACCCGGCTCCTCGGCCGGCGGGGCCGCCTCGCCGCCCTCCTCAGGCGGAGGTGCGCCCTCCTCGGGAGGTGTCACGCCCTCCTCCCCGGGCTCCTCGACCTCCTCGCGCTTCTCGTCGTCGTCCTCGTCGAACTCCCAGCCGAACTCGATCTCCACGAAGAAGTTGTGCACGTTCTCGTACAGGGAATCCTGCTTGAAGTACGGTGACGGATCTCCGTTGCGGTCCACGATCCGGCTGTTGCCCAGGTGCAGCTCGCTGCCCGGCGAGACCACCACGCGATAACTCCGCGAGTAGTGCGCGTTGAGGAACAGGACCGGCAGCACCTGCAGCCGCAGACCGGTCATCACGATCGCGTCGTCCGAGGCCAGGTCGCCGAACACCGCGCCCAGGTTCTCCTGGTCGGTGCGCATGTACGTGCCGAAGATCTGCAGCCAGCCCAGCAGCGGGAACTCGAGGTGCAGGTAGAAGTTGGTGTCGTACGGGCCGTTGGACTCCTGCATGCCCAGGCCCAGGGCCAGCGACTTGCCGCTGCGCTTCTTCTTGAACAGGGCCCAGTGCAGGTCGAGGTTGAAGCCGTGGCGGCGGCCGTAGCTCGGCCGGGGGAAGCCGTTCTGCGGATCGCCGAAGACCTGCTGGTACTTGGTCGGCGTCACCTGGAAGTCGCGGGCCGCGGCCACGAAGCTGTACTTCTGGATCTCGTACATCGTGTTGAAGTAGTTGGGCAGGTAGCCGTCTTCCCAGGTGCGGTACTCGCCGCGCAGGCGGAAAGCGCTGATCCAGGGGAACCCGGTGTTGATCCGGGCCAGCATGCCGCCGGCGAAGCCGCCGCCGCCGCCGTCGTTGAGGTAGTGGTGGTACACGCCATAGACCTTGAGGTCGGCCATCTCGGTCTTGTAGAACTTGAACTCGGCCGAGCCGCCCACCGCGTGGATCATCGTCTCCTTGACCGCAAAGCGCCCGGTGTCGGCGTTGGTGCGCACGAAGCTGCCGTCGAGGGAGCCGCCGGTGTACGGATCGGGGCCCGCGGCGTGGCCTGTGCCGCGCATGCACTGGCTGCTGCCGGCTTTCAGCTTGATGCAGCGAGGGGCCCGGAGGTCGGTGATGTACTCGCCGCCGAGCGAGAGGCTCTTGGCCAGCACGTTGTCCGAGAACAGGGACAGCGGCTTGAAGAAGACCAGGCCGGCGAGCACGCGGTTCTGGAAGGTGATGTCGTTGGCCTGCAGCTGGAACCCGGCGTAGTCGTTGTACGCGTCGAAGACCAGCCCGGTCAGCGAACGGTCCACGTCGATGTCGCCCTGGTAGCCCTTCATCAGCAGGCCGTGGCCGATGGTCGAGGGCCGCATGGTGTTGATGCTGGCGTAGATGTTGGCTTCCTTGCGGCCGAAGGTGATGAAGCGGATGATCTTGGCGAAGTCCGCGGCCTCGTCCCAGTCCTCGCGGCGCAGCTTGAGCCCGCCGAACTTGACCTCGCCCTCGGTGATGTTGTTGATCTCGACCGCCTTGAGACGCAGCGGCACGTGGACCGAGAAGGCCAGGCCGAAATCGAAGTACCACGCAGCGCCCGGCGAGATCGTGGCCCACACGCCGTTGTCGATGATCGCACCGCCGAGGCTCACGCCCACGTGGTCGTAACGCGAGAGCAGGCGCCGCGTGCCCGGGTAGAGCAGGTCGCCCTTGATGAACCTGGGCTTCTCGGGCTCGGCCTCGGGGCAAACCACGGGCTCGCCGTCCGGGCCCAGCACGGGCTCGCCGTCCGGGCCGATCTCGATACACGGGGCTTGAGCCTCGCCCTCCGCCTCCGCCTCGGGCTTCGGCGTGACAGCGTCGGGCACGGCCTCCTCGGCCGGCGGGGTCTCAGCGGCCGGCGGGGTCTCAGCGGCCGGCGGGGTCTCGGTGGAGGGCGTGGGCGCTGGCGGCGGTGGCGGGGGCTCCTCGGCCCTGGGCTCCTCGGCCTTGGGCTCCTCGGCCTTGGGCGCCTCGGACTTGGGCGCCTCGGACTTGGGCGCCTCGGACTTGGGCGCCTCGGACTTGGGCGCCTCGGCGGGCGCCTCCTCGGACTTGGGCGCCTCGTCACCCGGCGCCTCCTCCTCGTCCGATTGGGGAGACTCGGGGCCTGGCGCCTCGTCCCCGTCCGACTTGGGCGCGTCGCCGCCCGGCTCGTCCTGGGCGCGGGTTCCCGCGGGCGCCAGGATCAAGACCGCCAGCGCGGCCATCAGCAGGAATATCCTTGTCGACTTGCTCATGAGCCTCCTCGCGTCGCTCTCGTCGCTCTGCTCACCGAATACCTCCAGGACTCTGCTAGGTCATCATAGCCCGCAGCGAAATGCAACACTCAGCGGGGATAGCGCGACGCAAGGTGCAGGTACTCCTCGAGATTGGTGTACCCGTCGTCGTCGATGTCCCCGTTGTTGTCCGCCGTGTCCGGATCCGTGCCGTAGCTCTCCTCCCAGGCGTCGGGCATGCCGTCGCGGTCGCGGTCGACCACCCGCGTGCCGGCCGCGATGCTGGGGTACCCGCCGCGGTCATCCTGCGAGTCGATCAGCGATCCCGTGCCGTCGTACACGTCCTGCACCACGCGCTGGTCCACCGAGTCGCGGTTCCAGGGCATCGCGCCGGCCTGCTCGAGCACGATCGTCAGTGCCTCGTCCGCGGTGTGCTCGGTGATGGGCTTGAACGACAGCGGCGAACCCTGCTGGTTCCAGTCGCCGTCGAACATGGCCCAGCCGTCGTCGCGGCCGTCGAAGTTGCCGTCGCGGTCGCGGTCGCGCTTGTTGCCGGCCTGATAGAAGTCCACGTTGCACTCGGCCGAGGGTTTGAACAGGTAGTCGCTGCTATCCTCCGGCCCGAAGATCCCGTAGTTGCCCACGTAGTTGACCCGCCCGCGGCCCGCTGCGCCGCTGGTGTAGCCCATGCTGCGGCAGTTGTAGATCACGTTGTTGCGGATGTCGGCGGAGAAGTCCTCGCTGGTCTCGTACGCGCCCACGCCCGGGTTACGGTTGCTGTTGTGCGCGTACAGGTTGTGGTGCAGCGAGATCTCGCCGTCGCCGCCGCGCGCCTTGTACAGCCCGCCCATGGCGTGGCTCTTCTCGCCGCCCGGCTCGTAGCGGTCGTCGCACTCTCCGTGGAACAGGCCGGTCTGGGACAGGCCCTCGGCGATGATGCAGTACTGCACGGTCACGTCCTGGAATGGCGCCGAGTGGGTCGACAGGTTCTCGTCGATGCCCCACGACGCTGACACGTGATCGACGATGATCCGGTCGCCGGAGATGCTCAGGCTGTCCTCGGTGAACCCGCTGCCGCCGCCCGGGCAGGACGGCGCCCGCAGGTCGCCGGCGCGGAAGCGCATGTGCTGGATGATCACGTCGTCGGCCCTGACCTCGAACTGGTACCCGCGGACCACGATCCCGCCGCCCGGCGCGGTCTGGCCGGCCAGGGTCAGCTTGTTGGTGTCGAAGACTATCGGTGAGCTCAGCGTGATCGTGCCGCCCACGTCGAAGACAACGGTGCGCGCCCCGCCTTGGGTGTCGGCGCAGTTGCGCAGGGTGCCGGACCCGCTGTTGTCAATGCTGGTCACGTGGCACACGTCGCCGCCGCGGCCGCCCACCGCGTACATGCCCTCGCCCTCGGCGCCGGGAAAGGCCGGGCAGTCGCCCGGCTCGCAGCGCGGGCTGGCGCAGTACCCGTTGTCACAGGGCTCGCCGCCCGGGCAGGTCGGGGGACAGTCGAAGCTGCCCCCGCAGCCGTCGTCATGCCCGCTGCCGCACTGCTGGGGCGCGGTGTCGCAGGTGAAGGCCTGGCAGGCGCAGGTGTGGCTGGTCTCGTCGCAGTACGAGTTGGGAAACTCGTCGCAGGTTCCGCAGGAACCGCCGCAGCCGTCGTTACCGCAGTCCTTGCCCGTGCAGTCGGGCTGGCAGTCGTCGCGCACGCACACACAGTAGTCGGACTGGTGGCCGGACGGCGGATCGCAGGTCAGCTCGGGACGCTGATAATCGGCCGCGCACTGGCCGTCCACGTTCTCCCACACCGCGCCGCAGATCAGGCCGGCCTCGGCGCAGACCGCCGCGCAGCCCGCGCCGTCCTCGAACACGGCCTCGCAGGTCGTGTCCGTGGACGCACAGAGAGACCAATCTGCGTGGTCCTCGATCGGCTGGCAGTTCACGGGCTGGGTGTCGGTGTCGGAGTCCGAGTCCGCGTCGGAGTCCGTGTCAGCGTCGGAGTCCGTGTCCGCGTCGGAGTCCGTGTCCGTGTCGGAGTCCGTGTCAGTATCGGTGTCCGTGTCAGCGTCGGAGTCCGTGTCCGAGTCGGAGTCCGTGTCCGCGTCGGAGTCCGTGTCAGCGTCGGAGTCCGTGTCCGCGTCAGTGTCCGAGTCCGCGTCGGAGTCCGTGTCCGCGTCAGTGTCCGAGTCCGTGTCCGAGTCGCCGCCGGCCACACAGAATCCGCTCGCCAGGTCGCAGCGCTGCCCGTCCGGGCAGTCGTCATCCCGGTCGCAAGCGATCGGATTATCACCGCCGCCGCCCGAGTCGTCACAGCCCGCGACGGCCAGCGCCAGCGAGAGCGCCAGAACCATGATCCCCAACTGCTGCCGCATGACACCCTCCGTCTGTATTATCTTCTGATTATGCCAGAATTCCGGGTGCACTTCACCCGATATCTGTCGCCGAGCAGCCGCTGCCTGCTCGCAGGCCCCGCTGTCGTCGCTGTCCTACGGGTCCCCGTCTTCCGAGCAGTACTCCTCGACACATACCAGATCATCCGGGTGGCATATGCCGCTCTCGCAGGGATAGTAATTCCCAGTTCCGGGGTGGTCCATCGCACATGGCTCTCCCACCGGGATGAAGGGCATGCAGGTCTCGCTTTCCCCGTCGCACCAGCCTTCGGCGCAACTAGGCTCCAAAATACCATGTTCCTGGCATGGCTCGCCGGGCCCGGGCAAAGGTTGGCACAGACCCGTGTACTCGTCTGGCGGCGTGTCGCAATAGGCAAGCCAGCAACCAGAGCGGCATTCCTCGCCGATCAGAGGATGCATACGGCAGTAGCCTGCCACGCAGTGATTCGGAAACGCGCATATCTCCTGTCCTCTGCAGACTGCCCCTGTCGGCTGTCTCGGCTGGCAGCGCTGCTCCTGATCGCAGTACAGGTCGAAGTCGCACGGACCCGTGTCAGCGCTATCGCACGCATCGCCAGCCTGGCGCCGCCACGTGCAGCGCTGCAAGCCATCGGTCGTGCGATCGTTGCATATCAGTCCCGCACGGCATCTCCCCAGCACTGTCACCTTCTCCTTGTCCAGACAGGGCTCGCCGACCTCGGCCAGCCTCTCGCAGGTGCCGCTGCCGCAGGTCAGGCTGCCCTCGTCGTCTGGCTTGCACCACAGCCCGGGCTGGCATTCGCTGCTCCAGGATGCGCAGAGCTGATGCTCTGCCACTTGCCCTTCGAGCACGCCGGCGCATTCCGTCGCCGCCTCGATCACGCCCTGCCAAAGTGAATCCCAGAGCTCCGTCGGAGTCTGATGCGTAAAAGGGTCCAGCTGGAGGCTCACCGAGATCCATGGGTATTGATTTGCTTCATTTGCATACATTATCCCAAAATCGTCCTCCGGCCAGTAGGGGAACCACTCGCGGATGGCATCGCGGCAGGCGGCCGCTCGATAGGCATCGAGGCAAGGGCCTAGCTGCGATGCCTGATAGCGCACCCGGTCCGCAGCAATGGACGTTCGTACCATCTCCGCCGTGCCCGCGCACAGCGGCGCCATCAGAGCCTGGCACTGCTCGACGTCCTGATAGCCCAGGTACGGCAGGACCTCCGCGTCGTAGCACTCGATGCGCCGCTCACAGACCGCCTGCAGCACCGCCGGACAGAAGTCCTCGTACTCGCTCTCTGGCCCGTCCTGCTCGCAGGCGCCGAGTAGAGCGGCTGCGGACAGTGCAGCCATGGTAGCGAGCGAATTGCGACTCATGCCATTCTCCTACTCGCAGGCTCCAGCGTATGTGTAGGTGAAGCAGACCTCCCAGGTGCCATCGCAGTCTTGGTCGGTGTTCTCGGTCAGTATGTTTCCGAGTGAGTCGTACGTGTAGGCGGTGGTTTGATAACAGTAGTCGTCTGTTGGCCCGTCGCAGTTGTCGTCACGCTCGACGGACACGATGCTTCCGTGGGTGTCGTAGGTGAGTCTCTCACAGCAATCGGGTTCGTTGTCGCAAGACCCTCCTCTGTGCTCTCGATATGCCGTGAGGTCCTCGGGGCTGTGCGTGTAAGTCTCGCAATATTCATCGACAACACCATACTGGACGATGCCTGCGGAGCACTCCTCGGTGGTGAGTCTCCATTCTGCGTCATAAAAAAGACTGCATCCCCATAAGTATGAGTAGAGGCCGACGTCCTCGGAGCACATCCAGGAACTTACCAGACCCTCATCGTTGTGAAACCAAGTGCAGCTTAAATCACAGTTGCCTTTGTTTCCGTCGCAGGCGTCGTTGTAGCACACGGACGTGCTGGTCCGGCTGTGTTCGTAGAGCTGGCATGTCTCGACGTTTCCATAGCACCCTATTGTGCCGGTTGCACGGAGGCAGCGCGTGTCGTTTCCGGTGTCCGTGTCGGTGTCCGTGTCGGTGTCGACGTCCGTGTCTGCGTCGGCATCCGTGTCGGTGTCGGTATCCGTGTCCAGGTCCGAGTCGCCGTCGCTCGTCTCGCGCGGTAGCTCATGCACGGTGCAGCCGTACAGCGCCGCGGCCGCGGCGAGCCAGCATGCCAGCAGCATACGGATCGTGCTCATGCGCCCTCCCCTACTCGCAGGTCCCGCTGTCGTCGTTGCCTGCGATCGACGCCTCGCCCTCGTACCCGTTGTCGCGAAGCCGCTCCAGCAGCCGCTCGGCCTCGCAGGTGGGCAGAGCCCGGTTTCCCATGATGGCGAATCCGTCGACGTTGACCGGGAGATCGCCTGACTCGCCGCCGAGCAGGGTCAGTCTCTGCAGGCCGGCCAGGCTTGCCAGCTGCGGGTTCATGATGATTGCAAGCTCTCCGTCGATCTCGGCAAGCTGCTCGAGGCCGTTCAGCTCGAGGAGCTCCTCGTTGGCAATGATGACCAGCGAGCCATCCACCCGCTCGAGCCGGTCCAGTCCGCGCAGGCTGGTCAGTTGGGGATTGCCCGCGGGTTCCCACGGGTCAAACCGTCCGAGCTCGAAGCTCCCGCCAATCGAGTTGAGGCACTCCAGGCCGGTCAGGTCGGTCAGCTCGGTATCCAGGATCCGGAGGTCGCCCGTCACCAGCCAGTGCCCGGACAGGGCCGCGAGATCTTCTGCGCTGCGGATCTCGTAGTCGCCGGACCAGATCTCGGGGTCGAGGCAGGGGCAGGCGGCCAGATCGTCGTTGCCGGCGATGGTGGCGCTGCCGGTCCAGCCGTCCGCGGCGAGCCGGTCCCGCAAGTGCTCGGCCTCGCAGGTGGGCAGCAGGAGGTTGTCCGTGATGCTCATGTCTGCACCGAGAGAGATCAGCTCCTGCAGGAACAGCAGGCTGCGCAGCGCGGCGTTGCCCTCGAGCTGCAGCCCCCCGCCGACCGCGGTCACGGCCTGCAGGCCGCGCAGACCGGTCAGCGCGTCGTTGTCGAGGATCGCCAGATCGCCGCCGACCTCGGTGATGCCCTTCAGACCGACCAGGCGGGTCAGCACACCGTTGCTCTCGACGCGCAGGCTGCCGCCAACCGAGCTCAGACTCCGCAGGCTGCTCACGGCGGCCAGCGCGGCGTTGCGCTCGATGCGCAGGTCACCGCCGACCGCGGTCAGGCACCTCAGCCCCGCGAGCTCGGTGACGTCCGTGTCGACCAGGGTCAGCGCGCCGGTGATCGCGGTGTACCGGTCCAGGCCGCTCAGATCGGCGGCGCTGGTAATCGCCAGATCCCCGTCGAGGATCTGCTCGGCGCAGTGGCAGATGCCTTGGTCGTTGTCGTGGATATCCGGGCTTCCGGTCCATCCGCCCGCGGCCAGGCGCTCCAGGAACAGCTCCACGTCGCAGCTGGAGAGCGAGGGGTTGTTTGTGATCTGCAGGCGCTCGCCCGCGCTGGTGAGGTTGTCCAGACCGCGGAAGGTCGCCAGCGACAGGTTGTATTGGAGGATCAGGGATTCGCCGACCTGCACCAGCCCCTCCAGACCGGTCAGGCTGGTCAGCCCGTTGCTGGAGCTGATCTGCACCGAGCCGGGGACCTGCACCAGCCCCTCCAGACCGGTCAGGCTGGTCAGCCCGCTGCTGGAGCTGATCTGCACCGAGCCGCCGACCTGCACCAGCCCCTCCAGACCGGTCAGGCTGGTCAGCCCGTTGCTGAAGCTGATCTGCACCGAGCCGCCGACCTGCGTCAGCCCCTCCAGACCGGTCAGGCTGGTCAGCCGCGGATTTTTCTCGACCAGCAGGTCGCCATCGACCCGCTCGAGTGCGTCCAGGCCCGTGAGGTTGAGCAGGTTGTTGTTCCTCTGGATCCGCAGCCCGCCCACGCTGCGCAATCCCGGCAGGCTGACCGGGCGCGCCATGGCATCAAGACCCACCAGGGCCAGCTCGCCGCCCACGCGGGACAGGCCCTGCAGGCCGGCCAGGGAGAGCAGGGATGGGTTGTTCCTGTAGGATTCACTGCAGCCCCACCCCGTGCACGAACGCTCGTACTCCCCCAGGATCAGGTCACCGCCCACCTCGACCAGGCCCTCCAGCCCGGTCAGGCTCTGCAGGTGCTCGTTCTCCATGATCACCAGGTCCCCCTGCACCTCGGCCAGGCATTCCAGCCCGGCCAGGTCGGTCAGATCCGAACAAACGACCACCAGGTCGCCGGTGATCTCGGCAAAGCCCGAGAGCCGGGCCAGGTCCGAGTCGCCGCGGATCTCGAAGCTGCCGTCGTACACCCCGCCAGGATCACAAAGCGGGTCGGTGTCGCTGTCCGTGTCCGCGTCGCTGTCCGTGTCCGCGTCGCTGTCCATGTCCGTGTCGGTGTCCATGTCCGTGTCGGTGTCGGTATCCGCGTCCAGGTCCGAGTCGCCGTCGCTCGTCTCGCGCGGTTCCTCATGCACGGCGCAGCCGTACAGCGCCGCGGCCGCGGCGAGCCAGCATGCCAGCAGCATACGGATCGTGCTCATGCGTTCCTCCTACTCGCAGGTCCCGCTGTCGTCGTTGCCCCGGATGTCCGCCGACCCGCGCCATCCGCCGGCCTGCAACCGGTCACGCAGCACCTCGGCCTCGCAGGTGGGCAGGATCGGGTTCATCACGATCGAAAGGTCCCCGCCGAGCACCTCGAGGCCGCGCAGGCCGTCCAGTGTCTCCAGCACCGAACACTCACCGATGTGGAGACCAGCGCCGATCTCCCGCAGGTTCTGCAGACCCTCGAGGGTCTCCAGCGTAAACATGACACCGAAGCCCAGGCTCCCGTCGATCACCTGCAGGCATTCGAGCCCGGTGAGATTGACGAGGCCGACGCCGCGGGAGGCATGTAGATTTCCTGTGATCCTGGTGTACCCAGACAACGCTCGCAGCTCCGCTTCGCTGGTGAAGTCGAAACCACCTTCCCATGTCCCGTTCGGACAGTCGCAGGGTGCATCGTCGTTGTTGCCGGCGATGGTCGCGCTGCCGCTCCACCCTCCGGCAGCGAGACGATCGCGGAACCGTTCCACGAGACAGGTCGACAGCGCCACGTTGTCGGTCACGAACAGATCCCCGCCGAGCGACTGCAGGCCGCCCAGGCCGTCCAGGCTCTTCAGGGTGGAGTTCCCATCGATCACCAGATCGCCGGCGACCGCGCGCAGGCAGCCTAGCCCATCGAACTCGGTGAGATCGGACTGAATGACGGAGAGCGCGCCGTTCAGCGTGGTGACTCCGAAGAGCCCATCGAGGTCCGAGCTGCTACCGATCGTGTAGTCGCCTTGTAGGATCTGCTCAGGGCAATCACAGGGCGCAGTGTCGTCGTTCCGCTCGATCCTGGCGTCGCCTTGGTACCCCAGGTCGCGCAAGCGCTGGAGCAGCAGCTCGGCCTCGCAGGTCGGCAAGGACGCATTGTAGCTGAACAGGAACCTGCCTCCGAGGGCGGTCAGGCCGCCCAGGCCGTCGAGGTTCTCCAGCCGATCGTTGGCCACGACCTCCAGGCCGCCCCCCACGCTCTGCAGCTGTTCGAGGCCGTCGAGGTCGGTGAGCCAGGGCTGCGTGTCGATGCTCAGCGTTCCTCCCACCTCATTAAGGCTGCCAAGCCCGGCCACGCTCTCGAGGTTCAAGTTGTCATGAAGCAGCAGGCTTTCACCGACCACGGTCAGCGAGTCCAGGCCGGTGAGGCTGGTCAGCGGGCTGTCAAAGGTGTCGATTGTCAAACGACCGTCGACCACGGCCAGACAGGAGAGCGCCGAGAGATCCGCGATATCGGTGGTACCGCCATGTTCGCTGCCGATGTCCAGTTTGCCGACGATCACCTCGACGCCGGCCAGCGCCTCGAGCTCTGCGGCCTCGGAGATACGCTGATCGCCGAACAGCATGCCACCGCCACAGTCGCCGCATATGCCGCTGTCGTCGTTCCCGGCAATCGTGGCCGTGCCGCTCCAGCCCTGCTCGGCGAGGTCGGACTGCAGGCGCTCGGCCTCGCAGGTGGGCAAGGTCGGATTGTCCTGGATGCGCAGGTCGCCACCCAGTCTGGTCAGGCCCTTGAGGCCTGCCAGCATCGTCATCCGCTCGTTGCCCTCGACAACCAGGGATCCGTCGATCGCGGTGAGGTTGTGCAGGTGGGCCGGGTAGCGCAGCCGGTCGCAATCATCGAGCCTCAGGTCACCGCCGATCGCGGTGAGGTTGTGCAGGCCTTCCAGGCTGGCGAGCGCGGGATTGGACGAGAGGGTCAGGCCGCCACCCAGCGTGGTCAGACCCTCCAGAGCTGTCAGGCTTTCGAGCCCAGGACTGGATGAAACCGCGAGGGCTCCGCCCAGGCTGGTGAGGTTGCGCAGGTTCGTCAGACGGTTCAGGGCGGTGTTTCCCTGCACCTCGATATCGCCGCCAACCGTGGTGAGCCGATCCAGGCCCGGAAACTCCGAGAGCGCGGGGTTAGACGAGAGCCTCAGGTCGCCGCCGATCTCGGACAGGCTGAGCAGCCCCCCGAACCGCTCGAGCGAGTCATTGTCCGTGATCACGAGGTCGCCATCGATCGTGCGCAGGCAGGTAGCTCCGGCCGTCTGGATAAGCGAGGTCCCCGAGATCGTGAGCGAGCCGGTAATGCGGGTGTACGTATCGAGCGCCTCCAGGTCCGCGAGATCCTGGATCGCGTGGTCGCCCTCCAGGATCTGCTCCGGGCAGTGGCAGGGCGCGGTGTCGTCGTTGCCATCGATGAACACCTCTCCATTGAAGCCGCGGGCAGCCAACCGCTCCAGCAAGCGCCAGGCCTCGCAGGTGGGCAGCAACGGGTTCGCAGCGATCGCGAGCCCGCTGACAGGAATGCCGTCCGCTCGCTTCATGCAACGGAGGCTGGTCAAGCCGGCCAGGCCATCCAGGCTCGCGAGCTTGGGATTGCCGAAGATTGCCAGCGAGCCGTCGATTGCGGTCAGTCGCTCGAGACCGTTCACGTCGAGGAACTCGTGGTTCTCTGCCAGCTGTAACGATCCGCCCACGTGCTCCAGGCGGTCGAGGCCGGTCAGGCTCGTCAGCGATTCACCGCCGCTGATCTTCAGGTCGCCCGAGACCTCGCGCAGGCTCTCCAGTCCGAGGAGGCTGGTGAGCCAGGTGTCGCGGATCTCTAGGTTGCCGGTGATCGCGGAGCAACCCGAGAGCCGGGCCAGGTCCGCGGCGCTGCCGATCACGAAGCTGCCGTCGTACACACCGCCGGCCTCGCATAGCGGTGCGGTGTCCGTGTCCGTATCCGTGTCCGAGTCGGTGTCCGAGTCCGCGTCGCCCTCGTTCCTCACGTGCAACGGATCGTCCTCGGCGCAGCCGGCCAGGGTTGCCACGGCCACGGCGATCGCCACCAGCAAGCGGATCGTGCTCATGCGTACCACCCATTCACGGTCTCACGCTCCCAGCACCGCCCGGCAAGCCTCGGGATCCCGGCATCACACCGTGCATCGAAGGAGCGGTCGACCGGCAGATTCCAACCCGGAAAGGTCTTCTGCCGCATGCTTCCTCCCCCGGGGCAAGTCAGGGCACCATACCCGATGAGAGATAGCGGGTCTAGCCGCACCATGGAAAACTCCTTGCCGCCCCGGCCGCGGCCGGGTACCGTATCCAGGCCGATAACCCCGGGAGATCGCTATGGACGCGTCGATCCGACAGGCTGAGGGCTGGCTGCTGCACCCCAGGCTGCAGAAGCTACTCAACCTCGCCAACCTGCTGCTGCTGGTGCTGCTGCTGGTGGTGCTGCCCCTGCTGCTGGTCACCGGAGCGGGCAAACACCTGGCCGCGAGCCTGGCCGAGGAAGTGGTCCTGCCCCAGGCCAACCGGTTCATGCAGGACAACCCCGAGCTGCTGAGCGACCTGGCCGCCCGCATCGACAAGGGCTCGGTCGGCACCATGGTCAACCGGCTGCTCGAGGAAGACCCGGCCGTGCTGAGCGGCTATATTAAGCAGATCGATCCCGAGCTGCTGGCCGGGGCGCTCAACACCGCCCTGCGCGAGAACCCGGACCAGGCCGGCAAGATCGTGTCCGCGCTCGACGCGGCCGCGCTCGGCGCGTCGATCAACGCAGTGCTCGAGGCGCGGCCCGCGCTGGCCGGCGAGCTGCTGCAGGCCCTCGACGCGAGCGCCCTGGCCGCGACCCTGAACAGCTCGCTGCAGCGCCGGCCCGGCCTGGCCGCCAGCGTGGCGGGCGAGCTCGACCCGGCGCTGCTCGCCGGGGCGACCAACCAGCTGCTCGCGGCCAGCCCCGGGCTGACCGCAGAGCTCCTCGCCGCACTCGACGCCCGGGCCCTGGCCGCGGTGCTCGACGCGGCCTTGCGGCGACGGCCGGGCCTGGTCGCCGACGTGCTCGGCGCGCTCGACCCGGCGCTGCTGGCCGAGGCGGTCAACGCGGTCACCCGGACCCAGCCGACCTTTGCGGCGAAGCTGGCCCAGGGGCTCGACGGCCGGGCCCTGGGTCACGCGAGCAGCGCGCTGCTGATCTCCAACCCGGAGCTGCTCGGCAGCATCGCCTCGGCGCTCGATCCCCAGGGCGTGGCGATCGCGTTGAACCAGACGATGAAGCAGGCGCCCAACCTGGTGCCCAACCTGACGCGCAAGCTCGATCCGTCCCTGCTCGCGGGCGTGCTGAACAAGACGCTCGAGCGCAACCCGCAGCGCGTCGCCGAGTTGGTGGCAAGCCTCGATGCCGCGGCCCTGGCCGGCACGACCAACCGCGCGCTGCGGGCGCGTCCCGAGCTGATGGCCGAGCTGATGCACCGGCTCGACGCCGGCGCCCTGGCCGCGGCGCTGAACAGCTCGCTCAAACGCTCGCCCGGATTTGCCAGCGCCGTGCTCGGCGCGCTCGACGCCAAGGCCCTCGCCGCAACGACCACGCGGATCCTCGAGGATCATCCGCACCTGCTGTCCAAGGTCGTGGGCGGAACGAGCCCGCAGGCCGCGGGCCGGGCCGTGAGGACCCTGCTCGAGGAGAACCCCGGGGTCCTCGCCGACACGGTGAAGGCCGTCGGCGCCAAGCCGCTGGCCGGCGTGGTCAACGAGACGGCGAGGCGCAACCCCAACCTGTACCGCGAGCTGCTGCCCGCGCTTGACACCGACGCGATCAGCGTGCAGCTCAATCGCAGCGAGACCGAGTTCCTCGCCCTGTTCAACGCGCTGATGGCGCCGAGCAACATGTTCGGGCGGCTGGGCTTCGTGCACGTGACCAACATCGGCGGCGAGCCCGACACGCCCGAGATCACCGCGACCACCACGCTGGTCAATCTGCTGACCACTGAAAAGAAACGAATGCCCTAAAACCCATTGGATTTCTCGGACAAAAGCGATATCATTGTTGCTACAGAGAGGGGCAGCAACCGGGGGAGAAAGGCTAGGAGCGCGTTGTTGCCTAGCAGTCCCGACGACCGCCGTCTCTGGCCGCGCATGGACATCCGGCTCAACGTGCGCCTCAACGCCAGGAATTTCGAGGAGCTGCTGGAGAACGTGGCCGGCGACATCAGCACGGGCGGCGTGTTCCTGCGCACCGACAACCCACGCCCGGTCGATACCGAGGTCAAGCTCGTGATGGCGCTGGAGACCGAGAACCAGAACATCCGCGTGAAGGGCGTGGTGATGCGCTCGACCACGCACGAGGAGTCGGAGCGGACCGGCGCGCCTGCGGGCATGGCGATCCGCTTCGTCGAGTTCGGCCAGGGCGACGACGCCGTGCTGGCCCGGCTGCTGGAGCTGCACGGAAAGCGGTAGCGCCGCTACCCGCCCGACACCACGCAGCTCAGCCCGATGTGGTCCGACGGCCAGAGCACGCCGCGGTCAATAAAAAAACAAAACGAAGGGCGAGTCCGGACTGCGGGCAGGCAACAGCTCGTGCGAGGGAAGGACGCCGCGCGGCCGCGAAGGGCCGCGCGGCGCGGGGGGGCAGGTTCTACTCGCAGTAACCGTTCACGCAGCTCTGGCCGGCCTCGCACTCGGCGTCCGAGAAGCAGGTCATCTTGCACTCGCCGTCGAGGCACTCGGCACAGGGATCGTTGCAGTCGCTGTTGAGGCGGCACTCGGGGCCGGGGCCGGGATCGGGGCGGCACACGCCGTTGTAGCACCACTCGCGGTCAGAGCAGTCCGCGTCAGTGGCGCAGCCCGTGTGGCAGGTGCCGTTGATGCAGGCCTCGCCCTCGTTGCAGTCGGCATTGCGCAGGCACTCGGGATCCGGATCGGGGTCGGCCACGCACACGCCGTCGGCCCCGCAGACCTGGCTCGTCGGACAGTCCGCGTCCGCGCTGCACTCGAAGTTGCAGCGGCCTTCCACGCACTGCTTGCCCACGCCGCAGTCCGAGTCGCGCTCGCAGAAGCTCTCACCGCAGGGCCCGCTCTCGCAGGGCTCGGTGCAGCGGCCGTCGTGGCACTCCCATTCGTTGACGCAGTCCGCGTCCACGCGGCACTGGGGATCGCTGCAGCGGCCGTCGATGCAGATCAGATCGTCCGGGCAGTCCGAGTCCACGTTGCACCTGATCTCCAGGCCCGAGTCGGTGTCGCTGTCTGCGTCAGCATCGCTGTCAGCGTCCGAGTCCGCATCCACGTCCGAGTCCACGTCCACGTCCGAGTCCGCATCCACGTCCGAGTCCACGTCCACGTCCGCATCCACGTCCGAGTCCACGTCCACGTCCGAGTCCACGTCCGAGTCCGCATCCACGTCCGAGTCCCCATCCACGTCCGAGTCCACGTCCACGTCCGAGTCCGCATCCACGTCCGAGTCCGCGTCCACGTCCGAGTCCGCGTCCGCATCACCCTCGCAGATCCCGTCCTCCTCGCAGCAGCAGCAACAGCAGCAATCGTCGTCCCACCAGCAGCAGCAGCATTCCTCTCCTTCGCCGCACTCGTCGTACGAGTAGTCGCAGGCCAGCGGGCCCGCACCGAGCCCGGCTAAGCCCAGCACGAGTCCGATCGCGGTCAACCTGGCACCGATCCTTTGCATCATCGCAATCCTCCTTGCTTCGACGCGCCCATCGGGCGCAGTGGCTTGCAAGATCGAACACCGCGCCGGGCAGGATCTGTCACCACAGGAGGCGAGACTGGATTTCCGCGTTGGATTCCGGTAGGTTTGGCGACAACTCCGACTGGCCGCCGGGGGTGAACTCGATGTCTGGGCGTTGTTTGTGGATGCTGCCGTTCGCCGCGGGGCTGCTCCTCGCCGGCCGGCCCGGCCCGGCCGGGGCCACGGGCTTCTTCATCCCCGACGCCAGCGCGCGGGCCGTGGCCCAGGGCTCGGCCGTGGTGGCCGGCGCCACCGACGCCAGCGCGGTGTTCTACAACCCAGCCGCGATCCCCTTCCTCGACAAGGACCTCAACCTGCTCGTCGGCGCGACCACGTACTTCCCGCAGGCGAGCTACGAGAACCCCCGCACCGGCGCAACCACCGACGCCGAGGTCGAGGCCTTTCCCGTGCCCTACGCGTACGCCACGTACCGCCCGGTCGAGGGCCTCGGGCTGGGCGTGGGCCTCAACACCCGCTTCGGCCTCGGCGTGACCTGGCCCGAGAAGTGGGAGGGGTACCACCTGGTGGAGAAGTCCCAGCTCGACAGCACCACGCTGGCCGTGGTGGCGAGCTTTGCGCCGCTGGACTGGTTCTCCCTGGGGGTGAGCTTCGACACCACCTTTGGCGCGGCCGAGCTGTCGCGCGGTCTGGACTTCGGCGCCGAGTGGGGCTCCTTCCGCTTCGTCGGCGAGACGGTCGGGTTCACGGCCTCGCTCGGCGCGTACGCCCGGCCCGCGGACTGGGTCGCGCTGGGCCTGGCCTACCACGGCCCGACCACGATGACGGTCAAGGACGGCAAGGCCGACTTCGACGTGCCCAACCGCTTCGACACGATGTTCCCGGATCAGGGCGGCCGCGTCACGATCACCGCGCCGGACATCATCTGGATCGGCGCGCGCTTCTGGCCCTGCGCCAGCCTGAGCCTCGAGCTCGACGTGGTGCAGACCCAGTGGCATCACTACGACAAGCTGGAGATCGAGTTCGACCGGGGCATCGGCGACGAGCCGCTGCAGACGAGCGAGGTGCAGCACAACGACTGGCACGACGTGCTCGAGCTCCGCCTCGGCGCGGCCTGGGACACGCCGCTGCAGGGCCTGTCGGCGTACCTCGGCCTGATCTACGAGGGCCAGGCCGTGCCGGCCCACCGGATGGACCCGAGCCTGCCGGACAATCACCGCGTGGATTTCTCGGCGGGCTTGAGCTACGCGATCTGGCACTTCACGATCGATGTGGCGTACATGTTCGCGTACACCCTGCCGCGAGAGGTGGGGACGGACGACGGCAATCCCTTCCCGGCCAGGTATCGCAGCCAGTCGCACGTGCTCGGCACGGCCATGAGCTTCGCCTACTGACGACAGGGGGGACAGATGAGCCCACGAGCACGATGGGTCGCGCTCCTCGCGCCGGTCGCGGCGATCTGCGCCTGCGCCGACGACGGCGGCGAGATCGACACCGGACCGATCGAGATCATTCGCGACACCGGCGGCGTGGTGCACGTGTACGCGGGCAACGACGAGGACGCCTGGTTCGGCGCGGGGTACGTGACCGCGGCGGACCGGCTGTACCAGATGGAGACCCTGCGCCGCTTCGCGCACGGCCGGCTGTCCGAGATCCTCGGCGACGCCGGTCTCGAGCGTGACCTGCAGGCCCGCACCTTCGACCTGCCCCGCTGGGGCCGCGCCGACCGCGCGGCGACCGAGGCCGCGGACCCGGAGCGGGCGCGGCTGATCACGGCCTGGGTCGCGGGGATCAACCGCCGCATCGACGAGATCCTCGCCGGTGAGGCGCCGCGGCCCTTCGGCTTCGGACCCGCGGGGCACGATTTCCTGCCCGAGCGCTGGACCGGGGACGATCCGTACATCGTGCTCAAGGGCGCCAACTTCGCGCTGGACAAGACCGTGGAGTTCGAGATCGCGGTCTCGCTGTTCACGATGCTGTACCCGACGCAGGTGGACGCGGTGCAGATCTTCAGGCCGGTCCACCCCGTGTTCGGCGTCCCCCCCGAGGACCGCCCCATCCCTACACCCCCTCCCGCGAAGGCGAACGCCCACTCTGGTCTGCTCACCGGTCCCCTGCGCTCCGGAGTGCGAGGTCCGGGCACGAATGTTCGAGCAGCACGCTCGCCAATGGCTCGCGTGGGCACTCCGTCGGCAGGAGACCGGCGGCCGCCCGGCGCCGTGGACTCCGATCGGCAACTCACTGACACACCCGAGCTTCGCGCTGCCCTGCGGCGACTCAAGAGAGCCTTCTCCGCCTGGCCCCGTCCGCAGGGGAGCAACAACTGGTCCATCGACGGCCGCTTCACCGAGACCGGCCGTCCGCTGATCGCCAACGACCCGCACCTCGGCTTCGACTTCTTCGGCTCGCCGTACCCGCTGCACGTCAACAGCCGCGACCGCGGCGGCACCTACGACGTGGCGGGCTTCGCGTACCCCGGCACGCCGGGCATCGCGCTGGGCCACAACCGTCACGTGATGTGGGCCGTGACCTCGGCCTTCGGCGACGTCAACGACATCTGGACCGTGGAGGAGAACGGCGACTCGGTGAACATCGGCGGCGAGTCGGTGCCGATCGCGCACCGCGACGAGACGATCATCGTCCGCGAGCCGGGCGGCCCGGCGGGCGAGGGCCGCAGCGAGATCCGCACCTACGAGGACGTCGAGGGCTTCGGCGTGATCCTGCCCGACGAGCTGATCGGCATCCCGCTCGGCGGGCCGTACCTGATGAGCTGGACCGGCTTCTCCGGCCGCCCCGCGCGCTGGTTCATGGAGCTCAACCGCGTGGGCGACCTCGAGGAGTTCGAGGCCGCGGCCCTGCGCATGCGCGAGATGAACTACAACTTCATGGCCGCGGACAGGACCGGCATCGCGTACCGCGTGGGCCTGGACGTGCCCGACCGGCCGAACGTGTCCGGCGACTGCGCGCCGTACGCGGCGATGAAGGGAGAGAAGGCCGCCTGCCTGTGGACCGGCGAGATGCTGCCGGCTGACGAGCTGCCGCACAGCCGCGCCGAGGCGCAGGGCTACATCTGCACCGCCAACAACGACCCCTTCGGCTTCACCGCGGACGGCCGGGTCGACAACGATCCCTGGTTCTACGGCTCATTCTTCGCGCCGGGGTACCGCGCCAAGCGCATCACCGACGAGGTGGCGCGGCTGACCGCCCGCGGTAACGTGACCCTCGATGAGATGATGACCGTGCAGCTCGACCTGCACAGCACAATGGCCGACGACCTGCTCCCGCTGCTCGCCGCCGCACACAGCCGGGTGCCCACCGACGAGGCGCTGGCCGGGTTCCGCGACAACGCCGACCTCGACCGGGTGGTGACGCTGCTGACCGAGGAGTGGAACCGCGAGATGGCGCGGCCCGAGGCCGGCGCGCTGGTGTTCAATGCGTACCTGCACATCCTCGCCGAGAAGGCGATCGAGGACGACATCCCGCTGGCCTATGACACGGCCAAGGACCTGCTGGCGATCATCGTGCTCAAGATCGCGGCCCAGGTGGTGATGGGTCAGTACCCTGACGGCGACCAGCTGCTGACCGAGGGCGCGGACCACGTCCTGCTCGACACCGCGGCCGACGTGGCGGAGTGGCTGAAGACGAGGTTCGGCAGCGTCGATCCCGCCGGGTACAGCTACCAGGACATCAAGGTCACGCGCTTCGATCACGCGTATGGGTACGGCCTACCCCTGTTCGACAGGCCGAGCGACGGCGGAGAGGACACGATCAACGTGTCACAGAACATGAAGTTCACGCCCGAGGCCGAGCTGTGGTACACGACCTACGGCCCGGTGGAGCGCTCGGTCGGGACCTTTGCCGCGGACGGCACGCCCGAGGCCTGGGTCACCTTCCCGCTCGGCGCGGCCGCCGATCCGGACAGCGCCGAGACCGCGGCCGCGGTGAACGACTTCATCGAGGGCAACCACCGCAAGCTGCTGTTCCGGCGCGCCGAGGTCGACGCCGCGATGGCGGAGCGCTTCGAGCTGACCGTGCCTCGGGAGTGATACCCCCTACATGGGAGAGAAGGTCATCACGATCGGCAGCGGCCCGGCGAGCGCCATGGGCACGACGTCGGCGTACTCGGGCGGCACGATCGCCGCGATATCATCCTGGGAGAACTCGATCAGCACCAGCACGTCCGAGCCGTCCACGGTGTAGAGGAAGAACCCGGGCGGGTCCAGCCCCTCGATCCATGTTCCGCCGCAGGTGGTGTAGTCGGTGACCAGCTCGCCGTTGGATATCTCGAAGCCGGCGAAATCGACCAGCTCGGACACGTCGGTCTCCACGTACCCGGCGATGACCACGTCCAGCGTGAGGTGCAGGTCGATGCTCATCTCGGCGCCCCAGTCCTGGCCGTCCACGCCGAGCGAGCCGTACGTGTCGCCGTTGGAGGCGAAGCTGTACGACTTGACCGCCCAGGCCTGGAAGGTGCCGTCCGCGTACACGTCCACCGCGGTCAGCTCGTAGTTGCCGTCCGCGATGGTGCCGCCGGTGAAGGCCGGCGTGGCGCCGCTCGCCGACTCGGGGTTGATGTCGGGCTCGCCAGAGGGCGGGCGCAGGCACGGATCCGCGTCGGTGTCGGTGTCCGTGTCCGCGTCCGTGTCCGCGTCCGTGTCCGCGTCAGTGTCCGCGTCCGTGTCCGCGTCGGTGTCGGCGTCCGTGTCCGCGTCCGTGTCGGCGTCCGTGTCCGCGTCGGTGTCCGCGTCGGTGTCCGCGTCGGTGTCCGCGTCGGTGTCCGCGTCGGTGTCCGCGTCGGTGTCCGCGTCCGTGTCCGCGTCGGTATCGACGTCCGTGTCCGCGTCGGTGTCCGCGTCCGTGTCCGCGTCGGTATCGACGTCCGTGTCCGCGTCAGTATCTGCGTCGCCAGAGGTCGATCCGTCGCCGCAGCCCACGGCCGAGAGCGAGTAGATGGCAAGAACCACTACAGGAAGCCAGGACCAGCGCTTCATGATTCCTCCCCTTGCTTTCAAGACGGGCGAAAGTATACATATATCCCGCTGGAAACGGAAGCTCGAAACCGCAAGCATCGCATCTGGCGAGTTCGCAGCCGTCAGCGCGCGGGCTCGCTTGCGGGCGCTGGCGAATTCTGGCATGATTTCCGGGCTGTTAAGGGAGGGTTTCCGATGCATCGAAGACAGACCTTCGCCCTGCTCGGTGTTCCGGCGGTGCTGCTCGCCGGGCTGCTCCTGCTGCAGTGCTCCGAGAGCACGAGCAGCGGCCCGGAATGCGAGGTCAACATCGACTGCGGCGCCGGCGAGATCTGCGACTTCCAGGGCCGGTGCGTGCCCGACGAGACCGGCAGCGACTGCACCACCGACGACGACTGCGGGCCCAGCTTCGAGTGCAGGGACGGCCAGTGCGAGCCGCGCGAGGGCGACGCGGACACCGACGCCGACACCGACGTCGACACCGACACCGACTCCGACGCCGACACCGACACCGAGCTATGTGACGACGGCCGCCTGCCCTGCGGTGGGACCTGCTGCGGCCCGGCCGAGGTCTGCCTGTACGGCGCCTGCATCGAGCCCGGCGAGAGCTGCGAGCACAGCGACGAGTGCGAGGAGGGGGAGTACTGCGAGCCCACGCTGGGCAAGTGCCTGCCCGAGGATCCGGATCGCAAGTGCGAGTACGTCCCGCCCGTGGGCGAGTTCACTCCCGAGGTCGAGTGCGACTGGACCGTTCCGGCCGGCGCGCCCCAGCCGGCGCGCGACGACGTGGTGATGGGTCCGGTGGTGGCCAACCTGACCGACGACAACGGCGACGGCAAGACCGATCGTCTCGACATCCCGGACATCGCCTTCGTGACCTACGATCTCGAGGGCGACAGCTGCTGCAACGTTCGCGGCACGCTGCGCATCATGAGCGGCCAGTGCACCGCAGAGACAGCGGTGACCACCCACGCCAGCATCGACTTCGTCGATCTGGACAACTCGGGCGGCCTGGCCCTGGGCGACCTGACCGGCAACGGCGTACCCGAGATCGTGGGCATGCTGTACAACGAGACGGTCAACAAGCCGCAGGGCACCGTCGCGCTCCGCCGCACCCAGGACGACGGCACGGCCTGGGAGGAGCTGTGGCGCAACGAGACCTACCCCACCTGGGACCTGCACACCCGCGGCGGCTCCCAGCCGTCGATCGCCGACCTCGACGCCGACGGCAATCCCGAGGTGATCGTGGGCAACGTGGCGCTCAACGGCCAGAACGGGCAGCTGCTGTGGGACGGCGTGGTCACCAGCGGGGGCAGCGGAGGCGTGGGCAACAACGCCTTCCTCGGCCCGGTCTCCAGCGTCGGCGACGTCGACCTCGACGGCAAGCTCGAGGTCGCGGCGGGCAACACGCTGTACGAGCACGACGGCAGCGTGGCCTGGAGCTTCACCTACACCTCGGACAACTCGCCCTGCCACAACGGCTCGGCCCTGCCCTGCGACGGGTACACCGCGATGGCCAACTTCGACGGCGACCCCGAGGGCGAGATCGTGATCGTCCGTCTCGGCGAGGTGTTCGTGCTCGAGCACACCGGCGAGCAGAAGGCCAAGATCGCGATCGCCAAGGACGACTGCCAGTACAACGAGGCCGGCCCGCCCACGGTGGCCGACTTCGACGGCGACGGCCGGGCCGAGATCGGCACGGCGGCCGCCGACTACTACGAGGTGATCGACCTCGACTGCCGGGGCGCGGACCGGCCACCCGAGTGCGACTCGGATGGAATCCTGTGGAAGGTGCCGAACCAGGACTGCTCCAGCCGCGTCACCGCGTCGAGCGTGTTCGACTTCGAGGCCGACGGCAAGGCCGAGGTGGTGTACGCCGACGAGGTCAACTTCTACATCTTCAAGGGCAGCGACGGCACCGAGCTGTTCCGCGACGAGAGCCACGGCAGCCACACCCGGCTCGAGATGTCGGTGATCGCCGACGTGGACAACGACGGCAACGCAGAGGTGGTGATCGCGGGCAACGGCTCGAACAACGGCAGGCCCGGGATCCGCACCTGGGGCGACTCGCTGGACAACTGGGTCCGCACGCGCCGGATCTGGAACCAGCACAGCTACCACATCACCAACGTCACCGAGGACGGCGCGATCCCGGCGCCCGAGCCGGCCAACTGGGCCGACGATAACTTCAACAACTTCAGGCAGAACGTGCAGGGCGAGGGTGTGTTCGACGCGCCGGACCTGGCGCTGACGCTGACGATCGATCCCGAGGAATGCCCCGCCGCGCTGACCTTCGTGGCCCGCGTGGTGAACATCGGCGCCCTCGGCGTGGGGCCCGGGATTCCGGTCAGCTTCTACTACGGCACGCCGGCGAACCCGGGTGAGTACCTCGGCACCGAACGAACCCAGGAGATGATCCTGCCCGGCGGCGCCACGCTGGTCCGCTTCCGCTGGGAGGTCCCGGGCGGAGCGATCACGCAGCGCGTGTTCTTCGCCCGCGTCGACGACAAGGGCGACGGCACGGGCACGCAGAACGAGTGCGACGAGGAGAACAACGAGGCCACGGCCACGCTGGAGGACGGCGTCGAGATCTGCGATTGCCTCGACAACGACTGCGACGGCGAGATCGACGAGGGCGGGGACGAGCTCTGCATCGCGCCCGCGAGATGCATCGAGTGCGGATGCCGCGAGCCGTGTCAGCTCGGCGAATGCCCGGCCGGGCTGAAGTGCGTGGACGGGTACTGCTTGCCGCAGTAGTACAGCTCGCACCCACCCTGTAAGGCTGGTTCATGATGTTGAAGAAGACCTGAATGTCGTCTTCAATCAGCCCGGGCGCCGTGCTATAATACGGTCATCTTTGATCCGGGCTTCCGGAGCGGGTACCGGGCTCCGGGAAGGGGGGAGAGATGTTCCGCTACCTGCACCTTGTCGCCCTGGCCGCCGTTACCGGCGGACCGATGATGCTCCACGACTGCGACTGCTGCCACTGCCCCCCCCCCCGGAGATGCGGACGTAGATACCGACACGGACACGGATACCGACACTGATACGGACACGGACACCGGAACAACCATCGGCCCGGGCGGTGGACGCGTGTATGGACCGGACGGAGTGTACGCGGACTTCCCCTTCAACGCTGCCACATCGACGGAGAGCTGGCGCATCGTCAGGGTCGAGCCTGATCCGGCCGGCTCGCCGGTCACGGGCCCGACATACGGCTTCGTGCCCTCGGGGCTGGCCTTCCGCAAGGCCGTGACGATCACGATTCCCTACGACGAGACCCTGCTCCAGGGGCCAGAGGCGGATATCCAGCTGTGGTACGACAGGAGAGGCGACGACGAATGGAAGGAGAACGGGTGGCGCGGGCTGGACGGGTACAGCCTGGCCCGGGTCGACGAGGCGGACAACACCTTCCACGCCAAGATCCACCTGGCCCCGGACCGGTTCGGCCTGGATGACGGCAGCTCGTTCCAGCGCTGCCTGCCCTGCATGATCGGCTATGATTGCTGCCTGGGCGTGCCGCTCAGGATCTGTGCCGAGGATGAGCCGGTGCGCATCCCGGACCCCAACCTGTACCGTTACGTCTGGCACGCCATGGACGATGCAGACATCGATGTCCCCACCTTCGGCGATGACTTCACTTACGGGCAGGTCATGCAGGTGACCGACTTGCCCCTGGCCAACACCAACGGAACGATCAAGGACCTGTCCGGACTACAGTGCTTCAAGAACCTCGAGAGGCTCGATCTGTCCGCGCACGACGTCGAGAACCTGGTGCCGCTGGCGCATCTCACCCACCTCGAGGAGCTGGACCTCTCGTCCAACGAGGTGGATGACTTGCTCCCCCTGGCCTTCACGCCCGGTCTGAAGACCCTGATTCTCAGCTGGAACCGGCTGCACCACGTCAACTCGCTCCGCGGCCTGGAGCGTATCTCCAATCTCGAGACGCTGTTCCTGGATCACAACGGCATCGGCGTGTCGAGCTACCTCGGTGCCGTCGCGAACCACGGGGGTCTGACCATCCTCTCCCTGAACAGCAACCACATCAGGAGTGTCGAGTTCCTCGCGGACCTCGACTTCCAGCCGACCCTGGTCCTGGCGCTGGCCGGGAACGAGATCGCCGACCTGTGGCCGCTCGTCGGGGCGCTCGTGAATCCGGAGACAGGAAGCCACATCGCGTACCTGGACCTGCGTGGCACCCAGGAGTTCTGCGCCAACGAGGACGGAATGCAGTTCGTCGCACTCGATCACCTGCGGACCTTGACCGATGATCTCGATGACGGCTGCGCGGACTGCGGCAACGGCGTACTCGACGACTACGAGCAATGCGACAGCGGGGATTTCGGCCTCCAGTCCTGTCTGACGCTGACACCGAACGACGGGGAGCTGGAGTGCACGGAGCGGTGCAAGATCAGGACCAGAAACTGCAACGATCCGTGCCCTGCTATTACCAGGGAGAGCAGGTTCCGGGCGGTACACAACTCCGGCGACACCAACGATGGAAGTCAGTTCCTCCGCGGCGCGACGTCGGCGGCGGACATCGACCCGGGGTACGCCGACTACCTGCACGGCCTGAACGTCGACTGGGTGGGGATCGGGGTGTCCCTGTTCGTGGAGAGCTGGCTCGACCCTGTTGTCGAGCGCGAGTACCGTACCGGTCCGCCGAACCAGGGTGGCCACTTCACCTGGAACGACGACGAGCTGAAGGCGATCATCCGCTACCTGCGGGACCATGATTTCCACGTGTACATCTCGCTGGGAATCAACCAGAGCAGCAAGCCGGTTGCCGAGAATATGAGGGTTGACAGGACGATGCTGGGGCAGCCGGATCTGCCCGGCACCTACTGGAGCGAGGAGACCTTCCCCTGGAATCCCGGGTTCGAGGGCATCCCGGGATATCCCGACCGCGACACGTTCGTCGCCGAGTTCTGGAGGGGCTATACGGAGGAGGCCAGGCGGATCGCTAGCCTGGCCTGGAGCGGCAGCGAGCCGGGAGAGGCCGCGGAGTGGGGGCCTGGAGAGGGCGCCTGCATGTTCGCGGTCGGGGTGGAGCTGACGGGCCTGTACGACAAGAGGCTGTTCGAAGACGAGATCGGGACCCTGATCGCCGGGGTCCGTGGCGAGTTCGGCGGGCACGTCACGTACAACATGCACTACTCGGTTATACTCGAGAACAACCGCGCGTACTACGCGCCTCACAAGAAGATCGAGCTGTTCGAGGATCACTTCGATGTCGTGGGACTCAGCTCGTATTTTCCGCTCGTGCAGTACACCGATGACGTGGAACGCAGATTTGAAAGACACCCAGTGACCCTACCTCTCGAGCAACTCTACCCCACGTCTACCTGGGAGGAGGCTTTCCGCAACATCTTCGAGAAGGAGATCAGGGCCGGGATCATCGACAAGCAACACGACAGGAAGCTGCCGGTACTGCTCACCGAGTTAGGGTACGTGGACAGCCTGCAGGCGCCGATCCTGCCCTGCTTCCTGGAGTACTCGAATCGCACTCCGTGCAATCCCCCCTATGAGGTGTGCCCGAGCTGCAGGGCGAGAGATGAGGAACCCTGTCTGGAGATAGAGAAATGCAACGGCGGTGGAGGGCCGAACTTCCCGTACGGTCCGGACAACGACTCGGACGGCAACAATGTAGCAGACGACCTTGACAGCCAGGAGCGCATCTACCAGGCCTTCTTCAACACGATGAACCAGGATGACCTCGCGGACATCATCCAGGGCGCCTTCCTCTGGGACATGCCCGTGGCCGGGTACGAGCAGTGGGAGGGTGCAGAGACCGCCGATGATCGCCGCTTCACGGTGCGCGGCAAGCCCGCCGAGGACGTGGTGCGCGCCGAGTACTGCAAGCTCGCGGGCAGGATCTGGAACGAGGCCACGGGCGAGTGCGAGCCGGCGGCGCCGTAGGAGTTGGCTTGAGCGATACCCTGACAGGCGTCTTCTGCCTCGCGGCCCGGGCGACCATCGCCGTCGCGATGATCCTCGCCGCCGTTGCGGGCTGCCGCGGCGCCAACGGCGTGCGTGAGCGCGACGCCGACGCAGATGTGGACGCGGACGTGGATACCGACACGGATGCGGACACGGACACCGGCACGGATACCGGTGTCCAGTGGATCATGATCCCAGGAGGAACCTATTTAATGGGCGACCCCGATGGGGATTCTGGTTCGTGGAGTTATCCGGTACACGAGGTCTCGGTAACTGAGTTCCAGATCGCCCGCACTGAAGTGACAGTCGCGCAATACCAGGAGTGCGTCGAGGCCGGCGCGTGCTCGCCGCCGGGGACAGGAGGGGATTGCACGTATAACAACCCGTCCGATGACAGCGGAAGTCGCCCCGCCAACTGCCTGGACTGGTACGAGGTCCACGAGTTCTGCGACTGGATCGGAGCCCGGCTCCCCAGCGAGGCCGAGTGGGAGTACGCGGCTCGCAGCGGCGGGCAGCAAGCGAAATTTCCCTGGGGCGACGGCGACCCCTCCTGCGAGTACGCGGTGTTCAACGAGACCGGCTGTACGCTGGATCATTGCGACGGCTGCGGGGAAGGCTGGGTCTGGCCGGTCTGCTCCAAGCCCAAGGGGAGAACGGTGCACGGCCTGTGCGACATGATAGGCAACGTGTCAGAGTGGGTTGAGGATGACTGGCACGAAAACTACGAAGGCGCGCCCTTGGACGGTTCAGCCTGGATCGATGAAAGCAGGGAGGGGATGCGTGTTCATCGAGGGGGGGACTATACAATTGTGATCCCTTGTACCGACTCGAATGACCGCTCCAGAACCTCGCCTATTGTATCCCACCAAAGTATCGGTTTCCGTCCTGCCCGCTCGATGCCGTGATTGCACAAGTCCTGCCATGTGAGCTCGCCGTGATTGCGCTTCTCGTCGCCACCACGGGCTGCCGCGGCGCCGAGGGCTCGCGGCAGCGCGATGCCGACGCAGATGTGGATGCGGACGCAGATACCGACACGGATGCGGATACGGACACCGGCACGGATACCGGAGTTCAGTGGGTCACGATCCCCGGAGGCACCTACATGATGGGTGACCCCGATGCCAGTCCCACTTCAAGCAACTATCCGGCACACGAGGTCACCATTCCGACTTTTCAAATCGCCCGCACCGAGGTGACAGTCGCGCAGTACCGTGAGTGCGTCGAGGACGGAGCGTGCTCACCGCCGGGGACAGGGGGGAGGTGCACCTACGACAACCCGGCCGACGACAGCGGAAGCCGCCCAGTCGACTGCCTGGACTGGTACGAGGTCCACGAGTTCTGCGACTGGATCGGGGCCCGGCTCCCCAGCGAGGCCGAGTGGGAGTACGCAGCTCGCAGCGGCGGGCAGGAGGTAACGTTTCCCTGGGGCGACAGCGACATCTCCTGCGATTACGCGGTGTACAACGAGAACGGCTGCACGCTGGATAAGTGCGACGGCTGCGACGAAGGCTGGGTCTGGCCGGTGTGCTCCAAGCTCAAGGGAAGCACCGAACATGGTCTATGCGACATGATCGGGAACGTGGCAGAGTGGGTGGAGGACGACTTCCACGAGAACTACGAAGGTGCGCCAACAGACGGCTCGGCCTGGGTAGAGGAGGACAGGGACAGCGTATCCCGCGTCGTTCGTGGTGGTAACTACCAATCAGAGTCGGCTTCCGCACGCACACGCGCATATCCGGCACCGTTTGCGTCTAGTGAAAGAACAGGATTCCGCCCCGCTCGATCGGTACCGTGAGCGAGTCAAACCGGCCAGGCAGAGCCGGCGCAGGAACCTCGTGACGTTCAGGTGCACGTGCGCGTGCAAGGGAAGTCGGGCGCTCAGCCCCCCTCCTGCCACCGCACCAGCCCGAGCTTCCTCGGATTGGCCAGCGCCTCGTGCCAGGGCAGCACTCGGACCGCGAAGCCGAACTGGCCGCTCTCCGCGGTCGGGACCCGTCCGCTGTAGAGATGCCGCCCGCCGTCCAGGGCCTCGAGCCAGGTCATCGGCACCGGACGGCCGCCGGCGATCTCGCGGTCGCGGTCCAGGGGACCACAGAACAGCTCCACCGCGACCTCGTCCGGCTTCAGCCCGCCCAGAGAGACCTCGGCCTGGACCTCGAGGGCCGTGCCGATCGGCAGATTCGCGGCACCTTCGCGACGGGTTGCCACCGACTCCACCCGCGCCTCGGGCCACGCCTCGCGCACCCGCTCCTGCCAGCCGGCGAGATCCCGGGCCAGGGCGCATCCATCGGCGGTCAGGCCGCGGAAGTCATCCGCGGCCGGGAGGTACATCCACTCGGAATACTCCCGCACCATCCGGGTGGTGGTGTAGCTCGCGGCCAGTCGCCGCATCGAGGCCTTGACTCTGCCGATCCAGCCGCGCGGCAGCCCGTCCGGGCCCCGCTGGTAGAACAGCGGGACGATCTGCTGCTCGAGCAGGGTGTAGAGCACCTCGGCCTCCACGCGGTCCTGGTACTCGTGGTCGTCCTGGTACTCCTCGCCCGCGCCGATGGCCCAGCCGACCTCGCGGTCATACGCCTCGTCCCACCAGCCGTCGAGGATGCTGGCGTTGAGCCCGCCGTTGGGCAGCACCTTCATCCCGCTGGTGCCGCTGGCTTCCCGCGGCCGGCGCGGGGTGTTGAGCCAGAGGTCCACGCCCTGGACCAGGTTGCGCGCGGTATTCAGATCGTAGTCCTCGAGGAACACCATCCGCCGGCGCACCTGCTCCCGACCGGCAAAGCGGACGAGCTCCTGGATCAGCTTCTTGCCGTTCTCATCGCGCGGATGAGCCTTGCCCGCGAACAGGATCTGCACCGGCCGCTCCGGGTCGCCGAGCAGCCGGATCAGCCGCTCGGCGTCGCCCAGCAGAAGCGTGGAGCGCTTGTACGTGGCGAAGCGCCGGGCAAAGCCGATCGTCAGGGCGTCCGGGCTCAAGACCTCATCGGCGAGCACGAGGTCGCTCTCCGGCGCGCCCCGCCGCTCGAGCTGCTGCCGTAACTGGCGCCGGGCATAGGCCACCAGCCGCGTGCGGCGCCGCTCGTGCATCATCCACAGCTCCTCGTCCGGGATGTCGTCGACCCGGGCGAAGGCCTCGGGCGCGCCCGGGTCCTCTCGCCACTGCGGACCCAGGTAGCGGTCGAGCAGCGACGCCATGTCCTCCGAGATCCAGGAGCCGACATGGATGCCGTTGGTCACCGGATCGACCGGCACCTCGTCCTCGGGCAGCTCCGGCCACAGCCCGTGCCACATCCTGCGCGTCACCGCGGCGTGCAGCTGGCTCACGCCGTTGATCCGCGAGCTCAGGCTGACCGCCAGCATCGCCATGTTGAAGCCGGCCTCGCCGCCGAGCGCCTCGGCCTCCCCGAGCGCCATGAACCGCTCCCAGTCGAGGCCGAGGTCCGCAGCGTATGCGGGGAAGTACTTCTTCATCAGCTTGTCGCCGAACACGTCGAAGCCGGCCGGCACCGGCGTGTGGGTGGTGAAGACGTTGCCCGCCGACGCGGCCGCGGCCGCCTCGCCGAAGCCGACGCCCCCTTCCTCGATCAGCAGCCGCACCCGCTCCAGCGCGAGGAATGCCGAATGCCCCTCGTTCATGTGACACACGTCCGGCGAGATGCCCAGCATCCGCAGCACCCGCAGCCCGCCGATGCCGAGCACGATCTCCTGCCGGATGCGGGTCTCGCGGTCGCCGCCGTAGAGCTGGTCGGTGATGTCGCGCTCGGGCGGCTCGTTCTCGGGCAGGTTGGTATCGAGCAGGTACAGCGGCACGCGACCCACGTCGACCCGCCAGGTCTGCACCTGGGTCGGGCGCCCGGCGAGCTTCAGCTCGATCAGCAGCGGCCGACCCTCGTCGTCCTCCACCCGGCGGATCGGCAGGTTCGCCAGATCGACCTCGGGGTAGCGCTCCTGCTGCCAGCCCGAAGCGTCGAGGTACTGCCGGAAGTACCCCTGCTGGTAGAGCAATCCCACGCCCACGAGCGGCAGGCCGAGGTCGCTCGCCGCCTTGAGGTGGTCGCCGGAGAGCACGCCCAGGCCGCCGGAGTAGTTGGGCAGGCACTCGGTGAGCCCGAACTCGGCCGAGAAGTACGCGATCCGTACGTCGCCCCGGTCCTGACGGATGTTCGAGAACCAGCTCGGCCGGTCGAGGTAGTCGCGATAGCGTTCGTGGGCGCGCCGCAGGTGGGCCAGGAAGCCCTCGTCCCTTGCGGCATCGGCCAGCTGCTGCTGGGAGCAGCGGCCCAGCACCAGCACCGGATTGTGTCCGGTCTCCTCCCACAGGTCGGGATCGAGCCTGCGGAACAGGCCGAGCACGTCGTGATCCCACGACCAGTACAGGTTGCGCGCCATCTCGGCCAGCGGGGCGAGCCGCTCGGGCAGCCAGGGAACCACCGTGTAGGGATGGACCTTCATCATCGGACTCCTCCCCCCCCTCCGCGTGGGATCGGGCGCGGCCCTCCCGGCCGAGACCTGCTTGTACGCGGGAGGGGACGGACAGGTCAAGCCCGGTCGGTCCAGCCCCTTGCAACACCCTGCAATCTGTTGTATTGGAGAGGGCCGTATCTCGTTTCGTCGAGTAGTACCCGGGTTGTACGGACAATCCGCAGGAGGGCAAGACATGGCGGACATCCCCTCTTTTCAGGTCGACGAGTCCCGGCTCTGGTTCAGCAAGGAGGCGGGCTGGCCCGACGAGGTCCCGAAGAACGTCGAGTTCCCCGCGATCTCGCTGGGCGACATGCTGCGCAGGTCGGCCGAGGAGCACGGCGAGCGCAACGCGGTGTGGTTCCTCGACACCTTCATGAACTACCGCGAGCTCGACGCGCACGTCGATGCCTTTGCCACGGCCCTGTCCAGGCGCGGGATCAAGAAGGGCGACGTGGTCACCCTGCTGCTGCCGAACTCGTTCCAGTACGTCATCGCATACTACGCCTGCATGCGGCTCGGAGTCATCGCCTCGGGAGTGAACCCGACGTACAAGCCCTTCGAGATCCTGCATCAGCTCGACACCGTGGGCAGCAAGGCGCTGATCGTGCTCGACGCGCTGTACGAGCCGCAGATCGCACCGATCATCGACAAGCACCCCTTCGAGCTGGTCGTGGCGACCAACGTCGCCGACATGGCCGACCTCTCGGGCCTGAAGAAATTCATCGGCAAGCTGCTGGGCAAGATCCCGACCGGGCCGGTGCCGGACACGGCGCTGCGCTTCACCGACATGCTCAAGACGCCGGTCAACCTGCCCGAGGTCGAGATCGACGTGTTCAGCGACCCGGCGACCTACATCATGACCGGCGGCACCACCGGCGTGCCCAAGGCCGCGGTGCTCACGCACCACAACTGCGTGTCCAACTGCATCCAGTCCAAGGAGTGGATCTTCAAGATCAAGCCGGGCGCCTGCGCGATCGGCGTGCTGCCGATGTTCCACAGCTTCGCCATGACCTGCGTGATGAACATCACCCTCTCCATCGGCGCCTTCTCGATGCTGTTCCCCCGACCGCCGGACAACAAGGAGCTGGTGGAGACGATCATCGCCATCGGCCCGGACGACGCCACGATGTACGTCGGCGCCGAGGTGCTGTTCCAGCGGATGGCCGAGTTCCTCGACGATCCGCAGAACAGCCACTACCTGGACAAGCTGGCCGGCAAGCTGGCACTCTGCGTCTCGGGCGCCGGCCCGCTGCACCGCCCGGTGCAGGAGAAGTTCGAGCGGGTCACCGGCGGCCGGCTGGTCGAGGGCTACGGCCTGACCGAGTCGACCCCGGTCGTCTCGGCCAGCCCCTTCTGGGGCGAGCGCAAGATCGGCACGATCGGCCTGCCCTTCCCGGGCACCGACTGGAAGATCGTCGACAAGGACGACCACAAGAAGGACCTGCCGGTGGGCGAAAGCGGCGAGATCGCGATCGCCGGGCCGCAGGTGATGAAGGGCTACCTCAACAAGCCCGAGGAGACCGCCGAGACGATCGTCGAGATGGACGGCAAGCGCTGGCTGCTCACCGGCGACATCGGCTTCATGGACGAGCTGGGCCGGATCACGATCAACGACCGCAAGAAGCAGCTGATCAAGTACAAGGGCTACTCGGTGTTCCCCAAGGAGGTCGAGGAGCTGGTCGGCGGACACGAGGCGGTCAACGAGGTCGCAGTGTCCGGCCTGCCTGACGAGGAGACCGGCGAGGTGATCAAGGCCTGGGTCGTGCTCAACCAGGAGTACATCGGCAAGATCACCGAGTCCGAGCTGCACGCCTGGTGCAAGGACAACCTGACCCATTACAAGGTGCCCCGGCACGTGGAATTCCGCGAGGAGCTTCCCAAGTCGATGGTGGGCAAGGTGCTGCGCCGCGAGCTGCAGGAGGCCGATCCGATCTGGAAGAAGGCGCACCCCGAGGGCGGGGAGAAGGCGTAAGGAGTTTGAGTTGAAAGTCGAAAACAGCGACCGAGCCCGGACTGTCGACTTTCGACTTTCGACTTTCGACCCTGGAGGTACGACATGCCGCGCATGGTGATCAACAAGATCCTGATCCCGGTGGACTTCACCGACTGCTCTCGACGCGCGTTCTACGTGGCGCTGGAGATGGCCGCCCAGTTCCAGGCCAGCTGCACGGTGCTCTACGTGCAGGAGCCGATCACGGGCATGGACTTCTCGGCGAAGAAGTACAGGCAGGCCTACCAGGACCTGACCCGCATCGAGGACGGCGTCAAGAAGCGGGTGCTCGAGTTCGTCGAGGAGGGCCACTACGAGGTCGACGAGGACAAGTTCGACGTCGAGATCGCCGTGGGCAAACCCTTCGTGGAGATCCTGCGCAAGGCCCGCGACCTCGGCGTCGACCTGGTGATCATGGGCTCCCACGGCAAGATGGCTGGCGACGAGGTGGTGATGGGCTCCACCGCGGAGCGCGTGGTGCGCCGCTCACCCTGCCCGGTGCTGGTGATCAAGCCCCAGGACTTCCGCTTCGAGATCCCCGAAGGGCTCAAGGAGTAGCGATGCAGCAGATCAACGTGGTGCACGACTTTCCGGGCATCAGCCCGGATCGGTGGTTCGAGATCTACCTCGACGACGGGTTCAACGAGGAGCTCGAGCGGCGCCTCGACGTCAAGTCGCGCAAGGTGCTGGAGAGCAAGCAGGACGGAGACATCGTCAGGCGCCGGGTCAAGATGGAGCCGAACGTTCCCGGGATGTTCCAGAAGTTCGTCAAGGACGGGATGAGCATCGAGGAGCAGAGCACGGTGTACCTCGACCGGCACCACGTCGACTGGACCACGATTCCCTCGATGGGCGGGGACAAGTTCAAGAGCTCGGGCACGCTCGAGGTGGCGGCGCAGGGCGATGGCTGCCGCCGGACGCTCAAGGGCACGGTCGAGGTGAAGATCCCGCTAATGGGCAAGAAGATCGAAAAGAAGATCCTCGAGACGATCCACCAGAGCTACGAGATCGCCACCGCACTGATGAAGGACTGGCACGCCCGACAATAACCCGAAGACTAACGTTAGTTTCATCCTAACTTCATAGTATTACCGACCAAAAATCTCACAGGCCAATCTTCGCACGCGTGAGCGCCGTCACAGGGCGCGCGCGGGAATAATGCTATTCTGCTGTTGGCTATTCGTTCGCTGGGGAAGGGGAGGAAGCTCGTGACAAGGTCACTCCATCGCCCGAAGGTGCACCTGGTATGGCTGGCCCTAGTCCTGTTCGGCGCGGCCGCCTGCGAGATCGACCCGGACAACCCGTACGACCAGGAGGCGCCGGCCGGCCTCAAGCCGCGGGGCAGCATCGCGGGCGAGGTGCTGCTCTCGGACGCCGCCGACCGCAGCGGCGTGGCGGTCCGCGTGCTCGAGAACGGCCGCAACGCGGTCACCGGCGCCGACGGGACCTACCGCATCGCGGATCTGGAGAGCAGCTCGTACACCGTGCAGCTCAGCAAGGCAGGCTACCGCACCGAGACGCGCTTCGCGATCGTGCGCCTCGGTGCGGACGTGGTGCTCGACGAGGTGACGCTCAAGGATCTCATGCCGCCGGCCCCGCCGCGCATCATCGAGCCGAGCTGTATCATCGACATCCCAACCGAGTGCGATGCCGACGCGGTACGGCGCGGCACCTGCACGGCCGAGACCGCGGTGACCGTCGAGGGCGGGCCCTTTCCCTATGCCGGCGCCTGCGACGCGGCGGATCCGAGCACGACCTTCACCGCGGACGCCGACGGTGCCTTTGCCTTCGAGGTGCGAGGCGGCACCGACTACAGCGAGTGGACGCGAGTCTGTTACGGCGACGAGGGCCTCCTGTTCCATGTCGCCGAGAACGCGGAGAGCCGCCTGCGGGTGCGCAAGGTCGATCCCGAGGGCAACGCCAGCAGCGACGACTTCATCCTGATCACCGAGGACTCGGAGCCGCCGGCCGCGCCGGTGATCGTCGACGTGATCGAGGGACGCGACCGGGCCCGGGTGTTCTGGGAGCCGAGCCCCAGCATCGATACCGCGGCGTACCGCGTTTACTACGGCGCCGCTGACAAGTCGCTGATCGGCACCTTTGCCCGCGAGGGCGACTCACCGATCGACGTGGGCCCGGCCACCGAGTTCACGCTCTCCGGGCTCAATCCGGGCACGATGGTCTTCATCGCGGTGTCCGCGGTGGACGGCGTGGGAATCGAGGGCCCGACCTCGGAGACGACGATCGCCCTGCCCAATCCGGTGACGCCGGAGCCGGCCGGGCTGCTCGACCTCTCCGGCGGCGCCCCGGGCGAGGTGCTCGACCTGGCCGTGTCCGGCGACCTGGCGCTGGTCGCGCGCGGTCCGCAGGGCATCGACGTGGTCGATCTGTCCGACCGCGGAGCGCCGGAGCGTATCGGCCGGCTGGCCGAGGCCTCGCCGGCCACGGGTGTGGCCTTGACTCCGGGGCTGGCCGCCGTGACAGCGGGCGCCCAGGGGCTGATGCTCGTCGATCTGACCGACCCCACAACGCCCGCGATCATCGGCCGTCTCGGCGCCACGGATATGGGCCTGACCGATGTCGACCTGGTCGATGTGTCGCTGTCGGGACGCTACGCGGCGCTGGCCAACGCGGCCGGAGACGATGGCGCCGCCGGCCTGCTGCTGGCGGACCTCTCCGACCCGGGCCGCCCCGTGCTCGCGGGCCAGGCCGACCTGACCGGCACACCGCACAGCGTGGCGCTATCCGGCCGGCTGGCCTTCGCCTCCACGCCCAGCGACGGCTCGCCCTCGATCGAGATCCTCGATATCGACGATCCTGCGGTCCCGCTCTACCTCGCAGGTGTCCCCACCGCCGATCTCGGACGGCCGCGAGAGCTGATCGTGTCCGGTGAGCGGCTATACGCGGCGAACCGCGGCGACGGCCTCGAGGTGCTGACCCTGAACCGCGCAGCCCTGCTCGACCCGGCGCACGACTGCGACACCGAGGGAGACTGCGTGGTTGCCGTGGGCACCTTTGACACGCCCGATTCCGTGTACGGCGCGGTGGTCGCCGGCGGCCTCGTCGGTATCGCCGATGCCGAGCACGGCCTCGTGACCATCGGCACCGCCAATCCCGGCAACCCCGATCAGCTCGGCCGGATCGGCACGGACGGCAAGGCCGTGGCCGTGGCCCTTCGCGGGAGCCATGCGGCCGTGGCCCTCGCGGATGAGCGCCTGCAGCTGATCGAGCTGGCCGCACCGCGTGCGCCGACCCCGACCGCCTCGGTGGTGACCCGTGACACGGCCCTCGACGTGGCGGTGATCGGCCACTGCGCGCTGGTCGCCGACGGCCAGGCCGGCGTGACCGCGGTGGACCTGAACGATCCCGCCGGGCTGCGGCTCGCCGGCACGGTGGAGAGCATCGGCACGGTCTCGGAGCTGCTCGTCGACGGAGACCTGGCGATTGCGCGAAGCCCGGGCTCGAGCCTGGCCCTGCTCGACGTGAGCGATCCCTGCCGGCCCGCACTGCTCGGCACCTGGCAACCCCAGGGACCGCGCATCGGCGGGCTGGTCCTGCTGCCGGGACGGCTCCTGCTCGTCGCGCTCGAGGAGCGCGAGGTCTCGGGAACCCGCTTCGCCGGCCGGCTGACGCTGATCGACATCGCGGATCCGACCGCGCCGGCGGTGCTGGCCTCGGCCTGGGCCACCGACCTCGGCTTCCCCGCGGAACGGGCGCTGCATTTCGGCGAGCTTGCCGTGGCCGGCGAACGGGCCTTCGTTGTCGAGCGCCTCGGCAGTGCGGCCGACACGGAGACCGGTCTGGGCCTGTTCGACCTCTCCGCCCTGCTCGCCGATCCCGGCACCTGCCGATCAGCGCCCGACGCCTGCCTGCCCGATTCCATCTCCTGGGTCGCGCTGCCCGAGCTGCAGCGCGCCGCTGCGCTCAGGGTCATCGACCGGAACTTCATCGTACTGCTCGACGCGCTGGACTCGACCGAGGCCAACGGCCGGCTGCTGGTGCTGCCAGCCGATCTCGAGCCGGCCAGCCCCACGGTGGTCAGCACGCTGGAGCTCGACTCGATCGTCGGCGGCCTGCGGGCCGACGGCTCGTACCTCTACATCGGCGCAGGAGATCAGGGGCTGGTCGTTGTCGATCGCAGCGCCCTGCTCTCCGACCCGGAGGCCTGCGCGGCCGGCGGCTGCACGCTCTCCGTGACCGCGCGACTGGCCCTCGAGGACGAGGCGCACGGACTCGATGTGGCGGGACCCTGGGTGCTGGTCGCGGACGGCCTGGCCGGTCTGCGAGTCGTCGAACTGGAGTAACTCGGACGAGGTGCCACCATGCGGTCTGGCAAGCGAGCTCTATCCCTCGGCGTGATCCTGACCGTGCTGTCCGGCGGCGCACTGCTGCTGCACGCCAGCGGCATGCCGCCCTTCCTCGTGCATCCGGGCGACCCGCTGTACGTCAACAAGGACAAGCCGTACCCGATAGACCTCCACGCGACCGATCCCGAGCAGGATGTGATCTACTGGCATTGCCTGTCCGAAGACGAGAAGCCCTGCGAGGAAGCGATCAGGGTAAAGGTGGAGCCGGACAGGGACCTCATGACCGGCGAGCTCGCCTGGCTGATCGTCGAGGAGGCCGAGCCCGGCAGTTACCCGATCCAGATCTGGGCCTGCGACGAGAAGCTCGAGAAGCCCGAGAAGCGGTTCTGCGACCTGGCGCTGACCACGCTGCAGGTCGGCCAGGGCCTGCCGCCGGTGCTCGACCCCCTGCCCTCGCCCGACATCGCCAGCACCGACGCACCGCTGGACCGCCTGTTCACGGCGTACGACAAGGACTCGGAAAAGCTCTTCTGGTTCTGCGACGTGTGCGAGATGTACAGGGCCGTGCTCAAGCCGGACGAGCAGGGCTTCACCGCCGCTTTCCACTGGGAGCCCGAGGAGACGGGATACTTCGCCTTCGAGATCATGGTCTCCGACGACCCCAATCCCGAGAGGGGGCTGACCGATCAGCAGACCTACTACGTGGAAGTGAAGCAGGGCTCGGGCCTGGTGGTGCGGCGCTGGCACAAGGTGCGGCGGCCCGGACAGCCCTTCGAGCTCGAGGAGCTCAAGGGAGGAAGCACGACAGCCGTCTCCGAGGGCTCCTCGACCCAGCTGGAGTCCGTGGCTTACGGGCTGACCGAGCTGACCTACAAGATGCTCTACCTCCCACCGGGCGCCACGATGGGCAGCGAGCAGCGCAACATGTACTGGCGCCCGCTCTTCGATATGGTCAAGGCCGGCTCGCCGCCCTTGTTGATCGAGCCCGACACGTACTTCGAGGCCAGCGGCCGCACGCGCGGCGGCGAGTGGGTCACGTACAACCAGGACGTGGCCTTCCTCGTCGAGCACACCGACCGGCCCACGCAGCACCCACCGCTGCTCCCCGGTTACGCCAGGATCGGCGAGCCCTACGAGATCAAGATCGAGGGCCGGGATCCGGACGAGGAGGACCAGGAGCGCATCGACTACGACTGCGTGCCGCTGCAGCCCTCGGACCAGCTTCCGGACGAGGTCAGGTGCAAGATCGACAGCGGGGTACTCACGCTCAGCTGGACACCCCGGGAAGACCAGCCGATCGACTACCTGATCGAGACCCGCAGCGGCAAGGACCTCAAGGGCGGCGGCCAGTACGAGTACGCCACTTTCTCCGCCACGCAGATCTGGCTGCTGAAGAAACCCTCGGGCCCGCCGGGCTGGGGCTTCTTCGGCGCCTCGGATCCGCCCAACTTCGTGCCCGAGGTGAACCTCTACGGCAAGACCGGCTCCACCGTGCTTCAGGGCGCGCCCGTGCTCCTCGACGGCGAGACCGCCAGCTTCACCGTCGACGCCACCAACGTGGGCGACAACCCATCCGGCGACCCGGTATCGGTCGACGTGTGGCACGACTGGGAGGGCGAGGATCCGCCGGACGACAAGGAGGATGCGGATCTGACCTGCATCCCCGAGGATCCGGGTGACTGCGCCAGCACGCCCTTCAGCATATCGGTCGATCCCGACGACACGGGAAGCGACTACCAGTACAGCGTCTTCGCCTGGATCGACCGCTTCGACACCCAGACCGAGGTCAGCGAGGAGGACAACACCTCGACCTTCGCCTTCTGGGCCAGCTCGGATGTGGACAACGACGGCGTTCCCGACCTCGCCGAGACACTGGGCGACATCAGCATCGCCGGCGTAGCGGACAGCCCCTCCGGCGGCTCGATGGAGCCGGACGACACCCGCACCGTCACCGTGACCGTACAGAACACCGGCACGCTGCCCGTGCGCATCGCATCTTCCAGCTACGTCGACCTCGTGCTGTCCAAGAGCGGCACGGACGTCTCGGGCGAGTACGCGGTCAGCCTCACCTCGCCCAGCTTCCCGGTGACGATCGACGGCGAGGACAAGCAGGGCTTCACCTTCAGCGTGCGGCTGAAGACGCCGGCCGAGATGGGCGACGACTACCCGAGCACCGGCACGATCGCCGTGGCCTGCGAGATCACCGGCACCAACAACATCAGCGGGCTCACGCCCCCGCCCGGCTCGTCGCCGGGGACGGTCTCGGACACCGATCACTCGCCCAGCGACAGCTGGAGCGTGCCGTCGTGCAAGGCGGCGTACTGTGATGACGGCGTGGCTTGCACCACCGACGCCTGCAACGGAAACACCAACTGCACTCATACCGCCAGCCACGCCTACTGCGACGACGGGCTGTACTGCAACGGCGCCGAGACCTGCAACACCACCCTCGGCTGTCAGAGCGGCACCGCGGTGAACTGCAACGACGGCGTGTCGTGCACCACCGACTCGTGCAACGAGAGCACCGACTCCTGCGACAACACGCCGGACGATTCAGCTTGCGACGACGGGCTGTGGTGCACGATCAACACCTGCCATGTCACGCTCGGCTGCCAGGACGCCAGCCGCGACTGCAGCGACGGGTACTCCTGCACCGGCGACTCCTGCAACGAGGGCACCGACTCCTGCGACCACACGTACTCGCACGCGGCGTGCAACGACGGCGACGTGTGCACCACCGACTCGTGCGTCGGCGCCGGCGGCGACCCGAGCACGGGCTGCTCGTACAGCTACAACACCGCGAGCTGCAACGACGGCGACGCCTGCACCGACAACGACACCTGCTCCGGCGGCGTCTGCAGCGGCGACACGATCACCTGCGACGACTCCAACCCCTGCACCGACGACTCCTGCGACCCCGACACCGGATGCGTGTACACCAACGATGACACCAACGCCTGTAACGACGGCAACGCCTGCACCGACTCCGACCACTGCGCGTCGGGCGTCTGCACCGGCTCGGCCGTCACCTGCAACGACTCCAACCCCTGCACCGACGACTCCTGCGATCCCGACACCGGGTGCGTGTACACCAACGACGACACCAACCCCTGCAGCGACGGCGACGCCTGCACCGAGTCCGACCACTGCTCGGCGGGCGTCTGCACCGGCTCGGCCCGCGACTGCGACGACAGCAACCCTTGCACCGACGACTCCTGCGACCCCGACACCGGCTGTATCAACACCAACGACGACACCAACACCTGTGACGACGGAGACGCCTGCACCGAATCCGACCACTGCAGTAACGGCAGCTGCATCGGCTCGGCCGTCGACTGCAACGACGCCAACCCCTGCACCGACGACTCCTGCGACTCGATCTCGGGATGCATCAACACCGACGACGACACCAACCCCTGCAACGACGGAGATGCCTGCACCGAGGGCGATCACTGCTCGTCCGGCGCCTGCACCGGCTCGGCCCGTGACTGCGACGACGGCAACCCCTGCACCGACGACGCCTGCGACTCCGTCACCGGCTGCATCAACACCAACGACGACACCAACACCTGCGACGACGGCAACGCCTGCACCGAGAACGACGGCTGCTCGGCCGGCGTCTGCGGCGGCGACGCGGTCGACTGCAACGACGGCAACCCCTGCACCGACGACGCCTGCGACACCGTCACCGGCTGCATCAACACCAACGACGACACCAACGCCTGCAACGACGGAGACGCCTGCACCAGCTCGGACCACTGCTCGTCCGGCGCCTGCACCGGCACGGCGGTCACCTGCGACGACGACAACCCCTGCACCGACGATGCCTGCGACTCGGTGACGGGATGTGAGTACGTCAACGACGACACCAACACCTGCGACGACGGCAACGCCTGCACCGAGAACGACGGCTGCTCGGCCGGCGTCTGCGGCGGCGACGCCGTCACCTGCAACGACGCCAACCCCTGCACCGACGACGCCTGCGATTCGGTGACCGGGTGTGTGTTCACCAACGACGACACCAACACCTGCAACGACGGAGACGCCTGCACCGAGAACGACGCCTGCTCCGGCGGGACCTGCGGCGGCGATGCCGTCACCTGCAACGACGGCAACCCCTGCACCGACGACTCTTGCAACTCCTCGACGGGCTGCGTGTTCGCCAACGACGACACCAACACCTGCAGCGACGGCAGCGCGTGCACCGAGAACGACTACTGCCAGAGCGGGAGCTGCGAATCAGGCACGCCGCTGGACTGCGACGACGGCAACGCCTGCACCGACGATACCTGCAACCCGGCCTCGGGCTGCGTCAACACCAATGACGACACCAATTCCTGCACCGACAACGACGCCTGCACCGAGGGCGACCACTGCACGAGCGGGAGCTGCGTGCCGGCCGGGGCCGTGACCTGCAACGACTCGAATCCCTGCACCGACGACAGCTGCGATTCGATATCGGGTTGCGTGTACACCAACGACGATACCAACGCCTGCGACGACGGAGACGAGTGCACCGAGAGCGACGGCTGTACGGCCGGCTCCTGCGGCGGAACCGCGATCGACCACGACGGCGACGGGTACGGCCCGGGCCCGGCCTGCGGCGGCGATTGCGACGACGAGCCGCCCAACGGCCACCTCTCCTACCCGGGCAACACCGAGGGGCCTTACGGCGACGCCACCTGCAGCGACACCCACGACAACGACTGCGACACCACGACCGACGCGTCGGACACGGGCTGCCAGCAGTGCACGATCGACGACGACTGCAACGACAACGACGTGTGCAACGGCGCCGAGACCTGCGACGCCGGCTTCTGCGTGTCCGGCACGCCGCTGACCTGCATCGATGGAAACCCCTGCACCGACGACAGCTGCGACCCGATCACCGGCTGCGACTACACCAACGACGATAGCAATCCCTGCGACGACGGAGACGCCTGCACCAGCAGCGACCACTGCTCCTCCGGCTCCTGCACCGGAGACACGGTCGACTGCGACGATGCCAATGCCTGCACCGACGACTCGTGCAACCCGGTCCTCGGCTGCCTCAACATCGACGACGACACCAACGCCTGCTCCGACGGCAACGCCTGCACCGCGGGTGACTACTGCTCGAGCGGCACCTGCGAGTCAGGCTCGGCCGTCACCTGCAACGACTCCAATTCCTGCACCGACGACACCTGCAACCCGGCCTCCGGATGCGAGTACACCAACGACGACACCAACGCCTGCTCCGACGGCAATGCCTGCACATCGGGCGATTACTGCTCGAGCGGCACCTGCGAGCCCGGCACGGCCGTCACCTGCAACGACTCCAACCCCTGCACCGACGACACCTGCAACCCGGCCAGCGGATGCGAGTACACCAACGACGACACCAACACCTGCTCCGACGGCAGCGCATGCACCGAGAACGACTACTGCCAGGCCGGCACCTGCCAGCCGGGCTCGGCGCTGGACTGCGACGACAGCAATCCCTGCACCGATGACAGCTGCAACCCGGCCAGCGGATGCGTGAACACCGACGACGACACCAACACCTGCTCTGACGGCAACGCCTGCACCACGGGCGACTACTGCTCGAGCGGCGCCTGCGAGTCAGGCTCGGCAATCACCTGCGACGACTCCAACGCCTGCACCGACGACAGCTGCAACCCGGCCAGCGGATGCGTGTTCACCAACGACGACACCAACACCTGCTCCGACGGCAACGCCTGCACCACAGGCGACTACTGCTCGAGCGGCGCCTGCGAGTCCGGCTCGGCGATCACCTGCGACGACTCCAACGCCTGCACCGACGACACCTGCAACCCGGCCAGCGGATGCGTGTTCACCAACGACGACACCAACGCCTGCTCCGACGGCAGCGCCTGCACCACGGGCGACTACTGCTCGAGCGGCGCCTGCGAGTCCGGCTCGGCAATCACCTGCAACGACTCCAATCCCTGCACCGACGACAGCTGCAATCCGGCCAGCGGTTGCGTGTACACCAACGACGACACCAACGCCTGCAGCGACGGCAACGCCTGCACCGCGGGCGATTATTGCTCGAGCGGCGCCTGCGAGTCAGGCCCGGCAATCACCTGCGACGACAGCAACGCCTGCACCGACGACAGCTGCAACCCGGCCAGCGGATGCGTGTTCACCAACGACGACACCAACACCTGCTCCGACGGCAACGCCTGCACCGACGGCGACTACTGCCAGGCCGGAGCCTGTCAGGCCGGCGGTCCACTGGCCTGCACCGACAGCAACCCCTGCACCGACGATAGCTGCAACCCGGCCAGCGGATGCGTGTTCACCAACGACGACACCAACGCCTGTTCCGACGGCAGCGCCTGCACAGCGGGCGACTACTGCCAGGGCGGCGCCTGCCAGGGTGGCCCGGCAATTACCTGCAACGACGCCAACCCCTGCACCGACGACAGCTGCAACCCGGCCAGCGGATGCGTGTTCACCAATGACGACACCAACAGCTGCGACGACGGAGATGCCTGCACGGAGAGCGACGCCTGCGCGGCCGGCATCTGTGACGGCACGGTCATCGACCACGACGGCGACGGCTTCGGGCCGGGCGCGCTCTGTGGCGGCGACTGCGACGACGAGCCGCCCTTCGGGCACCTGTCGTACCCCGGTAACAACGAGGGACCGTACGGCGACGCCAGCTGCACCGACAGCTACGACAACGACTGCGACGGCGACCTCGACCTGCTCGACGCCGGCTGCCAGCAGTGCACGGTGCCGGCGGACTGCGACGACGGCGACGCGTGCAACGGCGTGGAGACCTGCGACAGCGGCTTCTGCGTACCCGGCACGCCGCTCACCTGCAACGACGGTAATCCCTGCACCGACGACAACTGCAACCCGGCCAGCGGATGCGTGTTCACCAATGACGACACCAACGCCTGCGACGACGGCAGCGCCTGCACCGACGGCGATCACTGCACGAGTGGCAGCTGTGAACCGGGCGCGCCGCTGGACTGCGACGACGCCAACCCCTGCACCGACGACAGCTGCAATCCGGCCAGCGGATGCACCAACACGCCGGACGACACCAACACCTGCTCCGACAACAACGCCTGCACCGCCGGCGACGCCTGCGTGGCCGGCTCCTGCGTGCCCGGCTCGGCCATCACCTGCAACGACGCCAATCCCTGCACCGACGACACCTGCGAGCCGGCCTCCGGATGCGTGTACACGCCCGACGACGGCAACAACTGCTCGGACGGCAGCGCCTGCACCCAGGGCGACTACTGCAGCGGCGGGACCTGCGAGTCAGGCGCACCGCTCGACTGCGACGACGGCAACGCCTGCACCGACGACACCTGCAACCCGGCCAGCGGATGCACCAACACACCCGACGACAGCAACACCTGCACCGACGACGACGCCTGTACCGAAGGCGACCACTGCCAGGCCGGCAGCTGCGTGCCCGGCACGCCGCTCACCTGCAACGACGGCAACCCCTGCACCGACGACACCTGCGACGCGGTGAGCGGATGCACGTACACCAGCGACGACTCCAACACCTGCAGTGACGGCAACGCCTGTACCGACGGCGACCACTGCCAGGCCGGCAGCTGCGAATCGGGCGCGCCGCTCGACTGCGACGACAGCAATCCCTGCACCGACGACAGCTGCAACCCCGCTTCCGGATGCGTGAACGATCCGGACGACAGCAACAGCTGCACCGACGGCGACGCCTGCACCAGCGGTGATGCCTGCGTGGCCGGCTCCTGCGTGCCCGGCTCCGCGGTGACCTGCAACGACGCCAATCCCTGCACCGACGACACCTGCAATCCGGCCAGCGGATGCGAGTACACCAACGACGACACCAACAGCTGCTCCGACGGCAACGCCTGCACCCAGGGCGACCACTGCAGCGGCGGGAGCTGCCAGTCGGGCGGCCCCCGCGTGTGCAACGACGGCAACCCCTGCACCGACGATACCTGCGAGCCGGCCGCGGGCTGCGTGTACGTCAACGACGACAGCAACAGCTGCACCGACGGCAACGCCTGCACCCAGGGCGACTACTGCAGCGGCGGGAGCTGCCTCGGCGGCTCGGCGGTGACCTGCAACGACGGCAACCCCTGCACCGACGACACCTGCGACTCGGCCGCGGGCTGCGAGTACACCAACGACGACAGCAACAGCTGCGCCGACGGCGATCCGTGCACGGAGAACGACGGCTGCTCGGCCGGCGTCTGCGCGGGCACGGCCATCGATCACGACGGCGACGGGTATGGTCCGGGCGCCGGGTGCGGTGGAGACTGCAACGACGAGCCGCCCTTCGGCCACCTCTCCTACCCGGGCAACACCGAGGGGCCGTACGGTGACGCCACCTGCGGCGACACGCACGACAACGACTGCGACGGCGATATCGACGAGATCGACACCGGCTGCAAGCAATGCAGCGTGCCCTCGGACTGCGACGACGGTAACGCCTGCAACGGCGTGGAGACCTGCAGCGGCGGCTTCTGCGTGCCCGGAACGCCGCTCACCTGCACCGACGACAATCCCTGCACCGACGACGGCTGCAATCCGGCCTCGGGGTGCGTGTACACCAACGACGACACCAACGCCTGCACCGACAGCGACGTCTGCACCGACGGCGACCACTGCGCGGCAGGCGCCTGCGTATCCGGAGCACCGCTCTCCTGCGATGACGGCAATCCCTGCACCGACGACAGCTGCAACCCGGCCACGGGATGCGTGTATTCACCAGACGACACCAACGCCTGCGACGACGGCAATGCCTGCACCGAGGACGACTACTGCCAGTCCGGGGCCTGTCAGTCCGGCGCCCCGCTCGCCTGCGACGACGGCAATCCCTGCACCGACGACAGCTGCGAGCCCGCCTCGGGGTGCGTGCAGACACCCGACGACAGCAACAGCTGCTCGGACGGCGACGCCTGCACCCAGGGCGATCACTGCAGCGCGGGCGCCTGCACCGGAGGCGGCGCGCTGACCTGCGACGACGGAAATCCCTGTACCGATGACAGCTGCAATCCCGCCTCCGGGTGCGAGTACACCGACGATGACAGCAACACCTGCGACGACGGAAATCTGTGCACCGAGGGCGACGCCTGCGCGGCGGGGGCCTGCGTGCCCGGCAGCCCGCGGGTCTGCAACGACGCCAATCCCTGTACCGACGACGCCTGCAACCCGGCGTCGGGCTGCGAATACACCAACGACGACAGCAACGCCTGCTCGGACGATGACGCCTGCACCGACGGCGACCACTGCGCGGCAGGCGCCTGCCTCGGCAGCGGCACGGTGACCTGCGATGACGGCAACCCCTGCACCGACGACAGCTGTGACTCCGTCAGCGGTTGCGAGTTCGTCAACGACGACAGCAACACCTGCGACGATGGCAATGCCTGCACCGAGAACGACGCCTGTCAGGCCGGCGTCTGCCTGCCCGGCACGCCGCTCACGTGCAACGACGGCAATCCCTGCACCGACGACACCTGCGACCCGGGCTCGGGCTGCACCTACACGCCGGACGACACCAATGTCTGCTCCGACGACGACGCCTGCACCCAGGGCGATCACTGCAGCGGCGGGGCCTGCGCCGGAGGCGGCGCTGTGACCTGTGATGACGGCAACCCCTGCACCGACGACGGCTGCGACCCGGCCTCGGGGTGCAGCTTCACCAACGACGACACCAACGCCTGCGACGACGGCAACGTCTGCACCGAGGGCGACGCCTGCTCCGCCGGCGCCTGCCTGCCCGGCGCGCCGGTGGCGTGCGGCGACGGCAACCCCTGCACCGACGACAGCTGCGACCCGGGCTCGGGATGCGTGTTCACCAACGACGACACCAACGCCTGCGACGACGGCGACCTCTGCACCGACGGCGACCACTGCGCGGCCGGCGCCTGTGCCGGCGGCCCGCCGGTGACCTGCGTCGATGCCAATCCCTGCACCGACGACGGCTGCGACCCGGCCAGCGGATGCGTGTTCACCAACGACGACACCAACGCCTGCGACGACGACGACGCGTGCACCGACGGCGATCACTGCGCGGCCGGCGCTTGCCTCGGCGGCCCGCCCGCCGATTGCGACGACGCCAACCCCTGCACCGACGACGGCTGCAACCCGGCCAGCGGATGCAGCCACACGCACAACACCGCGGCGTGTGACGACGACGACGACTGCACCGTGGGCGACCTGTGCTCGGGCGGAACCTGCCACGGCGTGCCGCGCGATGACGACGGCGACGGCCACGTCCCCGAGTCCTGCGGCGGGGACGACTGCGACGACATCCGCGACGACGTCAACCCGGACGTGTTCGAGGGCCCCACCGGTGATCCGATCTGCGCCGACACGGTGGACAACGACTGCGACGGCGCCCTCGACGACCTGGATCCGGGCTGCGGCACCTGCCTCGGGGACGGCGACTGCGACGACGGCAACGTCTGTAACGGTGCCGAGACCTGCGTCGGCGGCACCTGCCTGACCGGCACTCCGCTCGGCTGCAACGACGACAATCCCTGCACCGACGACGCCTGCGATCCGGCCAGCGGATGCGTCAACACCAACCACGACCGCGGCTGCGACGACGGCAATCCCTGCACGATCAACGACGTCTGCGCGGACGCCGCCTGCGTGGGCGGACCGCCGGCCGACTGCGACGACGACAACCCCTGCACCGACGACGCCTGCAACCCGGCCTCGGGCTGCACTTACGTCGAGAACACCGCGATCTGCAACGACGGCGACGCCTGCACCATGCTCGACCGCTGTGCCGGGGGCGTCTGCGGCGGCGAGCCGCGCGACCTGGACGGCGACGGCCACGTGGCAGAGAGCTGCGGGGGCGACGACTGCGACGACAGCCGGGATGATGTGAGCCCGGATGTCTTCGAGGGGCCGCTCGGCTCCATCTCCTGCGGGGACGGCATCGACAACGACTGCGACGGCGGGGTCGACGAGCTTGACGGCGGCTGCCAGAGCTGCCTCGGCGACGGCGACTGCGACGACGGCAATCCCTGCAACGGCGCCGAGACCTGCGATACCGGCAGCGGCAGCTGCCTCTCCGGAACGGCGCTCGACTGTGACGACGGCGATCCCTGCACCGACGACAGCTGCGATCCGGCCTCGGGATGCGCCTCCACGCCGCGCGCGGACGGCGCTGTCTGTGACGACGGGATGTGGTGCAACGGCACCGCCACCTGCCAGTCCGGCGCCTGCGTGCCCGGCGCGCCGCCGGACTGTGACGACGGCCTGGGCTGCACCGCGGACCTGTGCAACGAGGCGCTCGACGCCTGCGAGCACCAGCCGATGGACTCCGGCTGTGACGACGGCCTGTGGTGCAACGGTGTCGAGGTCTGCGTGCCGGGCGAGGGCTGCGTGAGCGGCACGCCGGTGGACTGTGCCGACACGGTGGACTGCACCGCGGATGTCTGCGACGAGGCCGACGACCAGTGTCGCAACCTGCCCGACAACGCCTTCTGCGACGACGGCGATCCCTGCACCGCGGACTGGTGCGATCCGACCTCGGGCTGCCGCAGCAGCGGGGCCGAGGACTTCGACGGCGACGGTCACCTGCCCGAGGGCTGCGGCGGAGACGACTGCGACGACGCGCGCAGCGACGTGTACCCCGGGGCCGAGGAGATCTGCGACCAGGCGGACAACGACTGCGACGGCGAGATCGACGAGGGTGGTGTTTGCGGCGGCGATTCGGACACGGACACCGACACCGACGCCGACACCGACGCCGACACCGACGCCGACACCGACGCCGACACCGACGCCGACGCCGACACCGACACCGACGCCGACACCGACGCCGACACCGACGCCGACACCGACGCCGACACCGACACCGACACCGACATCGATCTCGACGGCGACGGCATGCCCGACGCCTGGGAGGGCGAGCACGGGCTCGACACCACCCGCGACGACGCGATGGAGGATCCGGATCACGACTGGTTCCC
>Ga0272442_10000691_pt1 | contig 52885 bp, 59 predicted proteins | sample SSMForm2O_FD_200262 | JGI IMG/M metagenome (GOLD analysis project Ga0272442, IMG submission 200262) | Marine sediment archaeal communities from Little Sippewissett salt marsh, Falmouth, MA, United States - SSM-Form-2O | ecosystem: Environmental > Aquatic > Marine > Wetlands > Sediment ... | reverse complement strand
ACAAGAACACTAACAAAGGGTTCTTCTTCATATTCCCTACTCTGTAATTTATTTCTACTTTGAAAATAAATTACTAAATAAAAAACTCCAACAAATAAACTAATATAATAAATAATGTAGGTTAAAAAGGGAAGTTCCATAAATTTAGGTAAACTTAGAAATTATATTAAGTTTTCTCTTCATTTTTATTATCTTCTGGATCCCCCATTTTATTTTCTACTTCTTCAAATTTTCTAACTAAATGATCTTTAACAACATCAAAATAATCATAGAATTTTTGAGTTAATTTTAATATTCTAGTTCTTCCAAACTTCTCAGAAGTTATAAAATCATGTTCATGAAGTAATTTAATATGATCATAGCTTTTATTTCCCCTAACCTTAACAATATCTGATTGAACAGCTGGTTGTTTATAAGCTATAACCGCCAAAGTTTCTTGAACAGGCATATTAAATTCAGCAGAGTCTAATAATTTCTCAGTTAAATGAAGATATTCTTTTTTAATATTTAATTTCCATCTATCTTTTTCATTTATTAATTCTAAAGCTCCTTGTTTATCTTCATACTCCTTTTTTAATTTTAATAATAATTCCTTTAAATAACCTAAAGAAGCAATACCACAAAATTTAGAAATATCATCTAAAGTAAGAAATCTACCAGTTGTAAACAAAATAGCTTCCACCTTATTTTTATTATCTTCCATAGAAAAATAAATCAATTGTCTATTTAAAAAGATTATGGAAAATTAAGAGATAGCAAATCTCAAAATAGCAGCTATTCCCCCAAGATCTTTTAATTGAACTCCTTCCCTAGTTTCAGTAGAAACAATATGGACTTTTGCACCAGTATTCTCAGCTTTTTCAATAAACTTCTCAGTTAAATCTTCATCAAATTCTTCAGAAACTAACAAAGTATCAACAGCACCTAAATCAAACGCTTGCTCTACTTCCTTAACACCATAAGCAGCTCTTCCAGTTTCCTTTCCTAAAACTTCCAAAAAATCATTCATAATTTTTTTCTCTTCAGAAATACTTTCTTTAGCTAAAGTATCTTGGCTTTTTTCAACTAATTCTTGTAATCCAAATTCGCCAGTATAACTTAAATCCTGAACAGAAACAACTTTATCTTTTAATTCTTGATTTAAAAAGGAACCAGATAAAAAATCTTCTTTAGTTCCACCTGGGCCACCAACCAAAATTCCTTTTAAATTTGTTTTCATTTCTAAAAATTCTTTATTAGCAGCATTTCCAACTTTCTTAAAAAATTCTTTTGCTGCACCCTCCCTAATTCTTGCATATCTTTGCTGGCTATTATGTACTAAAACACAATTTGCAATAAAATTCTGATTTTTAATAGAAATATCAGTCATCGGAATTATCTTATCTAAAACTTCAATTTCTTTAATTTTTACCGGAATCAAATTATAATCTAAGAATATTTTTAATTTATTATAAAGTTCTTTATTATCTTTAACAACTTTCAAAATAGAATTTCTAAAAACTTCTTTACTCATTTCTCTTTTATTGTAAAAGAAATTTGAAACTTTATTAAAATCTTGTTTTTTAAATCCGTAACTCTCAAAAATTTTCCTTATTTCTTTTCCTTGTGCAAGAATTTGTCTTGAATTATTTTTAGAAGTTCTTCTTCCAATCAACTTCTCAAGTTTCTCATTTTTCTCTTCAGAACTAAAACCAACATTTTCTTTAAAATTAAGAAGAGATTGTTTATCGGTTATCCTTAAAGTATGTCTAAAGTTATTACTATATTCATTTCTTCTATTATCATAAACACAGAAAGAACCAATAATTCCAAATCTTAACAAAATCATTTGTAGTTGTTGAATTAAATGTTTATTATTCAGCCCAATCGACAATTCTTCTGGAGAAACATACCCTTCAGCATCAAATAACCCCCTAACAAAACCAGCTACAATTTCATTTTCACTAAGTAAGATTTTTCTAGGAATTTCAGTATCTAAAGATTTCTTAATTTCTGAAAATTCCTCTTTAAGAAAATCGTGTAAATCCTTGCTATAAATTCTCAACTGATAATAATTCTTATTTTCTCTAAATCTAATTTTAGTTTCTAATTTAAATAATTCATCAAATAATTCTTTATAACTAAAAGCAACTTCTTTATTTCCTTCAGCAAAAGAAAGCCGATTTCCATCAAAAGAACCATCACCAATAAAATAACCTAAAAATTGAGCAAATTCTTCGTTTATATACTTAATATGCTTAAAACCTAAATCTTGTTTTTTACCTTTAATATCTATTTTTTCAGGCATTAATAAGAAATCTCCTTCTTTTAATTCGTAAGCACTTTTCTCAACAATTCCATTTCCCCTAACAAAAAAAACGTGATCTGGAGAAGATTCGATCTCAATTCTGGGGAACTTTGTAATTATCTTATAAACTTGTTTTTCTGTATCCCACTTATCAGTAACGGGGGAATCAACTAAATTTCCATTCTCAAACTCAACACTTTTTACAACATAAGGATTATGTAAATTTCCTATCTTTTCTAAACAACCATCATTTATCTGAACAATACTATCTTTTGCTAAACATTGCCCCCCTTTAGTAGTCTTCCCAGGAACATCAGAAGTAAAACCCACTATTTGAGTAATAGAAGTTCCCTTTAATAAACCAACATTCCCTTCTCTCCTATCAATAACAATCAAACCATAAACATCATTAATTTCTAACATTTCTTGCAATAAGTCTACCTGAAAAGTTTGGTCACATCTATAACTTCTTGTATTCAGTGGCTTGGGGGGTTCAACACTAAAAACCTCTATTCTAACCTGCCCTTCTCTATCAGAAATATTGCCAGAAAAAACAGCTAAACCATTATCTGGAGTTTTTTTAAACAACCTCAGATGTCTAATCATTTTTTCTAAAGAATCAATAACATGACTTCTAGTGGTTTTGTCTTTAATATTACTTGCAGTTCCCTGCTCATCTTGTAAATGATTAATAATTTTATTCATATCATATCCTGCAGGGATATAAACAGAAACCAATTCAGTATGTCTACCCCTAATTAATTGTAAGTTTCTAATAAATTTCCTTAGTTTTTGTTTATCTTTAGTATCCATAAATAAAAAGTAAAATTAGTTGTTTATAAAATTATTGAAAAAAAATAAAAATTATTTGAATCTTTTTTTTAAGTCTATTTCCTTCTTTTCTGGTTCTAGAGTTGAGGAATCAGGAGCCACAGTAATTTTAAGAATGTCTCCCACAATTTCATCTAGATAAACTGCATAATGTACTCCACACCTTTTGTCTGTTATGCTAAAAACTCCCCTAACTGTATCTTTGTTTTTGTCATAGGCCATCACTCCATTACAATATTGATTTCCATCCCAACTTGTATCCAAGAAGGCCATATCAGACCAAACAATATAACTTTCATTTTCCATTTTTTTACAAATATTGCATCTTGGATCTTCTTCTGTGTAGACTGTTCTTCCTTCATATTCGATTGTGTTCATTTTGTTTCACCTCCCATTGTATCTATAAATTTAGTGCAAACTGTTTCCCAATATTCTAATTGAGATTTGTTAAAATCCCCATAAGATTCTATTATAGCCTCACGCCCAATATTTAAAGGCGACCGATAAAAACAGTGGAATATTGGTTCGTAACTTAAATCGTGGTGATGTCCAGAAGTTGCAACAACATAAGGGATTCCTTTTTGAGTTAATTCTTCCATTAAAAGTATACCTAATGGTTGTTTTGCTTCATCAGAATCTTGTATGTCTTCTTTTAAACTTACTAAACCTTCATTTATTCTTTCTTCATTTGTTATATCGTCAAGATAACGATCGTCTGGTAATTGTCCCCCCCGTCTAAAACTCCTTCCAAAAGAGGCTAGAAGGTTAGCTGAAATATCATACACGCCTGGCAATATCTCTAACACCCTATAAAATGCTTCAATTCCTAATTTTTTATCTGTGCTTCCTGTTTTTTTAGGAAAGAAAATGTCAACAATTATCCCCGAGTATTCTTTTTCCTCAATGTTTTGTCTTGCAGTTTCATAATCATGTGCAATGTCTACTTCTAAATTAGGAAATGTTCTAAGACATTGCCCAGCAAGAGCTGCATATTCTGGATTGTCTTCTACTAACAATATTCTTGTTTTTTCCATTTTAACCTCCTTAGCAGTTTATCACTACTACACAATAATAATAGATTAAAACGTATATTAAACCTTTCATTAAATTTTAACCGAAAAATAGAAATATTTATAAATAAAAACAATTATCGGTTAATTATGAAATTAGATTTAACAGATAAAAAAATACTCTCAGAATTAGACAAAAACTGCAGAATTCCAAATTCAAAATTAGCAAAGAAAGTTCATAAATCAAGGGAAGCAGTAAAATACAGAATAAAACAATTACAAGAAAGGGGAATAATAACAGGTTTCATAACCTCAATCAATCCTAATAAATTTGGTTATTACATGTTCAAAGTATATCTAAAACTAGAAAATATTCCCGAAGAAAGAGAAAAATTCTTTGAAGAATTAAAAAAAGATAAAGATATTTATTGGATGGGAATCTCAGATGGAGTCTTTGATTGTGTTTTCGCAATCCTCTCAAAAAACATCCCAGAATACTTTGAAAAAATCAACCATTTATTATCAAAATGGGAACATCTAATCGTAAGTAAAGTCCTAGGTACAATGGTAGACACAAGACAATATAACAAAAAATTCTTCTTAAAAGAAAAAAACGGAATCTGTGTTAAATTTGGTGGAGAAGTAGAAGAAAATCAATTAGATCAAACAGATTTCAAAATATTAAATATACTCACAAATAATGCAAGGATTCCAATAACAGAATTATCAAGAAAATTAAATACATCTATAGAAATAACAAGATCAAAAATCAAGAGATTAGAAGAAAAAGAAATAATCCTAGGTTATAGAATCTCAGTAGATTTTAATAAACTTAATTTAGAATTTTTTAAAGCAATCATTTATTTCAGGAAACTTTCAGAGAAAGATGAAAATTCTCTTTTTGAATGGATGAAAACCCATCCAAATTCATTATATTATATTAGAAGCATCGCTCCCTGGGAAGTAGAATTTGAATTTGTTGTAGAAAACTATCAAGAATTCAACAAAATAATAAATAATTTAAGAAAAAGATTCCCCCATGTGATAAGAAATTATGAACATCTAATAATGATTTACGAAACATGGATGCCTGCTTATGGAAATCATTAAAAATACATTAAATAAAACTTATCTTAAACTTAATTCCGAACTCAATATCAGCATTACAAACAGCTTTTAAATCTTTTAAAAATACTTTCAAATCTTTCTCCAACTTCTTATCTAAAACTAAATTAACTTTTTCTTTTAAACTTTTATTATGTTTAGTCTTAAACTGTCTAACTTTAGAAATTATTTCAATCGCCTTCTCACCACTTTTTAAATCTCCTTTAACATTAAACTTTTTGGGCCAATCAGAAACATGAATGCTTTTCTTTTTTTCTTTTTTAGCAAAATAATTTTGATAAATTTCTTCTGAAACATGCGGCATAATCGGTGCAATCATCTTCAAAACACTTAATAAAGAATTAAACAAACAATATTGTGCTCCTTCTCTAGACTCTTTTCCTCTCTTATCAGGATTATACAATCTATCCTTAACAATTTCTAAATAATTATCACAAAAATCATGCCAAAAAAATTGTTCAACAACTTTTTTAGCTTCACTTGTATCATAATTATCAAAACTTTTTGTGGCTTCTTCAATTACTTTATTTAACTTCAATAACAACCATTTATCAAAACCTTCTAATTTTCCTTTACTTTTGTAATCTTTTAAATGCATTAAACTAAATCTAGAAGCATTCCATAACTTTGTCAAAAATCTACTTCCAGCAACTAAATCTTTTTCTTGAAAAGGAAGATCTTCTCCCCATTTAGCAGTTCCAACCCAATATCTAAAAACATCAACATTATATTTCTTTAATAAATCATCAGCCCAGATAGCATTACCCTTACTTTTATGCATACCTCTTCCTTTAGAATCTAAAATATAAGTTCCAATTGAAATATCTTTCCAGGGAATCTTCTTAAAATGTAAATAAGATTTTAAAATTGTATAAAAAGCCCAAGTTCTAATAATATCATGACTCTGGGGCCTTAAATTAAAAGGATAAATCTTCTTAAATTTTTTAGGTTTTTCTAACCATCTTCCTGCAATTTGAGGAGTCATAGAAGAAGTCATCCAAGTATCTAAAACATCTTCATCAGCAACAAATTCTTTACTTCCACATTTACACTTTTTCTTTGGTTTATCAATAGTTGGATCAATAGGCAAATCTTTTTCTTCAGGTAAAATCGCATTACCACAATTTTTACAGTACCAAACAGGAATTGGAACTCCATAATATCTTTGTCTAGAAATACACCAATCCCAACCAAGATTTTTTGTCCAATCTTCAAACCTAACCCTATAAAATTTAGGCCACCAATTAATTTTCTTCCCTTGTTTAATCAATTCTTTCTTAAAATCTAAAGTTTTAATAAACCACTGCTTTGTAACATAAAATTCAACAGGAGTAGAACATCTCCAACAACAACCAACAACTTGCCTCAAATCTTCTTGTTTAATTAATTTATTTTCTTTTTTTAAATCGTGAATAATTTTCTCCCTAGCTTCTTTAAAATTCAAACCTTTATATTTTCCAGCTTTTTCATTTAACTTTCCTTCTTCAGTTATTACATTCCTCAAATCTAACTTATGCTTTTTCCACCATTCAACATCAGTCTTATCACCAAAAGTACAAACCATAACAATTCCAGAACCAAATTTCATATCTACTTTATCATCAGTTCTAATTTTAACTTTATGACCAAACAAAGGAACAATAGCATTTTTGCCAACTAATTTAGCATATTTTTTATCTTCAGGATGAACAAAAATACCAACACAAGCAGCTAATAATTCTGGTCTTGTAGTAGCAATTTCAATTTTTCCTCCCTTTTCTAAATCAAAATAAACATAATTTAATTTTGTGTTTCTTTCTTTATCCTCAATTTCTGCCTGAGCCAAAGCAGTTTTATGATAAGTACACCAAATAACTGGTTCTTCAGACCTATAAGCTAATTTCTTTTTAGCTAATTCAAGAAAACTAGTTTGGCTAACTTTTTGAGCTTCTTTACTTATTGTAGTATAAAGCAAATCCCAATCATAACTATGGCCTAATTTTTTAAAAACTTTATCAACATAATCTTCTTCAACTTTTTTACTTTCTTCTAAACATAATTTCCTAAATTTATCTCTAGGCATATCTCCTTTAGAAATATTAAATTTTTCTTCAACATATTTCTCAGTTGGTAAACCATTATTATCAAAGCATGGAGCAAAATAAACATTAAAACCTTTCATCCTTTTATACCTAGCAATCAACTCAAACTGGGTATAATGTAAAGCATGTCCTACATGCAAATGCCCAGAACTAGCATAAGGAGGAGGTACATCAATAGAAAAACTTTTTTTCTTTCTTTTTGGATCATATTTGTAGATTTTTTTCTTTTCCCAATAATCTTGCCATTTCTTTTCTACTTTCTCAGCTTCATAATTCTTATCTAACATAAAATCTAACTTAAAAGACAATTATTTAAAACTTTTCTTTAATACAAATTCAAAGTTTTATGCTTAAAAGTGGCACTATAACTAACAGGGTCAATTGACATTCCATCTCTAGCAGCAACTGTTTGAATATTTGTTTTACGTTGAATCTCCCTAGCTTGATAAATCGGATTCTGTTCTAACATTTTCTGTCCAAAATGCTGTAGAATAGCTAATTTAGGTCTTACTTCACTTATAATCTTAACAGAATCATCACTAGAAAGATGATCATCACTTTTAGCTCCAAAAGGTTTTAAATTATTCAAAATTAGAATATCAGAACCAGACAACTCATCAATTAACTCAGCAAAGAAGGATGTGTCAGAACTATAACCTAAATTAAACTTATCAGTAAAAAACTTAAAACCTACTGTTGTTTCATCTCTATGTTTAGTTTTCAATGTTCTTAACTCAATATTTCCAAACTTAACATCATTTCCAGCTTCTAAAGCAACATATTTATCAATAGCATTTCTATGAAATTTAGTTAAATAAGGTCTTTCCTTATCATTCCCATAAATAACAGATTTACTACCAATTAAAATTCCTGTTTTATCAATTCCACTGTGAGTCATTGCATCAACAACTGCATTAACATCATTACAGTGATCTAAATGAGCATGACTGACTAACAAAACATTATTCATCCTTAAATTAACATTAAATTCTTTAGCTTTAACCAAAGCACCGGGACCAGGATCAATATGAAATTGAATACCATTAACTCTTAAAATTATACCTCCAGAAGCTCTTAACTGTTTATTAACAGAAAATCGTCCCCCTGCAGTACCCAAAAAGATTATTTCGTTATTTCCCACAAAAACTAATATTATTACATACTTTTAAAAACTTATATACTAAATAATTCAAATCAAAGTATCTTGTCAAGTACATAAAACAAATTTATAAAGAAAAAGAGGTTTTAGAAAGTATGGAAATCACAGAAAACTTAGCAGAATTAATAGGAATCATAATCGGAGATGGAAACATACATTATAATAAAAAAACAAGAAAATATTATGTAGAAATAACTGGAAACCCCAAAAAAGAAGAAAAATATTTTAAATACATTTCTTCAATTTATAAAGAATTAATCGGGAAACCCGGAAAAATAAGAATCTCTGGCAGGGGCCTTAGGATAAGAGTTTATAGTAAAAAATTAGTAGAATTCTTAATTTTCAAATTAAAAATTCATTATAATCGAGGAAAATCCCATCGAGTAGAAATCCCAAAAGAAATTTTAAAAGAAAAAAGACTGTTTTATTCTTGTTTAAAGGGTATCTTTGATACAGATGGGTCTTACTTTCTAGCAAACAAAGGATATAGAAAAGATTATCCTTGCATAGAAATAAGCACTTGTAGTATAAAGCTAGCAAATCAAATCAGAGAAGAATTATCTAAGAAGTTTAGAATAAAATTTAGGATAGAAACTAAAAAAACTTATAGCTTAGGCAAAAAATATATCTTATCCTTAAACGGAGAAGAAGAAACTAAAAAATGGTTTAATTTAATCGGAAGCTCAAATAATAACAAACTTAAAAAATACAAAGACTTCCTAATTACGAAAGATTTAAAAACAAATTAAAATAGTTTAAATTTTAAGGGGCGATAGCTCAGCCTGGGAGAGCACCAGCTTAATTTTTAAGGTGAAACTGAAGTCTCAGGTAGAAATCTGGGTGTCGGGGGTTCAAATCCCCCTCGCCCCACTCAAACCTTTAGAAACCTTTATTAACATAAAAATTAAAGAAAAAGTGAGGTGATGTTCATGAAAAATAAAAAAGGAGCTTTCCAATTATCAGTTACAACAATAGTTGTTATTGTAATTGCTGTTGTTCTTCTAAGTTTGGGTTTAGTGTTTGTAAGAGGTATATTTAATAAAATGGATTTTCTTACTTTGGATGCTTTTGAAACAGCAGACGCAGAAATAGGTAAACTCAGTAACATAGATGAACCTCTTACATTAACCCCTGGAACAATACAAATAGAACAAGGAGGAGCAAAAGAAGTTAGATTAATAATTGCCAATTTTGAAGATTCAGATGCGACATTCCAAGCAGAAATTTCTTCAACAAGCAATGACGTTATCTGCGTATTTGCAGACACAAAAGAAAGCACATCAAAAGAATATAATTTGAATTCAGGAGATCAAGCTTCAATAAAGATTTTAATTGATGAAAAAGGCGGACCACTAACAACAGAAGTATGTAATATTGAAATAGACGGTTTATCTGGAGATAATAGGGAAGAATTAATTATAAACATAGTAAAAGCATAAATTTTTAAATTCTTTATTTCTTTTATTTTTTATGACTCTAAAACTTTATAACACATTAACAAGAAAAAAAGAAATATTTAAACCAATTAAAAAAATAGTTGGAATGTATTGTTGTGGATTAACAGTTTATAATTATGCACATATTGGTAATTTAAGAGCTTATATTTTTGAAGATATCCTAAAAAGAACCCTTCTTTACAACAAATATAAAGTAAAACATGTAATGAACATAACTGATGTCGGCCATTTAACATCAGATGAAGATTCTGGAGAAGATAAAATTGAAAAAGCAGCAAAAAAAGAACACAAAAAACCAAAACAAATTGCTAATTTTTACACAAAAGCATTTCTTAATGATCTAAAACAAGTAAATATAATAAAACCAGATATTATTTGTAAAGCGACAGAACATATAAAAGATATGATTAATTTAATTAAAAAAATAGAAAAAAATGGTTTTACATATACTGGAAAAAACGGAAATATTTATTTTGATACTTCTAAAGTAAAAGATTATGGAAAACTAGCAAAATTAAAATTAGAAGACCAAAAAACAAAAGAACAAGATCCAAACAAAAAGAATCAAAGAGACTTTGTATTATGGTTTTCAGAAACTGGTTCTAAATTTAAGGGACACCTACAATTATGGGATTCTCCATGGGGAAAAGGTTGGCCAGGTTGGCATATAGAATGTTCTGCAATGTCAATAAAATATCTTGGTGAACAATTTGATATTCATTGTGGGGGAGAAGATCATATTTCGATCCATCATCCAAATGAAATTGCACAATCTGAAGCAGCAACAGGTAAAAAACCTTGGGTAAAATACTGGTTACATAATAATTTCTTAATTATGAAAGGAAAAATGTCTAAATCAAAAGGAAATTTCATTAGACTCCAAAACCTAATAGAAGAAGGATATTCTCCTATGGATTTTAGATATTTTATTTTAACTGCACATTATAGATCTCAATTAGCTTTCAAAAAAGAAGCATTAGAAGGAGCTAAAAATTCTTTATCAAATCTAAAAAATAAAATAAAAGAAATAAAAGAAAAACAAAATTCAAACAAAACTAATTTGGATAAATATAAAAAACAATTTCTAAAAGAAATTAATAACGACCTAAACACACCAAAAGCATTATCTGTTTTATGGGCAGTTATAAAAGATAAGAAATTAGGAAATAAAGAAAAATTAATTCTTATAAAAGATTTTGATAAAGTACTTGGATTAAAATTATTAGAATTCAAAAAAGAAACTATTTCAAAAGAAATTAAAGATTTAATTAAAAAAAGAGGAAAAGCAAGAAAAGAGAAAGATTATAAATTAGCAGATAAGATTAGATTAGATTTAGAAGAAAAAGGAATAATTCTAGAAGACTCTAAAACTGGAGTTAAATGGTATAAAAAATAAATTTTTAAATTAAAAATTTTTGCTAAAAACTACATCTGCTTTATTATACCTTTGATAAGGACTAATAATAAAGTTTGTATCTTCAACTCTTCCCCCATAAAGCCGAGCTAAACGCTTCCTTGCCTCAAACTTCCCATCTTCATCAAAAAGATTAGCAAAAACAAAACTAAATTCTTGTTTCAATATTTCAAGTAAATCCTTAGCTAAACCACCCTCACTAAACAAAAAGGATATGTATGCATGATTAGCAAATTCCCCAATTCTATCAAAAAGAGCAAACGCAATATTTTCACCATCTCTCAAAATATATAATCTTCCTTCCCATCCTGGATCAGAAACTGTTCTTTTAAGTGCTTCAAGAAGAGATTCCTCACGCCCAAATTTATTTACCTTAAATTTAATTTTTGAATATGGAGAAGAATCAATCAATCCTAAAATTTGATCTAAATCTTCTTGTGTAGGTAATTTTGTTAATTCCATAAAAAAGAGAAGAAACAATTTAATTATATACTTTTCTAAAAAATTAAATAGAAACCTTTTTAAATAGACTATTTCTCTCAGAATTGGGTTTTTAGAGGTTTGCAGGAGAAAAACAATGTCAATGTACGATATTCCTGCTGACAAATTAATACAAAAAACAGCGCAAGAATTAAAAAAAATACAAGAAATCAAAGCGCCTAGTTGGGCTTGCTTTATTAAAACTGGTTCTCATAAAGAAAGACCCCCTACTCAAGAAGATTGGTGGTATATCAGAGCAGCTTCTATGCTTAGAAAAATATCTATTTTGGGCCCAATTGGAACAAACAAACTAAAAAGAAAATATGGTGGAAAAAAGAACAGAGGCCACAAACCAGAAAAATTCTATCCGGGATCCGGAAATATAACCAGAAAAATACTTCAGCAATTAGAAAAAGCAGGATTATTAAAACAAGAAAATATCAAAAATCATAAAGGTAGAATTTTAACTCCAAAAGGAAAAACACTTTTACACAACATTTCAAAAAATGGAAAATAAAGAATTAGAAGAACAAATTAAAGTACAGCAAAAGTTTCAGCAATTAGAAACAATTGCAAAACAATATTTAACAAAAGAAGCAATAAGCAGATATGGAAATTTAAAAGCTGCCCATCCAGAACTGGCCCTACAAATAATTAGTTTAATAATTCAAGCAGCTCAATCAGGACAATTAAAAGAGAAAATTGATGATAAACAACTAAAACAATTCCTAATACAACTAAAAGAACCAAAAAAAGAATTTAAACTAACAAGGAAATAAAATGGCAAGATACAAATCAAGATCAAAAAAAATAAAGTTAGCTGCAAAAAGAAAACAAACTAGATGGGCTCCTTTTTGGATAATACCTAAAAAATATAGGACTGGAAGAAGAGTTCATCCATCTAGACATACAAGAATAAAAAGGTCTTGGAGAAGAAATAAGTTAAAAATATAAAAATGGCAGATAAGAAAAAATCAGACAAAATTGAAAGAGAATACATTATTAATTTAAGAAGAGAATTTATTAAAAAACCAAGATACAAAAGAGCTAAAAAATCTGTCACAGCAGTAAAAGAATTTCTTATTAAACATATGAAATCAGAAGATATTGTAATTGGAAAATATCTAAATCAAGAAATCTGGAAAAACGGACCTAAAAACCCTCCTGCAAAAATTCATATTAAAGTAATAAAAGAAGATAATAAAGTAAAAGCAGAATTAATTAATGCTCCTGAAGAAAAACCAAAAGAAGAAACTAAAAAAAGGAAATTATTTAAAAAATCAACAAAAGAAGAAAAAACAGAAAAACCAAAACAAGTTGATATGTCTTTAATGCAAAAACAAGAAAAAGTAATGAAAGAAGAAAAAAAGGAAAAGAAACAAGAAAAAGTTCCAAAAAATGTGGATTTAAAAGAACAAAAAGATAAAAAATAATTCTCCAAATGTCCTTACTCCCTTTTGAAAAAATAAAACGAGAAATTCTTCTTAAAAAAGAATCTGAAACTAATCCAAATTATGGTTGCGAACCAAAAAAAAGAGAAATAAAAGATTTAATCAATTTAGGAATAGTTAATATTAATAAACCAGAAGGACCAACATCACATCAAACTTCAGATTATGTTAAAAAAATTCTAAAAGTTTCTAAAGCAGGACATTCTGGTTCTTTAGATCCCCATGTAACTGGATGTTTACCAATTGCTTTGGATGATGCAACAAGAATAACTCATTTTTTATTAACGGCAGGAAAAGAATATATCTGCTTAATGCATATTCACAAAAAAGTTACCCAATCTGAAATCGATAAAGCAATAGAAAAGTTCAAAGGAAAAATAAAACAAATTCCACCAATAAGATCAGCAGTAAAAAGACAGGAAAGAACAAGGGAAATTTATTACATAAAAGTCCTAGAAATAAAAGACCAAGATGTTCTTTTTAAAGTTGGATGTCAAGCAGGAACCTACATCAGAAAGCTCTGTCATGAAATCGGCCAAGAAATTAAAACTGGCGCACACATGTCACAATTAATCAGAACCAAAGCAGGCCCATTTTCTGATAAAAAAATGCACTCTTTACAAGATTTAAAAGATTCTTATGAATTCTTTAAACAAGGAAATGAAACAGAATTAAGAAAGATCATAAAACCTGTAGAAAACGCAACAAATCATCTTCCAAAAATTTGGGTTTTAGATTCAACAATAGAATCTCTTTGCCATGGAAATAATCTTAAAATTCCAGGGATTTCTAAACTGGAATCAGAAATTAAAGAAAATGATTTAGTAGCAATATTTTCTCTTAAAAACGAATTAATAGCTATTGGAAATTCTTTAATGAATTCAGAAGATATGATAAATAATGAAAAGGGATTAGCAGTAAATATCAACAAAGTCTTTATGAAACCAGGCACTTACCTAAAATAAAAAGCTTTTTAAGTTTTTCTAAATTCCCAACATAAAATGAAACCGTCTGCAAGAGAAATAAGAAAACCAAAAGCTGGAATAGATTATCCAGCAAGTTGTAAAGAATGTACTGGTAGTTTCGGACCAAGACCTTATGATGGTGTAGTTAAAATGGAATGTTGCCCTTATGGAGAAATAGTAAGAAATTCTCCTGACCATCCTCATTGTCCTTCAAAAGGACATGTAGAAATAGCAGAAGGAGAAAGACTTATACCTTGTACAAGAAACTTAGAAGAAAGAGCTCAAGAATAAACAACTAACCAACATTTTTTCTTATCTTTTATTTTCATAAACTCATTTAACTTATCAGAAATCTCATCTAAATTATAATTCTCTTCTAATTTTTCTCCATTAACTCTAAAAAAATCAACTTTACCATAAAACCTACCTTTCTTCAACATTTCATTAAAATCAAAATCTCTAGCAACCCTAAACTTACTTCCATCTCTAACAAAAATTCCTTTAGAAACAAAACTATCAATAACATCATAAATTTCACTAAACTGAACCTGACTTTGAGCAAATAAATCACTAGCAGAAAACTCTTTTAACTTAACAGCAATAGAAAATATCTTCCTTTCCCGATTACTTAACTTTAACTCACTTAACTTAAACCCCTTGCCTTTCTCAACATTATCAATTATCTCGCCATTATTAAAATTCACTAAAACATTAAACTCATCCCCAAAAAATAAACCACAAGGAATTAATTTAACTTTAATTTCATCCAAATTATTCATAATTTTATAATCTTTTAAACTAATCCTCTGTTTAATAACAGGTAATAATTCTCCTTTTTCCTCAAACTTATTAACTTCTTTAGAAAAATCACCAACAGGCATTATCTCATCAACAATCTTAACAGCTTCACCACCATGCTTACTTTTTCTTGGACGAACATTAACAAAAAGAGGCATATCAACAACACCAACAATCATTGCAGTTCCAACCCCAATATTCCTAATTTCTTTCTCAGTTTCATAAGTAATTCCTTCTACAGAATTAGAAATTGCTTTTATATCCAAAGGATTAGTAACTTTTAATATTATTTGGGTTGTACATTGAGATAAAGCTGATTTATCAACTCTTGAAGGTCTTTGACTTATCAAACAAGCACCCAAACCAAACTTCCTACCTTCAGCAAAAACCTGTCTTAAAATTCCAGAACTTTTTGATTCACCAAAACTTCTTTCAGGCAAATAATTATGTCCTTCTTCAATAACTAAGAAAAACGGAGGAATATTTCCTCTTTTCCTTTCATTAAATAAATCATTAACTAATTTGTACACAACAACTTCTTGAACTTCTTTAGGAACTCCTCTTAAATTAATAACAGAAGCTTTTCCAGGTTTTATTAATTCATGAACACTTGTAAAATTCTCACTAAACAAATCCAACTTCTTCAAATAATCCAAAACATCCATCAAAGTCCATTTAGCATTATTGTCAATTGCTTCTAATTCAATTATCAATTGATCAAAATCAATTGTATCCATATTTTTTAAAGCAGAATATAAAGCACCTAACTGAGCATTACTTAATTTTGCGGGTAAAAGATGAACCAATTCTCTACCTTCTAAATTAGTAGAATTTAATCTTAAACGTCTAGCTTCAGGATTATCAACAACATTCGGACTAAATTCTTGTATCTTATCAATATAACCATTAGCTTTCAAATTAAATCTAACCAAAGCTTCTTTATCTTTATCATTAGGATATTTCAAACTAGAATATTCTCCATGGGGATCAATAATCAATAAAGGAATGTTTCTGTCTAATAATTCTTCTAACAAAACTGCAACAGTATAACTTTTTCCATAACCGGTTTTAGCTAAAATAGAAACATGTCTTGTTAAAATTTTATTTAGATCCAAATAAACCTTTAAATTATCTCTACCCTCTAAATTCCCAACATAACCAAAATTCCTTTTTTCGCCTAATCCAAGAGTTTTCTTAACAAATTCATCATCAGCTAAAAGAATCTCCTGTCCAGGAGCCAAAGGAACTCTTAACTGTTTTAAATTTCCATTATCTCTATAACCTAAAACAATACAACTAGCAATACTTTTCTCTTTATCTCTCTCAATTTCTAGAATTTGTCCCAAAACATAATGCCCTTGTTCATCTAAAACCTGAACATACTGAAATTTCTTTGCTTCTCCTTTTACTAAAAACTTAAATTCAGAAGTTGACAGCTTTCCAACTATATTTCCAAGAAGCATAAAAGCATCAAATAACAAAAGTTTATTAAAATTTATGTAAAGGACAATATAATATTATCTAGAACTCATTTCTAAACATTCTTGCTTTGTAAAAACAGGATTTGAAATTCCCTGTTCTATTTGCTCTTGTTCAAAAGGTACATTATCACAAATGCTAGGATCATTAAACTCTTCAGCAACCCGACTAAAACAAAAATATTTATCTTGATGATAATCAATCTTATTACATACATCAGGATTAGGAGAACCTCCCCCGCCAAGAGCAACCTGAGAATAACACTTATTTTTATCCTCAATCTCATCTAACTCACAAAGAGATGGATCCCTTGTTTCAGCAGCTATAAATTGAATACATCTAGCTTTTATATTATTAAGATAATGATCATAATTTACATCAGACATCATATAACAAATATTAACATCTGATGCGCTTGCTGCAGTATTAAAATAACATTTATTCTTTACAGAATACTGCGGAAGCACATATTTATCTTCTATTAACGCACAATATTCATAATTGTTAGCTTTAGTTGCAACATCTTTTATACAATCATCAACCATCCCTTTTCTAAAAATAAATGAATCATCTTTAATTTCCAAATGCAAATAACAAATATTAGGGCCTTCAGAAGATAAAGCAATTTTATTTACAGTAGAACTATAAAACAAAAATATTATAAGTACAACTAATATCAGTATTAAACATAGATTCATTAGTTTTTTTCTCTCTCCAGTTAAATGTTTGTGTTTAAGGGGTCTCACTATAGAAGCAATAACAGAAGCTCCCCAAAAGAACCCATAAAAAGGCAAAGTTATCCCAACAACAATCCAATCGTCTCCCCGACCAATATTACTTAAACCATAAAATAAAAGTACAGCCAGAAATAAGACCGTACTTAATAACACACCAGTAAAAATCCTTGAACCAATTGAACATTGCATCTTGCTAACATCCTTTAAAAAAGAATCTACTAAAACAAGAGTATAAATACCAAAAGCGAGTAAAAGAATAAATCCAAAAGTTTCATTAGAAAAAAATAGAAGAATCACTAAAATAAAAATATAAATCCAAAAAAGATTAATTGTTTTTTTACTAAACATAAATTATTCAAGAATAAACAAGGTTTATAAATCTTACTAAAACTTTCTTTAAATAATGAAAATATTCAAAATAACACCAGAAAAACAAATTCCATTAATTGGATGTATAGCCTTCGGAATAGTTGATAGAGGAACAAATCTTCTTCAAGTCAGACCAACATCAATCTGCAACTTAAACTGTCCTTTCTGCTCAACAGATTCTGGTTCAGAAACCAGGCTCCATCAAACAGAATACGAAGTAGATATAAACTATCTTTTAAAATGGTTAAAAGAATTATGTGAATTCAAAGGTCCAGGGATAGAAATTCATATTGATTCAGTAGGAGAGCCATTAATATATCCAAATATCATAGATTTAATAAAAAAATGTAAAAATCTTCCTAATGTAGAAAAAATTTCTATGCAAACTAATGGAACTCTTTTAACAAAAGAAAAAATTAAACAATTAGAACACTACATAAATAGAATTAACCTATCAATCCACACATTAAATCCAGAACAAGCCAAAATTTTATCGGGTAGATGTAATTATGATCTAAAACATATCTTAAATATGGCAGAAGAGATATCCAAATCCAAAATAAATTTGTTAATTGCTCCAGTTTGGCTACCAAATCACAATGATCAAGGAATTCTGGATATAATAAAATTAGCTAAAAAACTCAAAGCTCAGTTAGGTATCCAAAAATATGAAGTTTACAAATATTCAAGAAAATTAAAAGGAACTAAAAAAATAACTTTTTGGAAATTCTATAAACAATTAGAAAAATGGGAAAAACAATATAATCTAAAATTAAAGCTTAAAAAGCAAGATTTCAACACTTTCCCCGCCCTTAGATACCCAATAGTTCTAAAAAAACAAGAAAAAATTATAGCTAAAATTAAGGCTCCTGGATGGCAAAAGGGCCAAATGATTGCTGTAGCTAAAAATCGCTGCATAACCATTAATAATTGTAAAAATAAAATAAATGACAAAATAAACATCAAAATAACAGACAATAAAAACAATATTTATTTAGCAACTCCAAAGTAACAACTTTAACTTCTACATAGTATCAAAACCTTTAAATAAGCTCCAAGCCATTTTTACCTTATTATAAAAACTTAAAAAGGAGGTGTAACCAATGGCAGATACTTTAGGAGGCTGGGCTTTCCTAATAGGGGTGATTTTAGCAATAATTTTTGGATTTATAACAGTAGGATCCTGGTTAGGATGGGTCTTAGTGGTTTTAGGTTTAATCATTGGTCTGCTTAACATAGCAGATAAAGAAGTACAGCCCTTCTTAATGGCAGGAACAGTCTTAGTTATAGTTAGTGCTTTTGGTGGCAATGTCTTTTCAGGGTTCCTTAAAAACATCTTAGATAATATGTTGTTTTTATTCGTACCAGCCACTATTGTTGTAGCATTAAAATCTGTATTTAAACTAGCTAAAAAATAATTATTTCTTTTTCTTTTTTCCATTATTCTTTTAAACTCTAAATTCTAGCTAAATTTATGACATATATCTTAAAAACATTAAATAATTTAGAAAATATAACAATAAAAGAAACTAATAATAAAGCTAAAAAGATATTTCCACAAACTTTAGAAATAGAAAAACTTCCAAAACTAAGAACCATTACTACATCATACAAATTAATTAAAAAATTCAAATTCAAAGAAATTCAAGACATTCTAAAAGAATTACCAAAAATAAAAGATTTTAACATAATTTGCAAAATAAAAGATAATAAATTAAAATCTCAAGAATTAAGAAATCAGATAATTGCATTTATATGTAAAAAATATAAAACTAAACCTAATTATAAAAAACCAGAACAAATTCTTTATTTGGATATAATCAAGCATAATTGTCTTTTAGGAATTAATCCAAAAATAGAATTATGTAAAAGAAATTATAAAATAAGAACATCTAATAACTCTTTAAATGCCTGTTTAGCTTCTTCTTTATTAATATTAGCAAAATATAATCCAAAAAACTCTCTTTTAGATCCTTTTTGTTCAGATGGAATAATAGTTATAGAGGCTGCTTTAAAAAAAGGAAAAGATATTTATGCAACAGATCCAAAATCTACTAATTTATTTAATGCACAATTAAACTCAGAAGTAGCAAAAGTAAAAATCAATTTCCAACTAAAACAAGCAGATCAAATAATAACTCAATTACCCTTTGTCTCAAAAAGGTCAAATCCTAAGATAATTGAAAAACAGCTAAAAAACTTTTTAGAATTAACCAAAAAAGCAAAAAAAATAACTGTAATAACTCAAAAAACAAATTTATTAGAAAAACTAACCCAAGATTATAATTTAAAAATTAATTTAAAAAAAGAACTATTACATGGACAAACTAACTATAAAATAATAACTTTTCACAAAAAATCATAGTTACAAAAACTTTATATAGGGGTGAAAACCCCCAATTCTTGAAAATATTGGCTTTATAAGCCTTAAAAGACACTTTGGAGGTGTAAACAAAAATGTCATTAATAGTAAAAGCCAAAATAAAAGAACATGCAGGCGGATTAAACGTCGCAGGTGATCTTGCTGATGCACTTGATAAAGAAGTTGCTGCTATGATTACAAAAGCAGTCGAAAGAGCAAAAGCAAACGGTAGAAAGACAGTGCAAGGAAGAGACTTATAAACCTCTTTCTCTTTTTTTATTTTATAAAATGAGAAAATTACATACAAGAATAAAAAGAAGATTTGGAATAGCTTCCCACATAGGGAAAAGAACAGCTCAAACCAAACCTAAAAAGAAAAGACCAAAAACCTTCAAAACAGAAGAAGATGCAAATAATTGGGCTAAAAAGAATAAAATAACTAAATATCATCTTAAAAAAGTAAAAAGAGATAAAAAGTTCCAAATAGTTAAAGAATAAATACCTACAAGAAAAGTTTAAATACTAGTTCTACTATATATTCCAAAATCAAAAATAGGTTAAGAACCTAACCAAAGAGGTCAAAAAAACAAAATTAATTCTAAGCAAACCTAAAAAGAGGTAGCTATAGCTCGCTAGGAGGGAATAAAATGTTTGATTTTTTCAAAAAATTCCAAAATAAAAAAAGCTCAATAAACTCATCAAGGAGGGGTTCAAAAATGCCAAGAGGAAAAAAGAAAGCTAAAAAAGAATAATTATAAATATTAAATCAATCAAATAAATTTTATTTTTTTCTTTTTTTCTTCTAATCAAAAACTATTTATTCTACCTTTACTTAAATTAATTCTATGAAAAGAAAAGGGACTAGAGCAGAAAGAGAACTATTCCATATGTTATGGAATTCAAAATTCCCGGTTGTCAGATCAGCAGGTTCAGGTTCAACACCATTACCTAACCCAGATTTAATAGCCAGTAATGGAAAAAGAACTTTAGCAATAGAATGCAAAGCAATTAAAAATAAAAGTAAACACTTCAACAAAATAGAAATTGACCAATTAATTGTATTCTCAAAACAATTTGGAGCAGAACCTTGGTTAGCAATAAAATTTGACAATAATGGTTGGCATTTTATCCAACCAAAAAAACTAAAGAAAATTAAGTCAGGAAACTATTCAATAAATTTAGAACTAGCTAAAAAATCTGGAATTAAATTTGAAGAATTAATTGGTTTATATAAACAAGTCAGGTTAAAATGATTCAAAAATTTAAGTTTGGAAAATTTGTAATTGATGACAAAGAATATGAGGGAGATATTAAAATAATAGAAAATGAAGTAATAAAATGGAAAACAAGACAGGGACATGATGTTTTCTTAGAAGATGTAATGGATTTAATAAAAGAAAAACCAACGACTTTAATTGTAGGAATTGGTGATCCGGGTTACTTAAAAGTTTCACAAGAAGTAAAAGAAACATTACAAAGAAAAAAAATAAAATTAATTGAACAACCAACTAGAAAAGCCTGCAAAACATATAACGAACTTTATCAAAAAGAAAAAGTTTGTGCCATATTCCATGCAACATGTTAAAAGAAGCCTTATTTTATAAAAAATTAAAAAGTAAAACTATCCAGTGTAAACTCTGTCCACATGAATGCAAATTAAGACCTAATCAACTAGGAAAATGCAAGGTTAGAAGGAATATTAAAGGAAAACTAATATCAGAAAACTATGGCAAATTAATATCATCAAATCCAGATTATATTCAAAAAAAACCATTTTATCATTTTCTACCAAACACATTAAGTTATTCAATTGCAACAGTAGGTTGTAATCTAGCTTGTCAACATTGTCAAAATTGGCAAATATCTCAATCAGCAGTTAATGATATTCCCGTACAACTTTCAAAACCAGAAGAAGTTATAAAAGATGCAATAAAAACAAATTGCAAATCTATTTCTTACACCTATACAGAACCAACAATACAATATGAATTTATGATAGATACAGCAAAATTAGCTAAAAAGAATAAATTAAAAAACTGTATAATAAGTAATGGCTTTATAAGAGAAGAACCATTAAAAAAACTATGCAAATACATTGATGCCGCAAACGTTGATTTAAAAGCTTTTAATGAAGAATTCTACAAAAAAACCTGTTTTGGACAATTAAAGCCAGTTTTAAAATCTCTAAGAGTATTAAAGAAAAGCAAAATACATTTAGAAATAACAAATTTAATCATACCAGAAAAAAATGATGATCTAAAAGAAATAGAGGATATGTGTAAATGGATAAAAACTAACTTAGGGGAAAATATTCCCTTACATTTTTCAAGGTTTTTTCCATATTACAAATCATCAAATCTATCCCCAACTCCAATCGAAACACTTAAAAAAGCTAGTGAAATAGCTAAAAAGTACCTAAATCATATTTATTTAGGAAATATTCTTCTAAAAGAGGCGAACAACACATATTGCCCAAAATGTCAAAAATTATTAATCGAAAGAACTCAATTAGATTTAGTAAAAAACAATTTAAAGAAAAACAAATGCCCAGATTGCAAAACAAAAATATATGGTGTTTGGCAATAATTCTTTTAATTTCCATAAATTTTGTTTCAGCTTTCACTATAAACGAAATAAATTACAACCCAGAAAGCTATGATAATAATCAAGAGTATATTGAGATTTATTTAGAAAATCCAACAGACATAACAGATTATATAGTAGAAGATTTAGAAAGTCAAGATTCATTAGTTTTACTTAAATATAATGAAAATAGTAATTATGCATTAATCGTAGAAGAAGGATTTGATTATTCAAATTTAGATTGCTCAGTTTATTCAGCAGGAGCAACAATCGGGGGAGATTTAAACAACGAAGAAGATATAATTTTTATAAAAGATTTAAATTCAACAATCTTGGACACGATCCATTATTTTTCAGAATGGGGTGCAGATGGAAACGGATTTTCACTTTGTAAAAAACCAAATCAAAATGGATTATGGCAAGAATGTGTCCCAACACCTTGTCAACCAAACTCAGAAACTCTTCAAAATCATAATATAATAATAAATGAGTTTCTTCCAGATCCAAAAGGAAATGATAATGCTCCAATGCCCGGAGGAGAATACATAGAATTATTAAATAAAGAAGATTTTGATATCAATTTAGAGGGATTTTATCTTAAAGATTCAACAAACCACAAAATAACAATATCAGATACTACAACTTTAGAAACAACAGAGATTAAAGCAAATTCTTATTTAATAGTTTATGCTAATGGTTATTCAGGTTTTTTAAATAATGATGGATTAGAAAAAATACAATTATTTGACTTAAACAATATCTTACTAGATGAAATTTCTTATTCAGATTCAGAAGAAGATGTTTCGTGGGCTTTAATAAAAGGTATATGGCAAAAAACAAAACCAAGTCCTAATGAGGATAACCCTCTACCAGAAGAAGTTAATGCAGCTAAATTAGAAATAGAAAAAGTTTATCTTGGAAATGATAATAAAGCAAAATTTGGAGATTTAATCAGAATCAAAGTCTTTATAAATAAAGGAAATGAAACTAAAGAAGCGGTAGAACTATATCTACAAAACGAAAAAGAAGAAAAAATAAGTAAAGTGACTAAAGTTAGCGTAGAAAATAAATATATGGATTATACTTTAACATTACCGATTCAAATTTTTCCAAATTGTAATTTAAAATATCCAGAAGGAGAATATGAAATAATTCTTGAAGGTTTAAATTTAGATGACCAAGAAGAGATTTATATTTCAGGCATAACTGAAAATTTATGTGAAGAAGTAAGTAAAAAATGTCCTACAGTTGAATGTGAAAGCTCAGATAGCGCTTCTTTAGAATTAGAACCAGAAAGTTTATTAAACAATGAATTAACTGAAATAACAGGAAGTTTGATTTATGAATCAAAAGAAATAAAAACTAAAAAATCAGCAGTATATTTTTTTAGTTTACTATTGCTTTTAGTAACTATACAAAAATCAGTAGAAAAATGGAAAAAATAAAAATCAACGCAATAATAGAAATAGGTGGATTCCCAAAAGAACATATAGAAAAAACTATGAAAAATATAATTGAAAACCTTAAAAAAGATCCTAACATAGAAATCACCTCCGCAGAAATAGAAAAACCAAAAGAAAGAAAAAAGATTTGGTTAACACTTGCAGAAATAGAAGCTAATTTTAAAGATATTGCTTCACTAACAACATTTTGTTTTAATTATCTTCCAACATCCTTAGAAATATTAGAACCAGAAAACATAAGATTTGAAGGACATGAATTTACAGCTTTCGTTAACGATTTAATAGCCAAACTAAATATATATGATGATAATCTTAAAAAATTAATTATACAAAACAAATTATTAATGAAAAAATTAAATGAAACTAAAGTTTCTTCTTAATATAAAAGAAAACTAAAACTGCTAAAATCCCAGCAATAATCAAAAACCATATCCATTTACCAATGCCTTTCTTATTCTCATCAAAGGGAGGTTCATAATCTTCATATTCAGTATCATTCAGATCTTCAGATTCATTAGATATTTCTTCATGCTTATCAGAATTTTCATCTTTTGCTTCAACAATAATAGTCATCGGCCAAGAATCACTCCCTTTTCCATAAGTTAAAACTAAATTTCCAGAATATTCTCCTTCAGTAGCATCCCCTTCCTTATTTATCCATATATATTGTTTAACAATCTCTCCTGGTTCAATTAAATCAATTTTAGTAATATTAATTTCAACGATTTCATCTAGATTTCCTGTTAAAGAAAAAATAATATTGCTAACATTTTCATCACCAAAATTTTTAATTTTAATAGTTCCTTTTTTAGAAATCTCTTCTGGTTCTATTACTTCATTATATTCTCCAATTGAGATATCAAAACTAACATTCTTACCAGGAAGTATAATATCTTCACTATCTTCAATCCCTTCAGAAACTAAAACTTCATCTTTATAATCCAAATAAAAAAACAAATCATATTTCCTTTCACCATAATAAATTTCAACTAAAGCTTCATGTTCATCCTTAATTAAAGTTGGATCTATATGTAAAACAAAAATCTTTTCCTCTCCAGGATTCAAAACAAAATTATAATCCTCTAAATAAATAAAGGGGTAATTCTCAATTAAACTTATTTCGATACTATGACCCTCTTTATTTTTTATTCTAATATTATAATTGGTATCTTCATCAAAATTAATAATTTTTATTACGGCAGGATTAAGGGTGATAATTGAACCATTTCCAATAATATCAAAAGATTGTGATTGATCTTCCTTAACCAAAATTCCATTTTTTAAATAAACTAAATCCTTAACCAAAAAACTAACATTACCCTCATTTAAAATAGGCAAATCAAAATAAACAAATAAAAGAGTTTCATCAATTCTAACTAAAAAGGGTGAAATTGTTTTTTTAATATTATCTTGCCATAATTCAAAGTCTCCAGTTTTAATCTCATCTTCCAAATTAGCATTGACTCCAATTTCTGCTCGAAATGTTTCTCCAGAGAGATAATTATTTTTTTCTAATGAAATATTCAAAGGTTCTGCACTAACAAAACCAATAAAAAAAATTAATAAAATCAAAAATAATATATATTTCATTCTCATTTCTTTTTTAACAAGTCTCTAGCTTTTTTAAGAGATTCGTCCAATTGTTTTTCCAGTCTAATATCTCTTCCACTAGAACTAAATGAACTAGGCCTACTAACTGGATATTGATTAGTTTTAGCTTTTTTTATTGACTTAACCTGAACAGGTTTTTGCATAGTTCTTTGTTTTAGAAATTCATCAAAAGTGGGTTTTTTTCTTTGTTTTTTTCCTTTAAAATATTTAATATAAACAAAATAACCACCCCCTAAACCAGCAACTATTATAATTATAGCAATAAACCAAACAAGAGAACTCCCCCCCTCACAATAAGAACTATTAGCGCAATCACTATCAAAACAATCAATATCCCCATCACCATCATCATCAATATCATTATCACAATCTTCATATTCTCCAGTCCCAAGAGGAATACATTCTCCATTATAACATTCTTCATCATCATCACAATCACTATTAGAATCGCATTCATCAGCTAAAACACAAATACCCTCTTCACAAATTTCTCCAGACCAACAATCATCATCTTTTTCACACTCTAAAGAAGATTTACATTCACAAGAATCTGTATCACAATATTCATTAAGACCACAATCACTACTGATCTCACATTCATCTCCAAGAGATATATCACATTCTTTCTCATCATCCCCCGTAAACCTAAACTGGCAGGTGCATTCAACACACCATTCATCAAAATCACAAGCACTATCATTTCCAGATTTAAGTGTTCCATTAGAATAATATTTAGCATCACATTCCTCCCCTGCAGCTTCATCTACTATTCCATCATCATCACATGTACCTGTAGATCCCTCACAATCTCCTGGACAAGTTATTGACTCTCCAGCACCACAATATCCATCGCCACAAACTGGTTCATCCTCAATTTCTCCATAACCAGAACCATATAAAGAATAAAGAACCATAGCAGTATCTTTAATACTTTGATCCCAAGAACCACCTTGATCCTGATGCCTCTTCAACCAATCGGTAGCATTTTCAACAGCTTCATGACTATTACTAGACCCAGACTTTAAAGACATAATAACAAAAGCAGTAGTAAAAGTGTCTCCTAAAACAACATCATTCCAACGACCATATTTCTGACTTTCTTTTAATTTCTCTGCATAAATATTTTCTTTAGTTATCAAATATAAAAAGGCATTTTGCATATCCCCAGAAGTACAGTCTATTTTTAAATATGTTTCAACATAATTACTCTTGTCTAATTCTTTCAATGCCCAAGTAACATAGCCCGTATCCAAACAATCACAAGAACCATGCTTTTTATAACAACCATTATTAACTTCTAATAAATCTCCTTCACCCAGTATGTAATATTCCCCACTATTTTTCTTAAATAATAAAGAAGGTTCATAAGATGTATGATCACAAGCTACGCTAAAAATTTCATGACTCGAAAGAAAACTATGTTTTACACAATCAACAATATCAATCCAGGGATCATTTTCATCACAACCACTAACTATAGTGGTTTCATCAATAGTAAAAGAAGAATATCCCCCATCATAAGATATTTTACAATTACCTTGACCGTTTGCTATAACTTGAATCAACCAATCTCCATCAAGACGGGCGGGTTCTTCCCTACTTAATAACCAATTAATTTCTTCATCAACCCCATAACCTAAACTACCTAAAGCAAAAGTTGCCCAAGCACTATTCTCTAAATTCCTATTCCAAGAAAAATCTTTACTTTGCTCTTCATACAATTTTTCAACACCTAATGAAACATCATAATCCTCAGCACTTAAAGCCAATAAAGATAGAGAAATTTCATCAACCTTTTTATTCCATTCTACATTATCCATAACATCATAAAGCCAATCATAAGCTAAAGACTTATCATATTCTTTTAAAGCAAAAGATGTCTGTGAAAAAAAGACTATAAGAAATACAAAAACAATTAAAAAGTATAGTTTTTTCATAAGCTTCAACCTCTTTTAATAAGAAGAAATAAGGGTAAATTATTTAAAAAGGTTTCTATTGAAATAAAAAGATGCTAAAAAAACTAAAGGTATTAGGATTCAAAAATATCAAATTCCTAACGAAGGGAAAGAGAGGTTTGGTTTATACAGCAAACTACAGAAAAAAAAGAGTGGCAATAAAATTAAAAAATAAAAAAAGTTTAGCTAAAGATAGAATTCAGAATGAAATAGAATTTTTAAAAATTCTAAATAAATATAAAATTGGGCCAAAGTTGATACTAACTAACAAAAATTTTTTTGTTTACGAATTCATAAAGGGTAAAGAATTTGTTGATTTGATTAAGAAAAGAAAAAATACATCTCTAATAATTAAAAAAATCCTAAAAAAGTGTAGAAAACTAGATGAATTAAAAATAAATAAAAAGGAATTTACAAGACCCAATAAACACATATTAATTAAAAACAATAATCCTTATTTCATAGACTTTGAAAGATGTTATTTTACAGATAAACCAAAAAATGTTACTCAATTCTGCCAATTTTTGATTAAGAAAAAATTGATAAAAAATAATAAAAAAATATTACAAAGATATAAAGCTGATCAAAATGAAAAAAATTTTAAAGAAATATTAAAATTAATTAAATCTCCCTAATATCTTGTTTAATCTTAGAAACTTTAGCTAGTTTTTCTTTAAGTTTCAAAATTTTTGACTGAGTACTGCTCTTTCTTTTATTCAAATTAGATTCTCTAGCTACAAGTCTAGAAATAGTATCTCTTAATTTAGCTTCTTTCTCTTGAGCCCCCACCATAGATTTATCTATATTAGATATTTGTCTATTTAATTTAGATCTATCTCTTTTTAAGACATTAATTTCCTTAGTAAGATCTCGAAGTGCTTCTGTCAATAGAACTTTGTTTTCTTTCGGTTTTCTTCTCTTTGTTATTCTTCTCTTTTTAACCCCTCTCTTCTTGTTTACTCTCTTTTTTTTATTAACCATAAACTCACCTTTAATTATTTAATAAATCTCATATTTATAAAGTTTACTTTTTTCTAACTCTTTTTAAAATAACATTTATTCTATCTTTTCCAGCATTATAAGCTTTTTTTGAAATATGTTTCCCACTATAAGCTTCATCAAGCAACTTTTTTTGTTTATTTAACTTATCAATCATACCTTCTTTTCTTGAAGAGGTTTCTTTCTGCTCTTTATAACTTTTATACATCTTCCTAAGTTTTTTCTTTTGTCCTTTTTCCAAACCACTAAGCTTAGTATGTTGATAAACTAAAATTACTAAAATAATAACTGCTACTACTAACAAAATTATATAACCTGTCCTAGTCCAAATTGGACTTAGTAAAATTTGTTCTTGTGCTACTTTCCTTGTAGTCATTTTGGGAGCTTCAAGAACTTCTTCTTCTGGGACATATAATGAAACAAAAGTAGTAGACACCCCATCATAAACAATCTTAAGATCATCAATACCATCAGAATCTAAATCAAAGTAACCAACTTCAGAAGTTTTAACAGTATACTTAAAACCGACAATCTCAAAAACAATCCAATTAGGCATAGTAGAAAAAACATCAAACCTATACTGTACACTATCTGAAAAGATAACATAAACTATGTCTCCAGTTACCGGACCAATAGTATAAGTATCTTTTATTTTAAAATCTAAATAAAATTCTTCTGGAACTCCTTCTTCTGAAGGGCCGCCGCCTCCGCCACCCCCCCCAGGTCCAGCAGGAGAAGGTGTAACTGGTGAAGATGTTCCCGGTACAGTTAAAGAAACTGTTCCTTGATCAATAAGTTGACCAGTAATAATTTCTTTATCAGCTTGATAAGAAATTAAAATGGTACTAAGGATAGAAAATAACATTAAAAAAATAACCAAACCAGCTAAAATATTATTTCTTAGCTTCTTTTTCATATAACAAAAATTTCATTGTTTATTTATATACTTTTCCAAAATCTAACTAAAATCTTTAGATGCTGTAAAAGTAACTGTAGAACTCTTAGCTCCAGAAGCCTCACCAACAGGAACTAAAACATAAATATCTACTCTAACCGAATCATTAGTATCATTAAAAGGTAATCCTCCTATAACAATACTAGCAACAGTTCCAATCGGATTACTTGAACTACTATCATTAGAATGAGCATCATCACAACTCCACCAAGTTTCATTTCTACAAGAAATATTAAAATACGTAGAAGGGTTACTTTGAGTTCCCCAAAGATCGGTCGCAGATGCAGTTACATTAATATAAACACTCCCATCATTACTTATATTAAAATAAGTTGGACTGTTATCGGTAGTATCATTATAATCCCCAATATCCATACTCCCAAAAGCAACAGTAGAATTATAAAGAGTTATATCAATACTTTCTCCAACAGAAACAGTAGTTGTTCCAGAAGCTCCTGCCCCATATCCAATTATAGGAGATAACCTTCCCAAAGTCAACCAAGTTCCACCTAAAGAGATTAAAATAGAAAAAATAATCAAAACAATCAAAACATTATTTCTGAAAACCATAAAAATTTTATGAAATTGTCTCCTTAAAAAGTTTTCCAAAAATAAAACTTAACTTTAGAATTATAATCCCCAAAAACAGCATCATTAGGAACATTAACTTGAAAATCAACAGATTTTCCTTCTTCTCTTAATAAGATAAAACCATTATCTGAAATAGTTACCCAATCTTTAAATTCCCCCTCAACTTTTATAATAACTTTCACTTTACCACAATTAGATTCATTAATATAAACACTCCTAGAAGCAGATAAACCAGGTGGAACAGTTCCAAAATAAAGGGCGTCTGTATCAACATTAAAACCAAGATTTGTTCCAATAGTGAGGTAAGAATCTAATTCTAAATAATCACACAACATTATTTTTTCATAAAGAAAAAAAGGCGAAGCTACCAAAAACGCTAAAACCATAACCAAAACTAAAAAAAATTTAATTTTCATTTTTTACGTTTCTTTTTCAAGAAATACCAAATATTAAATGCAAATAATACCACAATCACTACAATCAAAACTATTTGGGAATTAATCTGAAATCCTTTTTCAATATGAATTTTTATTTCTTTTTCAACACTTTTATTTAAATAAAACAAAGAAACCCTTGCATCATACTCTCCCCTATCAAGTTCATCTGTATGCATATAAATATACAAATTATTTTTAGCCCAGGGACCAAAAGTGATTTTCTCGCTAGTAAACTTTTTATCATTAGTTAAAAAATCTAATTGTGCATAAACGTCTGGAATGGGTTCATTCCATTTACTCTCGGCAGAAACTTCTAAACAATTTATTTGTCCTGACTTCATAGAGGTTCCAGATATATTAATTATCTCAATTATTTCATCGCCAATTCTAAACGAATCATGCGCTTTAGTTATTTTATCAGCATAATAAACAGTCGCATTTGAATCATAAAGTCCAATATTATTTCCCACACTACTCCAACTAGAAAAAACCTCAATAGAGCCCTTACCAGTAAAAACATCTACGGAATTAGTTTTAACAGAATCAATAAAAATGCCATTTGCATCATAAATATTAATATCCCCAAAAACCCCATTTAAATCTTCTTCACCATAGCTAGTTAAAACAAGTTTAAAATTGACATTTTCACCCAAGGCAACATCTTCAGCATATAAACTAGCGGTTAAATATTTTCCTGGATAAGGAACTCTAAATTGGATTGGAATAGCAACAGCAACAACAGCGGCTAATCCGGTTCCACCCTGTTCAAAAGAAGGATCAGTTTCCTTAATATTTAAATAAATATAATGTAGTCCTGGCATTTTAGTATCAGGAACAGTAAACTCAAAAGGAAATGATTTTCTCTCACCCGGAGAAATAAAGCCGGAGGTTTCAATTAATTTTACACTTTCATTAAATTCCCCCTCAACAAAGAGTATAACATTTAAATCTTTTTCACCTTTATTTCCAACCCTAATCTGTTCCGTGTAAACATGCCCAGGAATATAATCAAAATAATAATCTGCTGGAGAAACTGGAAAAGCTAATACAAAATCAAAGTAAATTAATAAAAAATACAACAAAAATAAATAAAACAAAAACCTCTTTTTCATATAACAAAAATTTCATTGTTTATTTATATACTTTTCCAAAATCTAACTAAAATCTTTAGATGCTGTAAAAGTTATTGTTGAGCTTTTTGCACCGGCTGCCTCACCCAAAGGAACACAAATTGATACATCAACTCTAGCAGAATTATTAGTCAAATTAAAGGGTAAACCAGGTATAATAACGGTTGCAGAAGCATCTGCAGGATTACTTGAACTACTATCATTAGAATGAGCATCATCACAACTCCACCAAGTTTCATTTCTACAAGAAATATTATAATAAGAAGTAGGACTAGATTGAGAATCCCATAAACTCGTAACAGATGCAGTTACATTAATATAAACACTCCCATCATTACTTATATTAAAAGCATCAGGATTATCATCGCTAGTAGAATTGTAAACACCTATATCTTGATTACCAAATGCAACAGGGGAATTAGATAAAGTTATATCAACTGTATCATTAACCGTTGCAGTAGTTGTTCCAGAAGCTCCTGCCCCATACCCAGTAATTGGAATCAGCTTACCTAAACTAATCCATGTACCTGCTACAGAAATAAATATAGCAATAAGTATTAAAACTACTAACGAATTATTTGAAATTTCTCTAACCACCTGCAGCACCCCTAATAGGATTAACAACAAAAACACTTACTTCTCCAGAATTATCATCATTTAAAGGGATGTTAATTCCCGAATCTGGACTTAATTGTTGTAATTGAGTTTGACTTATATTAGCAGTATGATAAACCATCATAGTTCCTGCTACTGCAGCAATAACAGCAAAAACAATTAAAATTATTACAACTTTATCTGATACCTCTTTTACCATAAAAAAGATTAATAATGTTAACATTTATAAGGTTTTTGATTATATTAAATTTATTGGATTATATGTATTTCTCTTTTAATCTTGCCTCTATTTACACTGTAAAGAATTGGTTTATCAAATATTTTATAATTACAATCTTTAAATCCTAATTTCATAAGAATTTCATCTAAATTAATTTTAATTTCTTTTTGATTTTTAGTAACAAAAACAGGAACAATCAAAACAATTTTCTTTTTAACAAGCTTCTTTAAAGATTGTAAAAATCCTAAATAAAGTTTTTCAACTTCTGAAGATATTCTTTTAGCTTCTCCATAATCAAGTGTTTTTTTTATAAAGGGTCCCAAAAAAGGTTCTGTGACAACCACATCAAATTTTTCTTTTAATCTATTCCCCAATTTAGTAGAATCTCTCTGAAAAATTCTAAAATTAGCTTTTAAATTATATTTTTTCTTTAACCATTCACAATTATCAATACTACAATCAACATACTTTTTATCAATATCAATACCAACAACATTAATTTCTTTCATTAAAGCTTCTTGTAAAATAACTCCAGTACCACAAAAAGGATCTAATAAAGTTTCTCCTTTCTCAACTCCACTTAAATTTATCATTATTTTAGATAATCTAATAGAAGTACTTTTCAAAAAATCATTACAAGGCCTTTTATCCCTCTCTTTATAAGACTTTAAATCAGAAACTACTAATGTAAACGCTACAAAATCCTTATAAACTAAAAATTCTAATACATTCTTTAAATCTCTGGGCATAAGTTGTTTAGTCTTAGATTTCTTATACATTGCTTTTATACCTTCTTCCTTAAATTTATTTTTTAAATAAACTCTTAAATCCGATCCTAGTTTAGTTTTACCATAAACACTTATAGAATAATTTATTTTATTTTTATGGATAAAATTAGAAACTTCAAAATTAATAGGTAAAATCTCTGCTATTTTAACAATACCTCCTAAATCTATGATAAGTTTAGAAAAGTTTAAATTGGGTAAAGAAACAATAGCAACTTCTTTATTAAATTCTTTAAGATCAAATTTTACTTTTCTACTAGAAAAATAAGAAATAATCTCTAATATACTTAATTTATAATCTCTTCCCAAAACAAAAATGTAATCTTTCATGAAATTCTTTTAAAAGTTAATTGACCTTTTAAGTTATTTTCTATATATTTCTCAGCTTTTTTAGTTAATTTTCCATTACTCAAAAATAAAACAGGTAATTTTTTCTGTTGAGCTTCAGTAAAAGCTAAACTTAAATCAGCATCGTTAATAGTTTTTTTATTTTTACATTTAACAAAATACCTTAAAGTACCTATCCTAGAAGGAATATCAACAACAAAATTAAACTCTCTATTTTTTCTAACAACTTTATCTTCAAATAAAGATATATTTCTTTCATAAAAATATTTCCTTAAAATTTCAAAAAATTCTCCTCCCTCTACTTTCTTCTCAACTTTCTCTTCATTTTTATTCTCTTTCTTTTTTTTAACAATAAAGGATTCTCTATCAACTAATTTTTTTTGTTTAACCTCCTTTTCTTTCTCTTTTTTAACCCCTAAAGCCCTTTTAATATAATTTTTAGCTTCATCTGTATTTAACATATACCACTTCCAAAAAATTTCTGTTCCAGTCTCTAAAGTTACATTTAAAGGAATTGCAAAGTCCTTAATCTCTCTTAAAGCAACCCTCTGCCAAGGTTCAGCAATTTTATCCCTAATAACTTTCTTATTTTTTATAAGATCGTAAGCATCTTTTTGTTTACCAGATAAAAATTGTGCTAGATTCTGTAATTTATTTTCTTGTCCAGGCACATAATAAAAAGGACTCCCTCCTTTCTTTGTATTTGTAATAAAAACTCTTTTACCTGAAACTAATTCAGCTAAAATAGCTCCAGCAAGCAAAATATTAGAACCAATTTCCTTAGAAACTTGAATAGGTAAAATAGGTCCATTCCTTTTTATAAAGTTAACAATCTCGTCTTTAGGATCAACCATACTAAAGTAGAATTATGAGTTATATAAAAAACTTATGGCCTTATCCATTTTATCTCATAATAAGTAACATCATCTTCTTCATCAACTATTCCCACAAGCAATCTCTTTTTAGTTGAGTGGGCTACTCTATTTTTAGCAGCAAAATCATACCAAGTAAGAGTAGAACCTTCATTAATTGGGTATAAAATCCACTTCGCGTGATCCTGACCTGGTTTTACCCCCCTACCATAAACTCTAAATTCTGCGCCAAATTTTAAAGCTGTTTTGACTATATAACCCCTCGATCTAATGTCTCTAAAAACACAATACTTAACCCAAAAATTGGGCTCAAATTTCCTAGCCTTTTTAACAAAATTATCAAAACTTAATTCTTTATTTCTTCCATCAAAAATTTTAACTTTTCCTTTTTCTGATAAATAAAGGGCCTCAACAAAAGAATATCTTATTTTACCAGAAATAATCTCTCCAAACCTACTTTGACCATATAAATCTTTAGCTGCTTTATCATCAGAAATAACTTTTTCTCCAGAAAAAATTATCTTAAAGAAATTTCCTTCTTCATTTACTTTTCTTTTAACCATAATTAAAACAAAACGTAAACTATTTAAAAAGCTTTCTCTATTTTTAGATTATGAAAATTACCTTTTTAGGAACATCTTGTATGATGCCCACTAAAGAAAGAAATTTGGCAGGAATTTTAATTAATTACAAAAATGAAAATATTTTAGTTGATTGTGGTGAAGGTACTCAAAGACAAATGAAATTGGCTAGAATTTCTCCTGCAAAAACAACAAAAATATTAATAACTCACTTACACGGGGATCACATTTTTGGCCTTCCCGGACTTTTACAAACTATAGCAAGTTCAAATTATAATAAAGAATTAGAAATATTTGGACCAAAAGGAACAAAAAAATATCTTAATTTCATAATAAAAAATTACATAAATGAAAATAAACTTCCTATAAAAATAAAAGAAATTTCATCAGGTACTTTTTATAAGAATAAAAATTTTTTATTAAAAGCCAAAAAATTAAAACACAGAATACCTTGTTTAGGTTATAGTTTAATTGAAAATGATAAAAGAAAAATAAATTTAAAATATACAAAAAAATTTGGATTAACAAAACATCCTTTATTAGGTAAATTACAAAAAGGAAAAAATATTGTGTTTAAAGGTAAAAAAATAACGGCAAAAAAAGGAACAATTATTAAAAGAGGTAAAAAAATAACAATCATATTGGACACAAAATACGTTAAAAATACAATAGATTTAGCAAAAAATTCAGATGTATTAATTTGTGAGGCAACTTTTTTAAGCAATTTAAAAGAAAAAGCAAAACAAACTAAACATTTAACTTCTAAAGAAGCTGCTACAATAGCAAAAAAATCTAAAGTCAAAAAATTATATTTAACTCATTTTAGCCAAAGGTACAAAAGTTTAAATGAAATAGAAAAAGAAGCTAAAGAAATATTTAAAAATACATTCTTAACTAAGGATTTACAAACTATTTCTCTTTAGTCTTTTTATAAACAGTAAAAATGTATAAATCACCCCAAACATCTATTACCAAATCAATTATTATCTTAAAAAAAGAAGAGATTAATAAAACAATAAATGATGAAAATAATAATCCACCAAAAATAGAAGTAATTCTACCTAAAATAAAAGCTGTTAAACTAGCAATAGAAGCTATAATAAAAATAATAAACCAAACAATTAAAACTCTTCTTTTTCTTTCTAAAAAATAAGAAAACGTTTTCCTAACCGCTTTTATAGGTTTTAAATTATCAATAAACATAATAGGATACCTAAATAATAAAATTATTTTTACTACAAAAATAGAAAAGCCAATTAAAAATATTATAAGTGGCAAATTAGATTCATTAATGCCTTTAACAAAGAGTAGATAAGAACTAAAGATTATAGCTAAAACTGCATAAATAAGATAAACTAAAATTCTCATCCCAATAACTCTAAAATAATTCTTAGTCGCACCAACAAAACCCTTTTTAAGATTAGTTTTTCTTCCCTCTACAATATCCTTCATCATAGAAAATTTTACAGATAATAAAGAAGATCCTACTAAAAAATTTGTTGAAAAAAATAAAATAAAACTAGCTATTGTTTTTAAAACTAAAGTATCTCCTAAAAATCTATTAATAATTTCTCCGGCACCGGTTCCTATATCCGAAGAAAACAAAATAGAAATATCCTCTAAAACACTGGGCAATAAACCATTTATATATAAAAAAGCAATTGTAAAAAATAAACCCATAAAAAATATAGCGATGGTAGGTAATAGTAATACTAGATTACCTTTTAATTCTTTAAATGTTTCCTTCGCTGTTTTTAGATATTGCATTTTTTTTCTTAAAATAAACAAACCAGCCAACATTTATACCAACCAAAACAAAGAGTATTAACACCAAAATATCTTTATTTCCTCCTTCTGCACTCATTGCAACAACATTAGCAGTTGCTCCAACAAATTCAACTTTAATAGAGTTTTGGCTAACTATAGTTTTTATTTGTTTTTCAGTTGTTTTATCTTCATAATGAACTATTAACATTCCTCCATAAGTATCTGCTTTAATACCTTCAGTATCCCAATAAGCAACTAATTCTTCCTTAGATCCTCCAGGAATATCCTCGCTAGCACTTTTAAATCTTATTACTTCGTCTCCCTGTTTATCTAAAACTACCATCTCAGCAAAAACATCATTAATAGTATCACTCCAAAGATTTTGGACTAGTATATTAAACTTCGCAATTTCTCCTAATCTAAAATCCTTAACATTAACTTCTAAAATATCAATTTGTAAATTTCCATAATCAAAAATAGTTTCGGCACTAGCAACTTCGCCATCATAAGTAACTGCGACCTTTGCAAAATACTTTCCAGGATTAATTTCTTTAGAATCCCAAGAGCCTACTAATTCTACTCTTTCTTTACTTAAAACCCCTTTTTCATTAGTTTCAATAGTAACAATCTTCTCATTAGTTGGACCATAAATATCAATAATTCCTTTTGCTTTAACAATATCCTGAGTTCCAAAATTACTTACAGGAACCAAAAAAACAATTGGTTGTCCTTCCCCAGTTTCAGAAACTTTTATTTCTACTTTAGCATACTTTCCAGGATAAGGAACAATAACATGCAATTGAGTAACAACTGCTGCAGTTGCCCCAACAAAAGCACCATCATGTGCATAATCTTTTGGGACTTCTCTAGCAACAATTTTAGCTTCATGAGTTCCTGGTTCTAAATCTTCAGGTAAATTAACTCTATAAGAAGAGGGTTTAGATTCCTCTCCAGAATTAAACTCTAACATAGGATTTTTTAAACTAACAAATTCTGATAATTCTCCTTCTACATAAATAACAACATTCATATCCTTTTGCTCTGAATTAAATATTATAAATTCAACATCTTGTTGTAAACCTGGTTCAAAATTAACAGTTGTTCTACCCGGAGAAATACCAATTGCTTCAACATTATTAGAAAATAAAACTCCTAAAACTATAAAAAATAATACAATTCCAATTATTTTGGTTTTATTCATTTTGTTCAGCTTTGTATAATCCATCCCCTTCCTCATAAACTAAAATTTCATTAACAGATAAAACAGCGGCACCAACAATAGACCAACCAGATTCATCTTTTTTAAGAACATCCACTTTAGCAGGAGTATTTCCAATATTCCTAACTTCTTCGTTTTCCAGTTTTAAAGCAATAAAAGATTCAACTTTAAAACTCTCAATTTTACTTTCAACCCATTTTTCTCCATCAAAAGCTTTTATTTTCCAATAATAATCACCAAAACCAAATTCTTTTTCAGGAATATATGTATTACCCTTTAAACTAATTTCCAAAATTGGACTATCAAAATTATTAGAATCATCAACTAACAAAATATATTCATTACATTTACCAGACCAACTAAATTCAGGAGTTCTATCAATAGTTTTTTCTCCATTAACAGGAGAAATTAAACTTAATCTACTATAAAAATTAATGGCTAAAAATATCAAAATAATAACTCCTAAAACTACAACAATTTCCTCTATTGCGAGTTTCTCTTTTTTTGTTATTTTAATCTTCTTCATATTATTCTCCTATTTCTGCCCAAAACCATAAATATGCACTTTTAGCTCCTGCAGGCTCATTTGGAGGAACAGTAATATTAATATCAACTTCAACTATATCTGAACTATTATCATAACTTAAATTAGCAATCGCACTAGTATTACTTTGTGGAACAGGAGTATAACCTATAACTGAATAAGTATCATTAAATGCATTATATTCAGTATCAGTTCCAGCAGTATAGTTATCTATTTTATAAGTAAAATAACCAGTTGGGCTAAAAACACTTTCCCAAATACCTGTCCCTTCTAAAGAAATATTAACATCAACCCAACAATTTCCATCATTTTGAATAGTAAATGGCTCAGGACTATTATCTGTAGTATCATTATTATCTCCGATATCCATTGTTCCAAAACCAATAGTAGAATTAGGCATAGTTATTTCTACTCTACTTATTAAAGTAAATTCAAATGTGGAACTATAAGAACCTTGTTCAGATCCATCATCTGCAATAACTCTCCAATAATAAACTTCATTATTTCCATCATCAAAATCTAAATCTTGAGAGGGAGTATATCTATCATCATCAATATTAGTAACATTTATAATTGGACTTGAAAAATCAGCATCATTATCTACTTCAATAGAATAAGTTAAATCATCATTATCAATATCTGTCGCATTAATCCACATAAAAATAGGTTTTCTCCCTTCTACATTATCCTCATCTGCTGGACTATCTAAAGTAGGTGCTCCTGGAAGATTATTTCCATCAATACTATAATTTGTAAAATAACTAACATTAAAATAATAATTACTTCCATCCTTTTCAAGATCACCACAATATTTTCCACAAGAAACATCATTTCTTAAAGCAGCAACAGCCCCAGTAAAAGATAAACCAAAAAATGTTAAGTTAGAGCTTCTATTTAATCCTTCTTTACCCTCAGAATTAACTGAAAAAGAATTTTCAGTTATATTAATATCTTTATCCAAATTTTCTCCAGAACCGTTTATTGGCTCCATAAATAATAATTCTCCAGAACTAGAATTCTTAAAATAAACAATACTACCTACCCCTAAAAAAGAATAATTAGTAATAACTTGATCAATTAAATAATTATAATTAATATCTTCCGAACTAAAATTAAAATCATCTAAACAAATATTCGAAAAAGAATTATTACTAAAATTATTATAATTAGGATAATTACCAAAACCAACATAAAAACCCACAGCATTCCCCCCTGATTGAAGTACTTTATTATGGCTAAAAGAAGAACTATCTGATGCAAATTTAACAGCAATTGCATCAGACTCAAAGAAGGTTGTATTAATAGTATTACTAGTTATATTATTATAATTAGAACCTTGTAAAAATAAAGCCTCACTAGGACCAGAAGTTATAATTGTATTATTATTTAAATTACTGCAATCAGATAAAACTAAATAAATACATTTAGAATTATCCCCATAAGTAATTATAGTATTATTAACAACTAGATTATTAATAGAATCATCCCCTATAACAATTCCCATTGCATTATCATCATATGTTATAATAGTATTATTATCTATAGTACTATTTAAACCACCATTAATAAAACGTATTCCATAATGTAAATTCCCTCCAGTATCTCCGTCTTCTAAAACACAATTTTTGATAGTAATATTATTATAACCATCAGTATTATTAACTCCATAAGCTTGAACACCAAGAGTAGAATAATTAATCATATAACCATCACAATCCAAAACTATATCATTTGCACCAAAAGTTATTCCATCAGCATAACAACTAATATTCCTCGTTAATGTTTTATCTGCTGTGATAACAAGGTTACAATCAGGATCAATTACTTCAAAGAAAACTCCTTCAGTATCATTTACATTTCCAGAAAGATCCTCACAACTAAAATTAGCCCAATAATAACCAATATCCATAGATTCATTAGTAAAGTTCCAGACTAAACCATCTGATTCATTTAACATAGTTTCATTAGTTGAAAAACCATCAATACTGACATTACAACCAGCTAAATCTTCATTAGATGTAATATTAAAATCAATACTTAAGGAAGAATAATTAGTTTCTTCAGGTAAATCAACAGTTATTTCTGGCGGGGCATTATCAGAAATCATAATATTCCAATAAACACCTTCTTCATAAACAATTGAACTTCCATGATAACTTCTTAATACCTTCCAACTAGTCCCATCCCAACATGTCCAATTAGTATCTGAGTTAGTTCCATAAGAAACTATCTGTAGTTGCAACTCTTCTTGATTAAAACAATCATCGATAATTGTTAGATTCGTTGTAGCTGAAGCATCTTTAACTTGCCATATAGCATTTTCAGTTCCAGCTGGTTTTGTATAATTCATAAAACCATAAGCTAAAGTAAGTGAAAAACCAGAAGTTCCCCAGTTTCCATCAACAACCTTATCAAAACCGAATCCGAAACCACTAAGCCAATTGTCATCCCCCCAAGTAGAATCTGCATTTTCTTGGTAGGTCACATCATTATAAGCATAAGCAAGTTGACTACCAAAATCAAATCTTAAAGTGTGTTTTCCTATAGTGTGTGGGGTACTTATCTCATAACCAGTTTCATTACAAGAATAATTAGAAACAAAAACAGAATCATTAACCCAGGTATAATCAACTAGCTCATCTCCACATCTTATTTCTATAAACTCTAAATCATATCCAGCAATTTCATCATCCGTCCATGTTGTCCCATTAAAAGCCGTTACTACTAAATCAGCCATACCAACAGTATTAAACATAACCGTCCAATTACCGTGCAAAGAAGGATAACTTTGTACATTTAAAATAGTTATTTCAACTTCATATTCATCACTACTTAAACTAGGTACATTCCATTCAATTCTATCAATTAATCCATCTCCATCGCTATCAACATAATTAAGAGAATATAATTCATCTTCTGTAACATCAATTTTTATCCCATCATCCATATGATACAATTTTATTGACCTTTCTGGAAAATTATCAATTTCAGTAAAAGCTAAAACATTTTCATAATGAATATCACTAGAAACAATTATTTTCTTTTTATACTTATCAATAAAAATCTCTTCAGAAATAGGTCCGGGTAATCCATACTCAATAAAAACTTCTTGAACTTCTTCATTAATATGAACTATAATTTCTTCATTTTCATCATATACAACTAAACCAGTTACAGCAAAAAACTCCTCAAATAAATCAATTAAATCGAATTTATCATTTTTAAAAACAACAAATGCCCCGGTAACATCTTGCTCTTTTTCATTTCCAATAAAATAATCTCCAATCAAATTTCCTTCAGCATCTTTTATATTATAAACTTCTGCATATGAAGGTAAAATAATTTCTAGATTTGATGTAGATTCTTCTAATTTAATATTTTTAATAAATCTAACAGGTTCATTAACAATCACTCTACTTATCAATGTTTCATTTATTTCAGAAATATTTTGTATTAAACCAGCATGTTCTTCATCTTTAATTTCAACTTCTCCAGTTATTAAATCAACTTTAGTTTCATTAGTAAGATTATAATCAAAACTTTCATTCTCTTTTAATTCAAAATTATCAAAATCTTCTTCTAAATTTTGAAAAGTTAAATTTTCCACATCAACTACGCTAAAACCAGTAAAGTTTAATCCATAAAACAAGAATATCAAAAAAATAATAGATATCCCAAAAATATAAAGTTTACCTACATTTTTATTAAAAAAACTTTTCTCTTTATAATTAGAACCAAGATAGATAGATTTTACTTTACCATTCTTATCTCTAACACTCTTAAAATAATAAGGTCCAAACTTCTTCCCGCCTCTTTTTATATATTTCTTATAAACCATCAGCTCTTTTTACCTAATATTATAATTAAAAACTAATATAAAAACCTTTTTAAAACAGTTTACCTACACTTAGAAAATATTTTCTTTATCAAAATAGTAGCATAGGAACCTTTAGGCAAATAAAAACTAATTTTCTGTGAATTATCCAAAAATTCATTATAATACCATTTAACATCAACAAATAAATTTCTAGAAACTCCAAAAGTAACAATTTCTGGTATCTGTTTTATTAAAAAATCTTCTTTTTTAATTCCTTCCTCTTTTAATAAATTAGTATATATATCTTTTATTTCTTTATTATCAAATTTAGTATTAAAATTAATTAAAGGTATTTCCAAATCATTAATTTTCTTATGTAAAAACACAAATTCTCCAAATTTATATTTAACTTTAAAATTATCAAATTTTTTTAAATAACCAGAAACAGCTAAATTCCATAAATAACTTTGATAACTATGTAAATAAAATTGCAATCTTCTAATTCTTAAACTTCTTAAAGCACCAATATAATCATTATTTTTAATTTCTAATTTTAATATTTTGCAAGCTTCTTCAAATTTTCTTTGCACCACAAGTTTACCTATTTTAATATTATCTTTTCCGAACCTCTGTTCATCAAAATAATTAGCAAAAAAATCAACTTTTTTACATTCTTTTTTAACATCTCTAACTAAAATATCAAAATTATTTCCTTCTAAACTTCCAAGAGAAATGGGGCTTACCCCAGTACCTAAAAACTCAATTGAAATATCTTTAATCTTAAGATTTTCTAATTTATCTTTACTAACCCCAAAAACAGAAACAAACTGCTCAGTAATAGCTTTCTTGTCCTTATTCCCAGCATAACCAAATTTTTTAAAATTAATATTAAGATAACCAGCAATTCTTTCAATAGCATTTAAAGTATTCCAATTCTTTTTTCTTAACAAAAAATAATTATATTTTCCTTTACAAAAATCAAGTTTCATAACCTCCCTAACATTAAAATCAGCAGGTTTAACTTTTATTTTATACATAAAAACTTAAAAATAAAGAAATAATATAAAGGTTTTGAATATCAAAAAGTTTAATAATTACCCAAAAATACACTTTAATATGGCAGATAAAGAAATAATAATCACATATGAAACATTATATGAATTATTAAGAAGAGAAAAATTAAAACCAGAATTACAAAAATTAGATGAATCTTTTTTTAAAGATATAATAAATTACTTACAAGAAAAGAAGGCAATTTTAGAATCTCAAGAATCAAAAGAAAGTGTTTTCACCAAAATAGAAGCAGAAAAAACTAAAAGACAAATAGTAAATATATTAAAGATTATAACAGAATTATATGAAAAAAGGGAAAATAAAATCCTTCAATTAGCTTTAATAAATTCTAGAACAAAAGCTGAAAATAAAATCCCAGAAATGTTAAAAGAAGAAAAAGAGCTCTATAAATCTATTTTAAACGATTTATCTAAATTCAGAAAAGATATTCTTCATAATATATTAGAAACAAAAGAACCAGAAATTTCAAAAAGTGAAAAACCGAAAGAAATAAAAAGGCCCCAAAAGCCTGAAAACTCAACAAAACTAATAAGATTCCTAAATGAACTGCCCAAATTCGTAGGAACAGATTTAAAGGTTTATGGTCCTTTTGATAAAGAAGATGTAGCACATTTACCAAAAGAAATTGCAAATCTTTTAATAAAAAAAGAAAAAGCAGAAGAAATAAAATGAAATTTCCAAAACAAACAAAAACTTATTGTAAAAAGTGTAAAAAACACACGATTCATAAGATTACACAGGCAAAAAATAAAGATAGAGGTCCTCTTAAAAAAGGATCTATTAAAAGAGGTAAACTAAGAGGAAGAGGTATTGGGGCAGGAAACAAAGGAAAGTGGGGTTCAAAACCTGCAATTTCAAAATGGAAAAGAACAGGAGCAAAAACAAGTAAAAAATTAAATTTAATATTAACATGTAATGAATGTAAAACAAAACAAATTAAATCTGGTCAAAGAGCCAAAAAAGTAGAGCTAGCTTAAAAATGGAAATAAAAGAACCAAAAAGCAAATTCATAAAAGTGAGATGCTCAAAATGTAAAAATGAGCAAATCATATTTGGAAAAGTTTCTTCAAAAACAAAATGTTTAGTTTGCGGAAAAGAAATAGCCAAACCTACTGGTGGGAAATCAGATATTAAAGCCCATATATTAGAAGTACTTGAATAGAATGTTCTATAAAAAACATGGTTACCCGGAAGAAGGAGATATTGTTCTTTGCACAGTTAAAAAGATATTATTCCATTCTATTTTTGCTTATTTAGATGAGTACAAAAATTTAGAGGGAATGATTCATATTTCGGAAGTTTCCCCCGGAAGAATTAGGAATATAAGAGATTATGTAAAAGAAGGAAAAAAAGTAGTTTGTAAAGTTCTAAAAATAGACAAACAAAAAGGGCACATTGATCTTTCAATTAGAAGGGTTAATAACGCTCAAAGAATCTCAAAAAACCAAGAATATAAACAAGAACAAAAAGCAGAAAAACTTTTAGAATTAATCGGAAAACAACAGAAAACTTCCCTAGAAAAAATGTATAAAGAAATAGGAGAAGAACTTATAAAAGAATTTGGTTCTTTATACAATTCTTTCCAAAATATTGTTACTGATCCTAAATCAATAAATAAACTTAAAACAAATCCAAAAATAAAGGATGAACTAATTAAAAAAGTTCAACAAAAAATAAAACCCCCTGAAATACAAATAAAGTCCATATTAACATTAAAAAGCGACTCATCAAAAGGAATAGAATTAATAAAAGATTTATTATCAAAAATAAAAACCAAGGAAGTTTCAGTTAATTATATAAGTGCGCCAAAATATTCAATAGTAATAAAAGCAGCAGATTACAAAAAAGGGGAATCTATTTTTAAAAAAATACAACAAATAATTGAAAAATCATTAAAAGATTCTGAATTAGGGGGAGAATTAATCAGAAATGCATAGTAAAATCTTTTTCTGTAAAAGGTGTAAGATTTATACATTAGAAAAAAATTGTCCTAAATGCAATTTTAAAACAGAAAATCCTAAACCAGCAAAATATTCTCCAGAAGATAAATATGGAAAATGGAGAAGATTAGCCAAAACTAGTTAAACTCTGTTGATCTTCTTTCTCTAAAATTAATTCTCCATACTCCCCATCGTAACCAGGCAATATCTTCATTTTTTCATTTCTATTGTTAATTATTAAATTAGCTAATTTATCATCAACAATTCTACTTAAATCTTCTAAAGAAACATTTAATAAAATATTAAACTCTGACTTAAACTCGCTAATTAATTTATTATAAACATCCCAAATAGTTTTAGAATAAAGTTGTTTAACTCCTGTACTAACTGAAATTAATTCACTTAAAGGGATAAGTTTCTTAAAAGGTTTAGCATTTGCTGTTTTAAATCCTTTATCTCTATCAGCTAATTGCTCAATCCTATTCATAACACCAATGGTTAAAGGTCTCCCACATTTCGGACAAATATTGTTAAATTTTAAACTTTCTTCAGGACTTAATCTTAACTTACAATTTCTATGTCCATCAAAATGATATTTACCATAAGCAGGATCTACCTCAATGGTAGAACTTAAACCTTCTCCAGTTTTTATAGCATTTAAAATATTTTTATAACTCAATTCAATATCAAATAAAGTTGCTTCTCTACCAATCCTCCACGGCCAAAAACTATGCAAATCAGAAAAACTGAGAATAGATTTATTATCTAACCAAGAAAATCTCCATAACATCTCAGGATCTGCAGATAACCCTGTTTCAACTGCATGAATTTTATTAATTCTTTCCTCAAAACATTCTTTCAAATTATCAAAACCTGATTTACTACCAAAAACCCCAAACCAAGGAGTCATACAATGTGCAGGTATTACTTCAATTTGATTACTAATTTCATGCATCATATCCACTAATTCAATACTAGAAAATCCAAAAATTGGCCGACCATCATAATCTAATCTTCCTTTCTTACCAAGTGCCTCAATTATTTGATCAGCAACATCTAAATTTGGAGCTAAAATAAGATGGTGTATTCTCCTACCTTTTCCTCCTTGAGTATACATTAAACTAATTTCTGTTTGTAAAATAAAATTAAAACCATCTTTACTAATCAAAATACCATTATCTTTCTGTTCTAATTTCTCTTTAATATGTTTATTCCAAATAGGGTGTTGAAAATCACTAGTACCCAACAAATTTAAACCTTTAATTTTAGCCCACTTCTCTAAATTAGGTAAATCTAATTGTTTACTTGTAGCTCTACTATACTTACTATGTAAATGTAAATCCGCAATAATCATAAAAAAAGAAAAAGAAAAGAGGTTAATAAAGTTTACCCAGAATAAATCTTGACTCCCATAGAAGTGGTATCCATGTATTTATAAGTAAGATCTATTACCAAATCATCCTGGTAACTATTACCAATGTCTTCAACTTCTTTCTCACAGTATAATGTTTTACTTCCTCCAGTTAACTTTATCCTGCCTGAAGATCCTTGCTCCCCTTCTAAAAAGTCACAAACTAAATCATCTGGTGCAATGTTAACATAAACCAAATCTTTATCTGTTAAGGGTTCGTAATCTTCACAATTAACATCTTTATCAATAACTTCTCCACCGCCTTCATTCTGAATAATTATCTTAAATAATAAAGAGTTGCTTCCTTTAAATTCTTCAGTAATAGAAGTTATTTGGATAGGTGCAGCAGAAGTTGCTCCACTAATTGCTTTTTCTCCGTTAACACTACAAACTTCTTCGCCTTCAGTTTCACTTATTCTCCTAGAACTCATGCAAACACGAGTATTAGTATTAGTCTCATAAGGATAACAAACCATAGAATGCAAAGTTAATTCAGTAAATTCGCCAACAACATCTTTATCATAAGAACCAGTTCCAAAATCAATTACTTGCTCTCCACCTTCCTCTCTAATCTTACTAACACCATATAAAATTCCATCAGTTCCCTTAAAGGTATCTATTTCTAAATCTCCAAAATTAGTAAAACCAAATAATTTGGCTTTTGTATCTCCAGCAGGAATATCAAATTCTCCAAGATTAGTCAATTTAACTTTAAATGGAATCTCTTCACCTTGATCAAATTCAGTTAATGGAGCTCCATCAGAAAAATCAACAACAACTCCACCATTACCTCCTACAAAGGGTCCTTCTGGAGTTTCATCATCACCTGTATTACATCCTGCAATAAGCAAAACCCCTACAATCAAAACAACAAATAAAAATTCTTTTCTCATTTTAATACCTCCTAGTAAATTTCCTCCTTTTTATTAAGATCAATAGAACCTGTATTAATAACAGTCCTATAAGTATAACTTAAAGAAATATCTAAAGAATCCTCATAATAATCCTGATCCATTTTAAAAGTACTAACACACTTAACTTCTTTTGATGATTCATCCATTTTAACTTTATCACCTTTAGTAGGAGTACAAATAAAATCTGCATCTGTTCCTGCTAAGTTTACATCTAGAACCAACATATTTTCATCATTACTATAACTTCCAGAAACAATATCTCCTTGTTGATTCTTTTTTAAAGTTATATCTAAAATTAATCTATTCTTAGTTCCTTCTGGAACAATGCTTTTTTCAACCCTATCAACACTAACTGGAGCATAATCTCTTTTTAAATCATTATAAGAAAAACTTTCTTGATAATCACATTCAACACCAGGTATTTCTATAGTTGGGTCTTTAATCAAACAAATAAAAGCAGATGTTCTGGAAACAATATTATAAGTTAAAGTTGCTCTAATCTCAGTAGTATCTGCCCCAAAAGGCAAATTATTATAAGAATAAGTATTATCTCCTCCAGGAAAATAAACTTCTTTCATTTCGGGTATGATTTCTTCATTAATCAATTGAGCTGATTTAATATCAATATCTCTACAATCACTTCCAGGTATACCTCCAAAATTATCAGAGGGGGTATCACTAACACAAAGTTCACAATCAACATCTCGAGGGATATTATTAGTTAAAGTAACTCCAACAGTAAAACTCTGTCCTTCAGAAATTTCATCCAGAGGGGGCCTATTTAACAAAAACCCCATATCAACACCACCTGTTCTAGTTTCAGGACCAGAAGTTCCTCCATTAGTACAAGAACTAATAAAAATCACTGATACAAGAACCAATAAAAACATTAATCGCCTCATTTTTAAAAATAATAATTATCCTTAATATAAAAATCTTTCTAAACTAAAGAATCTTGAGATTTACACTCATTATCTTCAAAAACACAATCCCCAATATTACAAGGATCTGATTCACATCTATTTTGATTATCATATTGAGAACAATATTTCTCATCACATTCTCTACAACTATCAAATTCTTCTCCAACATAAACAGCTTCACAACCAACAGCTTCTAAACATTGAATTTCATCTTCATAAAAAGAACAAACATCAGTTTTTGTACCCCCTAAAGGTTCAATAGTTACGGCTGTACTAGCCTCTGTTTCATAAATATATTTAACATCAACTAAAAAATTCTCATAATCTGGCCAAGTAGATGAAATTTCTTTAACCTTAAAGAAACATGTTAAATCAATAAAATCATTTTCACAATATTCTTCACCAATCCTTATCCCATCAAACAAACCACATTCTCTATTTGCTTTATGCATCCCTGCAGGAGTCAAGGTATAAATATGATAACCATTTTCATCAAACTCTCCAGTAGCTTCAAAATCACACAATTGAACATTTTTATTTAATTCAACTTTTTCTTCAGGAACATGTAAATAAAGCTCTTTAACCTTTTTTATACTTCCTCTTCCTTTCCAAGCAACATTATCAGTTAATTGGACATGAAATCTAACCAAACCCAATTCCCCAATAAAGGGTTGACTTCCTTCTGCATTAATTGAAACTTTAACAGGCCCATCAGTATGTTTAGAAATAACAGAATCCCCCCTTACATAAGGATCATCAAGCTCAGATAAAGGATTTATTCCTCTATCTTTATAATCATCATAAACTTCATCATCTATAAAATAAGCTTTCCAAGAACCAGAACTAAAAAATTCATAAGTAACTCTTAAAGTAGCTTCTTTATGTGTAGTTATACTTGTATCAATTCCATCCACAAAAGTACATAATATATTCTCTGTTCTATCTTCTAAAAGGGTCTCTGGTTTAACAATAACTTCCCCATCAAAATCTTCTAATTCACATTCAACGTTAGATTCATAATCTGCATAATCATTTAATTTACCAGTTTCAGCTCTTCCTATTAAAAATATATCCTCTCCAGAAAGAATATTTCCTGAAGCATAAAGTGTAATTATATGAGTGCCATATTCTTCTAAATACTCATTTTCTACAACATAAGAATCCCATTCTTGTTTTTCAAAACCTTGTATAGTTATAACATTCCATATTTCTCTTAAACCCATCTTATCTCCCATCTCAGTCTCTTTCCAACCAACTTTAACATTAGCCCAATATTCACTCAACTTGCCCGAAGCATATAAATTAAGACCAATAATAATTAGAAATAGAATAATAATCAAGGCTAACCAATTAAAACCCCCGCTATCTCTTCCTAAACCTTTAACAAAAATTGGCCTTGGTCTACTTAGCCTAGTATTAATATCAATATTTGGTCTAAAACTCCAAGGTAACCTTCTACTACCACCACTTTCTACCATAAAACACCTCTTTTATTTTAACTCAATTATTAATCTTTCAATTTCAAAATCAGTTTCAGGTATAATCTCTATAATATTTGTACCTTCAGTTATATAACTACTAACATCTTTTTCAAATTCATCAGAACTAGTACTCAAAACAATTTTATTATCATTTAAAATAATATCGGCTTTTTTCTTTCCATCACCCAATTCAAGTTCCAACCGTGCTTCTTTATCTCCATCAACTATAGAATCGTATTGATTAGAAGAAACATCAAAATCATATATATAATCAATTTCTTCATCCAAATTATTAATAATTTCTATATTAGTTATTAAGAAATCTCCATTATCAATTACAAATTTTAATTCATTTTCTCCTTCTTCAAAATCATCAATATCAATTTCTATTCTTTTATTAGAAGTTACACAACCTAAGGAATAAGTAGTTAACATTTCATTATTTAAATAAATTTTAAAATAAGCAGTTCCACTTAATTCATTACAATAAATACTATATTTTAATGTACTTTCTTCTAAAGCATCTTCTTCACTAGAAGAAATAACAAAATTTCTTGTTTCACTTGAATGGATTTCTTCAAACTCTTTTTTTAAAACTAAATCATTTAAAGTGTATCTATTTGTTCTCCAAAAAGCTATACCTGGAGAACTAACATAAATTTTTATTCTATTTTGCTCATTTAAACTAGAAATCGGCAAATGAACTATCTTTGTTTGACCTGAACTAATAAATCCACTAAAAATAATATTTTCATTTAATTCAATAAACAACTGCCCATCTGAATTAGAAACACTAAAAGATAACAAAGCACTTTTAAGATTTTCCAGATCATCGACTCTAAAAGTTAAATCTTGACTCCTAGTTCCAAAAGAAGTTCTAGTAATATACAAAGAACTTGCTAAATTTTGTATTTCTGGCTCTGTTTTTAAAAAAAGATTTACATCATCTAATTCATGGTCAATCTGATCTTCACCAGTATCAGAAACACCTCCAATCTTCTCAGAAATTAAAATATCTTCATTATCTTCTTCATCAACATCCTCACAAACATCATCACACTCAGTATCATCTGCATTAACTAGTTTGCACCTATCACAAGGAGGAATTAAAAGTACATAAATAGCAATAAAAAAAGCTAAAAGTAATATTACAGTTTCAGCACTTCCTTGGCCCCTTTTCATCACAAATAAAATTATATTGGTAATTTAAAAGTTTTTCTATTATATCTTAAAACCAGTAACTTCATCCAAAAGCTCAGCATAATTAGGAAATTCTTTAATAAACTGTTTATGAACCCTTTCCTCACTCCTAATCATTTGATTCATAGAAGAATCTTTAACTCTTTTCTTATCTAATATATGAAACAATTCATGCATAACCAAAGCTTTAACAAAATTATCATTTTTAGTTAATAAATTAATCACATCTGTACATAAAACAATAATATCTTTTTTACCGTGCATAACTAAACTACCTACCTTAATTGGCAAACCTTCTCTCATTTCCAAATGAACTAACTTACTTCTATCAGCCAATTCAAAAAATTCATCTTCTTTAACAAATTCTAATTCAACTTCCATACTTTTATGTCTTTTAGAAAATTCTTCATAAGCTTCTTCAGCAAGTTTCATTATTTTTTTAGCGCTAAACATTATAAAACCCTCCAAAAATATTTAAAAAACCTTGGCTCTAATAAAGCTAACTTAAATAAAAATTTAGTGGGAAATTCTCTATCATATTTTTCTATCAAACCTTTGATTTTTTTTCTGCTTATCATCCTAATTAGATTATAATAATCTTTATCAGATAACTTATTTAAAGTTTTTCTTATTAATAAACCAAGATAAAGATCATTCCCAAGTCTTTTTTTCCAAGCTTTATCATAATTTTTTCCTTTTAAAATACAATTTGATAATATCTTAGCTGAAATTAAACCGGGAACTAAACCACCTGCAGTAGTTGCTTTAACTTGAGTTGCTGCATCACCAACTAAAAAAACATTGTCTTTTTGAGTTTTAATATTATGACTATAAATAGGAATCAATCCTGCTTGTTTATCTAAAATCTTTCCTTTATTAACAAATTTATTAAAATAAAATGTGGTATTTTTTTTAGTAGCTAATCCAATTCTAGCAACTTCTTCATTTTCTGGTATAACCCATGCAAAAAAATCAGAAGCAATTTTATTTCCAATAAAAATTTGAAAAACGTCTTTATCAAATTCTGCTTTAACCCTTGCTTGCATACCCAAAAGAAATTCTCTCCTGCCATACAAATTAGCTTTTTTAGCAACAACAGAACAAGGACCATCTGCCCCTATTAAATAATCACTATTAAAAATTCCTTTATTAAATTTTAATATGAAATTATTTTTTTTCTTAAAATTAATGAATCTTTTATTTAAATAAGTTTTAACACCTTCATTTTCAGCTTTTTCAAATAAAAATTTATCAAAACCAATTCGATTAATAACTAAATTAGGTTCCTTTAATTTAAAATCTAAAAAAGTCATTCCAGGAACTGTAACTCTAATTTTAGAAATCTTATTAATAATCAAATCTTGCTTAAGTGGAACAACTTTACTAAATTCTGCTGTTTGAATCCCAGAACATTGAAAGGGCTCTCCAACTTGTTTATGCTCCTC
>Ga0272442_10000690_pt1 | contig 52897 bp, 53 predicted proteins | sample SSMForm2O_FD_200262 | JGI IMG/M metagenome (GOLD analysis project Ga0272442, IMG submission 200262) | Marine sediment archaeal communities from Little Sippewissett salt marsh, Falmouth, MA, United States - SSM-Form-2O | ecosystem: Environmental > Aquatic > Marine > Wetlands > Sediment ... | reverse complement strand
GGGCTTCGTCCTTCGATTTCACTCAGGACTACCCTAAGTCTTGAAAACTGAGATTGATAAACTGACTGAAGAAACCTTAAAAGGCGGACTATAATATAAAATGTTGAATGTTGAATTAAGTTTATCGCGAAGCGGATACGTAAACGTTAAACGATAAACGTTACGGGCTTCGTAACCGTTAAACGTAACCTGATTTTTATTTGTGACTTGTGACTTTACAGGAGTAAAAATATGAGTGATTCTAAAAAAGCGAAAAAAACATTGTTTTATGATAAACATCTGGCCTGCGGCGGTAAAATGGTGGATTTTTCCGGATGGCTGCTGCCTTTGGAATACAGCGGTATTTTAAAAGAGACTAAAATCGCCCGCACAAGCTGTGCTTTATTTGATGTCTCGCATATGGGACGCCTTGTCATCAGGGGTAAAGATGCTTTGCCTTTTCTGGAAAAAATGACTACCAATAATGTTTCTGCTCTTACTCCCGGGTCTGTGCAGTATTCTCTGCTGCTTAATGAACAGGCCGGAGTTGTGGATGACCTTCTGGTCTATAACACAAAAGATGAATACAGGTGCGTAGTCAATGCTTCCAATAAAGACAAGGTCTGGGCCTGGCTGAATGCGCATAAACAGGGAGATCTGGACCTTTGCGATGAAACTGATTCCACAGTGCTGCTTTCTCTTCAGGGCCCGGATTCGGCTCAGGTGCTTGACCGTATTTTTCCCGGATTGGCCGGTGGTCTGGCTTATATGCAGGTAAGCAGATCTGTTTGCGGTGATTTTTCCTGTCTGGTCTCACGCAGCGGATATACCGGAGAAGACGGATTTGAAATATCGACAGATAATGAACATGCTCTTCTACTCTGGGATAAGATCATTGGTTCAGAACCGGAAGAAAAAACTTTTCCTGCCGGCCTGGGCAGCAGAGATATTTTAAGGATAGAGGCAGGGTATCCTCTTTACGGCCATGAGATCGATGGCAGGACCAATCCTCTGGAATCTTCTCTGGCCTGGGTGATCAAATATAAAGATAAAGATTTTATCGGTAAAGATAAGATCATGATCGCTTTAGAGCAGGGCCTCAAACGCAGGCGTGTCGGTCTGGTGATGAAAGACAAAGGTGTTCCCAGACAGGGTTATCCGGTCTGCAGCAAAGAAGGCTCTGAGATCGGTACTGTTACCAGCGGGACTTATTCTCCTAATGCAGAAAAATTTATAGCCATGGCCCTGGTTTCCCGTACAGGCCTGGAAAATAATAAAGATGTTTTTGTAAAGATCAGAGGAAGAATGTGCGCTGCGGAAGTGACAGCTTTGCCTCATGTTCCTTATGCGCATAAATAAATAATAAGGCAAAATGCAAATTCGGTTACGTTTAACGGTTACGATGCCCGTATCGGCAATAGGTTAGGCTTTCACTCGTCCGAAGATAAGCAGAGAAGAGAAACGGGCTCCCGGATGTCCGAAGAAAATTGGAGAAGAGAAAGCCGGACATAAGGGGCGCGCGTAAAGCGCGTAAGAAAATGATAATTTGGATTTAGATAGTCCTGTAGGGGCGGCGGCTTGCCCCCGCCCTTTAAGGGAATGAGCGAAATTCGCGTAATCAGCGTTTTTATTGTGAATTAATTAAGGGAGGAAAATATGATCAAATATACTAAAACTCATGAGTGGGCCAGGATAGAAGGAGCGGAAGCTGTTCTGGGAATCAGTGACCATGCGCAGCAGGAACTGGGTGATATTGTTTTTATTGAATTGCCTCAGGTCGGGGATAAAGTGAAAAAAGAAGAAAGATTCGGTACTGTGGAATCGACCAAAGCAGCCAGTGAGCTGTTTTCTCCTTTAAGCGGAGAAGTGGTGGCGGTTAATGAAGATCTGGGGGATAATCCGCAATGGGTCAATGAAAGCCCTGAAGAAAAAGGCTGGATGATAAAGATCAGACTTACAGACCCGGCTGAAACAGAGTCTTTGCTGGATGACTCAGCTTATAAAAGTTTTATCAGCGAAGAAATATGATTTTACCATGGCTTATATTCTGAACACAAAAACGCAGATTAAAGAAATGCTTTCCGGCCTGGGCCTGGCTTCAACGCAGGAACTTTTTTCTCATATCCCGGAAAAGATCCTGCTTTCCCAACCTGTAGCGATCGCGTCCGGCTTAAGTGAACAGGAAGTAAGCATAAAAATGAATGATCTGGCCGGAAAAAACAAACCTTTATCCGGATACAATTCTTTTCTCGGCGCAGGCTGTTATGACCATTATCTGCCGGCTGCGCTTTTTTCTTTGTTGTCCAGGTCAGAGTTTTATACTGCTTATACCCCTTATCAGCCTGAGTGTTCGCAAGGCACTTTGCAGGCGATTTATGAATTTCAGAGCTATATCTGTCTGCTGACTTCTCTGGATGCGGCCAATGCTTCTCTTTATGACGGAGCTTCTGCCCTGGCTGAATCAGTGCTGATGGCTTTGCGCATAAACCGGAAGAATAAGGTTTTGATCTCAGAAGCAGTGCATCCTAATTACAGAAAAGTGATGGCTACTTATCTTAAAGGTACGGGCTGTCAGATCCGGGAACTGGCTTTTTCCTCAAACGCGGATTCAGACCTGAACACCATGAAAAACAGTCTGGATGATACGGTCAGCTGTGTAGTGGTCCAGAATCCTGATTTTTTCGGAAGATTGATCGATCTTTCGGCCTGGGCTCAGTCTGTCCATGAAAAAGGAGCGCTTTTTGTTTCTGTATCCGATCCTTTCAGCCTGGCTCTGCTTAAGGCCCCGGGCGACCAGTTTGTGGATATTGCCTGCGGAGAGATACAGGCTTTTGGGTCGCCTGTGTCCTGCGGAGGACCGGGCTGCGGTTTTATTTCTGCTCGCAGTAAATTTTTGCGCCAGATGCCGGGCCGGATCGTGGGCCGCACTGCGGATAAAGAGGGTAAACCCGGCTATTGTCTTACTTTGCAGACCAGGGAACAGCATATACGCAGAGAAAAAGCAACCAGTAATATCTGTTCCAATCAGTCGCTTAATGCTTTGGCTGCGGCGATCTATATGAGCCTGCTGGGCCGGCAGGGTCTGGCCGAAAATGCTTTGACTGCTTTGAACCTGGCTCATTATATGCAATCCCGCCTCAGCGAGATAAAAGAAGTGACTTTTCCTTTGGAGGGAGAATTTTTTAATGAGTTTGTCTGGGCTCTGGACGGAGCTTTTGATCTGGTCAAAAAACTGCGCCGGTCCGGCTGCATTGCCGGTCTGGTCCTGGACAGTTATTATCCGGAGATGAAAAATTCAATTTTGAGCTGCTGTACGGAAATGACTACTAAAAAGAAAGTGGACAGTTTTATCGATAGTTTGAAAAATATTATCAGCAAAAAGTAGAAAGATCTATGGAAAATTTGATTTTTGAAAAATCAGTTAAAGGACGTTTTTCCCGCTATGTTCAGGACCCGGGCATTGCTCTGGATAGGGCCGACAAATTAATATCGTCTCAGTATCTGCGAAAAGATCTGCCTTTGCCCAGCCTGGGTGAACTGGATGTTGTCAGGCATTATACCCGTCTTTCTTCTCTTAATTACGGGGTGGATACCAATTTTTATCCTTTAGGTTCCTGTACCATGAAATATAATCCCAAGATCAATGAACAGACAGCGGCTTTGCCCGGATTTATTTCAAGCCATCCTTTGCAGGATGAGTCTGACCTTCAGGGTTGTCTGGCTTTGATCTATGATCTGGAAAAAATGCTGGCTGAGATCACAGGTATGCCTTATTTTACTTTTCAGCCCTGTGCCGGGGCTCAGGGAGAATTTACCGGTATGATGATAGTCAGGGCCTGGCATGAACATAAAAAACAGCCGCGTTCGAAAGTGATAGTACCTGATTCATCGCACGGCACCAATCCGGCCAGTGCTGCCATGTGCGGCTATAAAGTGGAAATGGTGGAGAGCAATTCCCGCGGTCTGGTCGATATCGATAAGCTGGCTGAAAAAATCGACCGGGATACGGCTGCGGTGATGCTTACCAATCCCAATACTCTGGGCCTGTTTGAGACCGGGATCATGGACCTGGCAGAACTGGCTCATAAAAAAGGGGCTTTGCTTTATTATGACGGAGCTAATTTCAATGCTTTGCTGGGAAAGACCCATCCCGGAAAAATGGGCTTTGATGTTCTTCATCTTAATCTGCATAAGACTTTTTCCACCCCTCACGGGGGAGGAGGACCCGGGTCAGGAGCAGTCGGGGTAAGCAAAAAACTGCGTTCTTTTCTGCCGGTGCCGGTTATAGAGAAAAAAGGCAAAAAATACAGATTGAAAACCGATCTTAGACATTCTATCGGCAAGGTCCATGCTTTTTACGGTAATTTTTCCGTGCTGGTAAAGACTTATGCTTACCTTTTACGCCTGGGCCGAGAAGGCTTAAGCCGGGCTTCGGAAAATGCCGTGCTCAATGCCCGTTATCTGGAAAAAATGCTGCAGGATGTTTTAATTCCCGCTTCAAATGAACCCTGCATGCATGAAACCGTGTTTTCAGCCCTGAATTTCAAACAACAGGGCCTGCATGCTCTGGATATAGCCAAACGCCTGATTGATTACGGCATTCATCCTCCGACAATGTATTTTCCCTTAATCGTGAAAGAAGCTTTGATGATTGAACCGACTGAGACAGAAAGTAAAGAAACTCTGGACCGTTTTGTCTCTGTAATGAAAAAAATAAAACAGGAAGCAGAGCTTGATCCTGAACTGCTCAAGACAGCACCGCACAATACTGAGCTGAAAAGACTGGATGAAGTAAAAGCTGCCCGATTCCCTGATTTAAGATGGAAAAAAACTGGCGAATAATTATTGATCCACCTATGCCCGGGACCATGAACATGGCCAGAGATGAGGCTTTGTTCACTCTTTATCCGCAAAAAAATATTCCGACCTTGAGGGTTTATCAGTGGGAAAGCCCCTGTGTGTCTCTGGGCTATTTTCAGAAAGAAAACCAGGTGCTCGACCTTGAGTTCATGTCTGAACACAAAATACCTTTTGTGCGCCGGATAACCGGAGGAGCAGCCATCCTGCATCATCAGGAAATAACTTACAGCCTTTGTCTTTGCTGTGATGACCTGGACCTGAGCGGTTCAGTCAAGCAGTCTTTTAAAAAGTTGACTTCTTTCCTCCTTGAATTTTACCGCAGCCTGGGCCTGGAAGCCTTGTATGCCTCCGATGTTCCCGGACATGTCAGCCGTCCTTTCTGCGATCTTTGTTTTTCGACCAATGAGGATTTCGATATTATGGTCGAAGGTAAAAAACTGGGCGGTAATGCCCAGAAAAGAAAGAAAAAATATATTTTTCAGCACGGAAGCATACCTTTGTCTTTTGACCTGGAACTGTTAAAGAAAACAATAAAGAATGTGCCGCCTGATATTAAAGAAAAAACTCATGCTTTGAACGATCTGATCCCCGGTAAATATACGGTGAAGGAGCTGATCTCTTTGCTGGTCAATTCTTTCCTGGCTGATTTCGGCCTGGAAAAAGCAGAGATACCTTTTTCGGAAAAAGAAAGTATCTGGATGGAAAAACTTCTCACTACTAAATACACACTTGATTCCTGGAATTTTACTCATGGAAAAACCGGCCTGGCTGAATAAAAAAATATCTTTGCCTGACTGCCGTAAAACCAAACAAAGGCTGAAAGAACTGGGTTTGAGCACTGTCTGCGAACAGGCCCGCTGCCCTAATATTTCCCAATGTTTTTCCCGCGGTACTGCCACTTTTATGATCATGGGCGATATCTGTACCAGAAACTGCCGTTTTTGCGGAGTGACCAAAGGCCGGCCCCTGGCTTTGGATAAGAGTGAGCCGCAGAGAGTAAAACAGGCGGTTAAGCTGATGGACCTGGAATATGTAGTTATAACTTCTCCCACCAGAGACGATCTGGAGGACGGAGGGGCAGGGCATTTCAGCTCTACGATCAAAGCTTTGCGTTCGCTTTCTTGTGTCAGCAAAATCGAGGTCCTGATCCCTGATTTTCAGGGAGACCGGGCTTGTCTGCATACAGTAATAGATGCCGGGCCTGATGTGATAAATCATAATCTGGAGACAGTACCTTCTCTTTACAGCAGGGTCAGGAGTAAAGCCGGATATCAGCGTTCTCTGGATTTACTGGCCGGAATAAAAAGATTTTCTTCTTCCATTTTTTCCAAGTCGGGCCTGATGCTGGGTCTGGGTGAAAAGGACCGGGAGATAGAAGCAGTGCTTGAAGATCTGCGTGCTGTTGATTGTGATTTTTTAAGCATCGGCCAGTATCTGCCTCCTTCCCGCACCCATTATCCTGTACAGGAATATGTTTTGCCGGAAAAATTCGATTTCTGGCAGAAAAAGGCGCAGGAGATGGGATTCCGCCATTGTCTTTCCGGTCCATATGTGCGCAGTTCCTACAAGGCCCATACCTACCTTGAAAACGCCGCCTGCGGCGGCAAGTAAAAAGTAGGGGCGGGGTCTCCCCGCCCATGTCCGAATAGTCTATGGTCTATGGTCGATGGCCGATAGTAAAAATACAAATACGCAGGGGTGGACAAAAAACAGGGTATCGCGATGCACTCGCACGAAGACTTAAAAAAACGTTTATCGGTTAAGGTTACGATGCCCGTATCACTCGCACGAAGACTTTCACTTCCTCAAGTAAAAAGTAAAAAGGCAAAAGTAAAAAGTACAGAAAATTATCTGTTTAACCAGGCCGCCTTTGGCGGTAAATGTTGATAATTAAAATTTGATAGTCCTGTAGGGAACGCGGCTTGCCCGTTCCTCTAAGAATAATAAAATATTTGCAGGGGCGTGCCTGCCCCGCTCGAAGCATCGGGGCCTGTCCCGGACGCAGCTTAGGGGCTTGCCCCCGCCCGTAAAATGGATAGTCGCAGATGTAGTCCTGTAGGGACAGGGCATGCCCTGTCCTTTACGTTTTAATAATGATAGATAAAAAATTATTTTTTGCCGTAACCGTTAACCGTAAACCGATACGGGCTTCGTAACCCTTAAACGTTACCTGATTTTTCTTCTGACTTGTGACTTCAGCGCAATGTTTTGGAGGCAAAGACAAGAAATCCGGTGTGGGAGGGAATACGCTGTTCCGGTCTGGTTTTACCGCGGCGTACCAGAATTCTCCGGGAGATCAGCTCCATTGATTCAATATGTACATAACCCTTGTCTTCCAGGGTAAAGACAAATTGAGTAAGCTGGTCAAAAGTAGGACAGATGCTGGCCAGTCTGCCGCCCGGTTTCAGGGACTTATCCGCTGCTTCGATCAGTTCCCAGGGCGCTCCGATATCGATCATGACAAAATCAACATCGGTTTCGTCAAAACTGTCGGTTACTTCTCTGTGTTTCAGTTCTACCCAGGGGGCCAGTCCGTTCTTTTCCAGATTTTTTCTGGCGTTGTTGAGAAAGTCTATGTTTCGTTCATAGCTGTATACTTTGCCTTCGGTGCGGACAAAATTAGCCATGGCTGAAGTAAGTGATCCGCTGCCGACACCGCTTTCGATCACTTTTGCTCCGGGAAAGATATTTGCTTTCATTAAGATCAGGCCCGCGTCCTTGGGGTAAATGATCTGGGTTTTGCGGTTGACTTTCATCATCATATCGTAAAGAGAGGGGCACAGGATATAGAAAATTTCTCCGGTATTGGTCTTAAGACAGAGCCCGAACGGTTTGCCGATGGCCTGGGAAAGATCGAGAAACCCTTTGTCCGTATGGAATCTGTCGGGCGTGATCTTGACCAGATAGTTTCTGTGCTCCGAATTGTAGATAAGGGCAAGGTCGCCTTCTTTGATCATAAGCATATACTATACCACAATATTTTTCTTCTGCAATTTTAAAATACTTTCTTGACTTGGTTTTTGGCGATAGTAAAATGTTAATGATAATAAATAAAAGGGAGGTGTCCAATGCAAGAAAGAAAAATTTTGTGGATCGTGATCATTGTGCTTTGCGGATTTACTGCGCTTTCTTATGTGAGTGGGTTTTTATTTTTTAATCAGGTTCACGGAAAGATCGATGATCTGGGTGCCAGTAATCAGATTCAGCTGAGAGAAATGGCTTCAGTTAAGAAAAATATCAACATGTTTTCTTCGGAGTTGAGAAAGATCAATAAAAAAGTTGCTGATTCCGTGCGGGAAGTAGCTTTTCTCGAGAATAAAGTCGAGAATAGTGCAAGCGAAAGAGAAACTATCTTGTCCAAATTGAACGGTATCGGTGCTGACCTGGAAAATCTTCAGAACACTTATGCCGAATATGTCGGCAAACTTGATGAAATGGGCACGATCCTGGAAAGCAATGCTTCTGCTGATCCTCGTGCGGCAAAAAACGAAGAATTTGTTCAGGATATCGATCTGGGCGATATATCCGTTGAAGGAGAGGGCGATTTTGACGCTTTTGCCCCGGCAGATCTGATAGAACAGTAAATTATTTTAGTCTTCTTTTTTATTCAAGACCAGCCTTGGCAGGGTCCAGTTAATCAGGGTATTTTTTTGCATGAAGTATGTTATTGTGATTCTTGATGGTGCTGCTGACTATCCCATTGATCTTTTGGGCGGAAAAACCCCTTTGGAAGCTGCCGATAAAGTAAATATGAATGATCTGGCCCGCCGGGGAATACTGGGCAGGGTCAAGACCATCCCCCCCGGCCTGCCTGCTTCCAGTGACGTGGCAAATCTGGCTTTGCTCGGTTATGACCCTCAGAAATATTATTGCGGCAGAGGACCGTTGGAGGCAGCTAATATGGGGGTCGATCTGGAGGAAGGGGATATTGCGTTCCGCTGTAATCTTATTACCGAAAGTGACGGGACTATGCAGGATTACAGTGCCGGTCATATCCGTAATCGGGAAACCGATGTTTTGATGGCTGATATCAACGAACATCTGGGTTCAGAGCGGATAAATTTTTATGCCGGAAAAAGCTACCGGAACCTTATGGTGTACAGAAACGCGGCAGAATTTAATTTTGATAAACTTAAATATTATCCGCCTCATGATATCATGGGTAAAAAGATAGAGCGTTATCTGCCCCGGGGAAAAAATTCCGAGATCCTGAAAGACCTGATGTCCCGTTCCCGGGAGATGCTTAAAGATCATGCGATCAATAAGGTCAGGATAGATCTTGGTGAAAATCCGGCTAATATGATCTGGCTCTGGGGATGCGGACGTAAGCCCAGGATGGAAAAGTTCAGGGATAAGTTCCATCTGGAAGGAGGGGTAATTTCAGCGGTAGACCTGATCAATGGTATCGGTAAAATTATCGATCTGGAAACAGTCGCGGTTGAAGGAGCTACCGGTTATTATGATACTAATTATGAAGGAAAAGCCAGGGCTGCTTTGAAAGTTTTGGAAAAAAAGGATTTTGTTTTTGTTCATATCGAAGCTACCGATGAAGCCGGTCATAATCAGGACCTGCGCATGAAGATACGCTGTATTGAACGCATTGATAAACTGGTTGTCGGCACTTTGCTGGCAGGGCTTAAAGATAAAAATTTCAGAATGCTGGTCACACCTGATCATCCTACCCCCATAGCTTTGCGTACTCATACTGATGAGCCTGTACCGTTTCTGCTTTACGGCAGCGGCATAGAAAAAGGATCCTTTTCCGCTTATTCCGAGCCGGAAGCGGAAAACAGCAGCCTTTATTTTAATAAAGGGGCTGATCTGATCAAATATTTTTTGCAGAAATGAGTATTGTTCTTTTCCTTTCGGTAATGATCATCTTTGCTTTAGGTTATCGTGTTTACGGCAGGTTTGCCGAAAAAATCGTTTCCGTCCGCAAACAGAACCAGACTCCCGCCTTTTATAAACAGGATAATACCGATTTTATTCCGGCCAAAAACCGTTCGATACTGTTCGGTCATCATTTCGCCTCTATTGCCGGTGCCGGGCCTATTGTCGGCCCTGTAGTCGCTTATATGTGGTGGGGCTGGCTGGGTGCGTTGCTCTGGATAGTTCTCGGCTGTATTTTTTTCGGTGCAGTACATGATTTTTTTTCTTTGATCATTTCCGTGCGTGAAGGAGGGATTTCCATCGGTAAAGTGGCCGAAAAATATATATCCTCCCGGGCCGGTAAATTGCTGCTGATTTTTCTCTGGTGCGCGTTAGTGATTGTCATTGCCGTATTTGCTTCTCTCTGCGCCAGGTCTTTTGTCTCTCAGCCGGAAGTCATACTTCCTTCTCTGGGCCTGATCCCGGTAGCGGTGCTGGTGGGCTTTTTGCTTTATGTCCGGAAAATGAAAACTTTTCTGGCTACAATGCTGGGATTGTCGGCTTTGACTGTTCTTGTTATCTGTTCAAAAAAATTCGCTTTTTCTCTGCCGGTTTCAGACCCTTATTTTGTCTGGATGTGCCTGCTTTTTGTTTATGCTTTTTTTGCTTCGGTTTTGCCGGTGAATATACTGCTTCAGCCCAGAGATTATCTTTCTTCATTTTTACTGTTTTTCGGCGTGGCAGTATCAGTAATCGCTTTTTTGACCAGGCCTCTGCCTTTATCCGGAGCTGAAGTATTTACTTTTTTTTCTCAGGACAGACTCCCGTTGTTCCCTCTGATGTTTATTACCGTAGCCTGCGGCGCTATATCCGGTTTCCATTCTCTGGTGTCCAGCGGTACTTCGTCCAAGCAGCTGGCCAGAGAAACCGATGCCAGGCCCATAGGTTACGGAGCCATGATCACCGAAGGAGTTCTGGCTGTGATCGCTTTGTTTGCGGTTGCTTTTGGTCTGCGCAGTATTCCGCAGGGAAAGACTCCGGTGGAGATATTCGCCCAGGGTTTCGGCAATGTCGTATATTTTCTGGGTGATTACGGCCGGGGCATTGCTTTGGTCATGCTCAATGCTTTTATCCTGACTACACTGGATACTGCTACCAGGATAACCCGGTTTCTTACTCAGGAATTTTTCGGTCTTTCCAATAAATGGCTGTCTACCGGGCTGGTGGTCAGCGCTGCCGCTTTTCTCGGCCTTAAAGATAAATGGCAGGCACTTTGGCCGCTGTTCGGAGCCTCTAACCAGCTGGTGGCTGCTTTAGCTTTGATCGTTATCAGCGCCTGGTTGATAAAAAATAAAAAAAATTATAAAATAGCTTTGATTCCGGCCCTGGTCATGCTGCTGATAACTTTCAGCGCTTTGATTTTTAATGCAATCAATTTTTATGCCCGGGGCAAGATAATGCTTTCTTTGATCAGTGCTTTGTTGTTGGTGATGAGCGGGATAGTTTTAACCGAGTTAAGGCATTTAAAAAGAGCAGGAGAATAATGAAAAACTGTGTAGTACAGAAATTCGGCGGAAGTTCTGTGGCTAATGTCGACCGCCTGGAGAATGTGGCTTCCCGTATAGCCTCTTATACTGAAAAAGGCTGCCGGGTGGTAGCTGTGGTCTCGGCGATGGGGGATACCACCGATGAGTTGATCTCTCTTTCCCGTAAGATCAATCCTCAGCCTTCGGACCGGGAAATGGATATGCTCATCTCAACCGGAGAGCAGATATCTTCTTCGCTTCTGGCAATGGCTTTGCATAAAAAAGGGTATGAGGCTATTTCGTTGACCGGGCACCAGGTGGGAATACTTACCGACACTTCGCATACCAATGCCCGGATCCTTTCCATTGATACCAGCCGTATCTTCAGGGAACTGGCTGAAAAAAAGATCGTGATCGTTACCGGTTTTCAGGGAGTGAGCATTGAGCGGGAGATAACCACTCTGGGCCGGGGAGGTTCTGACCTCAGCGCTGTTGCTCTGGCCTGTGCTTTAAAGGCGGAGATGTGCGAGATATATACTGATGTTGAAGGTATTTTTACGGCGGATCCGCGTATTATTCCGGAAGCAAAAAAGATTGAAAAGATAACTTTTGATGAAATGCTGGAACTGGCTGCGCGCGGTGCTCAGGTCATGCAGACCAGAGCCGTGGAGGTGGCGAAAAAGTTCAATATTCCTTTACACGTGCGGAGCAGTTTTTCTAAAAAGGAGGGAACCCTGATCATGAAAAAAACTTCTTCTATAATTGAAGCCCCGGTCGTGCAGGGTCTGGCCCTGTCTGAGAATCAGGCTAAGATCACGATCTGCATGGTTCCCGATAAACCGGGCATAGCGGCCAGGATGTTTAATGATCTGGCTCTGGGCCGGATCAATGTAGATGTTATTGTGCAGAATGTAAGTCATAAGAAAACTACCGATGTTTCTTTTACTGTACCCTCGGATAAGCTTTCCCGGGCCCTGAAAGTGTCACGCAAGATCGCGGCTGATATCGGAGCGGGAAAAGTTATTTCCGACGAGGATATCGCCAAAGTCTCGATAGTGGGAGTGGGTATGAAATCTCATTTCGGTGTTGCGGCGCGCTGTTTTTCCGTTATGGCTGAAAATAAGATCAATATTGAAATGATAACCACCTCGGAGATCAGTATTGCCTGTGTGGTAAAAAAAGACGACGGAAGAAAAGCATTAAAAGTTTTGCATAAAGAATTGGAATTGGATAAAATAAAAAGAAAGGGGAAGCCGGGAAACAGAAAATAAAGGGTGCTGAGCCCCTGTCCTTGTTGCCAGGCCGGTAATAGATATTGATGAATTCGGAAGATCAGGAAAGAAGGGGTAAAAAAAGATTCGACTGCCGCCTTCCTATGCGCTATGAGCTTATAGAGCAGGGAGGATCCGAAGGGATTACTGTATCCACACTTATCCGCAATTTCAGTTCTGTAGGAATAAGTTTTTATTCCTTTGATCTGATCAGGCTGAATACTGTCCTTAAAATATCCTTTTACGCAAAAAAAGATGAAAATATATTTTTTCTGGCCAGGGTCAGATGGATAGAGAAATGCCCTGACCATGATATGGGCCGTTATATCGTCGGGGCCCAGATCGAAAAGATCGATGATTTAAACCAGTCTGCTCTGACCGGATTTTTAAGCTATGTGGACATTGAAAAAGTCCTTTGCGGGATCGATCTGTCCAATGTTCTGGATATTAATTTTGTCGGCGGATATCCGCCCATGGTAAAAAGATTTGATAAGGTAGTGCCTGCTAACGATACTGTGTTGAGCAAAGAAAGTGTCCAGGGCCTTTTGCTCAGTATCCTGCCGGAAAAACAGTACCGAGTGTTCATGCGGGAAAAAGAAGTTAATTTTATTTATACTTTTAAAAACAAAAGGTTCAGGGTGAATCTTCATTTTCAGCAGGGCCGGATCGAAGGTATTTTCCGGGTTATTCCCGAAACGATCAAAAAACTTAACGAACTGGGCCTGCCTGCTTCTGTGGAAAAAATGATCGCATCGCATCGCCGGGGACTTATCCTGATTACCGGCAGGACCGGTTCGGGAAAAACAACCACTCTTTCTTCCATGGTCGAATACATTAATAATTTGCGCGAAGGGATCATCATCAGTGTGGAAGATCCGGTGGAATATGTGCACAGTAATAAAAAATGTATTATTAAACAGAGAGAAGTGGGTAAAGATACCAATTCGTTTTATAATGCGGCAAAGAATGCTCTGCGCCAGAATCCCGATGTTCTGGTTATCGGAGAAATACTCGATGCTGATACTATGGATGTTGCTTTGACTATGGCTGAATCAGGTACTCTGGTACTGGCTACGTTCCATGCCCCTAATTCAGTTTATGCTCTGGACAGGGTAGTGTCACTTTTCCCTTCAGATCTGCAGGGCCATATCCTGAGCCGTATGTCTCTGATCCTTATCGGCATTATTACCCAGCAGCTGGTGCCTTCCTCAGATGGAAAGGATTTTCTGCTTGCCTCAGAGGTCGTGATCGTTAATGACGCTTTGCGCCGGATAATCCGCACCGGGGATTGGAAGCAGATACCTACAGTGCTTCAGACCAGCAGAAACAAGGGTATGCAGTCTATGTCCGATTCTCTTAAATTCCTTTATGAACAGGGCTGTATCAGCGGCGAATATTTACAGGGGGTATGATGAAAAAAAAAGTAGAGATATACGACACGACCTTAAGAGACGGTTCTCAGACTGAAGGTATTTCTTATTCGGTAGAGGATAAAATCGCCATTGCCAAAGCAATGGGCAGTTTCGGTATTCATTACATAGAAGGGGGCTGGCCTTTTTCCAATCCCAAGGATCAGGAATTTTTTGCTTATTTCCGCAAGCATCCTTTAAAAAGATCAAAGTTGGTCCCTTTCGGATCTACCGCTCATCCGGCAAAAACAGCATCCAGAGATAAAAATCTTAAAAGTCTGGTCAGGGCTGAAACCGAGTATGTGACGATTTTCGGCAAGACCTGGGACTTTCATGTTACCCATGCTTTGCGTGTAAGTCTGGAAGCTAATTTAAAGACTATTTTCGACAGTGTCCGGTTTCTTAAAAAACAGGGCAGGAAAGTTTTTTATGATGCGGAACATTTTTTTGACGGATTTAGACACAATAAAAAATATGCCGTCAAGACAATTGCCGCGGCCTGTGATGCCGGCTGTGATCTGGTAGTTTTCTGCGATACTAACGGCGGAACTCTGACCGGAGAAATGATCCGTATCGTCAAAGAAGTCAGGGCTGAGACCGGCTTGGCTTCTTTCGGCATACACTGCCATAATGATTCCGGCCTGGCTCTGGCTAATTCTCTTTCTGTGCTTGAGGCCGGCTGTATCCAGATACAGGGTACAGTCAATGGATACGGCGAGCGCTGTGGCAATGCCGATCTGATCCAGATCATGGGGGTTTTGCAGCTTAAGATGGGGCATAAAATAATCAGTCCGGCCAGGATGAAACGTCTTACCGAGCTTTCCTATTTTATCAGTGAAGTCTCCAACATGGTCCCTGCTAATAATCAGCCTTTTGTCGGCAAATCCGCTTTTTCCCATAAAGGCGGTATTCATATCGATGCGGTGATCAAAAATCCGCTTTCTTATGAGCATGTGGAACCTTTATCTGTAGGTAATCAGCGCAGATTTCTGGTTTCTGAACTGGCCGGCAAATCCACTCTGGTGCAAAAAGCCAGAGAATTAAAATTTGATCTGGATAAAAGATCTTCCCGGGCCAGGAGATTGTATAAACTTATACAGAGCAAAGAAAAAGAAGGCTATCAGTATGAGGGAGCGGAAGGTTCTTTCCGGGTCATTCTGCAGAAAGCTTTTAAAAAACATAAACCGTTTTTTGACCTTCTGGGGTTCAGGGTGATAGTGGAAAAAAGGGAGGACGACCGTCTTATTTCGGAAGCGACTATAAAGATCAAGGTCAAAGGCAGACTTCAGCATACTGCCAGTGAAGGTGACGGCCCGGTCAATGCTCTGGACAATGCTTTGCGCAAAGCACTGCTTTCCAGTTATCCTGATCTTTCGGCTATGCGTCTGACTGATTTCAAGGTCAGAGTGCTGGAAGGGAAAGGCGGTACTGCGGCCAAAGTCAGAGTTTTGATCCAGTCTCAGGATGAAAGCGGTTCCTGGACTACGGTGGGAGTGTCGGAAAATATAATCGAAGCCTCCTATCATGCTCTGGTCGATTCCATCGAATATAAACTGCTTAAAGACCTGAAAGAATCCGGAAAGTAGAAAGGCGGATCAACGCCAATGCCGGAGAACGCGGATGCGCGCGGCAGCGCACCTCTTGCTTCTTGCCTCTTCCTATACCCTGTAACTAATCCTTGACAAGTTATCTTCTCTGAGTTATCTTAAATAACTTCATGAAGGAGGAAGTAACATGTTCAGTCTCATCAAAGATATACTGGGAGATGTAAAAGCCGGCAAACCGGTTATAGTCGTTGACGATGAATCCCGCGAAAATGAAGGCGATCTGGTGATCGCCGCAGAACACGCCTCGCCTGAAATAATAAATTTTATGATCAAAGAATGCCGGGGTCTGGTTTGTGTTCCTTTGACCGCGAAACGGATATCAGAACTTCAGCTTGCAGCTATGGATCAGGGTCAGTCCAGGGAAAAAGATCCGTTCCGTACTGCCTGGCGGATATCAGTTGATGCTGCCCATGGCATTACTACCGGCATCTCCGCTTTTGACCGGGCTCATACAGTTAAAGTTTTGATCGATCCTGATTCTCAGCCGCAGGACCTTTTGTGCGGAGGACATCTTTTTCCTCTGGAGGCAAAAGCAGGCGGAGTGCTGGCCCGTGCCGGACATACTGAAGCCAGTATCGATCTGGCCCGGATGGCCGGTCTTTATCCGGCCGGTGTTATCTGTGAGATCACTAATGATGACGGTACTATGTCCCGGTTGCCTGATCTGGTGAAATTTGCCCGAAAACATAAATTAAAGTTATGCACAGTAGCTTCTCTTATTGAATACAGGAGGAAAGAGGAAAAACTGGTTAAACAGATCAGTAAAATAAAACTGCCTACTGATTTCGGAGAGTTTGACTGTTATCTTTATGAATCTCTGGTCGATTCTTCACATCATCTGGCTCTGGTCAATGGTTGTCTGAAAGATAAAGAGGTGCTGGTCAGAGTACATTCCGAATGCCTTACCGGCGATGTTTTTCAGTCCTGCCGCTGCGACTGCGGAGACCAGCTTCATGAATCTTTGAAAATGGTGGCGAAAGAAGGAGGAGTTGTCCTTTATATGCGCCAGGAAGGCAGAGGTATAGGCCTGGCCAATAAATTGAAAGCTTATGATCTGCAGGAAAAAGGCCTGGATACTGTAGAGGCCAATCATGCTCTGGGTTTTGCTTCTGATCTGCGTGATTATGGGGCCGGGGCTCAGATCCTGGCAGATCTGGGTATTGAAAAGATCCGTTTGTTGACTAACAATCCCAGAAAAGTCATCGGTCTGGAAGGTTATGGCCTGAAAATAGTAGAAAGAGTACCGATCAAAATAAGGGAAAAAAAAGAAAACAAGCGGTATTTAAATACTAAAAAAGAAAAAATGGACCATATACTGTAAGTAGAGAGTAGAGAGAGTATAATCCCATGAGCCATGAGCCATGAGCCATGAGCTGAACTGTACAGGAGGATTGAGATGAAGGAAGTAAAAGGGGCTTATCAGGGGAAAGGGAAAAAACTGGCAGTGATCGTTTCCCGCTTTAATGAAATGATCAGCAGCCGTCTTTTGACCGGGTGCATTGATGAACTGAAAAAAATGGGTACAGAAGAAAAGAATATCTCAGTGTTCTGGGCTCCCGGGTCTTTTGAGATCCCTCAGGTCCTTTCCAGACTCTGCGATAAAAAAGGTTATGATGCTTTTATAGTCCTGGGCGCTATTATCCGGGGAGATACTCCGCATTTTGATTATATTGCCGCGGAATTGTCCAAGGGAATAACTTCTTTATCTTTGTCTAAGAAGATCCCGGTTGCCTTCGGAGTGATCACTGCTGATACTCTGGAACAGGCAATCGAACGTGCCGGCACCAAGCAGGGTAACCGAGGCCGGGATGTTGCCCGTACTGCAGTGGAAATGGCGGATTTATTTACCCGTATATAAGATAGGTGAAAACAGGGAAAGTTCGGTAGAGTTATGAGAGTAAGATCCAAAGCCAGGGAAATAGCCTTGTGCATATTATACCAGTATGAGATCTCGCGCAGGGAATGTGATGAGCTTTTTTCCCAGTATCTGGAAACTTATCCTCAGCGAGAGGAAGTAATTTCTTTTTCCCGTAAACTGGCAGAAGGCGTCTTGTCCCAGATTGATTCTCTGGACTCTAAAATAAAAAGTTATGCCAGGAACTGGGAGATCGAGCGTATGGCTGTAATCGACCGTAATGTTCTGCGCCTGGCTATATACGAGCTGCTTTGTCTGGACGATGTGCCGCCTAAGGTTTCCATAAATGAAGCCATAGAATTGGCCAAAAAGTTCGGAGACACGGATTCTCCCAGATTTGTCAACGGGATTCTCGATAAGATTTATAAAACCGAAAATATTAAGCCTGGTAACGGAGGGGCGGAAAATGCAACTGGCTGACCTGCATATTCATTCTGTATACTCAGACAGCACACAGAATATCGATGAAATATTCCGCGCGGCCAGGAAAAAGAATCTGGCTGCTATTGCCATTACCGACCATGATACAGTGCAGGGCCTGCCTGAGGCTGAAGAAAAAAGCAGAGAGTACGGCATTGAACTGGTAGGAGGCATAGAACTGACTTGCGCCTATGAAAATACGGAAATACATATGCTGGGCTATCTTTTTGATCATCGCGACAGTTCATTTTTGAGTGCGATCGAGGATATCCGCGATCTGCGTAAAAAAAGGCTGATCAAAATGGCGGAAAAGGTTAATTCTCTGGGTAAAAAAGTGGATATAGACGATCTGGTCGATCAGTTGAATGTAAGTATAGCCACAAGGCTTCATCTGGCTCAATATATGCTGGAAACAGAACAGGTCGGTTCGATCTGGGAAGCATTTAAGAAGTATCTTTCTCCCGGAAAACCGGCTTATGTGCACAGAAACCGTTTTTCGGTCAAGGAAGCTATCGATCTTATTCATTCTGTGGACGGCGTAGCAGTGCTGGCTCATCCCAATTATATTAAGGATAAAACCTGGATCCCCAGGTTTGCCGGTTTCGGACTGGACGGACTGGAAGCGGTTTATCCCAGCTTTTCAGCAAAACTCAGTAATGAGTTCAAGTCTCTGGCCGGGAAACTGGGCCTGTTTACCACAGGCGGTTCTGATGCGCATGGTGATTATAAAGATTTTACGGCTGTGGGCGAAACCGCTGCTCCTTATGAATGGGTTTTGAAAATGAAAGATGCAAAACGACCATTTGTTTCTCAAAAAAACATTTAAACTTGCCGCTAAAGGGTCAGGCCTGACTTCGCCCAATCCTATGGTCGGTGCGGTCATTGTCAGGAAAGGCCGGGTTCTTTCTTCAGGATTTCACCGCAAAGCAGGTTCTGTTCATGCTGAAATAGATGCTTTAAACAAAATTAAAGGAAATGTCCGGGGTGCTACTTTGTACGTTAATCTGGAACCCTGCTGTATCTGGGGCCGGACCCCGCCCTGTGTTGACCGGATCATTTCTTCCGGCATAAAAAAAGTGGTGATATCTACTCTGGACCCTAATCCTGCGGTCCGGGGCCGTTCCGTGAAAAAAATGCGATCTGCCGGTATCAGCGTAGAAACCGGGATTCTGGCTGAAGAAGGGCGCCGCTTGAATGAAGTTTTTTTTAAAAATATGGAGAAAAAACTGCCCTTTGTGGCGGTGAAAAGCGCATTCAGCCTGGACGGTAAAACTGTTACTGCCGGCGGACAGTCACAATGGATCACCGGTGAATCAGCCCGGGGCCTGGGCCGTACGCTGCGTGATAAATATGATGCGGTCTGCGTAGGCATCTGCACGGTGCTCAAAGATGATCCCGGTCTGGAAGCGAGTCTGGGAGGCAAGGCCAAAATAATCATAGATCCTCATTTAAAGATACCGCTTAAATCCCGATTATTGAAAAATTCTGAAAACCGGGTCTTTATTTTGACTTCGGCCGCATCCCGGGCAAAAAAAAATAAACTGGCCTGTTTAGAGAAACAGGCGAAAATTGTTGTTGTCCCTTACGGCCGTTCAGGATTCAGTCCGGAAACTGTTTTGAAACGGCTTTACAAACTGGGTATTTGTTCTATTTATCTGGAAGGAGGAGCTTATACCAGCGGTGCCTTTTTTGACGCCTGCTGCGTGGATAAAATTTATTTTTTTATTGCTCCTTTGATCCTGGGCGGGACCAGGGCTTTGCCTGTGCTGGGAGGCAAAGGAGTGAAACAGATGAAAGATGCGGTAGAGGTAGCTGATTTGAAGGTAAAAAAAGTGGGGCCTGACCTTTTGATCGAAGGCTACCCCAGATACAAGGCGCCTGCGGCGCAGAAAGTCGATAGTCTATAGTCAATGGCCGATGGTAAGAAGAAAAAGAGATAATATAAAAAAATGTGGAGAGGGGCCGCTTGCGCGCAGGAAAAGGATAATTTAAATTTAAATAGTCCTGTAGGGAACGCGGCTTGCCCGTTCCTTTACTTTGTAATAATGTTAGATAAAAAAATATTTTTTACCGTAACCGTTAAACGGGAATCGTATGTCCGGTGAATTATTCAGAGGTATTCTTCGGACATCCGGGAGCCCAAGAATAGGGTATAGGGTTTAGCGGATAGCGTTTAGGGTTACGCGCAAAGCGCGTAAGGGGAATTCTATATAGATTTTTATTCTTTGTACTATCGACTATCGGCCATAGACTATCGACTCTTTAGATGCGGGCATCGTAACCGTTAAACGTAAACGTATTCTAACTTGTCGCCGTCAGACGTCTGACGTGTCGCCTTTATGTTATCTGTGTTAATCATATTAAAGATTTCACCGATTAGGAACCAGGTCCATTAAAAATTTTATTTATCGGTGTAATCGTGATTTAATCTGTGTAATCAGCGAGCAAAGCGAGCAATGAAAGACTTCGACCGGCTTATAGAAATAGTTGATATTCTGAGATCGGAGAAGGGCTGTGCCTGGGACCGTTCCCGGACCCTGGAAGATCTGCGGGGTTATCTTCTGGAAGAGACCTATGAGCTGGTGGATGCTTTGCAGGAAAAAAAACAGGAACAAGTCAAAGAAGAGCTGGGTGATGTCTTTTTACTGCTGGTTTTTATTATAAAAATGTTTAAGGAAGACAATCTGTTTTCGGTTGAAGAAGTTTTGCAGGCAATCAATGCCAAACTGATTTCCCGGCATCCCCATGTCTTTGCCGGTAAAAAAGTCAAAAATAAAGATGAGATCGTGGCAAAGTGGGTCAAGGCCAAAGCCAGGGAAAAAAAACGTAAAAATCTTTCTCAGCGTCTGCCTAAAAGCGCACCGGCTCTGCTGTTAGCTTCTTTATTTTACAAGGAGCTTCGTTACCTGGGCCGGGATGACTGTGTCTTTGAAGTCCGGGAAAAGATCAGGAAATCGGCTGCAGATCTGGACGGCAGCGGCCGGGATGGCCCGGTTTTACTTGAACTGATCCTGGAATGCGCCTGCCTGGCTTCTTTGTCCGGGATAGATCTGGAAAACGATCTGCGCCAGGAATTGCATTCCCGGGCGAAAGCCTTAAACTATAAATAGAAACCGGATTAAAGCAAAAGGGGGTATGGGATGAAAGTGGAAGAAATGAAAAAAACTGTAGATAAGATCTGGAAGGAAGCTAAGAAAGACGTAGAAAAGATGCTGGATGAAACTTCCCGTCTGGTGAAAAAAGGCGAAGTGCATTTAAAGGATGCTTCGGAAAAGAGCAGAGAAAAACTGGAGGAAGCAGGTTTGAGCCTTAAAAAAGAAAGGCTTTATTATGACCTGGGCAAAGCTCTGGTCAAAGTGCCGCGCAGCAGATGGCTCCAGAACAGTAAAGTTAAAAAAATCTTTGAAGAGGCCAGGGCTATTGACCGTTTATTGAAAAAGAAAAAAAGATAACCGGAGCAGGGCCTTAACTTCCGGCTTTGCCTGGTCCGGGCTTAAAAAAGCCTTGCTAACGCATAGAGAACTTGCTATAATTTGTATATTTTCCGGGCCCGTAGCTCAGTCGGTTAGAGCAGTTGACTCATAATCAATTGGTCCGGGGTTCGAGTCCCTGCGGGCCCATTTTCGTGTTCAGACAGACAGATCGGATTCAGCTTCGGCCCTGGTCTGTGTTTCGGGCGATTAGCTCAGTCGGTTAGAGCGCTACGCTCACATCGTAGAGGTCACAGGTTCGATTCCTGTATCGCCCATTTTTTCTTAAAATAGCGCGGTTTGGTAATAGTTATGCGGCCGCAAACATTGTTCTTAACCTAAATCAGAGGGAAAGCAGGTCAGGTATGGATTTAAAGCAGGAGCTGAGAAAACTGGTCGAATTACAGAAGATCGATTCTGAAATATATTCTTTAAAACAGAAAAAAGATAAAGAAAATCCTGAACGGATAAAAGAGCTTTCTGGCCGGTTTCAGGAGAAAAAACAGCTGCTTGACTCTTTTGAAGAGCGGCTGACTCAAAGCCAGCTTAAGAAAAAAGAAAAAGAACTGGATCTTCAGGCTAAAGAAGATAATGTAGCTAAAGCCAAGACTCAGCTTTACGGCTTAAAGACGAACAAAGAATACCATGCCAAGCTTAAAGAGATAGAATCATTAAAAGCTGATGTATCTGTTCTGGAAGAAGCAGTTTTAAAAACAATGGAAGATATCGATCTTGCCTCCAAAGAGCTGGCTGATCAGCAGTCCTTGTTCCGGGAAGAAGAAAATGAATTCAATCAGCAGAAACAGGAAATAGAAAAACAGAATCAGGATCTGGCTGCGGAAATAAAACAGCTTGAGGATAAAAAAAAGATAACTACCGATACTATTGACCGGGAAGTACTTCCGGTTTATGACCGTCTGGTCGCCAGCCGTAATGGTGTTGCCATTGCTCCGGTCGAGGGTGAGATCTGCGGTGCCTGTCATATGCATGTTACTGCCCAGACGATTAATCAGATCAAGATGTATGATAAACTTGTTAGCTGCGAAAGTTGTGTAAGGATTCTTTATCTTAAGGAAGATATCGAATAAATTGAAAAAATGAGATTTAAGGAGGAGGTTTTATATGAGCGGTCATTCTAAATGGGCCAGTATTAAGCATAAAAAAGGCGCTGCTGACGCGAAACGGGGCAGGCTGTTTACAAAATTGATCAGAGAGATCACAGTTTCCGCGCGTGAAGGCGGCGGTAATCCTGATACCAATCCCAGACTGCGTACTGCCATGGGCAGAGCCAAGGAAGCTAATATGCCTTCCAATAATATAGAAAATGCCATAAAAAAAGGTACCGGTGAGCTTCCCGGTGTAAGTTATGAGTCCTGCATGTTTGAAGGCTACGGCCCGGGCGGTGTAGCTATATTGGTGGAAGCTTTGACTGATAATAAAAACCGCACTACAGCCGAAGTGCGCAATATCTTTTCCAAAAAGAACGGTAATCTTGCCGGGAGCGGCAGTGTGGCCTGGATCTTCAGTCCCAAAGGATTCCTTAATGTGGATAAGGAGCTGATCAGTGAAGATGAGATTTTTACGATCAGTGTCGATGCCGGGGCTGAGGATATAAAAACCGAAGAAAACGGTTATGAAGTATACTGTAATCCGCAGGATTTTGAGAATGTAAAAAAAGCTTTGCAGGATAAAAATATCAAGTGGAGCATGGCTGACCTGACCATGATCCCGGCCAATACAGTAAAAGTTTCCGGTCAGGAAGCTAAACAGCTTATGGCTTTGATCGAGGCTTTGGAAGACCACGATGACGTACAGAAGGTACATGCCAATTTTGATATTCCCGATGATATTTTAGAAGAGCTTGCTTCGGATAATTAAAACGATGAGAGTTCTTGGTATTGATGTTGGGTTACGCGTGACCGGGTATGTGGTTTGCGACGTAAACGGGGGCAGCATCGAACTTATTGACCAGGGCCAGATCTCGACTGGTACCGGTACTGTTTTTTCACAACGGCTGGGTTCGATTTATGATACTTTGTCCGCTGTTGTCAGCAGGTACTCGCCTCAGGGGCTTATTCTGGAAAAATTATATTCACATCATCGTCATCCCACGACTCTGGGGGTGCTGGCCCAGATAAGAGGGATCGCAATTTTGCTTGGTTACCAGAAGTCTCTGGATATTTTTGAATATGCTCCCACCCGGGCCAGAAAAGCTCTTCTGGGTAAAGGAAGTGCTGACTCTTTTCAGGTTAAAAAAATGATTGAAGCTAACTACGGCTATAAAATGGGTTCTGAACACATTGCTGATGCTTTTTCTCTGGCAGTGACTTTTTCACACGCCCGGAAAATAGATCTTTTGAAAGAAAGGGCAGGTCTGAAAAAATGATTACCAGGCTTAAAGGTATTTTATTGAAAAAAAGTGAAGAAAGCCTGGTCCTGGATGTTTCAGGTGTCTGCTATGAGATCGAAGTGCCTAAAACCGTAGCCCGCAGCCTTTCTCAGGAACCGGGTGCGGCTTTGGAACTGGTAACGTATTATTTTATGCGTATTGACGGATCACGCTGTCTTCCCATGATGATCGGTTTCAGCGATGAACTGGAACGCGATTTTTTTCTGCAGTTTACCGGTGTGTCCGGGATCGGGCCGAAAGCTGCTTTGCGCGCTTTAGACCGGCCGGTGCCGGCTATAGCCAGGGCGATTGAAAACGGTGATTTGCAGGCTTTAACCGGGCTGCAGGGCATAGGCCGGCAGAAAGCCAAACAGATCATAGCTCATCTTCAGGGCAAAGTGGGCCGTTTTCTCTTGTTAAAGGAAGATGAACCTGCTGCCGAAGCTATCGAAGAACAGAGCGGAGAACTGAGAGCAGAGGCCAATACTGTGCTTAAACGCCTGGGGTATACTTCCCGGGAAGCTGAGGATATGATCAAAAAAGTTCTGGCTCGTCATCCGGAACTGAAAACAGTTGAAGAGTTGCTTAATTTAATTTATTACGAAAGATTATGAATATAAAACAGATCCTGGAATCTCTTCTTTTTGTCAATGAAAAACCGATAGCCATCAAAGAACTGGCTGAGGTCCTGGCCGAGGACAAAAAGGAGATAATCACCGCTTTGGAAGAACTGTCTGCTGAATATGCAGAGCGTGAGTGCGGCATCAGTATTGTTAAAGTAGCCGGCGGATTTCAGATGTGTTCTCATCCCGATAATTCTGAATGGGTAAAAAAAATGTTCCGGGAAAAAAATAAGCAGAAACTTTCCGGGGCTTCTCTGGAAGCCGTGGCTATTATTGCTTATAAGCAGCCGATCACCAGGACAGAGATCGAGGCTATCAGAGGAGTCAACAGTGACGGAGTGGTCAGGCATCTTTTGGCCTGGGGACTGGTAAAAGAGGCAGGCAGGAAAGAAGTGCCGGGCCGGCCTTTTTTATACATTACTACCCGTAAATTTCTTGAGTATTTCGGTCTGAATTCTTTGAAAGATCTTCCCTGTCTGGAGGAGTTCACTGAGTTCAGTAAAGATCTGGAAAGAGAAAATGAAGAAATTTCGGGACAGACGGAAAAAGCTGATCTGTTGCCGGAAGAAAGCAAATCTGAAACCATGTCCGGTCCTCAGCTTGAATCTGAGGATTTTCAGCCGGCAGATATACGGCTTAAATCAGGGGACGTTCTTCAGGGCCCTGATCTTATTTGTGAGCTTGATCATTCAGGCTCGGCTCAGGCTAAGGAAACTGATCCTGACTTCAATGAGGATACTAAACCTATTAACACGGAGGGATAAAGATGAAGTATTTGTTTACCTCGGAATCTGTGACAGAAGGGCATCCTGATAAGATGTGCGACCAGATATCAGACACTATCCTTGATTCCATTTATACTAAGGATCCCAGAGGCAGGGTTGCCTGTGAAGCTCTGGTCACCAGAGGCACTGTCTTTGTGGCCGGTGAGATATCAACTACCTGTTATGTTGCCATACCGAAAGTGATCCGTAAATTGATCAAAGAGATCGGTTATGATGATCCGCATATGGGTTTTGATTTTGAAAGCTGCGGCGTAGTCGTAGCCATTCAGGAACAGTCTCCTGATATCGCCCGCGGCGTTGATGTCGGCGGTGCCGGAGATCAGGGACTGATGTTCGGCTATGCCTGTTCTCAGACCGAGACGCTGATGCCTTTGCCCATACATCTGGCTCATCAGCTGGCCCGCAGATTGTCTCAGGTCAGGCGGGATAAACTGGTCGATTATTTAAGACCGGACGGAAAGTCTCAGGTCACGGTAGAGTATGAAGGTAATGTTCCTAAACGTATTGATGCGGTTATTATCGGTGCTCAGCATGATCCTGATGTCAAGCATGAAAAACTTCAGGAAGACATGAAAAAACTGGTCATTGATTATGTTCTGCCCAAAGACCTGGTCGATAAAAAAACCAAGTTTTTTATTAATGCTACAGGCAGGTTTGAGGTCGGCGGACCTGTGGCTGATACAGGTGTCACCGGTAGAAAGATCATTGTGGATACTTACGGCGGCTGGGCCAGGCATGGAGGCGGATGCTTCAGCGGTAAAGATCCTTCCAAAGTGGACCGTTCAGCTTCTTATATGGCCCGTTATATAGCCAAGAATATAGTGGCTGCCGGTCTGGCCAGAGAATGCGAGATCCAGCTTTCTTATTGTATCGGAGTGGCTGATCCTGTATCAATACTGGTGGAAACCAACGGCACGGCCAAAGTCGATGAAGAAAAAATGGTCAAAGCAGTCAGAGAGATCTTTCCTCTTACTCCGGCCGGTATTATTGATTGCCTTAAATTGTGCCGTCCGATTTATGCCAATACTGCCAGTTTCGGACATTTCGGCAGAGAAGAAAACGGGTTTACCTGGGAAGAAAGAGACAAGGTTTCTGACCTGAAAAGATTTTTTAAAATGTAAATAAGAAAACAGAGAGGAGCTTTTATGTCTGTAACCTGTGATATCACTGATAAAGATCTGCGCAAACAAGGTAAAAAACGTATTGAATGGGCTTTGCAGCGTATGCCTGTACTGGAACTTATCCGTAAGCGGTTCAGCAGAGAAAAACCTTTAAAAGGTGTGCGCATCGGTGCCTGCCTGCATGTGACTACTGAAAGCGCAGCTTTAATGATCACTTTAAAAGAAGGCGGGGCCAAAGTCAGCCTCTGCGCTTCCAATCCTCTTTCCACTCAGGATGATACCGCAGCTTCTCTGTCTCAGGATTACGGGATCCCTGTTTTTGCCCGCCACGGAGAAAACAACAAAGTCTATTACAGCCATATCAAAGCTGTGCTTGATTCCAGGCCTCAGATCACCATGGATGACGGAGCTGATCTGATATCGACCATACACAAACAGGCGGAAAAAGACAGCTCTGTTTTTCTGCCCTGGGCCAGCACTGAAGAAACCACTACCGGTGTGATCAGGCTGAAAGCTCTGGAAGCGCAGAAAAAACTGCTTTATCCTGTAGTCGCGGTTAATGATGCTGATACTAAACATCTGTTTGATAACCGCTACGGTACAGGCCAGTCTACTCTTGACGGCATTGTCCGGGCTACCAACCGGCTGATCGCGGGAACTGTTCTGGTCGTTGCCGGATACGGCTGGTGTTCGCGCGGGATTGCCATGAAAGCCCGGGGTCTGGGCGCTAATGTCATTGTCACTGAAGTGGATGCCATGAAAGCGCTGGAAGCGGTCATGGACGGGTTCAGGGTCATGCCGATGAAAGAGGCAGCTAAACAGGCTGATATCATAGTTACTGCAACCGGAGATATCAATGTCATCGCAGCCAGTCATTTCCCGGTGATGAAAGATAAAGTCATTCTGGCGAATTCCGGTCATTTTAATGTGGAGATAGAGATCCCTGCTTTAGAACAGGCTGCTTTGTCTTCCCGTGAAGTTAAACCTAATGTGATGGAATATGTCTTGTCCGGAAAAAAAGAGGGACAGACACGCAGGATTTATGTCCTGGGTGAAGGCCGTCTGGTCAATCTGGCCTGTGCTGAAGGACACCCGGCGGAAGTGATGGACCTTTCTTTTGCCGATCAGGCTTTAAGTGCCGAGTTTATCCGTGAGAATTACGATAAACTGGAAAAGAAAGTCTATGTCGTGCCGGAGCATCTGGACAAAAAAGTAGCGGAATTGAAACTTAAGGCTATGGGCGTAAAGATCGATATTTTGACTGCGGAACAGGAAAAATATCTGTCTTCCTGGGAGATCGGGACTTGAAACAAAATTTTCCGGCTGCAGAAGGCAAGGAGGTTAAGTATGCGCAAATACAGGTGGCTTTTAAGTGCGGTATTGAGTATTATGTTCTTGCCTCCGGTTTTGTCTGCTCAGGAGATCTTTCCTTCTAAAATAACTGCGGTGACCCTTTATCTGAACCGGGCCCTGGTCACCAGGGAAGCAAAGGTCAAAGTCAGCAAAGGATTGAACGAGTTTTACCTTGAGTCCGAAGCTTTTGCTGTTGACAAGGATTCTCTGTCGGCAAAAGTATTCGCTCAGGGAAGTATTTACAGTGTGCAGATAAAAGATATTTATTTGTCGCAGCCTCCTCAGGACAATATCCGTTTGCTGAAAGAAAAAATAGATTCTTTGACCGGGAAACAGAAAAAGCTTTACAAAAAGAAAGAGGTCATTGCTAAAAAACAGGCCTTTTTGAATTCGGTTATTGATTTTTCCCGGATACAGCTGCCGCGCGATATCCAGACCAGGTTCCCTTCAATTCAGGAATTGCGGGATGCCCTGGCTTTGCTGGATGAGACTTACACTGCTTTTAATGAGAAAACAGCAGCTATTGATGAAGATATCGATTCTTTGGCTGCAGAGATCAGCCTGCTTCAGCGCGAACTGGATTCGCTGCTCAGACCGGAGAAAAAAGAAAAGAAAGCTGTTTCGGTCCTGTTTCAGTCCGACAAAAATCAGACAGCCAGGGTAGTTGTTCAATATCTTGTGCCCCGCAACGCCGGCTGGCAGCCTGTGTATAAAGCAGACGTGCCTTCAGATCTGCAGACCGTTGATCTGACCATGTTTTCCCGGGTCCGGCAGAAGACAGGAGAAGACTGGAATGATATCGGTCTTACTGTGTCTAATGCGGTCCCTTTGCGCGGAATGAAAATACCGGAATCAGAAAGCAGGTTTCTCTTTTTTCCCGCACAGAATATCCGGAATAAAAGCGATGTCTTGTCCGGAGAGAAAGCAATGACTGCTTTGGTTTTGGAAAGAACAGACGCAGATCCGTCCGGGTCTGCAGGATATGCCCAGTCTCAGCGCGTAGAATCTGTTCTGGACCTGAAATATGAACTGCCTTTTTCTCTGGATATAGAATCAAAAGATAAAGATACTTTGCTGCCTCTTTTTTCCCGCAGCCTTAAAGGAGAATTTTATTATTATGCTGTTCCGGAAAAGAGTCCGGACACATTTTTAGTCTGTTCTGCAGCAGCAGACACAGAGCTGATCTCCGGACCGCTTCAAATTTCTTTTGACGGCCGGTTTCTGGGTACTGCTTTTCTCCGGTCAAAAAGGCCGGGTGAAAAATTTATTATGAACCTGGGAGAAACGCGTGATGTTCAGGTAAAAAAAGAACAGATCAAAGATAAAGTGAAAGAGACTTTTTTCGGCAAGATCGACCGCAGTACTGTGATCAGGGAAAAAGAGTTTAAGATAACCCTGGAAAATCTGAGAAAAAGCAGGGTAAAAATTCAGCTTTTTGATTCGATCCCGGTATCCCGGACTGACAAAATAGAAGTTAAAGATGTGCAGATCTCTCTTAAGCCCGATGAACAGGATTATCATGACAAAGAAGGAGTTTTGTTCTGGGACCTTTTTCTTGATCCGGGAGAAAAAAAGGAGATCAGTATCGGATTTACAGTTACTTATCCCAAAAACATGACGGTGTCGGGATTATGAAAAAGATCGGACTGATAACCAGAGACTGTGCCGGGATCAATGCCGCGATCAGGGCTGTAGTCCGGACTGCCGCTTTTTACGGGATTGAAGTCCTGGGAATGCGGCGCGGTTATGACGGGCTGATGGACGGAGATTTTGTCACTCTGGACAGCCGCTCAGTGTCCGGCATCATCAACCACGGCGGGACAATCCTTAAAACTGCCCGGGCTAAACGTTTTTATACTGAACAGGGCAGAGAAAAGGCTTTGCACACTATCAGAGAAAACGACATTGACGGTATGATCGTAGTGGGCGGTAATGGTTCTTTGACTGGAGCTCATCTTCTGGCGGCAGAATATTCAGTGCCCACGATCGGGGTCCCGGCGACTATTGATAATGATGTTAACGGCATACCGATGACTATCGGCGCCGATACAGCGGTCAATGTAGCTTTGGATGCTCTGGATAAGATCAGGGATACCGCTACCAGCATGGAGCGTATTTTTGTGGTTGAAGTCATGGGCCGGGACTGCGGTTATATCGCCTTGCGGGTAGCTCTGGCCGGAGGATGTGAAGATGTTATTCTGCCGGAGCGGGATTATGATCTGGAGAAAATGTCCTCTGAGATAAAAGAAGGTAATGCCAGAGGTAAAATATCCTGGATCGTGATCGTTGCTGAAGGTAAGGCTAAAGCTTCGGATATTTCCGCCCGGATCAGGGCCAGGACAGGTCTGGAAACAAGAGAAGTTGTCCTGGGCCATATTCAAAGGGGAGGTATTCCCACAGCAAGAGACAGATTGCTGGCTCTGGAGCTGTCAAGTTTTGCTGTGGAACTGCTTAAAGAAGGGTCCAGCGGGCTGTGTGTGGGCAAGGCCGGAGAACAGCTTATCACTGTGCCTCTGGAGGAAGCGGTAAAGCCCAAAGATATAAAGGTTGACAATTACCGCAGATTAATTAAAATTCTTACTTGAGCCTGAAGATCAGCGGCGGCCGGGACAGCTTTTTATTTTGAAAATTTAATATCGATCAGTACGGATTTTTTTCGGCTGAGCACGAGAGGAGGAAAACATGGTTTATAAAACCGAATCGGAATTGTTAAACACCGGAGTCTTTACTGAAGTCAACGGGACAATCGAGATCCAGGACAAAGACACATTCAAAAACGAGATCGTGGATAATCTCGTTGACACCATAATTATGGGTGAAGATGCTCATGTCAAAAGACTTTGCTTCTGGGTCACTTATGAAGCAGCTCTCTATTTTGGTGTCGTTCCTTCATCGATCCAGGGACTTTACGAAGCTAAGGCTAAGGAAGATCTGAAGCCTTTTACAGTACCGGCCATGAACCTGAGAACTTTGACTTTTGACACTGCCAGAGCTGTGTTTCGTTCGGCAGCCAAGATCGATGCCGGTTCTTTTATTTTTGAGATCGCTAAAAGCGAGATCGGTTATACTGAGCAGCGTCCTTTTTTCTACAGTTCGATGCTGATGCTGGCAGCGATAAAGGAAGGGTTTTCCGGTCCTTTGTTCATTCAGGGAGACCATTTTCAGGTAAAGGCAGCTAATTATCTTAAAAATAGCGCAGCTGAGGTCGAGCCTTTAAAAGATCTGATCAGGGAAGCGGTCCAGGGAGGATTTTACAATATAGATATCGATTCTTCTACTCTGGTCGATCTTGATCAGGAAACCATTGATCAGCAGCAGCGTTTGAATTTTGAGGTTTGCGCTGAGTTCACCAAGTTTATCCGTTCCATTCAGCCTGAAGGTATCGAGATATCAGTAGGAGGAGAGATCGGGGAAGTAGGCAAGAAAAATTCTACACCGGAAGAACTTAATGCCTTTATGAACGGATATAACCGCACTGTAGGCGGGGAAAAAGGCATTTCCAAGATCAGTATACAGACCGGCACCTCACACGGGGGCGTGGTTTTGCCGGACGGTTCGATCGCCAAGGTCAGCATAGATTTTGATACTTTAAAAAATCTTTCTGCGATATCTAAAAAAGATTTCGCCATGGGCGGAGCAGTACAGCACGGTGCTTCTACCCTGCCTAATGAAGCTTTTCATAATTTTCCCGAAACCGGATGCTGTGAAATACATCTGGCCACGGGCTTTCAGAATATGGTCTATGATTATCTGCCGCTTCCTTTAAAAGAAGAGATCTATGCCTGGCTGCATGAAAATTGCGCCGGAGAAAGAAAAGCGGATATGACGGATGATCAGTTTATTTACAAGACCAGGAAAAAAGCTTTAGGGCCTTTTCAGAAAAAGATCCATTCCCTTAATGCTGACGTAAAACAGAAAATATCAGAAGTTCTGGAAAAGGAATTTTCTTTTCTTTTTGATCAGCTGAAGATCGCCGGCACTAAAGAGCTGGTCGATAAATATGTAAAAGTGGTTAAAGTCGAAAAGAAAAAAGCAGAGTTTCTTAAAGAAGAGAAGGATCTCGGCGAACTTGAGGGAGCTGACTAAGCCCGTCCTGGTTTTCAGCCTGAGAGGACAAGCAGTTTTTAAAACGGCGGGTGCCCGCTTTTCCGGGCTGCCGCCGTTTTTTTTATCAAAGCGGGATAAACAGGGGGTATTATGAAAAAAAAGATTTTGATCGTTGATGACGAAGAAATGGTCTGCCATCTGGTAAAACAGATCCTGGAACGGACCGGTGATTTTCAGGTGATTACCGCTTTTCGCGGCCAACAGGGCCTGGAAATGGCGTTCAGCCATAATCCGGATTTGATCCTGCTGGATATAATGATGCCGGGCATGGGCGGCAATGATGTGGCTCAGCATCTTTTGTCTGATCCCCGTACCGCAGATATACCCATAATTTTTCTTTCTGCTCTGGCTCAGAAAGAGGAAGTGTCTGCCTCCCAAGGCAGTATCGGGGGACGGTCTTTTATCGCCAAGCCTGTAACAGCTCAGGAATTGATAACCCGTGTCCGGGAGATATCAGGTAAAAGCGATCTTGTCTGAGCTTTTTTGAAGGGGTTGCTTTGTAACCCGTTTCTCTATATAAAGATATTGTCTTTTTATTGCCCGGTGATATAATTTTATCTTAAGAAATCATTGCTTTTTTCGATATTTTTTATTAGTTTTTAAACCAGGGACCCAGGATTATGAACGGTGCACAGATTTTTGTCGAATCTCTTTTAAAAGAAAAAGTGGAGGTTATTTTCGGATATCCGGGAGGCTCGGTAATCCCTATTTTTGACCGGCTTTACGACGCTCCCTTTAAATTTTATCTTACCAGGCATGAACAGGCTGCGGCCCATGCTGCCGACGGATATGCCCGTTCTACGGGAAAAACCGGAGTCTGTATAGCTACCAGCGGGCCCGGAGCGACCAATCTGACCACAGGTATTGCCACTGCTTATATGGATTCAGTACCGATGGTGGCGATTACCGGACAGGTCAAAACATCTTTGATCGGCAATGACGCTTTTCAGGAAGCTGATGTGACCGGGATCACCCGTTCCATAACTAAGCATAATTATCTGGTAAAAGATGTCCGGGATCTGGCCCGTACTATTAAAGAAGCCTTTTATCTGGCCCGTTCCGGCAGGCCGGGGCCGGTCGTGATCGACTTGCCGGTTGATGTCCAGGTCAAAGAAACTGATTTTGAATATCCCCGGGAAATTTCTTTGCGCAGTTATCGTCCTACTCTGTCCGGACATCCCGGACAGATAAAAAAAGCGGTGCGTTTGATATATAAGGCGCGGCGGCCGGTGATAATTGCCGGAGGGGGTGTAGTGATAACCAACGCGGCAGATCAGCTGCGGCGATTTGCGGAAACGCTCAAAGCACCGGTGACCGCGACTTTAATGGGCCTGGGCGGTTTTCCCGGAACACATGATCTTTTTTTGGGAATGCCCGGTATGCACGGTACGGTTTATGCTAATATGTCTATAACCGAAGCAGATCTGCTGATATCAGTAGGCTGCCGTTTTGATGACCGGGTTACGGGTAAACTGGATGAATTTGCTCCTCATGCAAAAATAATCCATATTGACATAGATCCTACTTCGATCAGTAAGAACATCGATGTAGATGTTCCGATAGTGGGCGATGCGAAAAATGTGCTGGAACAGATTCTGGCTGAACTGAAAACTGAAAAACTTCCGGCTATAGATGACTGGCATAAAAAGGTCAGAGAATGGAAAAAGAAAAATCCTCTTTTTTATAAAAAAAGCAGTAAAGGAAAGATCAAACCTCAGGAAGTTATTGAAGCGATTTATGATTACACTAAAGGCCGGGCGATCATTACCACGGAAGTGGGGCAGAATCAGATGTGGGCTGCTCAGTATTACAAAATCGACTCACCTTATCATTTTCTTTCTTCCGGCGGTTTGGGTACTATGGGCTATGGTTTTCCCGCCGCCCTGGGAGCTAAAGTAGCTAATCCTGATCAGGAAGTCATAGATATTGCCGGGGATGGTTCGTTTCAGATGAATATCCAGGAACTGGCCACTGCCAAAACTTATGATATCGGGGTCAAGGTAGTGGTCTTGAATAATCATCATCTGGGTATGGTCAGACAATGGCAGGAATTGTTTTACAAGCGCCGCTATTCAGCTACTGTTCTGCAGAATCCGGACCTGGTCAAGATTGCCGCCGGCTATGGGGTTAAAGGTATCAGGGTAAGCAATCCGGGCCAGATCAAAAATGCGGTAAAAAAGATGTTCAGACATAAAGGTGCATTTGTTGCCGATTTTCAGATCGAACCGGAAGAAAATGTATTTCCCATGGTCCCGGCCGGGCAGGCTATCCACCGCATGATCGGGGGCATGGCGTAATAAGTTTATTGACTAAGGGCAGTAATTCGAAGAAAGGGACATTCTGATGAATAAAGAAAAGGTGGCAGCGCAGTCAAGTTTTTTGCTGAGGATCTTTAACTTGTCTTTTGCTGCTTTCGGTCTTCTGCCTCTTCTGGTCCTGTTATATGTTTTTTATCATTTTGAAAACCCGGAAGTTGTTTTTAAACAGCAGCTGAAATGGCTGATTTTGATCCTTTCCTTGACTTCAGCTTTGCTTTTTATCGGGGTGCGCAATGTCCTGGCAAAGATCGTACTGCTTACGGAAAATCTCAAGAAGGCTTTGTTCCATAAAATGGATAAGAATATTGTTTTAGATCTGGCTAAAGAACAGGGAGAAGTGGCTGAACTGGCTAAATCTTTCGGAGAGATCATGAACCGTCTGGAAGATAATATTTCTGAATTGGAAAAGACTAAACGCAAACTGCACGATGTTCTGTCCAAGGTAGGCAAGGCTTTGACTTCTTCGGAAAATTTCGATATGCTTATCAAACTTATTCTGGAAACAGCGATAGAAGCTTTATCTTCCTGCAGGGGAGTGGTTTTTTCTCTCCTGGATGACGGTCAGGTACTGGTCAATGCTTCGGTCGGTCTGGATGATTTTAACGAGTCCCAGTTAATGGCTTCGCTTGGCGATTATGTGCAGAGCATAGTCAACGGCCGGCAGATGATACATGTTTCCAAACTGACTGAATCGGATCATCGTTATAATGTTTTTTCTCCTCCTCTTATCTGTACACCTCTGGTATCCAAAGATAAGGTATGGGGCGGAGTAGTTGTCAGCGGCAAGGCAGCAGAGGAAAACTTTAACGATGATGAGCTGAAAATAATTTCTAATCTCAGTTATCAGATCGCGATCGCTTTTGAAAATTCTCATCTCAGTAAAGACAGAGAAAAGACCTATTTTGAAACTATGGCTGCCCTGGCTCTGGCAGTTGAAGCCAGGGACCCTTATTCCCGCGGTCATTCCGAACGGGTCGGTATTTATGCTGCTGCTATTGCTGAGCAGATGAACCTGAGCCGGAAAGATCTGAAGACGATCAGTGACGCGGCCCGGCTGCATGACATCGGTAAGATCGGCATTGGAGACAGTATTTTGAAAAAACCGGGAGCTCTTTCCGTGGAAGAACGGGATATTATGAAAAACCATCCCACAATCGGGGAAGGGATCGTGATGCCGCTGAAAAATTTCAATCATCTTCTGGATCTGATCCGCCATCATCATGAGATGATGGACGGTTCCGGTTATCCTGACGGATTGCGCGGTGAAGAGATATCTTTTTTGACCAGGATCATAACCGTAGCGGATATCTTTGATGCGCTTACCAGCGACCGGCCTTACCGCAGCGCGATGAAAGTGGATGAAGTGCAGAGTCTGTTCGGCCGCATGTGCGAAGAAGGAAAGCTTGACAAGAAAATTGTCGATGTGTTATTTACTGAGCTTGATCCCGGTAAATTAATCGAGGAGAACAGATAATGAGACATACCATACAGGTTCTGGTTGAAAACAAGTTCGGAGTTCTGGCCCGGATCGCTTCTTTGTTCAGCGCCCGGGGTTATAATATCGATTCTCTGGCTGTAGGCGAGACTCAGGACCCGCAGACATCCTGCATGACTATTGTGGTCAACGCCCAGGATGAACGGATTCTGGAGCAGATCAAAAAACAGCTGCATAAACTGATCGATGTGATCACAGTGGTCGATTTGACCCGCAAAGGATATCTGGACCGGGAACTGATCCTGTTTAAGGTCAGAAAAAGCGGGGAGGCCGGAGCTTTATTGTCTGGCCTGGCCGAAAAGGGCAGCCTAAAACTGCTGGAGGATAAAGACGATTATCTGCTGGCTGAGATCTGTGCCGGACATAACCAGCTGGAAGAGACAATGAGGGAAATTAAAAAACTGGAGGTGATCGAACTGGTGCGCACGGGAAAGATCGCTATCGGTATTTAAGCGGAAACAGGCGGTAAAGGAATATTGTAATTTAAATTTTATTTGTGATCACCTGTCTTAATCTGTGGTCAGCTTTGTTTAAAAAGAAGGAGGAACGAAAAATGGCTAAGATGTATTATGACAAAGACGTTAAAAGTGATGCTTTGAAAGGCAAGACTGTGGCCGTGATCGGTTACGGCGCTCAGGGCCGGGCTCATGCTTTGAATTTGCGTGATTCAGGAGTGAAAGTCCTGATCGCGGAATTAAACGGATCGCCGAATTTTAAGCAGGCCAAAAAAGACGGTTTTGAACCTCTGGAAGCTTTTGATGCCTGTAAAAAAGCAGATGTGATCCATGTGCTTACTCAGGATACCATACAGGCCAAAGTCTATAAACAGGCTATTGAACCTAATCTGAAAAAAGGCAAGGCTCTCGGGTTTTCCCACGGTTTCAATATCCATTATGCTCAGATAGTTCCTCCGGAAAATGTCGATGTCTATATGGTGGCTCCCAAGGGACCGGGAACACTGGTCCGGGATATGTACGAAGAGAAAAAAGGTGTGCCCTGTCTGATCGCTGTTTATCAGGACGCTACAGGCAAGGCCAAACAGGTAGCTCTTTCCTACGCTAAAGCTATCGGCGGGACCAGGGCCGGTGTTCTGGAAACCACTTTCGGCGAAGAGACCGAGACTGATCTTTTCGGTGAACAGGTAGTGCTTTGCGGCGGGGTCAGTGAACTGGTTAAAAAAGGGTTTGAGACTCTGGTTGAAGCCGGGTATCAGCCTGAGATCGCTTATTTTGAATGTCTGCATGAACTGAAATTGATTACCGATCTTATTTACAGTAAAGGAATTACCGGGATGAGACATGTTATTTCCGATACTGCTGAATACGGTGATCTGACCAGAGGTAAACGGGTCATCAATGAAGATACCCGTTATGAGATGGAAGAGATCTTGTCTGAGATCCAGTCGGGAGAATTTGCCAGAGAATGGATTTTGGAAAATCAGGCCGGCCGGCCCAGGTTTAATCTGACCAGGAAAAGAGAACAGGGCCATCTTATTGAAAAAGTGGGACAGAAATTGAGAAAGATGATGCCCTGGATCAAATAGAGCAATAGAGAAATAGAGATTAGAACAATAGAGATTAGAATGACAGAGGTTAGAGGTCAGTCCTGAAGATAAAGGGTCTGATCTCTGACCTCTGATTTCTGACCTCTTTTTAAATGGGGAGGAATATGGCAAAAAAGGCAGGCAAAAAAGAAAAGGTTATTATTTTCGATACTACTTTGCGTGACGGCGAACAGGCTCCGGGCGCTGCTTTGACTTCGGAACAGAAACTGGAAGTGGCTTATCAGCTGGAAAAACTTAAAGTCGATGTGATCGAGGCCGGATTTCCCATTGCCAGTCCCGATGATTTTAATGCGGTCAAAGATATTTCTTCGATCATTAAAAAAAGTACTGTCTGCGGTTTGGCCCGCTGTCTGCCTCAGGATATAGATGCTGCCTGGAATTCTTTGAAAAAGGCCAAGCATCCCCGTATTCATATTTTTCTGGCTACCTCAAAGATACATCTGCAGTATAAATTTAAAAAAGCGGAAGAAGAGATTTTGGCCCTGGTAAAAAAAATGACAGCTTATGCCAGGAAAAAATGTTCTGACATCGAATTTTCGCCGGAAGACGCTACCCGGACTGACCGCGATTTTTTATTCCGGGTAATTGAGACTGCGATCGACCAGGGCGCTGCAACCATCAACATTCCCGATACAGTAGGCTATTCTTATCCCCAGGAAATGTATTCTCTGATCACTGATATTTTTGATAATGTGCCTAATATCAATAAAGCGGTCATTGCAGTCCATTGTCACGATGACCTGGGGCTGGCTGTGGCTAATTCTCTTTCCGCTGTCCTGGCCGGGGCCAGGCAGGTCCATTGTACTGTGAACGGTATAGGAGAAAGGGCGGGAAATGCTTCTCTGGAAGAAGTGGTTATGGCCATGAAGACCAGAAAAGACGCTTTTGAAAATCTGGAAACAGAAATTAACACTAAAGAGATATTCCGGACTTCACATCTGGTCAGCGCTTTGACCGGGTTTGTCGTGCCGCCTAATAAGGCCATTGTAGGCGCTAATGCTTTCCGCCATGAGTCAGGGATACATCAGGACGCGATGATCAAAAAACGTACAACTTATGAGATCATGGACCCTAAGACAGTAGGCGTAGGCAAATCTCATCTGGTCATGGGCAAGCATTCCGGACGGCATGCTTTGACCGAAAGGCTGAAAGATCTGGGAGTGGTTTTGGATAAAAAAAAGGTCGACAGCGTTTTTGCCAAATTTAAGGCTCTGGCTGATAAAAAGAAAGAGATTTTTGATGATGACCTGATCGCTCTGGTCGATGAAGAAACCCGCAAGAAGAAACAGGCCTTTGAGCTGATTTCCGTTCAGTCTTTTACAGGCACTGATGTCGAACCTTCAGTTACCGTGAAAATAAAATACCGCAAAAAGATTATGGAAAAAACTTCTTCCGGAGACGGACCGGTAGACGCTGCGTTCAGGGCAGTGGACAAGATCACCGGCAGAAAATTGAAACTTCTTAATTATAAGCTGGAAGCGATTACCAAAGGTAAGGATGCCCAGGGTATGGTCAGGCTGGAACTGAAATTCAAGAACCGGGTCATACCTGGTAAAGCTGCCAGTACAGATATTCTGGAAGCTTCGATAAAAGCTTATCTTGATGCTTTAAGCAAAGTGGATTAAATGATTACAGGCAAAACCCGGTTTTTCGGATTGATCGGTTCTCCCATAACCCATTCTCTGTCTCCGTTGATCCATAATTATCTGTTTAAACGTCTGGGCCGCGATGCCTGTTACGGCTGTTTTGAGACCTCTGGTCTTAAACCGGCAGTTTTGGGGATGAAAACTCTTGGTTTCTGCGGCTTTAACGTGACCATTCCTTTTAAAGAGAAGATCCTGCCTTTTCTGGACAAAATCGATAAAAAGGCAAAAGTTATAGGAGCAGTAAATACAGTGGCGGTTACCGGTTCCGGTTTGGCCGGCTATAATACTGATTGCAGCGGTTTTGTCGGCAGTCTGCAGCGGATTTCTTTTTCCCTGAAAAAAAGCAGAGTTCTGGTCCTGGGCGCCGGAGGCGCAGCCCGGGCAATAACCGCCGGTCTGGCGGAAAACAAAGCTGAGCGGATAATCCTTTATGACCGTGTCTCTGCCAAGTCTGCCGGTCTGGCCCGGTCTTTTTCCGGAGTTTTTCCCCGAACAAAGATCCTGCAGGCTGAAAAAGAAGATATTTTTGATTTAAGAGAGATCGATCTTGTGGTCAATGCCACAGGCCTGGGCTTAAATCCTGACGATCCTTTGCCTCTGATCTTTGACAAGTTTAACCGTGATATCCTGGCTTATGACCTGATCTATTCTTTGAAAAAAACTAAATTTATGGCTGAGGCCGCGGAAAAAGGGGTTAAGACCTGCAATGGGCTGTGGATGCTGATCTTTCAGGCCATTGATGCTCAGAATATCTGGTTTAAAGATGATTGCCGGAAGACGGCCCTGCCTTTGTATAATTATATTTTAAGGAAAGGTATATAATGATTTATTCTTTGTTTGTCCTGCTGCTGGGAGCTTGTGTGGGAAGCTTTCTCAATGTCTGTATTTTTCGTCTTCCTTTGAAAAAATCGATCGTTTTCCCCGGATCAGCCTGCCCTTCCTGTTCCGCACCGATAAAGTGGTATCAGAACATACCTGTTCTCAGTTATATTTTTCTGCGGGGCAAATGCGCTTCCTGCAGCAGCAGGATCTCTTTCCGTTATCCTCTGGTGGAAGCTTTGACCGCCGGTATATTTTTAATTCTTTTTTATCAGCAGGGATTTTCTTTTGCATTTTTGAAATTTGCCTTTTTCTTCTGTTTATTGATAGTGATGAGTTTTATTGATATTGATTATCATGCCATACCCATGTATTTAAGCGTTCTGGGCGTGTCTTGTGGTATTGTGTTCAGCTTTGCCGAGACCTGCGTTTTGCTTTATCAGAGAGCGGTCTGGGACACGCTGGCTTTGCCTTTAACCCGGTCTTTTATCGGTTTGATCGTGGGCTTTGGTTTTGCCTATTTATTTAAATTTTTCGGAGATGCGGCTGTGAGCACTTATCTTTCCTGGAAAAATAAAGAATCCATTGACGGAGAGACCGAGTCTCTGGGCCTGGGTGATATCGATTTTCTGGGAATGGTCGGTGTTTTTTTCGGATGGAAAGCAGCTGTACTTACTTTTTTCCTGGCCCCGTTTTGCGCCATCATCTATACTGTGGCTGCCCTGATCCTGAAACGTTCTCATGTCATACCCTATTTGCCTTATCTTTCTCTGGCAGCGCTGATCGTTTTTCTCTGGGGTAATGATATTCTTCGCCTTTTCTATTTATAAAGATGATAAACACAGATAGATCTATGATGAACACAGATAAAAAAGTCAATAGTCTATCGTCTATGGTCGATGGTAAGAATATAGAGCACAAAGTATAGCGCCCGCCTGCCCTCCCGAGTCGGAAGCGCGCAGAGAAAAATAGTTGAATTTTACAATGGTTCGCAGACCGCGGCCGTATAATAAACGTGTGACGTGTGACGTGTGACGTGTGACGTGTGACGTGTGACGTGTGACGTGTGACGTGTGACGTGTGACCTGTGACGTGTGACGTGCTGCTTGTGACTTTGGCTAAAACAGTTTATAATAAAAAATAATACGATAAAGGACAAAGGAGAAAAGATGAGGATACTGACTTCCGGAGAATCACACGGTGAAGCGATTACTGCCATAATCGAAGGTTTCCCTAAAGGTGTGACTGTCACAGAAACAGAAATCAACAAAGCCCTGAGCCTGAGGCAAAAAGGCTACGGCAGGGGAGGGCGCATGTCTCTGGAGAAAGATCAGGCCCGTATTGTCAGCGGACTGCGCAATAAAGTCAGTCTGGGCAGTCCTATAACTGTTGTGGTAAAAAATAATGACCAGACTGTATTTGCCGGTAAAAAAGATCTTCTTGAACCCATATCAGTGCCCAGACCGGCTCATGCTGATCTGGCTGCTGCCTTTAAATATCACGAAAAAGATATGCGCAGTATCCTGGAACGGGCTTCGGCCCGGGAAACAGTGGCCAGGGTCTGTGCCGGATCAGTCTGTATGCAGTTTCTGTCTTTATTCAATATCCGTATCCTCAGTTTTGTCTCGTCTCTGGGACCTGTTTCTATTAAGAAAAAACCGTCTTCTTCATCTGTGATTTTGAAAAGAACAGCCGGGTCCTGTTTGAATTGTCCTGACCCGGAAGCAGAAAAAAAAATGATCAGAGCTATTGACCGGGCTGCTGCCGCAGGAGATACTTTAGGCGGAGTAGCGGAGGTCTGGGCGGAAAATGTCCCCCCCGGACTGGGAAGTTTCATGCATTATGACCAAAGACTGGACGCCAGGATCGCGGCTGCTTTGATGAGTATTCCCGCGGTTAAAGGTGTGGAAATAGGGGCCGGGTTTTCTTATGCTGCTCAGCCCGGATCAAAAACGCATGATTCCATTGCCTATTCTTCCGGTAAAGGATTTTCCCGTTCCGGCAATAATGCCGGAGGGATAGAGGGAGGGATCAGCAACGGGAATACTGTTGTGGCCCGTCTGGCCATGAAGCCGATTGCCACTTTAATAAATCCTCTGCCTTCTGTAAACCTGAAAACCTTTAAAAAAGCTTCTGCTGCCACAGTCAGATCTGATGTCTGTGCCGTGCCTGCCTGTTCAGTAGTGGCGGAACACATGCTGGCGATAGTACTGACCGAAGCATTTCTGGACAAGTTCGGTAAAGACTGTCTTTCTGATATCAGAAAAAGTTTTAAAACTTATCAGAAGTCTTTACAGTTCTGACCTGCCTTTTATTCTTTTTGCAAAAAAACTTGCATTTTTTCTTAAAAAGGTGTTAAATAGTATTAATGGATATCAAATACTATCAGGATGTATCAAATGCTATAAAATACTTTTTAATATGAATAGAAAGATCTTTAACGCTCAACAAGTGGCAGAAACACTGGGTATTTCCAAACAGACTCTGGTGCGTTATGAAAAAAAAGGCATATTCCCCAAGGCACGGCGCAATAAAGTGAATAAATGGCGGGAGTACAGCCAGAAAGACCTGGGACAGCTGAAAAAAATACTGGGGAGGGCATGAACCTGGTCATGAAAAAAGAATATGGTTTTGGTTTAAGTCTTTGCGTTTTTGTTTTTTGTTCTGTCTTGAATTTGTTCCCTGTCCTGGCAGAGCAGATCAAACCGGAAAAAGACAGTCCGGTCAAGGTAGCGGTTGAGACAGAAAAAATTACTGCCGGATCTGAACTTGCAGGCAGGAACCCTTTTCTTTTTCCTCAGGAAGAAGCAGTGAAAGAAAGGCGTGAAGTGTTGAGTTCTCTTTCTTTGTCTGCTATTTTTATTTCCCCGGCCAGCAATTCCTATGCTATAATTGAAGGACGAATCTTAAAGGCGGGGGATACTTTTCAGGGTAAAAAGATCACCGGGATAAATTCAGGGGAAGTCGAGTTAAGCGATATTAACGGAAGCTATGTGATTTACATGGATCAAAAGTGAAGAAAAAAATTTTTTCTATTTTTTTTATTATCTGGTTCAGCTTGAATTCCGCCTCTCTTTATTCTCAGGAACAGGAAACTGAAGCCGATAAAACAAAAGAGGCCCCTGCCCCGGGATCTGCATCAGGGCCGGTCAAGACTCCTTCTGTCTGTGAAGTAAAACCTGTTTCGGAAGATTCTTCTTTGTTTACCATTGAACTGAAAAACACTGATGTTAACGATCTGTTCCGTCTTCTGGCCCATGATTACGGGATCAATGTTCTGGTTGACGAGAGGGTCAAAGGCACTGTCACTGCCACTTTGACGTCGATCTCTTTAGAGGAAGCTCTGGCAGTTATCGCGCAGATGAACAATCTGATCATTGACAGAAACGGTACCGTACTTCTGGTCAGGCCTAATCTGGTAACCCGGACTTTTTATCTTAATTTTATCAATGCCGAAGAATTGATACGGCAGTCCAAACAGGTCTCTTCTTCCAGCAGTGAAAGCGGAGAAGAAATGCTGACTACTGAGGTGATCAGTGTAGGTAATACTATTTATGACCTGCTTTCCGATCAGGGCAAGGTCTTTTCCGGGTCTCAGGGCAATTCTCTGGTTGTGATCGATTATCCGCCTCAGGTAGCCAGGATCGAAGAATATATAAAAGCTATTGATACCAAACTCAGCAGCAGAGTGTTTAAGCTGAAGTATATATCGATAAAAGATCTTTTCCCTCTTCTTTCCGATCTGGAGCGGGAGGAAAGAAAGAAACAGCGCAATGAACGTAAAGAGGAAAGAGATGAGATCAAGGAGATCAGAAAAACTTTTGAAGATGGATAAAATCATGATTTATTTTTTTCGTTTGTTTTTAAGTTTTATTTTTGTTGTTTCTTTTTCGTTTGATTGTCTGAGAGCTCAGGATGGATCAGACCCGGCTTTTGCTTTGAGCGGTTCCGCGATACTTAATCTTAAATCGTCTTCCGGCAAGATCATACCTGATGTGGAAGCTAATTCCTTTCTGGTCGTGGACCATCCTTCCAATATTGTCATGATCGAAGAATATCTGAAAATGATCGATGTTCCTCAGGAGCAGGTTTTGATCGAGGCCAGGATCGTGGAAGTAAAGCTGGAAGGACAGCATTCTCTGGGAGTAAACTGGGCTTTGAATAAACTACGCCTGGGCCGCGGTCTGGAGACTTACGGAGCCTATACCAATGATGCCGGCGGGACCACTTATCCTTCGGGAATTTTTCAGGGCCTGGAATATCAGCCTGTGGCTTATCCGCCCATAACCGGCACTGAAACCGATCCTTTTACTTTCGGTGTTTTTAACCAGAATATCGATGTGGTTGTTCAGGCTTTGACTTCTGAACTGGATACTGATATTATTTCCGCGCCCAAGATAACCACTACCAATAACCGCAGGGCTAAGATCGATGTGATGAAAACTATTCCTTATCTGGAGCAGGTGGAAAAAGAAGAAGAAGATACTGATGCGGGGACAAGCGTTACTTTTACTTATGATTATACTTTTGCCGATGAAGGGGTCAGTCTGGAAGTAACACCTTTGATCAATCCTGACGGATCGATAACCATGACTCTTGTTCCTCAGGTCAAAGAGATCGTCCAGTTCCGGGAACTGGTCAAGCCGGAAGGGGCTGAATCAGGACCTTCTTTGCCTGAAACCGATGTGCGTATTGCCAATACCAAAGTCACGGTCCAGGCCGGACAGACTCTGGTTATCGGAGGATTGATCAGAGAAAAACTTACCGGAGGAGTTCTCAAGGTACCGATGCTGGGAGATATACCCCTTCTGGGCAGTCTGTTCCGTTCTAAAACCGATACTAAAGAAAAAACTGAACTGCTGATCTTTGTTTCACCGCGGGTGATCACCCCTCAGCTGGTTTCAGGGATGGAGCGGCAGAAAAAAGAAATTTCAGGGCATTTGCCGGAAAATTATTATTCCGGTAAAACAAAATATTCGATAGTAGAAGATCCTTCCCCGGATGATCCGGGTTCTCAGGTCGATTTTCTGGATAAGACTCTGGAAAGCCTGATCGATAAACGTGACGATCTGCGTAAAGATATCGGGCAGTAAGTATTTTTCTGATTGCGTATGGAAAATAATGCTCCCAAAAAAATAGGCGAGATCCTGGTTGAAAACGGGTTTATTTCTCCGCATCAGCTGGAAGAAGCTCTGGAAGAACAAAAGACTACCGGCGAGAAATTGGGAGTGATCCTGATCCGTAAAGGATATGTTTCTTCCAAAGAGATCAATAAAGCTCTGGGCGTTCAGGCCGGAGTCAGTACTTTTGATCTTTCCAATTATGTGGTATCCCCGGAAGTGATCAAAACTATTCCTCTGGATATTTCTCTGAGATATAAAGTCATACCTGTATTTGAAGTCAATAATATCCTTACTGTGGCTATGCTTGACCCCACCAATGTTTTTCTGATCGATGAACTGACCAGGATCACAGGCTGCGGGATCGAGCCGGTGTGGGCTGATGAGATAGCTATACGCAAAGCTCAGGATAAATATTACGGCGGAGGACAGACCATTCAGGAAATGGCTGCTTCTATTGACCGTGCCGCACTCAGTGACGGAGAAAAGCCGGGAGAAGACGCTCCCATAGTCAAACTGGTCAATCTGGTGATAGAAGAAGCAGTTCAGTCCAATGCCTCTGATCTGCATATCGAGCCGGAAGAAAAACTGGTCAATGTGCGTTACCGCATTGACGGTATCCTGCATAAGCATACCATGATACCCAAAGATCTGCAGAGCGCGGTGATTTCCCGGTTTAAGATCATGGCTGACCTGGATATTGCGGAAAAGCGCATACCTCAGGACGGGCGGATGCTGATGAAAGTGGGGTCCAAGGATATAGACTTCCGTGTTTCTACCTGTCCTACAGTGCACGGAGAAAATATTGTGTTGCGTGTTCTGGACAAAAGCTCTATGACTCTGGGCCTGGAAAAACTGGGATTTTCTTCCCGGGAACTGGGTCTGTTCAATGAGCTGATCGAACAGCCTTATGGAATTATCCTGGTCACCGGTCCTACGGGAAGCGGTAAGACCACTACTCTTTATTCTGCTTTGAAAAAGATCAACCGGGAAGATATAAATATTATGACAGTAGAAGATCCGGTAGAATATCAGTTTCCCGGTATACGCCAGGTGCATGTCAATGTCAAGGCAGGATTGACTTTTGCTTCTGCTCTGCGTTCTTTCATGCGTCAGGACCCTGATGTGATCATGGTCGGTGAGATCCGCGATCTGGAAACAGCTGAGATCGCTGTGCAGGCAGCTTTGACCGGACATCTGGTATTGTCTACTCTGCATACTAATGATTCTCCTTCAGCCTTTACCCGTCTGGTGGAAATGGGAGTGGAACCGTTTCTGGTTTCCAGTTCTGTGCTGGGTGTACTGGCCCAGAGGCTGGTGCGCCGGATCTGTTCTCACTGCAAAGAAGAATATGAGCCTTCCGCGGAATTGCTCAAATCTCTGGGCCTGGAGGATAAGATCGGTACAGGCGTAATCTTTTCCCGGGGCCGGGGCTGTGAACTGTGCAATAATTCCGGATATAAAGGCAGGGTCGGTATTTATGAGATGCTTAAGGTGTCGCCTGGACTGCAGCAGATGATCTTAAAAAAAGAATCGGCTGATCTGATCAGAGAACAAGCTCAAGGACAGGGACTGCAGACTTTAAGTCAGGTGGCTTTGGAAAAATTGCTTTCAGGACAGACCACACCTGAGGAAGTATTAAGGGTAACTCAGTCGGTTTAAAGTAAAAAAAATAAAAATCGGTAAAACCGGTTCAGAATAAATTAACGGGTAATATCAGCAAAAAAGGTTTGAGTTCATGAGCAGAAAAAAATATCAGCAGCAGGGGTTTACATTAGTGGAATTGATCGTAGTCATTGCCATAATCTCTGTTCTGGCAGCGGTCATTGCTCCCAGTGCTTTCCGGGCCATTGAAAAAGCAAAATGTTCCAGGGCTATTGCTGAAAGCAAAGTGGTAAAAACAGCAGCGTTTGCTTATTATACTGACACTGATTTCTGGCCGCCTCAGTACAGGCTGACCACTGCGCTCAATCCTTTTCTGACTGATCCGGGAGTAGAAGGCTGGGAAGGGCCTTATGTGGAAAAATGGAGTACTCATCCCTGGACCGGGCATATCGGCTGGGACCCGACCATTGACCTTGACGCCAGCGGTTCGGAGGACGGGTGCGTGGTCTTTGATGATGACCGTCCCGGAGGGGGCGCAGGCAGTAATCTGGGCAGGATACCCAGGAGTTCAATGCAGCGTATTGATGCGTCCATTGATGACGGAGACCTTTCTTCCGGATATGTGCAGGGTGACGGAGAAGGGCTCTGTGCCGCTGCCGGGGAAATGGTGATTCTGGTGGTCAAAGACGGTCACCCTTAAAGGAGAGCAGAACATGAAAAAAAGTTTTACTTTGATCGAACTGATCGTGGTTATTGCCATAATTGCCATACTGGCCGCGATAATCGCGCCCAATGCTTTCCGGGCCATTGAAAAAGCCAAAACAGCCAGGGCTATCTCTGATGTCAAGACGGTCACTAAATCAGCCATGATGTTTCAGGCTGATGTGGGGTTGTGGCCGGGATCACAGTGGGGTATTATGCCGGATGATCCTTTGTCTCCGGCTGAATACGGAGAAGGATTTGTTTATGAACCTGAAGTACACAGCGGAACTGCTGCACAGAGGGCTCAGGCCTCGGATATGATCGAATACTGGGACGGGCCTTATCTGGAAAAATGGGCCATGACTCCCTGGGCTATGCCTTATATGTGGGATTTTAATAATTGGGATGCTTCAGGCGACGGTATTAAATATGAACATATTGTCTGGCTGGACCTGGCTCATTCTCCCGGTCCGTATGACGATAACAACAAGGTGCCGGCCAGGGCCAGAGAGAAAATAGATGAAGTTTTGGACGGAGGCGACGGCTTCGGTACCGGAGACGTGCAGACCATGAACAACGGGTTTTACGGTGATTCTATAATGTATATGAGCGCTCAGGGCAGCATCAGATAAAAGGAACAAAATAATGAGAACACACCCTTGCTTTACTCTGATCGAATTGATAGTAGTTATTGCCATAATTTCGGTTCTGGCCGCGATCATCGCTCCCAATGCTTTCCGGGCCATTGAAAAAGCCAAAGTGGCCAAGGTGGTCAGTGATGCTAAAAACATCAAGACTGCTGCTTACAATATGTATGCTGATACCGGGTTCTGGCCGGGGTCCAACTGGGCTGATGATTCTGATCATGATGATCTGTCCGGTGCTGAGGCAGGCGAAGGATTTGTCTCTGATCCGGGAGTGGATGACTGGGAAGGGCCTTATCTGGAAAAATGGTCGCAGAATCCCTGGGGCGGCTGGTACTGGTGGGATTATAATCAGGGAGACCAGAACGGTGACGGCATCAGCCGGGAGCATGTGCTCTGGATCGATAACAGCAGGAATAATGCCGGGCACAGGATTCCCTTGAGTTCCAGGGAAAAGACCGACCGTGTCCTGGATGACGGAGATCTGGAAGAAGGCAGGGTCCAGGTCTGGCAGGGAACGCCTGCCGGAGGCAATCTGGGTTTTATTCTGATCCAGGGCGAATGATTCTATTTGCTATTGAGTATTGTAAAAAATATCGGTCAATGGTAAAATTAGTTTTATTAATGTAAAAGGAGGTGTTTGATGAAAAAGGGTTTTACTTTAATTGAATTGATCGTGGTTATTGCTATTATTGCGGTTCTGGCCGCGATCATTGCTCCCAATGCTTTCCGGGCCATTGAAAAAGGTAAGATATCAGCTACTATCGGAGATCTTAAATCATTGAAAACAGCATCTATGTCTTTTTATGCTGATACAGGTACCTGGCCTGTGGATACAGATGAGGAGTCTGAGCCTAATACTTTTATTGAAGATGATTCAGATGATCCTATTGACGGGTGGGACGGACCTTATCTGGAAAAATTCCCCATGAAAACTCCTTTCGGCGGAGATTATGAGTGGGAAAATGACGGTGATTTTGACGGTGACGGAACCAGCACTGAACAGTATCTGCATGTGACTTCTATTTCCGGAGATGTAAGCGCTAAGATCGACCGTCAGCTTGACGGAGGAGACGGAGAAGATGAAGGCAATATCCGTTATGACGAAGACGCTGAAACTCTTGATTATCTGGTAGCAGATTATTGATCTTGATGATGTTTAAAATAACGCCTGCTTTTAAAAAAAGAGCAGGCGTTTTTTTTAACTGATTATGCCTGAACTTATCTCTCTAAACAATTTAAAAAAATCTTTTGCTTCGGTTCCTGTGCTTAAAGGAATTTCTTTTTCTCTTTGCCGGGGAGATATTTTCGGTCTGCTGGGACTTAACGGTGCAGGCAAGACCACGCTGATAAAATGTGTTTTAGGCCTGCTGGGTCATGATCAGGGCAGGATCAGGTTTAAGGGCCGAGCTTTGCAGGCAGAGGATATTTATCGACAATGCGGCTTTTTACCGGAAAATTTTTTTCCTCCCCGCAATCTTAAAGGCAGAGAATTCTTGAAGATCATGGCCGTAGGTCTGTGTTTTTCCCGGAACCGAGTCGAGGAATTGCTGGCTTTGACCGGTATGTCCGGAGCAGGAGATAAATATATCCGTAATTATTCCCGGGGTATGATCCAGAGACTGGGCATCTGTACTGCGCTGCTCAAAAATCCCGAGGTCCTGATCCTGGACGAGCCTGCTCTGGGGCTGGATCCTGCCGGGCAAAAGGATATTATCGATCTGCTGTCTTTACTTAATTCTCAGGGTAAAACTGTATTTTTTTCTTCGCATATTCTTTCCCAGATCGAAAAAGTATGTTCCCGGGCTGCTATCCTTGATCAGGGCCTGATCTCCTGGCAGGGTCAGATAAAAGACCTGAAAGAAAAACATGGTGCCCGGGACCTGGAACAGGCATTTCTTAAGCAAGTGGGGCAGAGGTGAAAAAAATATCGGTATTTATTCTGCTTACTTTAAAACAATCGGTCCGGGACAGATTTTTTCTGGCTGTGATTTTTCTTGCCGGGTTTTATATCCTGCTTTCTGTTTTTCTGGCTTTGCTTTCTGTGGGCCATCATGCCTATGTTTTGCGCCGGATCAGCCTGGCCGGAGTGGAATTGCTTTCCTTGCTCCTGCTTTGCGTAAGCATTACCACTTCTTTTTCCCGGGAAAGAGATACCCGCATCCGCGAGGTCTATCTGACCAGTTTCAGCCCGGCCCTTTATCTGGGCGGTAAACTTCTGGGCTATATTCTGCTTGCTTTTTTCTTTCTCGGATTTTGTCTTCTGGCCTGTTTGCCGGTACTGCTTTTTAATCAGGCTTTTGCTTTTTCTTTTCTGACCTCGTTTTATTATCTCTGGCTGAAACTGTCTCTGGTCTGCGGCCTGGCCTTGTTTTTTTCTGTAGTATGTTCTTCTTTGTTTACTGCTCTGATCTCGATTCTGGCCCTTTATCTGGCAGCGGAGATCCTGCCCCAGGCTTTAGTGATAGTCACCCGTTTCGGCAGCGGTTTTCAGAAAGATCTGCTGGAATTATTGTCTTTGATTCTGCCCCGCACTGACCTGCTGCAGTCTGCTTCCGGGTCCGGGCCTGAACAGGCAGTAATAGGTTTTATTTATTGCGCGTTATATCTTTTTATTTTATGGCTGGGATCATTGCTGGTAATCCAAAAAAAAGAGTATTGATAATACTTTTAATCTCTGTTGCTTTTGTTTTTGCGGCTAAAGCTTCTTGTTATCTGCGGAGCAAAAGCGAAATCCGGAAAGATGTCAGGTATATACTGCCGGCTCAGGAATTTTTTTCTCTCTGTTCGTCAAGGGGCAGGTCTTTGCCGGCAAATCTGTTTTATGTCCGGGGAGTGATGGCTTTGACCGACGATTATACTGATCATCGGCAATGGCTCAGGTTTGTTCAGGGCCTTTTTTCCCTGGCTGTAAAACTTGACCCTGAACTGAAAGAAAGTTGTTTTTTTGCCGGTCTGGCTTTGGGGGAAAGTGAGTATGCTCTGCGCCGGGGCATTGCTTTTTTAAAGCAGCACCGCTATCTTTATCCTCAAAACTGGGAAATACCTTACTGGATCGGGTTTAATTATTATCTTCTGGGCCAGCATCTTAAAGCTTCCCGCTATTACAGCCAGGCTTCGGCTTTGCCCGGTTCTCCCTCTTATCTGGAAAGCAATCAGCCCATGCTTTTTTACAAAGCCGGCCGTCCTGATCTGGGCATAGCTTTTCTCAGAAGTCTGCAGTCTTCAGTCAGGGTGCAGGGAGAAAAAAAATGGCTTAAAGGAAAACTGCAGTGGCTGGAAACGATTTTGTTTCTGGAAGAAAAAGTAAAAGAATTTGAATTGAGATTCGGGTACCGGCCTGGTTCTCTGCAGGAAATAAAGCAAAAAGGCCTGATCAAAGCTGTTCCGGAAAATCCCTTCGGTTCCGATTTTGTCCTGGATAAACAGAGCGGCAGGGTAAAAAGCGTTTTTTATCCGTATTCCCGGTCCAGGGACAAAAAGCAGAACCGGGAATCGAGATAAAGGCTTTAAACTGGAGCAAAACCGGCAGATTTGGTTTGCCATAGTTTACCTTTTAAGATAAGATTAAAAGAGAAATGTATAAAAATAAAATAAAGAAAAAAGCAGTGACTTTGATCGAAGTCATTGTGGTTATTTCCATCCTGGCCGTGATGTCTTCGGTCACGATCATTAATTTTTCTCTTGTTCCTGCCCGCAGGGTCCAGGTTGCGGCCCAGAAACTGGCTGCTGACCTGCGCCGGGCCAGAGCCATGTCTCTGCATACTGATTCGGATTATTGTGTTTATGTTGACGTTGACGAAAAATATTACGAGATCTACAGAGGATCCGATACCGGAGGAGTAAAACTGAAAAAAGAACTTCTGCGCTGTCCGGTAAGTGCGCCTGCGTCTGATTTCGATCTGGTGTTTATAACCACTGATGACGATGCTCAGACTCTGGGCGGAAGCGCCCAAAGCTCTGAATTCACAGACCACCAGCTGCAGATAGATCTGGACCATCCTTCGAAAGAAAGAGGCTGGAGAGTTACAGTTTATGAGACTTTCGGATATGTGATGGTGGAACAATGGAAAAACTGATAGTTTCAGCTAAACCCTCGGGCAAAAAAGCATTTACCTTGATCGAGACTGCTGTGGCCATAGTGATCTTGACCATTGTCCTTTCCAGTATTGTGGGCGTGTTCAGTAAAGGGTTTTCTCTTTTGCGCATGTCTCAGGAAAAAACCGCTGCTCTGGGCCTGGCCCAGGGAATTATGGAAGAGTTTTCCGACTGGGACACGATCACTTCCTGGGGGGATTGCGCTGATGATACGGACGTAGGCAATTTTTCCTATTCAGAATATGCGTCTGATCCGGGAGATCCGGTTTCTCTTAACGGAGTGAATTATATCTGTGCTTTGACTATCGCAGATGTACCGGTAGGTATCAATAATAATGTTTTTAAAAAAGTAAAAGTGGATGTGTCCTGGACTAGTAAAGGTAAAACCAGGACTGTTACCATGCTTACTTTAAAAACAGAATATTAACGTGAAAGATTCAGAGCTGAAAATTAAAAAAACATTTACTTTGATCGAAGTTCTGGTAGTTCTGGCAGTGTTTTCTTTTGTGATCATGGGTGCGACCAGAGCTTTGATCTCTGTGCAGAATGCCTGGGCAAAACAGAAACAAAGAATAGGCCTGATCCAGGACTCGCGCTGGATCTCGGAAAAACTGGGTCTGGAACTGCGGCACGGTGCTGATGATACTGGTAAAGGTAAATTGCAGGTACAGGCTGGTGACGGACGCCTTGTGTTTGGTTTTGATTTTGACCGGGATAGAGACTATGACAATGATGATCAACGGATCTGGTATTGGGTAGGAACCGGGCATGGGGCTCATGGCGGTGATCCGGGAAAATTATATAAGGGGATAGGCCAGGGGCTGGGAAATACACATGGTGACCCTGAGGCAGTTGCTGTCGGTATTTGCGAGACTGATGAAGAAAATGATGATTATTCCCGTTTTGATGAAGAGGATGACGGGCTGGTACGTCTTACGTTTATTTTAAGACCCCATCCTCTGGAAGAAGATGCACCAGGCAACAGGTCCTTTCATTTTCTTACCAAGATCAGGGCCAGGAACAGTCATTAAAAAAAAGATATGAATTATAATAATAGAAAAGCACAGGTCCTTTTGATCGTGATCGTGCTCTTATTTATTGCCGGGATCCTGGCCGGAGGAGTGGCTGCTATATTTACTTCGGAAGTTAAGATCCTGCCTTTATCTGAACAGGGAATGCGTG
>Ga0272442_10000689_pt1 | contig 52968 bp, 45 predicted proteins | sample SSMForm2O_FD_200262 | JGI IMG/M metagenome (GOLD analysis project Ga0272442, IMG submission 200262) | Marine sediment archaeal communities from Little Sippewissett salt marsh, Falmouth, MA, United States - SSM-Form-2O | ecosystem: Environmental > Aquatic > Marine > Wetlands > Sediment ... | reverse complement strand
ACCGACTCTGATACGGATACTGACACTGACACGGATATTGATACCGATTCAGATACAGACAGCGACACTGATACAGACACTGATACTGATACTGATACAGACACTGATACTGATACTGATTCAGACAGCGATGCAGACGCTGATGCGGACGCAGACGCCGACGCAGACGCCGATGCCGATGCCGACGCAGACGCTGATACAGACGTTGACGGAGACGCGGATGCAGACGCTGATGCCGATGCCGACGCAGATGCCGACGCCGATGCTGATGCTGATGCTGACGCCGATGCCGATGCGGATGCTGACGCGGATGCCGACGCCGATGCCGACGCGGACGCCGACGCTGATGCAGATGCTGACGGTGACGCAGACTTCTGCGATCCGGCTACGGAAGTACGGCAGCCTGAAACGGATCTCTGCTGGCGCAGGTGTCCGCTGGGGCAGACGTGGGACGGGGATTCGTGCGAGGGCACGAAGATATCGGCCGACTGGTGCGAGGCTAACGGTCTTGATCACAGTGATTGCAATCCGGATCCCCTTGGTACAAGCAGGTGCGAGGAGTATCTGGATTCCCGGTACAGGGTGCCCACGGCAGAAGAGTTTTCTGTGCTTCTGGAGGAGACCGGGGGCGTAGGCTCGGGAGGCAAGGACTGCGACGGCGATGACGGGCCCACCATGTGCACCGGGATGTTCGGCAGTGATTCAGGATGGTACTGGTCGTCGTCGCTGTATGGTGTTCACAGCGCGTGGTACGCGGAATTCTTCAACGGCTACGTCGGCCACAACTACGTGTACAACGGTGGCTATGTGCGTTGCGTGCGTACCGGACCGTGATTTGGAAATTTGGTGATTTGGAAATTTGGTCATTCGGGGGCCCGGGGGCGTAAGCCCCCGGCGAAATTTTTTTAGGCATAAATCTAAAGTCACAAAATCTTCAGCTACCATTGACACTTCAAGTGTATTAAAACTCATAACCGGGCCGATGCCCTTGGTGACAGTTTACCCTTCCATATGCACGATCCCGGCTTCCATAGGGGTAAAAATGACAGTGTAACTGTTTGTTTGAAGTGAAATGTAAAATGGAATATCCTTTTATCAGTTGCGGATTGAGTTACGAGGTTCAGAAATGACGAAAATAGAACTGCTGGGTCAGATCAGGAAATCCCTTGAAGACATCTTCGGCAATCGCCTGAAAGGCGTGATCCTTTACGGCTCGGAAGCCAGAGACGAGGCCGCACCCGACAGCGATATTGACCTTCTCGTGATCCTTGAGGGGCCGGTGAATCTCTGGGATGACACGAAAACAGCCGTAAGTGCACTGTATGATTTCCAGAATGAACTGATGCGATCCATTCATGTGGTTCCTGTTGATGCTGTAGAATACGAGGCTCAGGAATTTTCAATCTACCGGACTGCACATGAGCAGGGCCTGCGGGTATGAGCAAAGAAGCAACTGATCTGTGGCGCCGCGCCCTGAAAACGCTCAAGAGTGCAGAACTGCTGATTGAGTCTGATCCAGACAGTGCCGCTTCCAGGGCATATTATGCCGCGTTTCACTCCGTAAGTGCCCTGTTTATCGTAGATGGGAAAAGTTTTACAAAGCATTCTGCGGTCCTTTCTGCCGTACATCAGTTCCTTGTGAACACCAACCGCTGGCCTTTGCAGCTGGGTGCTGACTTTTCATCTCTTCAGACACTTCGCCAGATTGGCGACTATGGCGGCCATGCACATGTGTCAGTCAAAGATGCTGAGCAGGCGGTAGATGCTGCATCACGAATCATCAAGGCAGTCAGTGCTGAAAAGCCTGAATTTTTTCCACTGAAATAAAATCTGATATTCAGAATTGCTTCTCCCAATGGGTGCCAGAGACATTTCAGGAATCACTTTGAAGAACCCTGATGATATGACGTGCGAGGTTTTCCTTGATTTCCCTGTGTCTTGGCACAGGCTGCGACATTTTTGTGACCGGATTATGATACCAGTCGTGCTTTCCGCCGTGACGAATCAGAACACAGCCGATGCCTTCCAGTTTTTTGATTAAATCTTTTCTTTTCAAGCTACTTCAAGCTCGTCGACCCTGCGTACGTTTGGAATGGTGCCGCTGGTAAGCTCACTGTAAATATCGCGCAGATTTTCCTTCAGTTCTTCAAGTGTTTCGCCCTGGCTGCGATAATCCGGAAATTCCTCCAGATACCCGATCCAGAAATCCTCATCTTTCCAGTAAACGTATTTTCTTTTGTCCATTTCTGCCTCTTTGAATAAATAATATAGCAAAAAAAATTGAAACACAAACCCCGGTGGACTTGCCTGTTCTGGGGGTCCGGAGACCGCTGGAACGTTATTATTTGAATTTTTTTTTATATATTCTAAAACGTACATATGCGTTTTCTGATACTGAAAAGAAAGCTGCTTCTCTTCGTTACTGCGTTTCTCGTGGTTCATCCATTTTATACGGCGGCCGATGAGGCGCCTGATCCGTGTCCGGACGAGGACGACTACGCGTGCTCCGTCAGAGTCGTAAGGGGAAAAATCGAGTCCGGTGACGCCGAAGGGGCAAAGGAACTTGCCAAGATGTATGTGTCGCGGTTTCCCGATTCCCGTGTCCTGCATCTGTATCTCGCCGTTTCCTACCTCAGGCAGGAAAATAATGTATGGGCCGTAAGAACCCTGTACCGGTATCTCGAAAAGCAGCCGGAGGACTGCGAGGTTCGTTCATGGATTTCATGGATACAGCTCAATCAGGGCATGCTCGAGGAGGCCGCACATGTACTTGAACATGAACAGTGTCCGAGAAGCCCGAGACAGCAGTCGAGGTACGCACTCATCATGGGACTTATCGAGCGGGCGGAAAAAGATGAGCCTGAACTGAAACCGTATATCGAAGAGGTCCGGCAGGCGGGCGAGCTTTATCCGGAGGATGAAGCCGTCTACGCTCTTATGATGTCGCAGGGGGATCCGGGATACATACCCCCTTTCAGGGGTAGAATTGAACTGTCCGGTGGCTGGACATCCAATGGTTTTTTCGGATCTCCCACGGACAGGACAACGACCGGGGATACTTCATCCGGAGTTATAAAGGGAGATGTCTGGACAGCGTTTGTCTGGCCCCTTTCGCAGTCGTTCCGACCGTCACTGGAAGCCGAGGCCCGCGGTCTCAAGTTCACAGCTGGTGACGAATCGATACAGGGGCTCAGTTATCTGGACATGTCCGTGCGACCCGGATTTATTTTCGGGGATTCCTATGTAAGAGCGCTTGTGGCTTACAGGGCCGAGGGTCTTTTGATCGAAGGCGGTGATAAGTACGAAGAGGGCCCCATGTGGTTCTACGAAGCTCACCGGGGAGAGCTGGAGATTGAGTTCACCCCGGAGCTGACGCTTTTCGGAGGTTCCGGAAGACGCATGTTCCGCGAACAGGGACGCAGCCGTACCGAGTTTGATCTGGGGCTGGGCCTGGGCACGCCGGTATATTTCATGAATGTGCTGCAGGCTTTGTCCGGGAGATATTATTATGCGCAAAACGATGTCTACAGTCTTGGAGGCGTAAGCTACCTGGCATCCGTAAACATACCCCTTGGGGCTGGTTTCAGAACCAGGATAGGGGCACTTTTAACAGCCGATATCTATCCGGAATCATACGGCTATTTCGACGATTCGGTGCCCGTTTACAGGCGCGACCTGGGCGTAAAGGGCATTGCCGTCTTCTGGTCACCGGCGTGGTACGGGCTGAGGGCAGGGGTTTCATACGAGTATTCCTACAGGAACTCCACGATTGACGCTTATTCATTCCAGGATCACCGCATACTCGGAAAAGTTCTCTATACTTTCAATGCCGATCCCTGGGCGCCGTCCGCACCCGGGGATGATAGACACGTCCCGCTGGAATACGGGATAGAATCGGAGAGTTCGCCAATGGACGAAGAGAGGATACAGGATCTCCTGAGGCAGGACGAGGCTGCGCGTCGCGGATCTTCCTGCGTGGAATAAACGATGTTGAGGTTTTTGTGCTGAAGGTGTGGACAAAAATGGGTAGTAACCGGCTGTTTGCCGCTGTACGCGATGCTCTTGTCGTGACGCTTGCAATGGCCGTGGTTGCCTGCATTTTCAATGCAGTACGAAAGGGAGGCATACCTTTCGTTCAAGAGACAGAGTATCAGATACTTGTACCGTGCCCCGAACCCATAGGTGAGGTGGAGGGACTGGACGCCGCTGATTCGAAACTTGATCATGATAAATACATTTTTGTGGATGCGCGTCCTGAATCCGAATTCATGCAATGGCATCTTGATGAAGCGCGTAACGTTGTCTTTGATTTCCTCGAAGAAACGCCTTCAGAGACAATAAATGATCTGGCAAAGCAGCGAGCCAGGGGTCTTATCGTTTACGGCGACGGACAGGATCCTGATTCGGGCCGTGAACTGGCCAGGGAAATTGCCGGCCGTGGAATAAAGAACGTTTTCTATATCGAGGGAGGTGCTCCTGCACTGTGGCAGGTACGGGGAGGAAGCCCGGGACAGGGTCCGGGAGGGAGGACGGCGGAATGAACAAGGCGTTTTACATGCGTGTTCTTTCGTGGATTGCCCTTCCCGTGAGGCTGTATCTGGGCGGCGTGTTCCTGTTTGCCTGTTATCACAAAATAATGGACCCGTATCACTTTGCCATCGACGTGGCCACGTACCAGTTCCTGCCTCTGTACCTGATCAACATCATGGCCATTGTGATGCCGTGGGTCGAACTTGCCGCCGGCCTTATGCTGGTTCTGGGAATACGCACGCGCGCAGCCGGCCTCATGTGCTCCGTGATGATGATAATGTTCATTATCGCCCTGATGTGGGCGCTTCACCTCGAACTTGACATGTCATGCGGCTGTTTTGCCTCTTCTGGAACCGAGACTGATCCTATTTCTTTGAAGACAATAGGACGCGATTCCGTCTGGTTAGTAATGAGCCTTTATATTTTCATATTTGATACTGATTCGATTGGGGTTGAGTGGTTATGGAGAAAAACAAAGGAGAAACGAGATGTTAGCTAGATCTGCGGTCCTTTTGTCCTTGCTCATCGTCCTGGCTTTTCCGACCGTTCTCAGGGCACAGACTCCTGTATGCGACAAGCTTGAAGGTGTTCAGAAGAGAATGGCTCTTGAGATACTCAAATCCAGTCATCCTTATGACTGTTGCGACGATACCATCTGGAACTGTCTGAACAAAAAGCCGAAGTGTGCTCTTGCTGTCCGACTGGCGAATTATGTGTGCACGCAGGCGTCCGTAAACAGGGATAAAAAATCCCTGGAACGTGCACTGTCCAACAGGGCGAAAAGCATGATGCGCTTTGGCACGAAAAAAGTGAAAGTTAATATACGAAATGGGCAGACCATTGGAGAGGATGATGCTCCCGTGCAAGTAATAGCCTATTTATGCGTACGCTGCCCGTTCTGCTCAAAGCTTGCACCCATGCTTTACAAAGAAATAACGTCGGGCTCGTTGAAGAATAAAGTGAAGTTTACGATTCAGCTTTTTCCCATAAAGGGGCATACGATGTCCACTGAGTCCGGTCTGGCCGCTGTTGCATCAAGCAAAATGGGTAAATTCTGGCCTTACATGCTCAAGGCGTATTCCGAGTATAATGATTTCAGCAAAGAAAAAATCAGGATGTGGGCATCCGATGTCGGACTGAATCTAGAAAAATTCGATCAGATCACAAAGCAGGATTTCACGCGTGATGATCTCGTTGACAGCAAGAAAGAGGGTCTGAAAAACGGTGTAAAGGCCACGCCTACTATCGTTCTCAACGGCAGGATGTACGAAGGCCCGATGGATCTGTACTCGGTAATGGACGTTATCCGTGAAGAGTATGACCATGTGACGGGCAGAGAATATGAATAATCACTGCCTCGTATAAAATATCTGACATACATGCCATAAAATTCCGCATTTTTTATTTTCAAATTGTACGTAACGTCATTCAAATAAAGACATTTTTGTTATAATAATTACTGCTGGGTTGAAGTTGTTACAATGAATCCCGATCGCAGCGGTTCAGATACCGGAGAATGACATGGAGGATTTTGATCAGCTCACTATCATGGCGGAAAAGCTCATGGATTCCGCTCTGGCCGAGGATCTCGCGTACGGTGATCCGACCACGCGTGCCGTACTTTCTTTTCCGGCACGGGCGACAGCCCGGATAATTACAAGAGACGATATTGTTGTTGCAGGTGCACCTTTTGCAGCCATGGTTTTTAACAGGCTCGATCCTGATGCGCAGGTTCGCCGGCCCCTGGATGAAGGAGAAAGGGCCAAAGCCGGTACGGTGATCCTGGAAATCATGTCTGATGCAGGTGCGTTGATGGCGGGCGAAAGGGTGGCTTTGAATATCCTTGCTCATCTGTGTGGAATCGCCACGTTGACCAGGACTTACTGTGAGAAGATTCCGGCCGGTTTCAGGACCCGGATAGCGTACACAAGGAAAACACTTCCAGGACTTGGGATTCTTCAGAGATACGCAGTGCTGGCGGGAGGCGGACATGCCCACAGGCCGGGCCTGGGAGCCGGGATACTTATCAAGGATAATCATATTGCCCTGGCAGGTTCCGTTAAGGAGGCCGTCAGCAGGGCCCTGGACAGTGCCCCTCATCCTCTGAGGATCGAAGTTGAAGCAAGCAACGAGCAGGAGGTGATCGAAGCCCTCGATGCCGGAGCCGATGTACTTCTGCTTGATAACATGAGTATTGAGCAGGTAAGGCATTGCGTGGAACTTATCGGAAAACGTGCCGTGGTAGAGGTATCCGGAGGTATACGTGTCCAGGACATTCCTGCGCTTGCCGGGGCAGGTGTCGACATTATCTCTGCAGGCGCTCTTACGCATTCAGCGCCGGCACCCGATTTGTCTCTGAAGGTCGTTTCACTGGATTAAACAGGCTAATTTTGAATGCAATGATTCGGGAAATACTGTATAAATATTTTCTGACAGGAGTTGATTTCAGAAATATTAGAAGTCGAGGCTGGAGGTAATAAATGGCGGACAAAGGACAGCGGCTTGGCGAACTGCTTGTAAGGGAAAAGGTTATTTCCCTGGTTGAGCTTAAAAAGGCCCAGGGAGAACAGGCCAAGCATGGGGGTCATCTGGGATATAATCTGGCAAAGCTCGGTTACATAAGCGATACCGAAATAACGGAATTTCTGAGTCAGCAGTACAATATCCCGGCAATCGAGCTGGCCGATTACGAGATTGAGCCCGAGATAATCAGTCTCATACCCAGGGAAGTATGCGACAGACACGGGATAATACCGGTCTCCAGGGCGGGGTCTTCGCTTATAGTAGCGATGAGTGATCCAACGAACCTGCATGCAATAGACGACGTCAAGTTTCTTACCGGGTATAACGTGGAACCGGTCATTTCTTCCGAGACCACGATTCGTGAAACAGTCGAGAAATATTATTCCGCAAACGTTTCTTACGAAGAGGTGATGGAGGGGTTTGAAGAGGATGAGATAGAGTTCGGTGAAGATGATGAATCAGTCAATGTGGTCGAACTGGAGAAGATGAGCGAGGATGCTCCGGTCGTACGGCTCGTGAACCTCATTCTGATAAATGCCATCAAGAAAAACGCAAGTGATATACATGTGGAGCCTTACGAGAAATCTCTGAGGGTAAGGTACAGAATAGACGGTGTTCTCCACGAGGAGATGCATCCACCGCTGAAACTTCGAAATGCGCTTATTTCGCGTATAAAGATCATGAGCCAGCTGGACATTGCCGAAAGAAGGCTCCCGCAGGACGGGCGTATCAAGCTCAAGCTCGGCAAGGGCAGGGAAATGGATTTTCGTGTTTCGGTTCTTCCGACCCTGTTCGGAGAAAAGGTTGTACTGCGACTGCTGGATAAATCATCCCTTCAGCTCGACATGACCAAGCTTGGATTCGATCCACTTCCGCTGGAGCAGTTCAAGCGTTCAATTCACAGGCCATACGGAATGGTTCTGGTTACGGGTCCAACGGGTTCCGGCAAGACGACTTCGCTGTATTCGGCTCTTTCGGAGCTCAACAAGCCGGCCTTCAACATATCTACTGCCGAGGATCCGGTTGAGTACAACCTGGCAGGCATCAACCAGGTGCAGATGCACGATGAAATCGGACTTAATTTTGCTTCTGCACTGAGGTCGTTCCTCAGGCAGGACCCTGATATTATCATGGTCGGTGAGATCCGTGATTTCGAGACTGCGGAGATAGGCGTCAAAGCTGCGCTCACGGGCCATCTTGTTCTGTCGACCCTGCATACAAACGATGCTCCCAGCAGTGTGAGCCGTCTTCTTAACATGGGCATCGAGCCCTTCCTCGTAACTGCATCCGTAAATCTTATCCTTGCGCAGAGACTTGCAAGAAAGGTTTGTTCAGAATGCAGGGTCGAGGATCCTTCAATTCCTATGCAGGCCCTTATAGACGCTGGAATGAAGCCCGAGGAGGTTGAGGGCGGTGTTCCCCTTTATAAAGGTGAGGGGTGCGAGATCTGCAACGACACCGGGTACAAGGGCAGGATCGCCATGTACGAGGTTATGGAGTTTTCCGATGACCTCAAGGAGCTCGTTCTTCAGGGCTGTTCAACCGCCGAACTGAAGGCTGAGGCGATAAGGAACAACATGGACACCCTCAGGGTAGCGGGATTAAAGAAGGTTGTTGAGGGCGTTACCACGCTTGAAGAGGTTGTCAGAACGACAGCTCCGGATTAGAAGACGGTCATTTCATACAGGAGAACAGAATACCGTGGCAAATCTTCATCAACTGCTTAAAACCATGATTGAAAAGGGAGCGTCGGATCTGCATATTACAACCGGTACGCCTCCACAGCTCAGAATCGACGGGCAGCTCGTACCTCTCAAGATGGCGCCGCTTTCGCCTGTGGATACCAAAAGACTGTGCTACAGCATTCTTACCGAGGAACAGAAAATACGTTTCGAAGAAAGAAACGAACTCGATCTTTCTTTCGGCGTAAAGAACCTGTCACGTTTCAGGTCGAATATTTTTATTCAGAGAGGTGCCGTATCAGGTGCTTTCCGCGCGATTCCATTCAAGATCCTTACCTTTGAGGAACTCGGACTTCCCAACGTGGTCAGGGAACTTGCCACAAAGCCGAGGGGCCTGGTCTGCATCACCGGACCGACAGGTTCTGGAAAATCGACAACGCTGGCTTCAATAATAAACAAGATCAATTCAGAAAGCAGGTCTCATATAATTACCATCGAGGATCCGATAGAGTATCTTCATCCTCACAAGCTATGCATTGTCAATCAACGGGAAGTGGGTACGGATACGGCTTCGTTCAAGGAAGCTCTTAAATATATCCTTCGTCAGGACCCGGATGTTGTCCTCGTAGGAGAGATGCGTGACCTCGAGACTATCGAGGCTGCTCTTACAATCAGCGAGACCGGCCACCTGGTTTTTGCAACTCTGCATACAAACGGCTGTGTTCAGACAATCAACCGGATTATCGACGTGTTTCCTCCTCACCAGCAGCCGCAGGTAAGAGCCCAGCTATCCTTTGTTCTTCAGGGTGTCATGTCGCAGCAGCTTCTTCCCAGGGCAGGGGCACCCGGACGCGTCATGGCCGCTGAGGTTATGGTACCGAATGCAGCCATCCGCAACCTGATTCGCGAGGACAAGGTACATCAGATATATTCGCAGATGCAGGTCGGCCAGAGCCAGCACGGAATGATCACGCTTAATCAGGCCCTCTACGAGCTGCTCTCAAAAAGAATGATCACGGTGGATGAAGGTCTGGGACGCAGCAATGATGCAGATGAACTTCGTCAGATGATATATCAGGGCGAAAGCGAGGATAAATCAGGAGAATAATGTCTTGTTTTTGACTAGTCCGGTTATGACGGTATAATATGGTTCTCATGTTTAGGATTATGTCCTGCACAGGTGAATAATGCCGCAATATGTATATGAAGCACGTACCAGGGCGGGAAAGACTATCAAGGGAGTTCTTGAGGCCGAGAATGAGGATGCCGTCCATACCAGACTCAAGGCACAACAGCTTTCCGCTGTCAGTGTAAAAAAGAAGGCGAAATCACTAAGCTTCGGTTTTGGGAAAAAGGTCTCTCTTAAAGATCTCGTGGTTTTTACAAGGCAGTTTGCAACCATGATCGATGCCGGACTTCCACTGGTGCAGTGCCTCGAGATTCTGGGAACACAGGCGGAGAACAAGAATTTCGGACGTATTCTTCTTGATATCAAGAGTAATGTGGAAGGCGGCTCAACCTTTTCCGATGCTCTGAAGAAGCATCCCAAAATATTCAGTGAGCTTTTTGTCAACCTTGTGGCTGCCGGAGAACTCGGCGGTATTCTGGATACAATCATGAACCGCCTTGCCTCATATCTTGAGAAAAACGCCCAGCTCCAGCGAAAGGTAAAGGGAGCGATGGTTTATCCCATCGGCGTGCTTATTGTGGCGATTGCCGTTATTACACTTCTGCTTACCAAGGTCATTCCCACGTTCGAAGCCATGTTCAAGGATTTCGGAGCAGAGGATTCCATGCCTGCGCCTACGCAGCTTGTGATTAATCTGAGTCACGGGTTTATCGAAAATCTTCCTGCTGTTTCGATCGTGCTGGCTGGCCTAATTATCGGTGTCTATTTCGTGGGGCGTTCACAGAAGGGCAAATGGATTTTTCATAACATGTTTCTCATTCTGCCCATTCTGGGTCCGGTGATCAGAAAGATTGCAGTCGCCAGGTTCACGCGAACACTCGGAACCCTTCTGTCTTCGGGTGTTCCAATCCTTGATGCACTGGACACGGTTTCCAAGGCCGCTGGCAATATAGTTGTAGAAAGGGCGATAAAGTTCGCCCGCGACCGTATATCCGAGGGCAGGAACATGGCTGAACCACTTATGGAGGCCAAGGTTTTTCCAGGCATGGTTGTTCAAATGATTGCGGTTGGTGAGCAGACCGGAGCTCTGGATCAGATGTGTAATAAGATAGCCGATTTCTACGATGAGGAGGTCGACGTTGCTGTATCCTCTCTTACCAGCATGATAGAGCCGCTGATGATGGTTTTCCTGGGCGGTACGGTAGGGTTCATGATTATTGCCATGTACCTTCCCATCTTTAATATAGCCGGGGCAATCTCCGGGGAATAAGCCTGAACGCCCCAGATGATTTCGACTGAATCACCGGAAATTGAGAGACTGACTCCAGCGGGGCCGGATATAATTATTCCCGCCAGCGCGAGAAGTGAATTCCTGAGGCGGCTTGCATGGCTCATGCTTCTGCGCGTGGGCGTTATCACAATTCTGCTGGGAGCGACTCTCGCGCTTAACTACAAGTCCATCGAGGATCTCAGGACGCCGTCTTCGGTATTTCTTCTTACAACCGTAATATTTACTTATGTTCTTACGATTATTTACGCAGCATGGCACCTGACCGGCCGTGCAGCGGAGATCCTTGCAAAAGTTCAGTTTGCCGTTGACCTTGTTACGTGGACAGCTCTGGTCTATGCGACCGGAGGGCCCAGTTCCGGGTTCACCTTCCTGTATCATATTTCCGTAATTACCGCGGCAATTATCTTCGGCCAGCAGGGAGCCATAGTCGTTGCAGGAAGCAGCAGTATAATGCTGCTGCTTCTGGAGGGCGCGATGTTCGGCGGCGTTTTGACACCGCTTGCGGATCAGGTTTCTCTGCCGGAGATTACGATTGCGGAGCTGTTCTATTACAGCGGTGTGAATGTAGTTGCACTGTTTCTTGTTGCCAGTCTTGCGGGTAACCTTGCCGGCAAGCTCGAGGAAGCAGGTGCGGGACTTGAGGCCGAGCGCCGCAGGAGCGCGGATCTTGCCGCACTGCACGAGAATATTGTTCGTTCGCTCACAAACGGACTTGCTACGACAGGCAATGACCTCCTGATCAGATCGGTGAATCCAGTAGGTCTGGATCTTCTGAAATCAGAGGAAGATGAGCTGCTGGGTATGAGTCTGGAGGATTTTATTCCCGAAGCGACAGAGGCCTGCCGCGGTTCGGACCTACCGTTAAAGGGAAAGGGCAGGCTCGTAAGGATGGACGGAATGTCTCTGCCGGTCGAATTCAATGTTGACGCGCTTTCGGATGCGCAGGGGGAACGACTCGGGTACATCGTCGTATTTCAGGACATAAGCGTTGTAGCCTCCATGGAGGAGAGGCTTGAACGTGCGCGACATCTTGCCGCCCTCGGAGAGCTTGCTGCCAGTCTCGCCCACGAGATTCGCAACCCGCTTGGATCCATCTCAGGAGCTGTGGAAATGATTCAGGAAGAGGAGCAGATCTCAGGCTCCAGCAGGGGTCTTCTGGACATGGCAGGAAAGGAGCTTTCACGCATCAATACACTGATCGGGCAGCTTCTGTCGTATGCAAAGCCACAGTCAATGCAGATAGGCCGCATAGATATGGTACACATGATCGAGGAGGTGATTTCAGCGTTCAATCAGAGCAAAGAGGGAAGCAGGGTAAACGTCGAGTTTCATGCTCATGACCAGATTCATATCGAGGCGGATGCTGCCCAGCTAAAACAGGTGATGTCGAATCTTTTTCTGAATGCGGCTCAGCATTCTGAGAAAGGACAGGATGTTAAAATAGTAGCCGCTGAAATAGAGAACGGCGGTATAAGGATAGAAGTGATAGACCGGGGCAGGGGGATTAAAAAGGAAGATGCAGACAAGATTTTTGATCCCTTTTTCACAACCAAGGAGAGGGGCGTGGGCCTGGGTCTGGCTTTGTGCAAGAGGGTCGTGGAGAATCACGGGGGAACGATCTCGGTTGAGAACAACCCGGGCGGCGGGAGCAGGTTCTGGTTTACGCTGCCGGAGACACCGCCCGAGGACGGCAGCATCCCGCGACAGTGGATATAGATACTGTCGAGCCCTCTCTAAAACCCGTCATCCGAACAGATTGTGCCCTGGTATGAATATACCCACTTGTTCGTCACGCACTCGAGAGGATCGCAGCACTGTTCGTCGATGTCGCAGGGCTGAAGGCAGTAAACACCGCTGGATGAAGAGCCTTCTTCGCAGTATTCCCACCCTTCGCAGTCCGAACATTTTGGCTCCTGGTGGGTTCCGCTGAGGCAGTCTGAGTCAGAATCAGAATCCGTGTCATCATCGGTGTCATCGTCCGTGTCACCGTCAGTATCTACGTCGGTGTCAGTCTCGCCGCCGGAGTCGGGTCCTCCATCCTCTTCGTCTTCATCATCCGAACTGATTACGCACTTGCCCGAAAGGCATTCCAGCCCAGGGCCGCACATGCCGGCCGATGTACAGTCGCATCCTTCTGTTCCCTTTGTGCAGCTGTCGTCGCTTTCGAGGCAAGAGACCACAGCGGTCAGAAACAGAAACGCATAAAGTAATACCGTTAACCTGCTCATGGTTTTCTCCTTTAAGCGTTCTGAGTTCTCAAATTAATGCGCTTCCCTGATTTGAAGAAAAGTATATTACAATTATTTTATATTTTTAAAGAATTTTCCATATCTTATTGATATTGTGAACAGGAGTAATGCACTATAAGTATGATCCGGGCTTTGTGATTGAACCTCACGTGACGTGTAATATTTGCGGACCTGGTGGTAGAAAGAGTGGCATACATGACATTAACTGAAAGCACCTTTATTGATTCAGTGGTTTTTTCTTTTGTACTCTGCTGTTTTTCAGGCTGTGCCGCTTCACAGAATGATATGGAGGAACAGCCTCATGTGAAGCCGGGCTGCGTGCATCATGTTGTCATCTGCTGGCTCAGGGATAGTGGAAACGAAGAGCACAGACGGAAACTGATCGAGGCATCGCGGGGCTTTAAAGACATACCGGGCATTGCAGAACTGAGAGCAGGAAGGGTTCTGCCTGGTGAAAGATCCATTGTTGATTCAAGCTTTGATATCGCCGTTATCATGACATTCAGGAGTGAACAGGACATGAAGAATTACCTGTCTCATCCCGAACATGAAAAGGCGAGGGACGAAATACTTGTTCCGCTTACAGACAGGATAGTGGTCTATGATATTATTGAATAACACAGGCAGGTGCGATTCAGGTTTACGGGTTGTCTCCCGGCATAAGAGTGTGTGTTCCATCCTGTGATGTTTCTATCCTGAAACCGAAAAGACCTGCGCGCGAAGCAAGGCTTTTGCCGAAAACCAGATCCAGTATGTCCAGGGGTATGCTGAGTGTTCGTGGTACGAAATCACGGAAATGGTCGTCTCTGGCGAGTATTTCAATCACGCCGTCAACATTCTGTCCCTTTGTTTTTTTGATTTCTTCGAACCCTTTTCGCAACTTTTCAAAGGAACATTCTTCGTCATGTCTATGCATAATTTCGAGAATAATTTCAATCTCGGAAAACAACGCCTTGCGGGTCAGATATTCTTCGCTTTCAAGCTCGAGTGCTTTTTCCGGGTTCCAGCATTCCTGGGCACGGCACTGCTGAGGCCTGTTTTCATAAATAGTGCAGAGATTGTTTTGCTGATCCAGGAATACGCATCCGCCCCCATTCTTTTCTTCGCGTATCTTTATTCTTTCGGCCGGAAGGTAGACGGGTTTCATCTCGTGCGGTGAGTAAGCGGGCTCGCCCTTTCTAAGCGTTATCAGCTGATTCCAGGGAAGCTTTTCAGTGCGAAGAAGGAAGAGGTCATCCAGCATGAGGGTAGGGCTCGATTGCCTGCAGCAGTCTCCGCATTTTGCGCATTCATTCTTCATCTGTTTCACATTTGATTCAGTGTCAGACATATTTTTCCATCCCGTGTAAACTGTCATTACGAGTATCAGAATATACTTTTAATTACAACTAGTTGAAAAGAAATTTGGTGTCATATCAGGCAGTTATGCTCTGACTGAAAAAACCGCTCTCCAGAACCGCATGGAGAAATAAGAAAAATAATGAAATCAAAGACTTGACCTTTGTTGTCATACGCGTAAGCATGGGAAAAAGGGCTTAATAATAATGGGTTCGTAAATTTTAATAACATTGTAGTTCATGACTGTTTTTCAACACAGGTACAGAAAAGATGGAACATGATATCAGCAATACAGTTTCCGCTATCCCTGTAAACATCGAAGACGAACTCAAGCGTTCATACCTCGATTATGCAATGAGCGTGATTGTAGGCAGAGCCATTCCGGACGTCCGGGACGGTCTCAAGCCTGTTCACAGGCGCATTCTCTACGCAATGTATGAACTGAAGAATTTCGCGACACAGCCATACAAGAAATCAGCGCGCGTGGTTGGTGACGTAATAGGAAAGTATCATCCGCACGGAGACACGGCTGTTTATGACGCGCTTGTGAGGATGGCGCAGGATTTTTCCATGAGGCTTCCACTGGTCGATGGACAGGGGAACTTCGGATCCATAGATGGAGACCCTCCGGCCGCAATGCGGTACACCGAGGTACGGATGGATCCGGCCTCGCAGGAGCTTACGGCCGAGCTTGGCAGCGACACTGTAGACTGGGACCCCAACTATGATGAATCTCTTAAGGAACCGGTTGTTCTTCCAACGCGATTTCCCAACTTCCTGGTAAACGGTGCCGGCGGCATCGCAGTGGGAATGGCGACGAGTGTGCCTCCGCACAACATGGGTGAAGTAATCGACGCAACCATAATGCTGATGCGGGACCCGGATGTATCATGGGAGCAGATTGAAGAGGCTCTGCCCGGACCGGACTTTCCCACCGGAGGTGAAATACTCGGGCGGGCGGGCATAAAGGCGGCATACAGGCTGGGACGGGGGGCCATTCAGATAAGGGGCATCACCGATATAGAATGCAGCGAAAAATCCGGCAGGGAACGAATTGTGATTACAGAGCTTCCATTTCAGGTCAACAAGGCACGGCTGCTTGAAAGAATCGGCGAGCTTGTTAAGGAAAAGAAAATCCTCGGAATCAGCGCTATAAGGGATGAATCGGACAGGACAGGTATGCGGGCGGTTGTAGAACTCAAGAGGGACGCCGTGAGCAATGTTGTCCTTAACCAGCTTTACAAGCTGACCACGCTGCAGACGAGTTTTGGTGTTATCAATCTCGCCATTAACAACGGACGCCCCCAGCTGATGAATATCAGGGAAACGCTTCAGGCGTTTGTTGATTTCAGAAAAGAGGTGGTTACACGTCGGTGCAGGTGGGAGCTCAATCAGGCAGAGACCAGAGCGCATGTTCTGGAGGGCCTGCAGATTGCGCTGGACAACATCGATCTCGTGGTTTCCCTCATCAGGGGTGCTCCCGACCAGGAAAAAGCACGCGCCCTGCTGATGTCCAGGCTCGAACTCAGCATCAAGCAGGCCGTCGAAATTCTCAGGATGCGTCTGGGAAGGCTCACGACTCTCGAAAGGGATAAGATTGCACAGGAGCTGAACGAACTGAAAGAGACCATAGGGCGGCTCACCGGGATTCTTTCGGATCAGGAAAAGATGCGGGACCTGATAATTGATGAGCTCAACGAAGTAAGAAAACAGTACGCAAACGAACGCCGGACACTGATTTCGGACAGGGAAGGTGAAATAGAGATTGAAAGCCTTATCCCCGAAGAGGACATGGTGATAACGGTTTCACATCTCGGCTATATCAAGCGTACGCCTTTAAGTGTTTTCAGGGCCCAGCACAGGGGCGGGCGGGGCCTTGCCGGGATGGATACCAGGGACGGGGATTTCGTTACACAGATATTCGTGGCATCGACTCACAACCATGTTCTCTTCTTCAGTGACAGGGGGAAGGTATATCTCAAGAAGATTTACCAGATTCCACAGGCCGCCAGGGTTGCCAGAGGAAGGGCGATTGTAAATTTTGTCGGTACCGAGCCGGGAGAAAAGATCGCAGCCGTGCTGCCGGTGAGCGAATTCAAGGAAGGGTGGTACGTGCTTACGGCCAGCCGCATGGGATACGTTAAGAAAACGGATCTGATGGCCTTTTCGTCGGTCAGACAGACGGGCATCAGGGGAGTGGGAATCGACGAGGGTGACGGGCTGGTAGGTGCCGATATCATTAAACAGGGCTCCACTGTCATTCTGGGCACACAGGACGGCTACGCTATTCATTTCGCGGAAGAACAGGTTCGACCCATGGGCAGAACAGCCAGAGGAGTTAAAGGAATAGATCTGAGGGAAGGCGACCGGGTTGTAGGAATGGGAGTGCTCACGGGAAACAGGGGAGACATACTCACGGTGTGTGAGTTCGGTTACGGCAAGAGAACGCGTCTTGAAGAGTACAGGGTTCAGAAAAGGGGCGGCATGGGGATAATTACGATAAAGACCACCGAGCGGAACGGAAAGGTTGTTTCCCTCAGCGCTGTGGAAGAGGGACAGGATCTGATGATGATAACGGACAGGGGAATAATCATCAGAATGAACGTTTCTGATATCTCAATAGTCGGGAGGAATACTCAGGGTGTCAGGCTGATCAGACTGAGCGAAGGGGAGAGTGTTGTCGGCGTGGAACCTTTTATTGATGAGGAAGCTGCCGGAGCCTGCCCGGACGAAGAAAGCGTGCCCAATGTTGAGCCAGGCACTGAAATATAAACATGCTTAAGGAAAGAGGAGGAAAATGAAACGCTTAACAATTACGATAACAGGCCTGTTATTCATAGTCATTGCAGGCTGTGAAGATCAGGATGCCCTGGACATGGACGCCGGCCCGTGTGACGGATCGCTGTCTGACAGGGACGGATCAGACGCTGAAGACGAGATCTGGTTCGACGGAAGTATAGACTCCGGAGGCATAGACGCGGCATCCGTTGACTGGGCTGATGCTTCGAAACCCGATGACTGGCCCGAAGGAGACGATGAATTCACCGCTGTCGACTGTGATGATGACTGCAGCGTTGAGTACACGCTGTTCTTTTTCGGCAGCTATGCCCTGGCCGAATCCGCATTCAATGTCGAGCACGGCACCTCCGGGATAACGGCCGAGGAAATATGCCGTGCGCGCGATGTTCTTCATTTCGACATGAACAGCTACATATTTTTCATCTACGGACAGATATCCCACTCCATTCTTCAGCTGAATAACGACTGGTCGCTTAATTCGGGATACATGACCCTGACCGTATCAATGGAGGATACTAGCAGCACCAGGACCATCGAATTTTCTTACAACAAATCGAAGGAACAGCTTGAATACTCCATAGCGTCTGATAACGAAAAATGGGAAGGCAGCCTCAAGAGTTCTAGTGCGCCCATTCCCATGATCGGCTACGAGGACTATCCCATTCCCACTTTCGGTAATTATTCCCCACTGTTTCACATGCTCGTGAGCAGAGCTTACGACTGGGACAAGGGCGGGGAGCAGGACATTCCGGTGTTCCTGCCGGAAACACAGCGCATAATAAATATCACGGCCGAGAAAAAGTCCGGTGATTCACTGGACATCAAATACGGCGAAGACGTGAAATGGCACGACGGATTCGAGCTTTTCGATGGACATGGCGAGAATTACGCCAGGGTCAGGTTTGAGCAGGGCACACCCACCGATATTACGCTGAGATCAACGAGCCCCTGGAAAGCTACTGGTAATGGCTTTGAAGAGGAGTGGAACATTCCGGAGCAGAGCGAGGCCGACCTTGTTACCGAGCCGGATCTTCCGGATAATTTCGACGAAAAGAATATAACCGTAGATCCCGTCGATCCCGACGGCGGCGTTACACTCGAGGGCACGATGTCATACCCGTCCGGAGCTTCGAACCTTCCTGCAGTCATACTTTCACCAGGACTTTCGAGGATGACGAGAGCGGGCGAAAGCAGATCGGTGAACGTTTATGAACATCTAGGCGCGAACCTGGCGTCTTCGGGGTACGTAGTTGTCCGTTATGACAACAGGGGAACAGGTTCAAGCCATGGCAGCTATGATGACATCAACATTGATTTTGCCGCAATGGACCTCGAGTCCGTGATACAGCATGTAGCCGGGCTTCCTGAAACGGACGATCAGAAAATCTTTTTGCTTGCCAGACGTGAGGGCAGCTTCAGCGCACTCAAGGCCGCTTCAGCCGGAGGTGTTGCCGGGCTGATTTTTGTCGCTCCTGTCGCCGACTCAATGGAGGAAGCCGAGGTCTACAGAAACAGTGCGATTTACGATATGGTGGCTGTAGACCAGGGTGGTGTTGTCGTGGCCGAGAAAATGGGTTCCTACACCAGGAAGGTTCTTCGCGACATCAAAAAGGGAGATTTCGAATCCGCGAGCTTCGGTGATTTGAGTACCGGAGCATGGAGCAGTCTGCTGGACTCCGATGCAACCACGATGCTGGACGCAGTGGCGGGTATACCAATGCTCATTATCAGAGGTTCGATGGACATGGATGTTCCCGAGGAGCAGACGAACCTGCTCGCATCCGATGCAAGGGATGCGGGAATAACAGTATCGTATAAAAAACTGGACGATGTCTCCCATGATCTTACAAAGGCAACAATGAGTTCGGAGACCCTGTGGCCCGAATTCGGAAAGCCTGTGACCATAACTTCCGATGCCTTTTCAGCCATGGAAAAATGGCTTGATAAGGAGGTGTCCAAATGAAAAATGCAAGCTTAATATTAAGTGTCTTAATTTCTGTTCTGATCCTGTCCGGCAGCGAAGCCCGGGCGGCCGATTCTTCGAAAACCCAGGGAGCGGATTCGATCAGGGTTAAACTGGATTTTGAAGAACCTGAACTTCTGCGACTGAAGGACGGTTCCGTATCAGTCAGGGGAAAGGGGCTTACCAGGCTGAATTCTCCAGGAGATCCTGACCTGCCGGCTGAGGTAGTCCGTGTGGCTCTTCCTCCGGATACTGACATGAGTTCTGTGCGACTTGCTGTAAAATCTTCGGATCCTGTCTTCATTAAAGGCCCGGTAAATGTTGTTCCGCAGTTTCCACTTCTGCCCGCCGATATTACACATCCACCGATATGGGGCAGAGGGCGCAACATTGTGGACTTGCACAACATCGACGTTTACTCGGTAGATCGGGCTTACCCTGTAAATCAGGCGGAGATCATTTCCACCCACAGTCTTCGAAAATGGCGCTGGGTTGATATTGTGGTCTATCCCTGCCGGTACAATCCTGTAAAAAAGGTCTTGAGCCATACTGATTCAATCGAAATTGAAGTGATATACAGTACGCGCCGTCTGGATGAAATTGACAGGGCTTTTCTTACAGATTGCTCGGCTGACGAAAGGATACTATCGAAGGTAATAAACAGGGCCCAGGCCGCCGGCTGGTACGGCCTTCAGACACGATGTACCGCTGCTCCGGGAGATCCCGGTTTTGCAATCGTGACTACGAATTCCATTGTCGAGTCAAGCAGTAACCTCGATGCCTTTATAGCGCACAAGGAAAGCATCGGGTTTAATGTAAGCGTTTATACGGAAGATGACTATGATACCGTTGGAGGCGCTTATCCGAATACCAGGCCTGAACGCATAAGGGAATGGCTACGCCAGCGTTATGAAGATGACGAAATCGATTTCGTACTGCTCATAGGGAACCCGGATCCCTCAAGGCTGGAGAGTGTCCCGATGAAATGGTGCAATACGGATCCGAACAATTCCATGCTTCCGGGGGCTCCCACGGATTCATATTACGGGAACCTGACATCAAACTGGGACAGAAACGCGGATGGAATTTTTTGTGATTACTACGGACCGTTCGGAAAGCCCGAGACCGGTGATTCAGGTGAAGACGGGCTGGATTTTACTCACGAGGTGTACGTGGGCCGTATTCCAGTCTATAACGCCTATACCGAACACATGGATGTTTACCTGGAAAAAGTGATGTCCTACGAGCTTGGTGAAGGGAATCTCGAAAGGCGGCATCACATACTTATACCGGCTTCGGTTCTTACTACCGAGGGTTACCAGATGGGATATCCCAGGTTTGACGGATCCGACATGACCGAGAAGCTGATCAGGGAGGATTATGTTCCCCAGGGGCTCAAGGTTTTCAAGCTGTACGAGACAACCGGTGTTCAGGCTTCCAGGCACATACCGGATCTGCCCATACACGAGTTCAACGTGGTCGACACCTGGAAAGGCAAAGGTGGTTTCGGTCTCGTAACCTGGTACGGACACGGTTTCCCGGAAGGATCCGTGCGTACCATATGGGTGGAAGATACTGACAACGACGGTACGACGATGGACGACTGGAATGAGATAGCATCCAAACTGTTTATCCATACAGACTACCTGCCTGTGATCGGGAGCGATATTGAACCCGGAATAGTATTTCTGGGCTCCTGTTCGAATGGTGAACCGGAAGTCCCTTCAAACATAGGCTACAACCTTATCAAGCATGTGGCTATTGCTTCGCTTCCCGCCAGCCGCATGAGCTGGGGAGCAGTATTCGTTCTGGGCGAGGAAGGCTGGATCGAGAGCCATGATGGGGATTCCTTTTCCATGGGCGCCAAGTTCGTTCGTTCCCTGCTCGAAGGGGGAAAGACAATAGGAAGCGCCTGGGCGGATACGCTGGATCAGACACTGGAGCCCAATGGTAATGCCTGGTACTCCAAGGCGGAGTACAATATACAGGGTGATCCCTCGATAAATTACTTCCAGTGCACGGATGACTCCCACTGCGATGACGGAATTTTCTGCAACGGGGCCGAAACCTGTGATGAAGACGGCATGTGCAGGCTTGAGCCCGTTGACTGTTCGCATCTTGATGACGACTGTCACAAGGGGGTCTGCAGCGAGGAAAGAAAGGAATGTGTGGCTGCTCTTACCGGGCCATGTGAAGATGAAGGTGATGGGTCTATTGAGGACTCCGACGCCTCTATCAGTCCCGGGAATGATGCCGGGGCTGCAGCACTTTCCAGTTCTTCAGGCGGCTGCAGCGTCGTATCTGCCGGAAGCGGATGTGCTGCTTCTGTATCCTGCATTATGATTCTGCTTGTGCTCTTTGCCGCGACGCTGGTACTAATGCCTGGAAGATCCTGATAAAACATAAACAATTATAGCTCTTATCTCTTTACATGGTACTTCTTACCTGCGATAAAGTATTTCGCGAAAATGGGCGACACGCTGTTGTCCGGGATATTAACAATCAGTGAATTTTACGGAGAATGCGACATGGCAAGGACCTCTGAGAAAACAGCCAAGAAAAAAACAGTAGCCAGAAAGAAGCCGGCAAAAAAGAAGCCCGTAGCTAAAAAGAAGCCCGTAGCTAAAAAGAAGCCGGCGGCTAAAAAGAAGCCGGCGGCTAAAAAGAAGACTGCCAGAAAGAAGCCGGCAAAAAAGAAGCCCGTAGCAAAAAAGAAGCCGGCGGCCCAAAAGAAAACTGCCAAGAAGACTTCCCAGAAAAAGTCCGGTTCTGGAGCCAAAAAAAGGTGGTCCGAGGCTGTTGCCCGGGGCGAGACTCTTCTCGAAAAAGGGATGGAGGTAGCAGGCGAGACCGTCAGCAGGTTAAAGAAGGAAATCAAATCCCAGTCATCCATTCTCAGCCGCAAGGTCGTTTCCGGTAGACTGGTTTATTTCTTCGGCGGTCAGAAAGCGGATGGCGGAGCTGAACTGAAGGAACTTCTGGGTGGCAAGGGCGCAAATCTGGCCGAGATGGTCAATCTCGGAATCCCCGTACCCCCAGGATTTACGATTACCACGGAAGTATGCACGTACTACTTCAACAATAATTCGCAGTATCCCACAAAGCTCGAAGCTGGAATCAACAGTGCGCTTGAAAGATTATCAGAGCTTGTGGGACGAAACTTTGGAGATCCCGATGATCCACTTCTCGTATCCGTAAGATCTGGAGCGCCCGCCAGCATGCCCGGGATGATGGATACGATTCTGAATCTGGGATTGAATGACGAAACAGTCAAGGGACTTGTTAAATCTACGGGCGATGAACGATTTGCCTACGATGCATACCGGCGGCTAATCGTAATGTACGCGGATGTCGTTATGGGCGTGGACAGGCAGCTTTTCGAAAAACCACTGGACTCGATCAAGAACAGGTTGAACCTTCAGTTTGATTATCAGATTCCCGCTGAAGAGCTGAAAAAGCTCATCCCCTCATTTAAGCAGATAGTAAAGGAGGAGACAGGCAGAGAATTTCCGGAGGAGCCTACAAAGCAGCTCTGGGGCGCAATCGGAGCCGTTTTCGGTTCCTGGAACAATCCGAGAGCAATTACCTACCGCAAGCTGAATAATATCCCCGCGCACTGGGGGACTGCCGTTAATGTGCAGACAATGGTGTTCGGAAACATGGGTGACAAATCCGCTACTGGTGTTGCATTTACGAGAGATCCGGCAACGGGCGAGAGGCGATTCTTTGGAGAATGGCTTCCGAATGCACAGGGTGAAGATGTCGTAGCCGGGATACGAACGCCGTTCTCTCTCTCCAGAAAGACAGGGGGTTCACAATCTCTCGAAGCACGTCATCCGAAGGCATATGCCGAACTGGAGCGCATCTACAATCTGCTGGAAACCCATTACAGGGACATGCAGGATATCGAATTCACCATAGAGGAGGGCCGGTTGTGGATGTTGCAGACGAGGACCGGTAAGCGAACGGGATTTGCTGCTCTCAGGATCGCTGTGGACATGGTGGATGAGGGCCTTATCAGCTACCGGGAAGCCCTTTTAAGGCTCGAACCGGAGCAGCTCAACCAGTTTCTCAGACCGGTGTTCAACATGGAAGCAAAGAAGAGCGCCAAGGTACTTGCCAGGGGACTGAATGCCGGCCCGGGCGCCGCCAGAGGCAGGATAGCACTGACGGCTGAGAAAGCAGTGAGTATGGCCCATGACGGTACAGGCGAACCCGTAATTCTTGTCCGGCATGAGACCAGTCCTGAGGACATCCGCGGAATGAATGCAGCTGAGGGAATTCTGACCGCAAGAGGAGGAATGACCAGCCATGCGGCGCTTGTAGCCCGGCAGATGGGCAAGGTATGCGTGGCCGGCTGCGAAGCCGTAAAAATAGACGAGAGCGCTTTGACGCTCAGGATAGCCGGAGCTGTTTTCAAAGAGGGGGATTTTATTTCCATAGACGGGACTACGGGCGAGGTAATCAGGGGCAATGTGGAAACCACTCCTTCCGAGGTTATCAGGGTCCTTATCGATCAGACCATATCGCCGGAAGAGTCACTCGTTTACAGGACCTACGAGAAAATTATGACATGGGCTGATAAAGTCAGGACACTGAAGATCCGTACAAATGCCGACCAGCCTGATCAATCCCGTGTTGCAGTGGCATTCGGAGCCCAGGGAATCGGCCTTTGCAGGACCGAGCACATGTTTTTCGGCGAAGGCAAGATCGGCCCCATGCGAGAAATGATACTGGCTCCTGACATAAGCAGACGCAAACAGGCACTGGAAAGGCTGCTGCCCCTTCAGAGGAATGATTTTGCCGGTATCTTCAGGGAGATGAACGGCAGGCCCGTGACAGTAAGAACGTTTGATCCTCCTCTGCATGAATTCCTGCCTCATACACGTGAAGAGATCAGGGAGTTTTCCGCTGAAATGGGGATGGAAGAGGAGCGGATAATTGATAAAATAGAATCCCTGCGTGAATTCAATCCCATGCTGGGACACAGGGGCTGCAGGCTTACGACCACTTACCCTGAAATTATTGCAATGCAGGCCAGGGCTATATTCGAGGCCGCGCTTCTTGTAACAAAGGAAGGCACCAGTGTTGAACCGGAGATAATGATTCCGTTTGTGAGTGATTATCGGGAACTGAAGGAGCAGGCACGCATAGTACGTGAGACAGCGGGCCTTGTATTTACAGAGCAGGAAAGAAGCATTCCATACCTTGTCGGAACGATGATAGAGCTGCCGAGAGCGGCCCTTACAGCGAAGATGATTGCCGAAACGGCCGAATTTTTCTCGTTCGGAACCAACGACCTTACACAGACTACATACGGCCTCAGCCGGGATGACTCTGCAGGATTCCTCAGGGAATACATAGACGTTGGTCTTATGGATCGGGATCCTTTCCAGTCAATTGATATTCCCGGCGTTGGCAAACTCATGGAATGGGCAGTGGAAGGTGGGAGGAGTTCCAGACCACGCATAAAGCTGGGCATATGCGGCGAACATGGAGGAGACCCGGATTCCATAGTATTCTGCCATAAACTGGGGCTGGATTATGTTTCGTGCTCGCCTTTCAGAGTTCCTGTAGCAAGGCTTGCTGCTGCAAGGGTGGCCTTAATGGAGTGAGCGTACGGTTTTGAACATATTCTGAGCAAGTTCGTCGAACTTTTTAAGGTTGCGAACATAAAAAGGGAGGGAACATGAACATCTACAGAAGATTATCAATTATCCTGTTTGTCCTCGCAGCAGCTTTCTCCGGGTGCGAGACTGGCGAAACCTGCGATATTGTTTCATCGGCCATCCGGGTTAATTACGAAGTTATCGACCAAGGCAGCGGGCAGACGGCCCGGGCCCAGTTCATGTACAAGGGAACGTCTCTTGAACTCGGTGACTGCGGTGATTCTATTAAAGTGAACGGTGAGACCCTGGAAAGAGTGTCCGGAGAGTACCCTGTGACGTATTCTGCTGATGTGGAGCCGGACGATGACGGTGAGTTCGAGTTTGTTTTTGACCGTTCCGGTGATGGGCCGTTCAGCAGTGTTACCACAGTCCCGCCTTCATTTAATATTGATACTCCGTCCGAGGGAAGCAGGCTCTCGCGCAAGGATGGGTTCGAAATCGAATGGACTGACGGCAGCGACTATGACATGCACTTCCAGATCGAGGGCGACTGCGTCTGGGATTATTCCGAGTCGACATCAGATGAGGGATATTTTTTCATTGAACCTGACGAGATCGAAGCAACGGTCAATGATGAAGACGAGTCCTGTGATGCCCATTTAGTCATGTTCAGAAGAATGTTCGGCGAAGTAGATCCCGTGTTCGATGAGGGTAGTTCCATCGAGGGCAGAAGCCAGGACAGCCTGAACTTCAAGAGCATTCCATAAAAGATACCGTTTAAGCTTTCCGTAAATTTCCCCTACGGGCATTTTGCAGTAGCACTGAAAGAGTGGACAAAGCTGTTTTTTGAGAAGATGATTAACAGTCAGGGATGAAAAGGTGCATAAAAGGGAGTCTGACACCCTAATAACTGTACGAAATCAGGTGCTTAATAAAAGAAGCCCCCGTAACCCAGGGGGACGCAGGCTACGAGGGCTGCCTCTGCGGCAAAGCGCAGAAGGCAATATCAAAGCTATCCATAGATGGTGGAAATTTCAAGACTGAAATACCAATCTTTTACAAAAATAGATCAAATTAGATACGAAATGCAGGTTTGTTGACCCGCCAGCAATTCGCTGTAGGCTTTATATATGAGGCGCATGAGTATTTCAGTCGCGTTTTCGGTGATTATTCTGTTCATATCCGGATTCAGGGCGCGGGCGGGTGACGAGAAAGTTGAGGATGCCGAAGGAAAGCTGCTTGACAGAGTGGTTGCAGTAATAGAAGGGGACGAGCTTGGAGGTGAGGGCGCCATGATCCTTCTATTGAGCGATCTCATCCTGGCAGTTCGAGTAGATGCGGTGCGTGTTTTTGGTGAGGATGGGCTTGATCCCAGGATTAATCAGCAGATGCTGAAACGCGTGATAAATGAGGAACTCGAATCAATGATGATATTCCGAGAGGCTGTGAGGTTCGAGATGGTAACCATCAGCGATGCCCGGGTTCGAAGTGCCAGGGACGAACTTGCCTCCAGGATAGGGGGGCCTGCAAGAATGGAAACGTGGCTTGAGCAATCAGGAATACAGGCAGAGACGCTGGATGAACTCCTGCGACGCCGGCTCGTTGTTGAGGCTTTTATTAAATACAAGAGGTCCGAAGTTGCGCCTCCCGAAGAGGATGAATTGAAGGCTATTTATTCATCAGGACAGCATCCCTATGTCGGGAAATCATATGCCGAGGTCAGAGAGCAGCTCAAGGCCTTTGAACACGCCCGTCGAAAAGTATCCTTTCTGCGCGAATGGATAGGCAAGCTTCGAAAAGCCTACAGGATACGTGTTTTCGAGAACTGAGCATGGCAGCGCATCCGGAAACCGGGATAGAAGAGTCCAGCATACGAAATGCAGTGCCCGGCGATCTTGATGATATAATGGCCATTGAGACAGCTTCATTTCCAACCCCCTGGTCGAAAGAAACTTTCAGGCAGGAGATCGACAGGGAATGGGCGGCCGTATGGGTGCTTGAGCCGTCCAAACGTATGTCACAGGCGCCTTTGATAGCAGCATTTCTGGATTTCTGGCGTGTGCTTGACGAGGTGCATATCCTGAATCTGTCAACGCATCCGGCATACAGGAGAAAGGGTTATGCTCGCTGTCTGATGCAGTGTCTTTTCAGCGAGATTCGTTTGATGGGAGGTGGAATCGTCACGTTGGAGGTTCGTCCGGCCAACCGTCCCGCAAGGGATCTTTACGTTTCGCTGGGATTCGAGATTACGGGAATAAGAAAGCGTTACTACAAGGATACGGGAGAGGATGCCGTAGTGATGCTTGCAAGAATAAGGAGCAGCAATGCCTGATCGAGATTTCAGCTTGACCGCGATGAAGTGTTGTTACAGACTTCATTTACTGTTTATGGAGTAATAAATATGGATATTCGAAGATCCGTGACTTTCATTTTCAAGGATCCGCAGTGGTTCAAAAAGATGATGCTGGGTACACTGATGATGCTTATGGGTGTTTTTCTCTTCGGATTCATAGTGGTGCTTGGATACCTTATGCGGATTCTCGCCTGTTCGCTTGATGATGTAGACACTCCACTGCCGGAATGGAAGGATTTCTCCGGCCTTCTGATGGAAGGAATATATCCCTGTATTATCGGTGCGATATACTCAATTCCCAGTATTTTTTTTGTCCTAATAGGAGCCATTCTTGTTATTAATGGAATTCCGGAGGCGGGATTTCTTATTTTAGTCGTTCTGCTAGTAACAGCTTCGGCAATCTCGACCATGCTTCCGGTAGCTTTTATGAGATACATCATCACCGGCAACTGGAAATCCGCGTTCAGTTCTTCTATGCTTCTGGAATACGTTATGAAGAATAAAAGCACCTATTTCCCGGCACTTACAGCTGGCTCTTCAATGATTATGGGCCTTGCTTTTGCAGGGCTTATTCTGCCAGCCATTATTGCCGTAATAAGTCTTTTTCTTTCCAGAGGCGAAAACCAGACGTTCATGGTAATTACCTATATTTTCACAGGTCTTGCTTTGATAGCAGGGCTTGCAGGCGCATTTATAGGCCAGACCATGGCGTATTATTTCTATGGACAGGCATATCGCGCAGGGAAGCCGTTCCCGGATGATGTCGATGCCGCCGCTGTAAGGGGTTCGATTCCCCCGGACCCGTTTTCCGTCGAATCGAAGGATGCAATTCCGCCGCCGCCGGCTCCTGCACCAGAGTCGGAAGAAAATTCTTCATCCACCAACTCCTGATTGAATAAAATGCGGATTTTTTTCGTCCAATCTGGCTGGAGCAGGCATAGACGGAGCGGCGGGCGTTTGCAGAATTTGTTTTTTACAGCATTATTGCTGGTCACGGTGCTTATCTTCGGTTTTGAATCCGGTGGAAGCGAAGACGGCCTTGTGTCCGCCATTGTGGATTCTGTTGATCCTGAAAGCGGCTATTTGAGGTTCGGCCAGGTAAAAACCGGAGAACTCGGCGACTCCGTTTCGATTGAAACAGGTTTCATCCTTATGCCGGGGCACTGCTACATGATAACGGGAATGAGTGAGTCTGAGCAGGTTTTCATGGACCTGGCCGTCACTGTGGAAGGTAAAAGTATCGCGGAAACTTCCGATCCCGGGGGAAATCCTGCTCTTGTGCTATGTCCGTCCGAGATGAAGAGCAGCCGCGTGATATTGAAATGCAGCAGGGGATGCGGGGAAGTTCACCGGGCGGCTCTTGCCGTATTTCGCAGGGAGTTGAGAACCCCACCTTCCGCAGATGCAGATATGTCGACTGAGCAGAGGCTCGACATCCTGTCCGCAACCCTGGGAAATGCAAAACCACGGGGGAAAGCACTGAAAGGGACTCTATCGAAGGGAGAGAACGCAAATTTGCAGATACCGCTCGATGCCGGACGTTGCTACTGGTTCGCCGCGGTTGGCGGCAGCGGTGTAAGGGACATGGATCTTAAACTGACTGTTTCCGGGAGGGAGGTTGGTCGTTCGGAAGGTGACAGGGGCTGGCCCGTAGTTTTCTGGTGTACATCGTCGGATACACGGGCGCTGGCTCATGTGAAGATGTACGAAGGAAAGGGAGAATATCTTCTTGCAGTATTTGAAAGCCGTGGACGGGAACCCGGTTCAAGGCTTCTCATAGGAGGGGCCGAGCGCGATTTCCTCGCAAACAGGCTCAGACAGGCACATCTTCTCAGGATGAAGGACTACAGGCCCCTGAATCATCCGTGGAGGGGAAACCTCAATAAAGGCGAGGAGGTATCGGTCAGGCTGAAAGTGAACCGGAAAAAATGTGTTTCCGTACTTGCGGTTGCTGATTCCACAGCCAGAGAGATTCACGTGGAAATACTCTCCAACGGTGGCAGGGTTCTTGGCAGTGGAGGCATGAAACAGGGAATAGTCAATGTAAAGGCGGACAGGTGCCCGCTGTCGCCGGGCAGGTATTTTATCAGGCTTAAAATGGCAGAGGGCAGGGGGCAGTATATCCTGCAGGCTTTTAGCGAGTAAAAAATGAATGACAGGCGCTCAGTGGATGATCTTATTACGGCTGTTCCCGGTGAATGGAAGTTCGACAGGCAGGTATCTGATTCATTCGATGATCATGTCAGGAAAAGCGTCCCCCTGTACGACGAGATCCAGAGAATGATAGTGGAAATGAGCGAGTGGTTTATTCGTGACGGGAGTACGGTTTACGATATTGGTTCGTCCACGGGGGAAACCATATCTCTTCTGAGTGAAAAACATCAGTCAAAAACCGATGTAAAGTATTTCGGGCTTGATACAAGCGCCTCCATGATAGAGACGGCTGGAAAGAAATGTGATTCCGGCAACGTACAGTTCATTCAGCAGAACGTGATAGAGCAAAGGAGTTTCAGGGGAGCGGACATGGTCCTTTCCCTTTACACCCTGCAGTTTGTTCCGGTGAAGTACAGGCTGACCGTACTGAAGAGTATTTTCAGGGATCTTTCGGAAAACGGATGCTTCATCCTTGTTGAAAAGGTACGGTCGGAGCATTCCTTTCTGGAGGACATGTGGCTAAGCCTGCACTGGGACTTCAAGAAAAGAAGCGGCCTGACGGATAACATGATTCTGGAAAAAGAGAGAAGCCTCAGGGGCGTCCTTGTGCCGCTCACGCTTGAACAGAACCAGGATTTGCTCAGCCGTGCGGGATTCCGTCATATGGAAGTTTTCTGCAAGTGGTTCAATTTCGCAGGCATCATTGCCATGAAATCAGAGTCGGTACCGGCGGGCAAAGGATTTCTTGATTTGCTGAAGAACAGGTTGAAGCCCAGGTGAACGTTTTCCGCATACCCGTACTGTTGAGGAAGTTGGGGCTCAGTCCGGGCCTTGTTGATAACCCCCTTTTTGCTCCGCTGGTAAAAGGCGTTGTTATGCAGGCGTACAAGAAAGCACTCCTGACCGTATTGAAGATTAAGTACCGTTCAGATCCGGTAGAGTATTTAAATGTGGATGGTGCCGTCTTCCGCTTTTATGACCCGGGCTTCAGCTATCTTGCCCTGAATTTTACCGGGAATGCCCACGAGCCTGCGGTGACCCGTCATTTAAAATTTCTGATCAGTCATGGATCTCACTGCTTCCTGGATATAGGAGCCTACTACGGATATTTCGCACTGTTTGCGGCTGCTGCAGGGGACGGATGCGATGTGCACGCGTTTGAGCCGAACTCTGAATACTTCAGTATAGTTGAAAAGAATGCTGCTCTGAACGGCTTTAATATCAGGTGTCACAGGCTTGCATTGTCCGGAAGTTCCGGGAGCATCCCGTTTTACGATCGAAGCATGAAGGCCGGACACGGAGTCTGTGAGTACGTGCAGTCCATAAGCTTTGACGAGCTCAGCGAAAGAGAAGACATAAGGCCGGACATTGTCAAAATCGATGTTCACGGAAGCGAAGGAAAAGTACTTTCCGGAATGGAAAGGGCCCTTGAGAAGCACATAGGCCATATTTTCATCGAACTTCATCCGGATGACGTCATGGTCGACTGCAGCGTGAAGAGCGTTGTCGATCTGCTGAAGCAGTCGGGATTCAGGCTTTTCGAGATGGATGGGTTCAGGCACAGGCAACGGCCGCTGTACAGGGAGCTTGATGCCGCTCTGTACCGCAGCCTGGTCGACATGAATCAGTGGAGTGATCAGCATGTCAGGGACAGAAGAATGTTCTATGCAGCCCGGGAGCCCGTATTCCCCTGAGGTCTCAAGGTGTTCCTTTAGCAATTGACTTGGTCATTATGCGGTGTTACCTCAAAAAACGGTACGAAAGGAGACTGACTGCTGATGGAGATCAAGGTTCCCTATGGTAAAGAAGAAATAAATATTACCCTTACTGATGAACGTCTCCTGGACATTGTACATCCCAACGAAGTTAAAGTCAGGAATGCCGCTGAGACCATCCTTGAGGCAGTGGACAATCCTGTGGGCTCAAAGAAATTTGACGATTTCCTGCAGGGAGCGGACGAGGTTCTCTTCATTGTAAACGACGGTACGCGCCCCACTCCCACGGCCGAAGTCCTGAAGGTGCTTTATCCACGCTTGAAGAACATAAAGCCGAAGTTTATTGTTGCCACCGGCTGTCACAGGGGGCCCACCGAAGATGAATATGAATTCATGTTCGGCTCTCTGTATAATGAGTATAAAAACGACATTCACGTGCATGACGCCCGCAGAGATGAGGACATGGTGCACATCGGAACATCCAAGGCAGGAACCGAAATGTACGTTAACAAGATCGGAGTTCAGGCCGAAAAGATAGTCGTTGTCGGATCGGTGGAACCGCATTATTTCGGTGGATACACGGGAGGACGAAAGGCCTTCCTGCCCGGCATCGCTTCGTACAGAACCATTGAGCAGAATCACAAGTACGCAATACGTCCCGAGCCCAAGGCGCTGCTGCTCGATGGCAATCCGGTTCACGAGGATATGATAGACGCGATAAAGACCATCGAGGACAAGGACGTGTTCTCGATTCAGACCGTGCTGGACAGGGACAGGAAGATATATGCCGTGACGGCTGGCGATATTCACAGGTCTTTTGATGCCGCAATAAAATACGCCAATGACGTCTTCTGTGTTGAAGTCGCCGAAAAGGCCGACATAGTTGTAACTGTTGCACCTTACCCCATGGACGTGGACCTGTACCAGTCGCAGAAGGCTCTGGACAACGGAAAGCTGGCCCTGAAGGACGGCGGAATAATGATACTTGTCTCCAGGTGCAGGCAGGGAGTGGGGGAGAGGAGCTTTTTCGATCTTCTGGGGAGCTGTGATACCCCGCAGCAGACACTTGATCTTATATCCGGTGAATACAAACTCGGGTTTCACAAGGCCGCAAAGCTTGCCGAGATCGCAGTATGGGCACAGATGTGGGCCGTGACGGATCTTGCCGACGAAGACGTGTCCTCGGCCTTCATGAAACCATTCGGCAGCATCCAGGACGCGCTGGATGCCGCTCTTGCGGAAAAAGGTGCCGATGCAAAGGTACTTTTCATGATGGACGGAAGCATCACTGTACCGATGATAGCACAGTAGAACGAATGAAAGGGCGGTTCGCAAACGCCCTTACGCATGGATAAACCAAGGAGAATCGAATGCCAGTCAGCAAGGAAATCGCAGACAGACTAATGGAAATCGTGGGTGAGGAGAATGTCAGCACCTCGGTTGCGAATCTTTATGTTTATTCTTTTGATGCCGGTATACACAGACATATGGCGGATGCCGTTGCCAGGCCCCGGACCACGGAAGAAGTCAAGAAGATAATCGATCTGGCAAACGATACAGGCACCCCCCTTGTGCCGCGGGGAGCCGGGACCGCTCTGTGCGGCCACTGCGTGCCCATAAAGGGCGGTATTATCGTGGACATGCAGCGTATGGACGAGATCAAGGATATTAGAATTGACGGAATATACTCGACCGTGGAACCAGGCGTTGTCTGCGACAGGTTTAATGATACATTGAAGCCGCACGGATACTTTATTCCGGGGCCTGCGTCCAGCGAAGTCGCAACCCTGGGTGGCATGATCGGTACAAACTCTTCCGGGGGCAAAGCTCTTAAATATGGAGCGACAAGGGACTTTGTCATAGGAATGACGGTTGTGACGCCAACGGGCGACATTATCGAAGTGGGATCGAAGACCCCCAAGAACTCGGGTGGATATCAATTCGAGAAGTTCTTCTGCGGAATGGAGGGAACTCTCGGCATCATTACGGAGGCCATTATCCAGGTGACTCCGATTGCCGAAAAAAAGGCGGGATGCGCTGCCTACTTCGACGATCTCGAAAAAGCAGGCCAGTGCGTGTCCAATATAATCGCGAAAGGGCTTGTTCCGTCACAGATTGAAATAATGGGCGAAACTCCCATAAAGGCCGTGAACAAGGCCACTGGAATGGGACTTCTTGAGTGTGCGGGAATGCTCCTGATCGAAGTGGACGGACACCCGGCTGTTGTGGCTCACGAAATCGAGATGATAGGCAGAATCTGCGAAGAAACCGGATCGATCAAGGTTGAGTTTACGGATGATCCAGACAGGTTGACTGCATTGTGGGAAGGGCGAAAGCAGATGATTCCTTCCCTGAGCGTGCTTCAGGAGGAATACGCCACCGTGATGCTGGCAGACGACATGGCGGTTCCCATTTACAACGTTCCAAAGGCGCTTGCCGCTTTTGAGAAGATCTCGAGTGAATACGATATTCACATTCCTGCATACGGCCATGCGGGCGACGGTAACCTGCATACCAAGGTGCTGATGGATCCGACCAACCCGGATCACTGGAGGCAGGCGAACGAGGCGGTAACTCGTGTTTACGACGAGGTCCTGGCGCTGGACGGAACAACGACCGGCGAGCACGGCATCGGGCTTACAAAGGCACCGTTCTTCCACAAGGAACGCGGCGCTGCGGTCAAAGTCATGCAGACGATCAAGAAAGCCCTGGACCCGAACAACATCATGAATCCGGGCAAGTTGATGGACTATCACGGAGAATTCATCTGCGAGCTGCGCTATCCAACCGGAAATGTTGATGAAAAGATGGAGCATTTGAATCCGTGGCTCAACGAGATGGTGACCTGCACGCAGTGCGGTTACTGCAAAGGCGTGTGTCCCGCGTTCAAGGCAACGGGATGGGATTCGGGAAATGCACGCGGCAAGATTCTTCTCGCGTATGGTGTGTTGAGCAAAGAGATTGAGATGGATGACTCTGTTGCGAAGAGTCTGTTTCAGTGTGTGCTTTGCGGCGACTGCCTCAGAAGGTGCCCGTCGCATGTAAATACGCCCGACATGGTAAGGGCGGCGCGCGCCGAGCTTATCGATGCGGGATTCGGGTACGAGAATCATTTGAGACTCGTTGAGAATGTGCTTGAGTACGGAAATATATTCGGCGGCGAAGAAACCAGGCTTCCTGACGTGCAGGGTGAGACAATGGTTTACGTAGGCTGCCAGTACGGTGCCAGGCCCAATGTCACAAAAAGGTATTTCAAGATTCTGGAGAAGCTGGGTATAAAGGCAAAAGCCACGGGATCCATGTGCTGCGGATTTCCCATGGTGGCGCTTGGTTTCAGGAAGTCTTTCGAAGAATACAAGAAACGGTTCATTGATGCTCACAAACACGAGGAGATGATTGCCTTCTGTCCGAGCTGCAACATGTTTCTTAACGAGGAGTACGGAATAAAAACCGGACACATTGTCGAGATTGTAAACGAAAAGCTGGACAGTGTGGATTTTAAAAAGGCCGAAGGAAAAATTACCTATCATGATCCCTGTGACCTGGGCAGGGGAATGAAGATATTCGATGCACCGAGAGAGATCCTCCAGAAGCTGGGCTACGAGCTCGTGGAGATGGAGTATAACAGGGAAAAGTCACACTGCTGCGGCGGTGGCGGCGGAATTCTTTCGAGCGATCCGGAGGTTTCCGAAGGGATTTCAGCCAACCGCATAAAGGAAGCCGTGGATACGGGCTCGAAACTTCTTGTGACTGCCTGCGCCACATGCGCCCAGACACTCCGCAAAGCCGCCCAGGGCCTCGACGGTAAGCCCATCAAGGTCATGGACTTCAACGACGTCCTCTGGAAAGCGCTGAAGTAATCACCCGTCGTACCTGTAGCCCACACCGTGAACGGTCTTGATGATGACGGGCTCTTTCGGGTCCCTTTCGATGCGCTTGCGAAGCTTTGCTATGTGCTGATCCAGCGTGCGGCTCAAGGGGTAGAGCTGCTGGCCCCAGCAGAATGAGAAAATGTCGTCCCTCGACATCACCCTGCCCGGGTTTTTTGCAAGGAGATCCAGGATCTTAACTTCGCGAAGCGACAGTTCGATGGTATTTTCGCCGCGCCTTGCCCTGAGCTGTTCCGGAAATACTTCGAGATCCGCAATCATGAACGATTCGGGCAGATCGTCAGGCTTTTTCTGTGCGATACATCGCCGGGTTACGGCGCGTATGCGGGCGATTACTTCCTTGATGCCGAAGGGTTTTACTATGAAGTCGTCGGCACCTAGCTCAAGACCGATTACCTTGTCGATTTCCTCTGACTTAGCACTGATGAAAATGATTGGAACGTCTGAACCCTTTGAACGTATTTCTTTGCACACATCGTAGCCGCTTTTCCTGGGCATCATGATGTCCAGGCAGACGAAATCAGGAGCGGCACTCTGAATCATTTCCAGTGCTTCCTGTCCGTCCTTTGCCTCCACGGTGTCGTAGCCCTCGGTTTGAAGAATATCCAGAAGTCCTTCGCGGATTAATTTATCATCCTCTGCGACTAGTACTTTCATCAATGAAACTCCTTTTTACGGGCGGCCACAGGGAGCCGCCCCTACGTCGAATTCTAATTCTTTTTCAAAGGCGTTTTTAGTGTCACCTTGAAACACGATCCTTTTTTACACGGCTCATATGTCAGGTCTCCGCCATGCAGCCGTGAAAGCTCTCTTGATATCGTAAGACCTATGCCTGTTCCGCTTGCTCCATCTTCAATCAGGCTCGAAAGCCGCTCAAAGGGTTTGAATATTTTATTTCTGGCCGACTTGGGAATGCCCGGCCCCATGTCGTCCACCATGATTATAGTCTTGTCACCCTTGATGCCGCTCGTAACAGCCGCCAGCTTTCCTGATGAGGCATACTTTTCAACATTACTCAGGAGGTTCGCCAGGATCTGCCCGAGTGCATCCGCATCAATTATCACTGAGTCTTCTGCGCCGCCGTTGAAAGTAATTTCAACACCCTTTTCATCAAGGCTGGGCCTGAACTGATCGATGACGTTCTCAATTATCCTGTCAGGTACATGCGGGACAGGGCGTATGATCTGCCTCTTCTGCTGCTGCCGGCCGAATGTGAGCACATTGTTTATCAGCCTGCTCAGACGCTGGCTTTCCGATGTGATGACGTTAAGGTAGTTTTTAAGTTTTTCATCTTCCTCGTCCATGTTTTCTTCGAGCAGCTCTGCATACATGCGGATATTTGTCAGAGGCGTCTTGAGTTCATGTGAAACCTGGTTTACGAACGTGACCCGCTTGCCTGCAGTCCGGATCTCCCGGTTGCTCTCGCGCAGGAAGTAGAATGAAAGACCCAGCAGCATGAGTCCCAGGGTGCCGAGGGCGTATGCGAGGTTCACCAGCATGCTGCCCCTGAAAACATCAGTCAGCTTTGTTGCAGGAGCGAGGTATTCGAGTTTCCAGGAGCTCAGAGGCCTACCCAGTTTGATGCTGACGCGGGGTTTTTCCCTGTCAGAAGGTTCGTACGCACCCCAGCCGTAGACCGGCCGCTCACTCGCGTCCACGAGCCGGATCCGGCCGTCCTCAAGTCCCGGTCGCTCCATGTCGGTTTCAGGCAGTTCTCCAACAATGTCTGAAAGAAGGGCCATGCGGTCCACTTCAACACCTACGATATGACCACTGCTGCTGCGCTGCCAGAAGATGAAATTGATACCCTCGTCCCAGAACCATACATGCCAGCCCATCTGTTTATGTTTCTCATGCCATGAACCGGAACGGCTTGAAGAAGATTTTTTACTGTCCTGTATTTCATCCATGGGTCTGAAGAACTGTGTCCTGTCCTGGAGCATACGCCTGGTTTTTGTAATGAACGACTGCTCCGATCTTGTCAGCTGGCCTGAAGTCGGGGGGTGTATGCGCTCGCCTTTCGAATCCAGGACGAATATCTGTCGGACTATGCGCCTGTCGCGCACCAGGGGCCGAAGTGAGTTTACATCGTACTGATTAATATCGGTGATTTTTGCCAGCTTCCGTTCCCTGTCTTCCATGAGCTTTGATATGGTAACAGAGATGTCGGAGAGTTTTCCCAGAAGCAGTTCGTCGAATTTGACCTGTATCATCTTCTGTTCGTCCTGGACTACTCTGAAGCTCAGCCATACGAGAAGGGACAGGGGGGCCATGATAATTATGAAGAATGTTATGAGAAGTCTAGGTTTCAATATGGCCCCCGATTGTCCATGCCTGATTCATCCTACCATGCCTGCTGCTGATCCAGCTCGTACTCTTCCTTGCGCATTTTCTTGCGGTTGACCTTCCATTCGCTGGCGGGGGCTGCAACTGCTCCAGCTGCGCTGCGTTTCCTGCTGGCCCGTTTCTTCAACTTGGAAGATCCGTATTTCCTGGCTTTTTCTTCCAGATCGTCCGCACTTTTCTGAAGCACTTTCTGCGCTTCCCTGGTCCTTCCCTGGTCTCTCAGACGTATGGCCGTGCGCGTGCTCTCGTTCGAAAGAATCTCGATATTGGTCACGATCACGTCCTTGTTCTGGTTTCTCTGAACGGTATCCCATGAATCAGAGAATCTTACGTCCGCCCGGCCGTGAACGAGTTCTGTACTTCTCGAGATGGTGTCGTTGTATTTTATGCTTACGGAAGCGACTTCCCTTCTACTTCCGTTTGTAGATGCGGGAACTTCAACTTCAAGCATGATGAATTTTTCCTGGTCCGCATAAACCTGGTTGAGCCTGGCAAACACATTCCTGCCGTGAATATCGGCATCTCTTCCAATTACCCTGATGGGACGGATGCCGGAGCCGCATTTTATTTCGATTATTACATTGCGGGCTACAACCGAGAGAAGGTCTCCGAATTCGTAATTGAAGATAGTGGCCAGATCATCCGCAGTTTCGGCAAATGCGTGGTTGCCGTCCGAGGATCTTGCGAGTTCCGCCATGAGGTCCTCGTTGTATCCTCCTCCAAGACCTATTGTAGTAACCGAGACGCCTTCTTTTCCAAGTGAGTAACCCAGATCGGCCAGTTCACCCGTGCTGCTCGGGCCAACGTTGGCAAGGCCGTCGGAGAGCAGAATCACCCGGTTCATGTAGTTGTCGTCCATGAATTTGCGGACTTCGTAAGAACCCTTGCTCACACCGGCAAACAGGGCGGTGTTACCGGAGGCACTGAGTCTGTCGATCCTGCGGTAGATTTCGTGCCTGTCACGTATCCTGGTTGCAGGTACGAGCACGTCGACATTGTGATTGTATGCAACCACCGAAACGATGTCCCGGTCCGAAAGCCTGCCTATTGCCATCTTGGCTGCTTCCTTTGCCTTGCGGAGTTTGTGTCCGCTCATGGAACCCGAACGATCCAGTACGATGGAAACATTTACCGGTGTACGTTTTTCGATTCGTTCGATGGGCATCCCGGTGAGTCCGATCTTTATGACGGCCTTCTGGGTCTTTCCGGCCAGCATCACGGGCTCGCTCATCTCCACATCGAGTTTTACCTGCCTGGCCTGCACGCTGTTTCCACAGAGCAGGACAGCGCCGGCAAGCAGTCCTAACAGCACGGTAAGAGTTTTTTTCCTTGCTCCAGCCATTTTTTTCCTCCTTTGTTAATACCGCCTTTCTGGACGGTTTGTCACCTTTCCCTAATGATACGTTCGCCGGAGGAAAAAAGTGTTCGACAGGGTGCAAAAGGATTGTAAAAGAAATGTAAACAGTAAACTTATTCGTCATCTGTCCCCGGAAGGGCGAGGAAGTATCCCCGACAGGGGAGTATTACTGTTCCAGCTCGCAGTAATCCGGAAAACCGTCCGGGAGGCCGGTTTCATAGGGCGAGGGATCCGTTCCATATGGATGATCCTGGAAGAACTTCCATACGCTCTGCACTGCATCGGTCGGTATGCTGTGACCTTTTCCGTGATCGCACATGAATGCGAAATGGCCGTCGTCCGTAAGCCTTTTGTAATAGGTCTCGCTTGTATCCTCGAAATTGATGAGGTATTCGTCGCTGCTGCCGCCGTGGAATATCATTGCAGCAAACATGTTTGAATCGTCCTGAGCCGGAGGCATGAAATAGGATATGCCTCCCGAATAGGTAACCACACTCGCGATGTAATTGGAGCGGCGATAGCTGACCTGTGCAGTGTTAAGTCCTCCGGCACTCATGCCGATAGAATGTATGCGTCCGGTGTCTATACCCACATTTTCTATTGCGCATGCAACAATCTCATCCATAAGGATCAGATCATTTTCCTGCCCGCCGCCCACCAGGTACCACTCGTACTGCCCGGCAGCGGGGTCCTCGATCGGTGCGACAACGATACCGCCCTGATCCTTTACTGCATTGATAACCTGATTTGTCAGACCCAAGAGGACTTCTTCGGGAAAGCTGCCCATTCCGTGCCAGTAGAAGATAATGGGGCCCTTCTTTGACTGGGCATCGTTTCCAATCCAGATTTTAGCCTTTCTTTCAGTAGTCAGGCCGGCAGGGTTGAATGTGACCTCGCCCTGTACAAAATCCGGACATGTGCCTGTCACTTCTGGGATCTTTCCGGGATGTGGGCCGTCCCCGTCAGAGTCGGAATCTGAATCCGAATCCGTGTCCGCATCAGAGTCCGTGTCAGAATCAGAATCAGAGTCAGAATCATTGTCTGAATCGGAATCCGAGTATGATCCTCCGTCAGAGTCGGTGTCTGTATCCGAACCTCCATTTTTGCCTGAACCATCATCATAATCAGGGCTGTCGCTGTCACAGGATATTATCAACAAAAGCACGAGAATGCCGGCAGTGCCTTCGGACATGAGGTGTTTAAGCATATCGTCTTCCTCCTTTTAAGTGATGACATAATATATCACCCAAAGATAGGCGTAAACCAGGATATTTTGCTGGATATTCCAGTGGCAGATACCGATTGAGCGGTGGTGTAGGCGCAGGATTGATGATCAGAATCTAGAAGGCGGCAATAAGACTTATCATTTCAATAAGTAAGTGTTTTTTACTGAGGCCTGTGTTTCCTACAGTGTTGCAGTCGCAGCCTGATCCGCCTTCTTCCTCTGAAATGCCCGAGTCCCGTCCGGCATCCACAGCATTTATGGAGGCGTCCGAGTCGGAGTCAGTATCTGAATCTGAATCAGAGTCGGAATCAGAGTCTGTGTCCGTATCCACATCAGTATCAGAGTCAGTATCGGTATCTGCATCCGTGTCTGCATCCGGACCTGCATCTCCCGCATCTGACGATGCATCTTTTCCTGCATCGGCGTCAGCGTCGGCGTCAGCGTCAGCGTCGGCATCAGCGTCAGCATCGGCATCTGCATCTGCGTCAGCATCTGCATCAGCGTCGGCATCAGCGTCAGCATCGGCATCTGCATCTGCGTCAGCATCGGCAGACGGAACTTCGAGTATTATGATGGCTTCCAGGTCACCACCCCCGGAATTGATGTCCACCTCGACGAATACGTGCCCGTCTTCAGCAAGATGAAGGCCGGGAAAAGTACCGGCTTTGAAATCTGTCACTGTGTAATCAGCAGTAACGTCGTTGTCGATATCAATTTCGTCGTTTGTGGCAAGCAGTTCGACAGATGCGTCCAGCATTTTTGTGCCACTAGGAGAGAAGAACAGGTGCTCGGTACCATCATCAATTTTCCATAAATGTACAATGCGTCCGTTGTTGTTGATACTGACTGAACGTACGGTTGCAGCCGTGGTCAGCTCCACACCGGCTACGGTATCGCCTTCGCGAACCTTTATTTCTCCGTTAAATGCTATGAATTCGTCGGTTCCGATGCTGCCTGAAGTGTCGCCGCTGAAAACGTAGCTGCCCTTGTTGTTAATGCTGACAAAGTCGAAATTGTCCCAGTTGTCTCCCTGACCTGTGGATTCCGTTTCCCTGGCTACCAGGGTTCCGTCGACGTAAATGAAATTATCGTCAGATGAGCTGCCCGTGTCCATGACAATTTCCTGTATGTGATGGTTCCCGTTGTCCGAGATGCTGTAATCAAAATCAAGACCGCTTGGACTGTCGATTGTAAAAGTGTCTATGATCTCACCGGTACGGATGATTTTGTTCGTATTCTGCGGCGTGCAGTCAGTGCTCGTGTACAGCACTCTGCCCTCCGATGATGTTCCGCCGGATTCGTTTATCCCGGCAATCCAGTAGGCCTGGCCGCCGGGAATCATGGACGGCCTGCTGTGAAAAGTCGTAATGATGCCTGCATCCATGTCGGGTGCCTGTGTTTCCTCACGGAAAAGTAATCCGTTATGTGTCCAGACAGCATCGCTGCCATCAACCGATGGGCTGTAAATAAATTTGCCTGGAGGGCCGCCATGTCCCATTCCGTTTTCGGCTCCTGAGAGAGTACAGGTAGTAATATCACTGTTGAGGAGTTCAATTCCGTCATTAAGCCAGACAAAATTATCGCTCACTCCGTCAGAGACGGTCCCGGTGAAACCTACGACGCCGCTACCGTCCGTGCACGGGGAGTTGAGCCCAGTAACTGCAGCTCCGCCGGCACCCGCTGGCGTGTCACCTTCCTTCAAAATCAGGTCTGCGTTTACGAGAGCCTGCTTTGTCCCGGCATGGATGCCGGGGGCCATACTACGCGCGCCCACATGAACCGCATCCAGGAGCACATGCGAAAGCTGTTTCGACCTGACTGCAAGTGCAATCGCACCCACGTTCCTGAAATCCGCTCCATGGCCTTTTACCGGCTGAAAATCATGAGCCTGAATTTGAATGACTTCGTCAGATGTATTACCTGGCACCTGTCCGAAGAAGCGTGAAACATGTTCGTCATCAGTGTACACATCAAGGTAAATGTCAGCCGGAGACCGGGTGGAGCCGATGAATACTTCGAAAAGGGGTGCGCCTGAATTGCCCGCGATATTAATGCCGCCAAGGCCGGTATGATCGATTTTGTCCGGATCACCGTCCATCCCGTCCCATACATACTGTATTGTATTCCTGTCCGGAATGGATCTGTCGATCTCGCCTCCTGCAATTCTTTCTGATCTTGTGAAATTTTCAAATCCGTTTGCACCTGTAAATCTGATTGACGGATTCAGAAGCTCAAGCTGCGGGGTATGATTTATTCCTTCAAAATTCTTTTCGCTGCATGCCGATAGACAGAACAGAAACGAAATTACGCGCACGGATGCGTGCAAAAATGCTGATTTTTCCCAGATTATTCCTGACATCGGTAACTCCTTTTCATGATATTTCCCATAACCTGTTTTTTCCTGCCAGATAAACTGCACTGTTTCCGGGCAGCGGTCAACATGGTGATTGATGCCGGGAAGGGGAGGGGATATTATTGCCCAATGAACAGAAAAAATACATCAGACAAACCCATAGTACTCGTCGCCCTGGGCGGGCACGCCTTCATGCAGCGCGGGGAAAAGGGCACGATCCAGGATCACGAGAAAAACGCAACTGCCATATGCAGGCACCTGATGACGCTGGTCGAGCGGGATTTCAACATAATAATCGCGCACGGCAACGGGCCGCAGGTGGGCAACCTGCTGCTGATGAACGAAACCTGCGACAACTCCGTTCCCCTGATGCCGCTGGATGTGCTTGTGGCCTACACTGAGGGCTCGCTAGGGTACATATTGCAGCAGGCCATGCTGAACGAGCTCAGGAAGCGCAGGATAAAGCGCTATGTTGTAACGGTGGTGTCCCAGGTGATTGTGAACAGGGATGACCCTGCATTCTCAAAACCCACCAAGCCCGTAGGCCCGTTTCTGGACGAGGAAGATGCAAGGAAAAGGGAGAAGGATCTGGGCTGGCAGGTCGTGGAGGACGCCGGCAGGGGATGGCGGCGCCTGGTGCCGTCTCCGAGGCCGGGCAAGATAGTGCAGCGCCACATGATCAGGGATGCAGCCGCCGAAGGTCATATCGTAATTGCCGCCGGTGGCGGGGGGATACCCGTAATTGTAAAGGAAGACGGCGACTACGAAGGCATAGAGGCCGTGATAGACAAGGATCTTACTTCCGCGATACTGGCCACTCAGACAGGCACCGAGATATTCATAATACTTACCGAGGTGCCATACATCTACACGGGCTATCGTACCGGGAAACAGAAGGCGATAACGGCCATCACATCAGGAGAACTTAGGGAGCTTCACAGGAAGGGGGAATTCCCGGCCGGGAGCATGGGGCCCAAGGTGGAGGCCATCTGCGATTTCCTGGACAGGGGAGGCAAAAGGGCCATTGTGACCAATCCGGAGACTCTGGATGCTGCTCTTAAAGGCACAGGCGGCACGCACGTGATAGGTGCATGCTGGGGAATGGATTAATAACATGGGAGGTCGGAAATGAGATGGGATGCAATTATCGAACAGGCGGGTGACCTGCTTGTCGCCTGGGGCCTCAAGCTTGTAGGGGTCTTTTTTGCGCTTTTCCTTGCCTGGATCTTTGCAGGCTGGGTAAGGCGCATAATCTGGCGGACATTCGAGAAACGGGAGCTTGATCCGGCACTGGGCAGGTTTTTTGCCAGTCTGGCGCGCTATGCGATTATTGCGGCTGCCGTGCTCGGTTGTCTCGGCGTTTTTGGGATCCAGACAGCGAGCTTTGCAGCAATACTGGCGGCTGCAGGCCTTGCCATCGGCCTGGCATTCCAGGGCACGCTGAGTAATTTTGCATCAGGCGTAATGCTGCTTATTTTCAGACCGTTCACAATCGGGGACGTGGTTAATGTGGGGGGAAATCTCGGTGTTATCAAGGAAATCGATCTTTTTACCACTGAGATGACGACCTTTGACAACAGGCGTCTTGTTATTCCAAATTCAAAGATATTCGGCGAAACGATTGAGAATATCACCTATTATGACACGCGCCGCGTGGATGTGTCAGTGGGCGCATCCTATGATGCCAGTATTGATGATACGCGGAAAGTGCTGGAAGCTGTGCCCGGGAAGATACAGTCCGTGCTGAATGATCCCGAGCCGCAGATATTCCTGGCTGAACTCGGGGCATCATCAGTGGACTGGAAGGTAAGGATGTGGTGCAACACCCAGGATTACTGGGATGTGTACCAGGAGGCCATCAGGCTGATTAAGTCCGAGATGGAAACGGCCAGCATTTCGATCCCCTATCCCCAGATGGACGTGCATTTGAATAATAATCCGTAACCTGCTGATAATACGAAAGATAATCTGGTGTCAGACACAGTTTTGATGTTTTGTGCCTGCGCAGAGCTGTGCAGGTATGTTTATGAATTTATCAGTAAAATGGCATTTTGATTATCATTATTGAAGTAAAACAGTCAGGGTGCTGAGGAAATCTCACTAAATACCCATTTTTTTTATCAAATTATCAAAACCAATTATGCGTGCAGTAGGTTAACTGCACGGCGTGCAGTGCGTGCAGTTAATTACTTTACAGGGATATTATTCATGAATATCATGCTCTTATGAAAAATATCCAAAAAACAGAAAATGAATACACAAAACTGAGAAACGACTTGGAAGCCATTATTTCCTCCGGACGCGCCAGCCTTGAGAAAGCAGCCACTGAGATTGCGGTCAGAACCCACTGGGAGGCGGGAAAACGGCTGAACGAATGGATCGAAAAAGTAGAAACCGAATCCGTGGCCGGGATCATTGAAACTCTTGCCCGCGACTTGAACCTTCATTCCTCGGTTCTGTACCGATCCAGTAAATTCTTCAGGACCTACCCCGATGGTCTGCCGGATACCGTTGAATTCAAAAGCCTTTCGTGGGGAGCTCATACAGAGCTTCTTCCCATTGCTGATGAAGATGAAAGGCTGTTTTACATCAGGCGCGCTGCAGAAAAAAACTGGACAAGAAATTACCTGAAGAAAGCAATACGCGCAAACGAATATGGCGCAAAGAACAGCAGCAGGAAGAAGGATTCTGTCCGTCTTCAGAAACCCGGGCCCGGACTCTACACGTACGAAGCCGAACTGGAGCGCGTGGTGGACGGAGACACCATCATTGTGAGAATCGATCTGGGGTTTGACGTGCTCAGCCGCCAGAGGATCAGGCTGAGTTATGTTGATGCGCCCGATGTAAAGACTCCTGAAGGTGAAAAGGCCCGGCGATTTGTGAAGAAAGCCCTGAAGAACACCGGCCGGCTGGTGCTGAAAACGAGGAAAGTCGACAAGTACGGCAGGTATGTTGCTGACGTAATGTACCACTCTGAGGCGATTTCAAAGGACCATGTTCTTGAAAGCGGCAAATTTCTCAACCAGGAACTCCTGGACAGAGGCCTGGCCGGATTTGTGGGGTGATTCATTTATTCAATGTCAGGATAATCGTATGTGCTGCCGTCGAATCCCCTTATTCTGACTCTTCCGTCCTTTTCGAAACTAACGTGGCTGTCATTTACAGGAACCTTGCCCCTGCCGCCGGGTAGATCCACCACGAACTTTGGAAGCGCCAGGCCTCCTAGCCGCACGGAAAGCTCCCGCATGATCTGAACGCCCTTTTTCAGCGGAGTCCTGAAATGGTTCACACCCTCCACGAGATCGCACTGGAACAGGTAGTAGGGCCTGATTCTCCATTTTAAAAGACCGTTAAAAAGCGATGCGAGTGTATCAGTGTCATCGTTGACGCCTGCAAGCAGCACGCTCTGGTTGAGACAGACAATGCCCGTATCAATGAACATCGCGCACGCGGCCCGCGCCTCTGCGGTAAGCTCCCGCGGATGGTTGAAGTGGGTGAGCACAAAGACCGGTTTGTAATCCGATACGATTTTTACCAGCTCCGGTGTGATCCTCGAAGGCTGCACGGCCGGCATGCGGGTGCCAATGCGGAGAATTTCCACGTTGCCGGCGGATTTCATTGCTGCCAGCACGGAATCCAGTTTCTGATCTGAAAGTGTCAGGGGATCCCCGCCGGAAACCAGAACCTCGTCTATTTCCGGCCGGCCCGAAAGGTAACTTACGACATCCTGCAGCTGTTTTCCGGAAACAGGGCCCACTTTGTCTGAGATTCTCTTTCTCAGGCAGAACCTGCAGTAACAGGCGCACTGCCCTGTGGCGACGAGAAGGATGCGGCTCCTGTAACGCCTGATTACGCGGGGAAGTGGAGAATGAGCATCTTCCTCAAGCGGGTCAACTCCAAGGTCGGGCGAAGCCTCCATCTCGCGCTCGTCGGGCATCACCATCAAGGCAAGCGGATCCTCCGGGTCCGACTGATTAAACAATGAAGCGTAATGCGGCGTAAGGGCGAAGGGATATCTGTCCGCCACCCGCCTGAAGGCCGGTTCTGGAATCATCCGTTTATTCCATGCTGGATTTGTATCTTCCGCTCAGTTGTTTGAGACTGTCGATTGCTGATTTAACGGCATCTTCAGAAGGATTGCTGCGCATTGTTTCGATCACGCCCTCCAGGATTTCGATGTCCTTCTTTCGCGAGTCACCGAGCCTGTGCATCATGTCCCTGAATTCCTTCAGAACCTCGGTGAATTCGTCTCCCTTTCTGAAAAAGATGTCCAGTTCGAGCTTTTCACCGGAGACTCCCTTGAGAATCTTCTTTATCTTGTACATGGGTCCCGCGATTTTGTGAGTCAGGTAGATCCATGCCACGGTGGAGAGGATCACGAGCAGGGCCAGGAGCACTGCAAGAACGGTTATTGTGTTGAGCTTGTCCTTCCGGTTCTGTTCGTTCATAAGCTCCATAGCCTCGGGAGTGAGATCGGGTTCTCCGATCTCTTTTGCCAGGAGCTGATCAGATGCGGCGGCAACCGTGTTGTAAAGCGGCACTGCAAGCGCAACGCAGATCACGATATTTACAACCACCACGATTGCGGTCCATTTGAGCTGGAAACCGCTGTCCAGGAGATAGTTTCTCATCTTCCGTTTGTATTTCGGCCTCTGAGAGTTCCCCTGCTGCTCATTAGGGTCCATGACTTACCTCCGTCCCTCAAACAAAACACCCTTTTAACGCCTGCTTTCCAGGTGCCGGGCCAGCCCCTGAAACCCCCCCTTTGCGGCCGCCGTAACAGCGCTTTTTTCCAGGTTTTTTCTGACCTGGTCAGAAGCACCGCCCGTAGGCCAGGGCACTCTTGCCTTTCCCGTAATCATCGCTCGAATGTCGTTACCGGGGTTTGACAGCAGGATCAGGCTTACGGCCGCGTTGAGATATCCGGCTTCGACCCCCAGTTTAGTGACCGAGCCCTGCAGAATGTAGGCGCTAACCTTTTTCTCGTCTGTAAGGCTCAGTATTTTCTTCTTGCTGGTGCCTTCTGGAATCACCGCATAACCCGGCGTCTGGCCGATTTCCCTGGAAAGCGCATCTTTTAGTAAGTTCTTCAATGTTGCACTCTCGCCGCCTGTTGCATCTCCCATCTGACCGATAGTCAGTATCGCCCTCAAGCCGTCCATTGTCTCGATGGACGCTGTTTCCATCTTCCCCGTACGCTTGAGAATGGATTGGATCTGCTTGATGGCCGCCTCGGACTGGGACTTGACCGCCGCGTCTGCATGAGATCCCAGCTTTTTGAGGTGATCCAGTGCACGCTTATCCCCGATATGACCCAGTGCGGATGCAGCGGTAACTACAACGAGTTCGTTCTCGTCCTTGAGTGCGGCAATAAGTGCCGGTACTGCTTCTGGTTTTCGTAATCTGCCCAGGGTTCTCGCCGCCTGAACCCTTACCCTGTAATTGCCGCTTTCGGTAAGCATTTTAGTCAGGGCCGTGATCCTGGAATCAGCCGCAGAAGCTGAAACCTGCAGGAACATCAGCAGGCAGAATAGAATGAATGCGGAAAGGTTTTTAATATTTCTGTACATTCTCTTCCATAACAACCATATTAAGCATTCGACGTAAAAAGAACTGAGTTTATTGCATATCGGTTCAAAGAGTAAGTCAAGTTACCAGTATCTGAATTTATGAAAAAAATCGCCTGCCCACCGGATGCGCAGCCGCGGGGATCGGCACAAGCCGCACCACTGCCCTATTACAGGTTGCGTGTATCCATTATCCGGGATAAAAACTCGCATATGATCAGGGGAAACAAAATCGGCGTGGTAGTTCCCGCTTTCAACGAAGAACGCTTTATTTCCGGCGTACTTGCAACCATGCCCGGTTTTGTGGACAGGATTTTCGTCGTCGACGATGCCAGCACGGATGCTACACTGGACGTGGCTTTGAGGGTGAAAGACGGACGCATCGTAATAATAGAGCATCGCAGAAACATGGGCGTGGGAGCTTCCATTGTCACGGGCTACAGGGCCGCTGTCAGCAATGGCATGCACGTTGTGGCCGTAATGGCTGGAGACGGACAGATGGATCCCGATGACCTTGAAAAAATTGTAACGCCCCTGATTGAACGACAGGCTGATTATTCAAAAGGAGACAGGCTTTCCTGGCCTGGTGCGCTGGGCGAAATGCCGTTTCCCCGCTTTGTCGGCAATCATTTTTTTTCAGCCATGTCCAGGGCTTTCTGCGGGTATTCCGAACTGAAGGACTCGCAGTGCGGGTACACCGCGGTGACCGCTTCCTGCCTTTCAAGGCTCGATCTGGACGATCTTTACCCCGGGTATGGTTTTCCCAATGACATGTTGTCCAAGCTGTCCCGTGTAAACGCCAGGCTTGCCCAGATTCCTGTGCGACCTGTGTACGGCCGGGAAAAATCCGGCATCAACCTGTTTACAGCTCTTGTGAGAATGCCCGGTGTAATTCTTGTCTGCGGCATGAAGAGAAGAAAAAGAGTAATGAAGGATACGGAATCACCCACTGAAGAAGCTGTTTCTGTTTTTCCTGCGGATCATCTCTGAAAGACGCCCGGATGATAGGCTGCCTGACCACTTCTTTCCCGAGGTTTGAAAGTGATTATGCAGGTTCCTTTGTCCTGCAGATGGCGCGCGCTTTTGCCGCTCGTGGACATGAGATAGAGGTCGTCGCGCCTTCGGATCCTGAGACCCGTACTGACGACGCATGGCTTCCCGCGGGAATCAGCGTGAGACGTGTAAGGTATGCCTGGCCGGATTCGCTTCAGAAGCTGTTTTACGGAGCCGGGGCACCGGACAACCTGCGCATGAATCCAGTTGCGTCTGCGGGAGTTCTGCCGGCCCTGCTGCAGTTCTACAGAGCAGTGAAGAGCAGCAGGTATGACCGGCTGATAAGCCACTGGCTGATTCCATCATCTTTTGCCGCGGCAGCTGCGTCAGGCGGCCGTCCGCATCTTGCCTTTGCGCATTCGTCCGACGTTCACATGATGGCCCGCTTACCATTTGCGGGCAGGATGGCGGCCTTTGTCGCATCGCGATCGACACGGACGGGATTTTCTTCTCAGGGACTTAAAGAGAAATTTCTCAACCTTATGACTGACCGGAATCGCAGACGGCTCGAGAATAGCTGTATCCATCTGCCCGTCGGTGTTGTATCGCCTTTTGAAAACTTCAGGCCGGACAGGCAGAAAATCAGGGAATCCATGAAATTGAATGGATTCGTGGTCTTGTGTATGGGCCGTTTTGTCCCTGTCAAAGGATATGATGTTCTACTTCGCGCGGCTGGTCGTCACCTTGCGGATGCATACCTGATATTCGCGGGAGAAGGGCCGGATGAAAGGGCCCTTCATGATTTTGCCCGGAACATGGGTGTAAAGGCATTTTTTCCGGGGGTTGTTATGGGTTCACGCAAGGCAGAACTGTTTGCGGCCGCAGATGCGTTCTGCGCGCCTTCCAGGGTGTTGCGGGACGGAAGGAGGGAGGGGACTCCGGTGTCCGTGCTCGAAGCCCAGGCTGCGGGGTTGCCCGTTGTCGCATGCAGAAGCGGCGGAATCGAATCAATAATTGAACACGGAAAAACCGGGCTTCTGGCAGGACCGGATGATGTAGATGCCCTGGGGTCTGCGCTGAAAAAACTCAGGTATGACCCGCTGTTGTCGAGAAATCTTGTAGTGAATGCACAAAGATGCGTACAGGGCAGGACATGGAATTGTCTGATGCCCCTTTACGAGAATGCACTGTTACTGTAACTGATAAATTCCTGATATTGAAAGTTGAAGAATTTGCCCTGAAATAATAAAAATCAGATAAAAGGAAACGGGCATGATCAAGAGTAAATACAAGCCGCTTGCGGGAGTCGAGAAGATCTACAGTTACGTAGTCCTCTTTTTCAGCGCACTGTTTTCCTTTATTCTGTTCGGTGTCTTCAACAGGATTCACCTTCATGGGTGGAGCAATTTCAGACGTAAACCCGGCACTCTCCTTCTTCCTAATCACCGGACCATGATCGACAGTTTTCTTGTAGCCTGTTTCTCCTGCTTTCCATGGGCTCTTTTGAAACCCTCGCTTGCTCCTTACCATCCGGCCGCGGCCGAGAATTTTTTCAGGGGAAGTCTGCTTGCATGGTTTTCAAGGATGTGGAGGTGTATCCCCATTAAGCCAGGACGTATCGACCCCACGGCACTTCGCGTAATCGAAGAGCTGCTGCCGCAGGGAATCGTCATGGTTTTTCCGGAGGGAACGAGAAGCAGAAGCGGAAAAGTGGGGAAGGGAAGGATAGGCGTCGGGAGGCTTATTCTGGACACCGACCCTCAGGTGGTTCCCGTTTACGTGGTCGGGATGGAAAAAGTTCTTCCCATCGGTGCAAAATTTCCAAGGATATTCAGACGCCTGGATATTTATTTCGGAAAACCGCTGGATTTTTCGAATTTGATGTCAGGCCCGCGAGACCGGAAGGCGGCACAGCAGGCTGTTGACACTGTTATGGGCGAGCTCCGCATCATGGAAAAAATTCACGCCGCAAACAGCGCCATGCCCTGGACGCAGAAACTGAGAGGAAGGTTTCTGGGTTTCTGGATGCTTATGCTGGGAGTAATAAAAACCGCCGTTGCTTTCCCGCGGGAAATTATCAGGATTCTCTCATTCGGAAAACTGTAGGGGCCTTTCAGAGTCTTGCGGCTTTTTTTATTTCGGGTATCAGCCGTGCAAGTGCTGTCTTAAGACGTACCTGGCTGGTTTTATCCGAACTTGTTATCAGTCCAAGGTGATAGCCTTGCCCCAGGCATATGGCCCTGAATTCGATTGAGCTTGCATTGAAGGTTATTTCGCCGTGTTCACAGCCGAAGATTTTGAGATGAGCTTGTGAACTGAAACGTGCCACGATTTCCAGATGGGCGGCGGCCACCTTGAGCTGGTATTCCTCGATGCCTGAATAATAGTCAACAGTTTCGCCCTCACTGTCGAAAAAGAAGGCCCCGAACGCATTGCTTTTTCCTTCGACCAGCTCTTTAAGAATGTCCGTGAACTCGGTCTGTGCCTGGCTGCGGGGTTGATCCGAGAATTCCAGCATCGGAGAAATGGATTTTTTATTCATCGTCCGGAGTTTCCTCATTCAGTATTTTTCTTTCGTAAACCCTGTATGACTGGCTGCTTTCGGCCCGCGCCATCAATTCTTCAAACGCCTTTTTCATTTTATGTTCGGAAAGAATCTTTCTGATCTCATCGCTGACTTCACTCAACGGAGTTTTCACAGCGGCTTTTTCTTCGTAGACAAAAATTACATGCCATCCATATGGAGTCTTGACGGGTTTCCCAACCATTCCTGGTTTCTCTATCGAGAAAGTACTTTCAACAAACTCCCGTACAAGACGATGGCTGTTTTCGGGTATGTCCGGTATTTTTTCGGTCTTAAAATAGAGTTTGAGTTCATCAGCCATTTTTCTGTACTTTTCTCCAACTGACCGGAAATCTTCCATCGTCGTGACTTTTATGGCTTCAGTGTACAGTTTTTGTGCAAGTGGCCCGGCGTTTATGTAAAGCTCCGTTTTGTTTTTTCCACGAGCAGATATTAAATGATGCATGACGCTTCTTCTTCGCGGCTGATGATACTTATCATTTTCATTGTAATATTCCAGTACTTCCGAGTCGTTTATCTTTTCCGGAAGGTTGGGCTCGATTACTTTCTTTTCTATCAGCCGGTAGGCGAGGGCTTTTCGATTCATTGAATAAACGTCGTAATTATCTTCAAACCCACGTTTTTTTGCCTGCTGAGCCAGGAGATAGTGATTTATCAGTCCTTCAAGCACTTCGCGCGGTTCACGGGCCGTTTCAGCACAGATCCGTCTTACTTCACGGGCGGTAATCACTTCGCGGTTTACACTCGCGAGCATGATGCCCGCATCACGGCCTGTATTCTCACCTGTTTTAGGGACGGGATTCTCAAGCTCCCGGGCGTTGCAGGCCATAAAGGTGCACAGGCATAAAAGGGCGGAAAGTTGTTTCAGTCTTATCATAATTCCGCACATGACCATTTATTTTTACCATAACCTCGGTATTTCGGAAGTAATAATAAAAAGCCCGCGGATTATTTGAAAGATTTTACGTATTGACAGATAATCAGGTTGTTGCATAATCGCCATTCTCCGGAGCTTGACTCCGATGTGACGTTAAAGGCTGAATAATGGCACTAAAAACAGATATTATCCAGAAGATTGACAATGAGATGATGCGTTCCGACCCGCTGGAAGTTTTCAGGCCGGGTGACACGGTCAAGGTTCATTATCTCATACGCGAGGGCGACAAGGAAAGAACCCAGGTTTTTCAGGGGGTCGTCATCAGGGCACACAGGGGAACAAGCGGCCGCACCTTCACGGTTCGCAAGGTATCTTACGGTATCGGTGTTGAAAGGACTTTTCCCTATCATTCGCCCAGACTGCAGAAGGTCGACGTCCAGA